>Ga0187772_10000097_pt1 | contig 33124 bp, 31 predicted proteins | sample 0116_SJ02_MP15_2_FD_133137 | JGI IMG/M metagenome (GOLD analysis project Ga0187772, IMG submission 133137) | Tropical peat soil microbial communities from peatlands in Department of Meta, Colombia - 0116_SJ02_MP15_20_MG | ecosystem: Environmental > Terrestrial > Soil > Wetlands > Peat | place... | reverse complement strand
GATATTTATGTGTATTCCGAATAGGTGTTGATGTCCAAAAGTGGCGAAATCAGTTCTCTTGGCCTTGGGAATAGATTCATCTGTAATAATAGCTAGTCCTATAGTGGAGGCGGGCGAGAAAAGTTGGTCTTAGAGCCCGTCGCCAGAACTAGAAAGCCTAAGCTTGGCGACACGAATTCCAAAATAGCCGCCATGGTAAAGTTACTCACTGAGTACGGTCCACAAATCAACCGGATAGCGAGAGAACTCGGCCTGCATAAGGAGACGACAAGATATTGGTACAATCGACTGTTGGAAAGAGGCTACACCCTGCAGGCCATTCCCAATCATGAGGTGCTAGGCTTGAAGAGAATAGTCGCCTTTGCGGAATTCTCAGACAGGTTTAGGCCCTACGCGGATGCGATTCTGATGGCCATGAGTGAATTGTGCTATCTGGGCAGCTTCATGAAGACCCTGCCAGATGATTACTATTCAATTCAAGCTAGTGTACCAAAGGAGTCTACGAGTGATTGGGTTCGTTTCATGCAAGTCTTGAAGGAGAGAGGCTTGTTCACATCGATTCGGATTGCTCCTTTTGAATGGGTCAGGGTGGTTCCTTTCCAATCCGAGATGTATGACTTCGGAACTGATTCGTGGCAATATGATTGGGCATCTAAACCGAGAATGGAACAAGCGTCATTCAGTTTCGTTCCTTCGCCAAAAGGAAAATTCGATCGTGTCGATCTCAATCTCATCAAGCAGTTCCAGATAGACCCTAACGTTTCTCTGATGCAGGTTCAAAAGAAAATCGGGGTGAATTACAAGACCTTGGACTGGCATTATCGCGTACATTTGATAGGGAACAATCTGTTGAAAGGTTACTTGGTAAACTGGGCAGGAACAAGGTACGATCCAAGAATAGAGAAAGCGCTTCATAGGAGACACAAATACATGTGGGTCGAATTGCTTGTGAACGACATAACTGAGAGTGAAAGGATGGAATTGATGGGAAGCATCAATCGTTTACCGTTTGTCTGGCTCGAGGCAGGTGGGCGGAACTATTTCGCCCAGATTGCTTTTCCAATGGAAACAATGACGGAAGCCCTCGAGTTCATCAAGCAAGCAATCGCTCCCATCCGCGGCAAATCGTCTTGGTATTTCATGGATCAGGCGAATGCCCTCAGATTCTCATTGGTACCTGGTCTCTTTGATCAGGAGGCCAAGAGGTGGAACTTCGATTATGAGGAGCTGTTGGACAAATTCGACAGGCTTGTGCTGGAGATAAAGGGGGCGACAAGCTGAGTCTGGGGAGCCCAGCTCCAGCTTGTCTAAGTTCCGCCAGCCCCACCGATGATGTCCAGTGGGTTGATGTGTACGCCCAGTGTTGCGAAGACGACGCTCGCTCCTGCTAGGGCGACCATCCCAAGTCGGACTTTCTCATCCAGAGTCATGTTGACCAGGGTATTGAATGGCTGGCAGATAAGGTTAAGCAACTGCCAAACTAGATTGGAGGCGTTCCATGCAGATTCTAACAACTATGAGACGAGAATCCCATGGTTGCTCTGGGGCATAGCGTCGTGAGCACATGAAACTTGACAAGCAACGCAATGCCGAGGACTTAGCCTCCGTGAGCACCGTTCTACCCAGAAATCTGCACTTCCGAAGACCTTCATAGCCAAAGCTCATTAGGCTAACTGAGGCGTTTGCCCCGATACCTCTCGTGAACCGAATCTGCGTTGCCACAGCGAAGGCCAGGGCCTACTATACCCTCGTCTCAAGGCTGCGGAGGGCTGGCCTTCCTTTTTCGAGCGCCCTCCCCGACTCGGACTTTGGTGACTGTGACCTCGTCCTCACGACGGCCGATGAGGCAGAGCAGTTTGGTTCCAGGGCCATGGCCCTCGAAGAGCTTGACGAGAATCCAGGGATCTTCAAGGGTCAGGTCGTATCCCGACTGTCGGGGGACGGGGACATGATCCTTGTTGGAGTCGACCCCGGGAAGAGAACCGGCCTCGCCGTCTTCTACGGACAGACGAAGCTTGCCTTCAACACGTTCGACTCGGCGGCAGCCGTCTGTTCCAGGGTCCGTGCGTTCGCTAGAGGCGTTCCCTACAATCGCTTGCTCGTCAGGGTGGGGAACGGGAACAAGGCATTGGCCTCCATACTCGTAGACGGGCTCCGGAAGGAGGTGCCAGCCGCAACGATTGAAGTGGTAGATGAGTCAGGAACGTCTGCTGGAAGCTCGAAAATGAAAGGGGTGCAGCGGGACCAGGTTGCTGCCGCCAAGATCGCCTTTCGGAAGGGCGAAGTGGTCACCCCTGGGACGACCAGAACTCACGGCTGAATTCTTCGATGTGCCCTGGCGTCATGTCACCAACGGTGAGGTCGCTCTTGAGCCACGAAGGCATCAGCTCTCTCGCAGCTTGTGAGCCGAATCTTTCGTCGAGGAAGAATACAGTCCCTTTCTTCCCGGGGCGCCTGACGTGCCTCCCTGCGGCCTGGAACGCCTTGCGGAGAGCGGGGAGACGAGAGAGCATCAAGTACGAGTCCCGCTCCCCCGCCCTCTTGAGGGATGCGTACTCCGCGTACATAATGGGGGATGGAGGCGGGAGGGCCAGTCCTACCACCGCAATTGACCCCATTGCTCCTCCGTCGAAGTCTTCGCCTTCGGAGAAGCGCCCTCCTTGGACTGCGAATAGAATCGAGTCGTCTGTCGACCTGAACGAATCGAAGATTGTCTCGGCCTGGTCGCTCGAGAGGCCCGGTTCCTCTGAGACCATGTGTCTGTCAGTAACTTGCTTCGAGACCATCTCGTAGAGTGCCCCCAAGAGAGAATACGAGGGAGCGAAGACTCCGACGCCTGATCTGGTGGAGTTGATTACCGCTGTGATTCTTTCTGCAATCTTGGAGTACATCTCTGGTGTCCTCAACTTGTATCGAGTGGAGGTCCCTGTGTCCACAGCCGTCCTGACCACGACGAGCGGCTCGGCTGCAGCTTCGTATGTTCTTACCGCCTCAGGCGCAAGGCCCAATGACCTCGCAAAGATAGCCGATGGATTGATGGTCGCTGAGAGTAGTACCGAGCTCCTGAACTGGCGGAGATACTCCGCCACTCCTCTGACAGGGTCGGGGTCCACGAGGGCAAGGGTGTCCTCCCATCTGACGAGGACGGACCTGCTCGAAGACGACAGCCTGACGAGGAACTCGCCTACCCTCAGTATCAGAGACGGAAGTTTACGCTCGTATACCACGGACCCCCACGCGGCACCGGAGCTAGCGCTGAGCTCGAACGCGAGGTTTTGGAGCCAGACGGTGCCGTGATCATCACGGAACCTTTCAATGACCGATTGTCTGTTAAGCAGCCAGCCTTTGTGCTCCGCCATCAATTCCTCCAAAGTGCGATGGAGGGCGGCAAGAGACGAAGCCGCCTCGTCCATCAGCATTGCTTCCGCCTCCCTGACTGCCCCTTTTACTTGGTCCAGGGTGAGCGTTGCCGAGTTGAGCCCCCTGAAGAAATCTCTTAGGTTGTGGGCCTCGTCGGCCACAAGTATTGTGTTTCTCCTTTCTACCGAATTGCGGTCGAAAAGTACGGGCGTAGCCTTAGGGTCGAAGGCGTACTGGTAGGGGACAATTGCCACTGCCGCTTGGACCATAGCGAGCCTGGCCACCTCATAGGGGCACACGTAAGCAGTTTCGGATTTCCTGATCAGCTCAGTGTGATGGGGAGTCTTGATCAGTACATCCCTGACGAGGCGATCGAATTCCTCTGTAAGGGATACGTTGAGAAAATATGAACAGAGGTTGTTGCTCACGTTGAAGGTGCAGAACCACCCGAACGACTCTTGTGGGACCGCCCTCTGGCGCCTCAAGAGGCAATAGTCGAACTTCGAAAGCATCGAGGCGGCCTTGAAGGGATGCTTTTTTTGGAGCCTGGACACCTCTTCCACGACCCTGGCTATCTGTCGCTTCGTCCTACAGGTGTAGACCACCTTGCAGCCAAGCTCTTCCGCGGCGGAAAGTGCGCCCGCCAGGACCGCAGCGGTTTTCCCGAATCCACTCATGGCCTCGGCAATCAGGGTTCCACCGTCGAGGCACGCCTTCCGGACCCGCTGGGCCAGTTCCCTCTGCCCAGGGCGAAAAGTTTCGTAGGCGAACCTCTCATCTATGGCCACGAATTTAGAGGTGTGAATGGTATTTTACGACCAGCTTCTATCGGCCGTCTGCATTTGTTAGACGGATATTTTTGTCATATAACCGCCGTCTGAGAAGAGGTGAACGGTAGCCCTTTCAACGGCCGTCCTGTGTTCTGCCATGGTGTAGATTCTCAGAATGTCCATGAAGCCTGCAATCGAACCGACTAGTGGAAGATCGCTGAGGGGCACGGTCCTGTGCGTGGTGTTTTTTCCTTCTCCGTAGATAACCTTGATCGACGTGAGGGCCTCCCTTGTCGAGGTATACGGTACCGAAGGAGTGGTGGGGACGTCGAGGTAAATGTGGTTCTTATCGACCTTTGCCTTTTCGGCTATGTCGAGAATCACCTGGTCCCTCATGCGGCTTCGCTCGAAAAGCTGCTCCACGACCCTATCTCTCCTCTGGACGAGCTGCTCGAAGACGCATTTCACTAGACGCCTATCTCTGAAATCAACCGCGAGGCGCTTGGCCTCTTTTTGCTCCGGGCTGGCTGGATTAAGAGAGACGAGATCGTGAAGGATTCTTTCGTCAGTCATCTCGAGGTAGTTGTCGATGTCCGAGAGGTCCGTCAGGTGCAGCGCCTCCTCAGCCAGCTTCATCGAGTTAACGAGCATGAGCTCGGCGGCCCTGACGGTCCTGTGAAAGTAGACAGCTTTGAACATCTCGTACCTCGCAAGAAGCAGCGCCTCGAAGGCGTAGAGCGCCGCGTTGTCCAGGGCGAGGTGCCTGTCGGCGACCCTGAGCGAGTCTATCACGCGCTGGACGTCCACTTTGCCGTATTCCACCCCGGTGAAGTACGAGTCTCGCAAGAGATAGTCCATTATGTCGGCGCTGAGTCCCCCAGCTATGATCTCGTTCATGAATGGCGGCTTGGCCGATTGCTTTCCGACGGCGAAGGCGGACATCTTCTTCGGCGAGAAACCGTGGCTGTTCAGCACGTCTCGAATCGAGGTCTCTGTGATGACTCGCTGCGAGATGTCCTCGTGGGTGGTCGTTGTCTTGTCTGCCAAGACTTCCTCGTAGGTGTGCGAAAACGGACCGTGGCCGACGTCGTGGAGAAGGGCAGCCAGCCTGATTTCTTGGATGGCGTCGGGAGTAAGATCGATCCACAGCGACAGCGCATCGGCTATCTCACCTGCGACGTGCATGGCCCCTGTGACGTGGTCGAAGCGGGTGTGGACAGCCCCAGGGTAGACCAGATAGGCACCTGCCAGTTGATGGATTCTCCTGAGCCTCTGCACGAAGGGCGTGTCAATCACGTCCCTCTCTGCTTCGGTTATCTTGATGTAGCCGTGAACAGGGTCCCTGATTTCGGCAATTGGGGTCAGGGCCAAGTCTGGCCCAAGCGCAGCCGGTGTGTCTTAAACGGTTTCTTGACGGCGACTGCCTACTTCTTGGTCGGAAGCCTCGCTTCCAGCGACTGGGAAACCGTGGAGATTATGCCCCTGCTGGTCTCTTCAATGCCTCCGTCTGCATTGACGACGCTCCACCCGAACCGCTTCGCCATCTCAAGATATGCGTCTCGCGCTTTCTCCTGAAGGCTGATGTTTCGCTCGTAGGAATCCTTCCGGTCGCCCCTTCTGGGGATGAGTTTCGCGGGCGAGGCGTCAAGGAGGAGGACAAGGTCGGGCTCCGGTAACCCCTCCTCCAAATGCAGAAGCCACTCGAGCTCAAGCCCATTGCTGACTCCATAGGCGAGGTTGGACCCGCTGTACCTGTCTACGATGGTGACGTCAGTCTTGGAGAGGGTGGCTTCGAGGTCCGCCTTCTTCTCCCATCTATTGGCGGCGTAGAGCATGGCTCTGACCTGTTGAGGGTAGTCGACGGTCCCGTCTAGGAACTTCCGGATCTCCTTTCCGATGGTGGTCTCGTAGGCAGGGAACGAGAGAGTACGGGTCGTTAGGCCCTTTGAGTTGAACCAAGCCCGAAGGATGGAGGTCTGGGTTCTCTTCCCTGCCGCGTCTATCCCCTCGATGACGATGAGAATCCCGCTCGGCTGGCTCATGGTTGTCAGCCGCAGGTCGAGCGTCTAAATCCGTTTCCTAGAAGAAAATGGACACTAGCAGGAGGGCAACTTCAAGGATGATTGCGAATTGGAAGTATGTCTTTGAGAACTCTGAACTTGCCTGGGTCAGAGTTGCGAACTCACCAAGCGCCTTGGACCCGAAGACCCTGACCCTGCTCTTCATCTTGGCAGAGCCGAATTCGGCCGGAGCGAGCCGTGATGTGGCCAGGTCCGCCATCTTCACCGTTGCGTCGACTACTGATGTCGGCGGGGTGGCTTCGCCCAAGGCCTCGTAGCCCCTTTCAGCCGTAAGCCCCCTCGCGGCAAGGTTGTGGCTGTCCGAGGTGCAGAACTCGATAAGAGCATAGCCTGCCGAACCGAGGGCGGTGGCCACCTGAGCGCGGAGACTTGGTACAGAGTTGTTCGCGTCAGCCAGCACCAGGGCCGACCTGGCGCCTTCCTTTTCGATCATGAAGAGTCCAAGGCCATTCTCGGTAAGGTCGCCCTTGCCGGGGAAGCCAATTTCGTCCGAGTGCGAGTAAGCGATTCTCGGTCCGTTGGCCTCTGACGTTCTGGTGTCCTCGAACAGGAGCCTCCATCCCTGGTCGTCGATCGCTGGTGATTGCAGGTCAGGATTGATGGAGTTGTGCGCATCCACCACGGACAGATCGAATGCCGATTCGGAGGCAATCTTAGCGAGTTCGTCATCGTAGCGTGTGTCTATGTCGTCCGAACCGAGCGGTGCGAATGAGATGGTCATAATCAATTCGTCGGCGAAGGCCGACGAGCTGACCGTCGCCTTCCCTATGTGGGCATAGACAGGGCCCCGCAGAAACGCCTGGTCCTTGCACGAAACTATGGTCTTGGCGAGCTCGGTCACGCTCTGCACATATTTCGCGGTATCGGCCCGAGTGGCCAGATTCCGCTCATGGCCCCCCGGCCTGTGCAACGTCATGGTAGGCCCTAGTTCCTTGAAGGCTCTGGCAATTACCCCCGGCAGGTCATAGCTCCCCACCGGGTGGAACGGACCCGGGTGCACTCCCGGCAGGACGAGGTAAGTATCTCCAATCTTGGTTCTGAACCTCAAAATCTTTGTAATCACTTCGATCTCTTCGGAATGAGCGGCGAGAGCCCCTTCGAGTTGGTCGGGGTCGCCCCCCGCCCATGTCTTCATGAAAGCCTGGAACAGGCTCAGGGCGTCGTCCCCCAAGCTTGTCTTCTTCCTGCGCAAGAGCAGCGGAAAGGCGACAAGCAGGGCCGTAGCCACAGCTCCGCAGGAAATAGCGACGGGGTCCAAGTGCTCTGTCAGCTCGGGAGTCCTGACTATGAGGACCGTCGTCACAGGGTGGATGAGTGCGAGTGCGAATGAAATCGGTGCCCTTCTCTGGAAGACTCCTTGGATAACTAGGAATTCGAACCCTGCAGAAACAAAGGCGCCGAAGAGGATGGCGTTGGTAAGTGGATACGGCGAGCCAGATATCCAGGAGTAAGCCCCCCCAGCCGCGGCAATCAGGAGCCAGAGCAACTCCGCTGCCATCAGCATGGCCAGGACCCGGCGGAATGTGGCGATGGTTCTTCTTTCGATTCTCACGATGACACCTGAAATTGCGGATGCCGACAGCAAGAAGATGAGTATAGAGGCGGCGAATGCGAGTATTCCGCCAGTCCCCTTGGAGAGGATAGAAAGGAGGAGGCATGCTACGCCTCCGTAGAGAATCAGCTTAGGGGCCGATGGTAGAACAAAGAGATGCCTGTAGCGGCTTGCAAGGGCTTCGGTAGCCGAACTTGTCTTTGAAACTTGGTCTCTAGATGAGGTTGATGACAATCGAGACGGTAATCAGTGCGATCGACCCGATGAGGACTATTTCTGGCCTGATCTTTACTCCCTGAGTCTCTTCGTTGAAGAAGGTCAGGAGGCCTGCACTCGACGCTGGCATCGGTGCGTTATCCTTCTTGCTCATGTGACGAGTGCGCCGCGTCGAGCGTTCTTAAGGCTAGCGCCCTCGCTTGGCCGTTTGGGACGACGGCTGTAGTTTAGAGAGACGGGGTGCACACCTGTTCAGCCTAGACGAACCCGTTCTCCGTGAGTTTGGTGACGACTCGTCCCCAGAACCCTCTGCTCAGAGTCAATAGGGCCGAGATGAGACAGAGTGCCAGGCCTGCGGCCGCTGCGAATGGTGCGTATATGACCCCGAATACCGCGACTATCACCACCCCGCCCATGGGCAGGGCAACTGCCATCTGTCGGAGGTTGAACTGGGCAGGCATCATCATGTCGTCTCCCTTGACCTGGATGGGTGCAATGTAGGCGGCCCAGCATATCTCGAGGACGAACGCGCCAGGGATTACAAGCAGGATCATCATTAGCGCCCCCAGAGCCTCCGGATCCCCGAGTACTTGCAATGCCGCGTCGGCTATTGCGAAGGGCGCTAAGATGACGAGAAGGGAAACCGTCTTGGACGCGATGAGGTGCTTGAAGTAGGTCGCGGGCGGAAGCGAGGTCAAGGACAACCAGAGCCTCTCGTTTGTTATCGCTGACTGGGAGAAGAAGAACCCGATGAAAGAGAGGCCGACTGCGAGTATGACGTTCGCTACGTCGCCGTGTGGCATGTCGTTTGTCATGCTGGCTGGCCCCACTGAAAGGGCGAAGGCGAAGAAAGCCACTGCCGCCGCTGCCGACGCCAATGCGACCCACCGGGTCTTTACCCGCCTCGAGACATACCGCGAGGTTCCCGCCATGTTCATTCTCCCAGCCAGTGAAATATTGGTGAGATTCATCGAATAGATTGCACCGAGTGGGCTCTTGCCGACGTAGCTGTTTGGAGACTTGATGTCGGAGGAGGTGGTCCTGACTAGGCTCTTCATCATATCGAGTTCGATTCTCCCGAGGCTCCGGACGGCGAAGGTGACTGTCAGTACCGTCAGTGCCAAGAGAGTCGCCGTCCCCCCGTACAGGTTTCCGTTGAACGCGGAACCTGGAGTGAAGGGGAAGTTGGCGAAGGAGAGGAGCGTCCACAGGGCGAGGGCCAGGGAGAGTACGATGCGGATGCGGGTTCGTATCAGCGGGCCAATGACCCCTAGCGAGGTGAACGTGAGAGCCAGTGCGACCATGTCTATTACGAGGAGGGGGGAAGTGAAGGCCTCTGCGAGGTAGACAAACATGAAGAGGACCGTAGTCCCAAAGGCGATAAACTGGGCGAAGAAAATCGATATTGACAGCTCCCGGGGGCTCAGCGGGAGGGTGAACAGGTAGTCCCGATCAGACTTCATCACCATGACCCCGCCCGTCGCCAGTGCCATCGCCAAGAACATCGCGATTATCCCTGACGCATAGTATCCGAGGATTGTAGTCATGCCCGACGGAGGGATTGTTGTGGAGATGATCAGGGCATAGGTGACCATTATGGCGACGAGTATCAAGAATGGCCGGGAGAATCGGGTTCTGAGGACGAATTGTAGGAGTTTAGGTAGCACCGGTCATCATCCTCGCCACGACCTTCTCAATCGGCTCATCGGGAGACCCCTTTTTCCTCAGCTCCTCTATGGTCCCTTCCCAGAGGAATTGGCCCTTCGAAATCATGACGACACTGTCGGTAAGCCTGTTCGCTATGGACATGATGTGGGTCGAGACGAGGTGTGTCCCTTCCAGCCTGTCAAGCATAGAAATCACCTTCTCTTGGGTGGGTATGTCTAGGTAGTTCAGGGGTTCGTCGAGGAGCAGGACCTTTGGTGAGTGCACAATCGCGAGTGCAATCGCCAGCTTCTGCGTGTTCCCTCTGGAGAGCCGTCCCACGTTAGACTTCTCGTACTGCCTTAGTTCAAGTTCGTCGAGCAGGAAGTCAGTCCGCCCTTTGATGTCGACCACCCCTCGCAGGGCTGCGATGTACTCGAGGTTCTCCCTAACTGAAAGCATCCTGTAGGGGAGCGCATCTTCTGGGAGGTAACCGACCGAGGCCTTCGATTCCCTGCTTTCCGGCGGATAACCGAGTATCCTGATTGACCCTATCTCTGGCCTTAATGATCCAATGAGAAGCTTCAGGGTGGTCGACTTGCCAGCCCCGTTGGGGCCGAGCAGTGCGAACCTCCCACCGACTGGAATCTCGAAACTCAGATCGCTGAGCGCTGGGACTGAACCGTAGGACTTGCTGACGTGGGCTAGTTCGATGCCGTAGGCCGTCCCGGCGAATCCTGAGGACAAACCAGACGGTTCAGTCCCCGATTTGTGGGGGTATTAAGCAACCTTCCGAAGCCCGATGGGACGCCAAACGTATAACTATCAAAGAGATTCGTCGCGTCTTATGGCTTCTTACGTTTCCGAATTCAAGTCAGTCATGACCAAGATCCGAGCTCACGAGAGATGGTTCTCGGAGAGCCTCCCTATGATTGCCAGCGAGAACCTCGCCTCCGAGCCCGTAAGGAGAGTGCTTTCTTCAGACCTAGGACACAGGTATGCAGAGGGGTGGCCCGGAGAGAGAGTTTATGCCGGGTGCCGGTACATCGACCAAATCGAACTCCAAGCAATAGCGCTGGGCAAGAAGCTGTTCAGGGCAGACTATGTCGACGTGAGGCCGGTGTCAGGGGTCGTAGCGAATCTCTCGGTCTACACTGCTTTCACAAGCCCTGGTAACACGATGATGGCGTTATCGATTCCTAACGGAGGACACATCTCGCACGGTAAGAAGGACTTCGGAGGCTCGGCGGGCGCCGTCCACGGGCTTGAAGTTGCCTACTTCGCCTTCGATAAGGAGGGGATGAACATCGATGTAGATGAGACGAAAAGGCGCATTGCCGCGCTGCCTTCGCTGAAGCTTGCTATGTTTGGCTGCAGTCTCTTTCTGTTCCCGCATCCCATCAGGGAGTTGGAGCAGGTTATCCACGATAAGGGAGGGGTCATCTGCTATGACGCCGCCCACGTCGCAGGTCTGATTGCGGGAGGCCAGTTTCAAGACCCTCTGCGGGAGGGGGCACAGATGATGACTTTCAGCACGCATAAGGTACTCTATGGACCGCAGGGTGGCGCAATCGCGGCACGCGGCGAGTTCGCAGAGCCCCTGAAGAAGGCGGTCTTCCCAGGCTTGACCAGCAACCACCACCTAGCCAACGTGGCGGCCAAGGCAATGGTGTTTGCAGAGTTTCTCCAGTTCGGGCGAAGATATGCTAGGGACGTCGTCGTAAACGCCCAGACGCTTGCCGTTAGGCTGGCCGACCTTGGTGAAAAGGTGCTTGGCGAGAGGAACGGGTATACCAAGTCTCATCAGGTTGCTCTCGACATTACAAAATACTCCGACGGTGGTGTCATAGAGAAGCTCTTGGAGGAACAGAACGTCATATGCAATAGGGAGCCGATTCCCGGCGACCTCCAAGCGGGGAGGCACTACACCAACCCTGGAGGCATACGGCTAGGTGTCGCCGAGCTTACTCGTCTCGGTATGGGCAAGTCTGAGATGAAGGAGATTGCAGAGATAGTACATGTCGCCCTTGGAGGCACGAAGAAGCGCGAAGTTTTGGGCAGGATCAAGGAGCTGAGGAAAGATTTCCAGAAGGTTGGGTACTCCTTCAGGGACTCGCCTGGATATTCGTTCAAGTGAATGGCCGAGACACATCAGTATACCAAGGGGATTAGCCTGCGGGTCCTGTCCTGGTACCTTACGTAGTCGTCGCCGAGCTCCTTCACGAGCATCCTTTCCTCGGACGAAATCCTGTACAGATACACGGTTACGAACATGGCGGGCAGGAGAAAGAAAAGAACTAGATTACTCGAGACTGCTGCAAACCCGGTCCAAATCATGATTTCGCCAAGATACCCTGGATGCCTAATGAATGCGTATGGACCAGAGGTGACCACTTTCTGTCCCTCGGTCGTCATCAGTGTCGTCGTATAGTACGCCCCCAAAGTTATGGCGGCCCAAACCCGAATTCCCACTCCCAAGACCATGACCGTAAGCGCGACCACCCCGTCGGCTAGGCTGATGGGATAGGGCGTTATCCCTAGGAGGACCATCATCAGCGGCAGCCAGAGTCCGATCCCCGTCGCTGACCCGACGAGAATCATGTTGCCCCTGTCGTAAGGCCCTCCCCTGAATGAGCGCGCGCCTTCGCTCCGCCTGAGAAGACGCTGGACCATGAAGAAGAAAACAACCACAATGTACCCGCCGAGGAGGAGCCAAAGGTCGGGAGTGGGGATCAACGGCCGACCTCGCGGCTCAATCCGCCAGTGTCGGCTTTAGGAAGTCGGTCAGCTGCAGCTGGTCAGCTTTCCTCGGGCCCTGGAAGAGCTGGTCTAATTCTCTCTGGAGCATATCGAGACGGTTCTTCAGGTACGGGTCCACATCGTAATCTCGAGCGAGTTTATTGGCGATGTAGAGGTATTTCTCAACAGAGGCTCTGGTAAGGGTGCCCCTGATTTCGCTCCCGCAGTTGGGGCACTTCCAGGAAAGTGGAGGCCTCCTCATGGTCAGCCCGCAGCTCTTGCACTTGAATGCCTGGGTGGCATACTTCTTTGCGTTCCCCATTATGTCTCTAATGAGGTGGGTCTTGATGATTGATTCAACGACCTCCCGGGTCGAAACCGCTTCGATGAGAGATGCGACCTCTATCTGCTTGGATATCTTCTCGTTGAGCGTCCTAAGGGTAGAATAGGAGCCTCTGGAGCGCCTGATGGTAAGGGAAGTTGTGGGGTGTGTGTAGCCGTAGCCGTAGAACTGGGTATCTTTCTCTAATCTGGAGCCTATATCCTCGACAAGATTGGATACGGATGCTGCTGGTGGGGAGCCGAGGGTCTTCTCGTAGAATTCGAGCGGATAGCACGTAGCTACGTCGAAGTTGTGCGCCTGCTCGTCCACCTCCGATGGCAGGATGACGGGCTGGATGAGCAGGGGCGTGTCCATGTACCCTCCTATCTGAGCGGGGATGTATTCCAGTGAGAAGTTCAGGAGGGCGTCCATCAAGAGCAAGAGAGAATCACCGTCGCCGTCACAGTCCCTCCTCTTTGCCGAATGCCAGTAGGGGTTTGCAAAACAGACCTGTGTCGCGGAGTAACCTACGATCCTCCCACCCACACCGACGGAAGTGTGGGGCGCGAGTCCAATGACCAACTTCCCCAGCAGGTCAGACGGGTTCCTGGCGTTGTAGAACGGCTCCAATCCGTAGATGTTCTGCAACATGTCGTCCACGCACTGGGCCATCCTGACTAGGTCGTCCCCTATCTCCACGGGAACAATGATGTCCTGAGGCTTCAACTCAAGTATCTGGTCGTCCCGCTGCAGAGGGAGGCCGTCCTTGTCTTGGGAGTAACCGAGTCCGATTAACGTGCGGATGTCCGCTTTGACATCCCTGGGCCTGAAGTGTGTCAGAGGCTCGTTGGTTGCGTCTATTCTAAGCGTTCCGTCCTTGTAGACGTATGTGTCATGTCTGCTCCTGATGATTCCCTTCTCGATTGTTTCCGGCTGTTTCGAGGCGCTGGTAAGCCCCCGCACCCCCTTAACGGGTCTGTTTGTGTTATGCGGAATCTTGGTCCTGATGGCCTCGAGCCGGGATCGTAGGTCGAAGTCCATCTTGGAGTAGTTAACGGTCTTCGTTCTGCACTTCGGGCATGTCTCGTCCTCGGTCGTCGCACCACATCGGGGGCAGGACATGAATTTGGTCGTAGGCGTGCCGCAGATCTCACATTGTAACGACATCCGCCTTCCGCTGCACTTGGAGCAGAAGCGGTTGACAATCTCGATATTCACCCTGCCTGCCTTGGCGGCCGTGAAGATGTCCCGCATTGATCCTCCTTCATAGCCTACTGGGAACAGTGTGTGGACTGGCGGTTTCATCCTCCTGACCATCGCCTTTTCAGGTCTGCCGACCCTGACTCCGATGGTGGTGGTACTCTGGCGCCCCAGCTGAATCCCGGAGAGCTTCTTGATGTACTCGGGCTCGTCCGAGGATACAACTAGTTCCGGTTCCTTGAGCCTTAAGAGGGCGCCGAGGATAAACGCCGGCTCGCCGCTTATGACCGCGACATCCCCCTCTATCCTGTGCTCGACGAGACACGTGTTGAGTATCCATCGAATCTGGGGGATGTTGGCGTTTACTACGACCTTGGACCCCTCTACAAGAGAGTACTTCCTTAGCTCTGCGATATCGGATGAAGCGACCCGGTCAAAGCGCGGAGTGTGGGATGGATGGAGCGGGAGCCCGAGCGACTGTGAGACAGCGATAGCTTCTGCTGCCGTTGGAACCGTCATGGGAGAGGTCTGGAGCTCGGTTGCCCTCCCGGGCGAAATGCCTGCCGCGGCGAGCATGTCCGACGCTCCCGGAATTGTGACAAGCGCACTTCGGAAGTCCTGTACCCACCATTCTGCCACGTAGGGAGATGGTGGGAGGGCCCTGTTGTTCTCTAGGAAGTCGCCGTAGCTGATGAGAGCATCGCCGAGGTCTATAATTTTCGCCAGGGAGTCGTGGAGCTCTTCGGCCTGGGCCGATGTAGAAACTTTAATGACACTCCCGTCCTTCGTCAGTATTGTCGGCCCCTCAATCGAATCCACAAACGCGATTGTGGCGGCCTTCCCCGGCATGTCCACCTTCACCTGGGTCCCGACAACGACGGGGTAGTCCAGGAGGATGGCCACGGCGGGATGTATCCCTATGGTGGAGAGGCCCGTGTCCATCGACCGCCCGTACCTGAGCCTGAAGCCTCCCTTACTGCGAGGCATAGAGAGGACTGCTCTCCCCGAGATAACCTCCTCAAAGTGCGCACCTGCCGTCTCTGTCTCGTTGGTCGACTGCTGGGTCCCTCCCTTCAGTTGGCCGAGGAACTCCCAGCCCGTAATGTTCAAGCTGGCAAGCTTCTTCGACAGTTTGTTGGCCCGCCCAATTACCCCGTCGTTGAGGACCCGGAGCGCCCCGCCTCTCAGCCTGTCTGTCGCCACGCGCTTGAGGTTCCTGTGAACGACGACTTCGATGGGGTCGGTTTCGATACCATCGATTTCGACAGGGAGGTTTGATATGGCCCTCCTGATGTCGTCGTCGGTGACTTTGTACTGGAAGTTTCCGACGTCGCGTTCATAGATTCTTAGCTCCTCTGCAAAACGATCGATCTCTTCCCGGCTGGCCCTGTAGTTGCTCAGTCCGAGCTTCTTTGCAGTGACGTCAGCTATCACCAAGGAGAATCCAGCTTCGGTTCCTCCCGCAGACCTCATGGGCCCAGCATACGAGACGGAAGCGTAGTCGGTGTTGTCGTCATTCTGCTTGATTTTTACCCCAGATATCCCCTCCAGCGGAGCCACGGTAACCCCGTCCGTCATTACTGCCAGCCCGGCGCGGACTCCGTAGTTCAGGGCCTCGTGCCTCTCGAGCGCACCAAACCTGCCTAAAGCAATCTCCTGAGATATTCCAAGCGCGGCTCTCTCCTTCGATGTTGTGTGAAGCAGTTCTCGGAGTCGACCCACGAGCCCCTCGAACTGGTCGAGTTTGAGCATCTGGTTCACCCGGTCTGCCAAGTCGAAGACTGTCTTGCTCTCCACAGCGTCGGTGGGATCGAGGCCTCTGGATCTCGCGACGGATGCTGCCCTCTGAGCGGCCTCGTATTGTGAGAGGATGTCGCGGTAATAGGAATCGAGCTTCGTGGGGAAAGGAGCCAGCCTCTTGACGCGCTCCCATGCGAGGTCGGCGGAGAATGACAAGCTTGGCCGTTGTTTTGGAAGAGGGAATTAAGCACTACCTAGAGCTGGCGTGCTTCGAATGCGCCCGCGCTCACGGGTCCACGTAACCAAGAGAAAGGCCACAACGGCGACAGGAATCCAGAGCAGAAGCTCTCCGATACCGAGGTAAAGCCCCGCTGTCTCGATGAGACCGGCTGCTACAAGGATTAGTGCAACCACCGTCATGGCGAAGACGAGCTTCCACGACCCCCAGTTAACCCTGTGAGCGAACTCGCTGGGCGAAACCGAACGCCATTTGGTCACCGCCAGCAGCCCCGCCGCTGTAGCCACCGGATATGCAGACTCTTCGACCCAGGTGTGTGGGAGCAGATACAACGTGACAAGCACTACCGCTGGCGGATAGTTGTCGGAGATGGCTATCACTTGGATGACTCGGCCCGTGTTATAGCTGGCCAGCCCGAAGGAGAGCTGTCCGAGCACAGGCAGGATCCCACCCCATGCGACTTGCAGGTTGTTGATGAAGATTGCCCTGAAGGCGTCCATGAATGTGGCGCCTGCGACCTGGGAACGGGTGCTGTTCAGAATCGTGTTGTACATCTGTTCCTCCCCTGGGAAGAAGGGAAGGACGGCCGCGAGGATGAGAATGAGTTGGCTGAGCAAGAACAGGGTTAGTGCCAAGGTGGAGAGATTGGCCAGGGCTTGGGGGATTCTGAGGGATTTCGGCGAGTAACGCACCCCCAATGACGTTAAGCTTCTTTCGACGAGAGGTGCGTCGTTGCGGTCGAATGTGACTGACATCTTGCGTCGTGGATTCGCGCTTGTGAACCAAAGCGTCCTGCCATTCCAGTCTGCCATCCGCAGAGAGGTCCAGGGTACGAGCCATGACGCCTTGCTTGATTGGGAGGCTTGAGGGGACTGCTCCAAGCGATGCAGCCCCTGCCATCTCAGCTCGTCGTAAATGAGGAGGGAGAGGGCGATCCAGACAGAGGCGTAAACAGCGAGCGCACCTCCCTGGATGACGAAGTAAATGGCGGCAAGTAATGGAATTGGCAGTATTGGGGAGAGAAAGAGTGCTTCGTCGGAACGGAGTGCGACCCCGTTCAACCCTGCAGGGGTCAGGTAGACTACCGCGTTGCGTGCGAGGCCCCGAATTGCCGTCGTTGGTTCCTGCGCCTCGGCCTGCGCTGGTTGAACTTGTCGTCGGAGGTCTGTACCGCAGTTCCTGCAAAAGTTCTGGCCTACGGCCAGTGGAGCTCCGCAGTTCGGGCAGAAGTTGAGGGCTAAGGCGACTTCGCCCTCCTGTATCCGTCATAGGCGAAAGCGAATGGCAAGAGGAAAGCGAGTAAGATGAGGGCCGCGTAGGGAGAAACGTTGACGGAGGTCGTCGAAGGCACGTAGGTAAGTATGTCAATCAGGTACCCGAGTTCGAAGCCGATGAAATAGAAGACGAATATCAGGGCCCCGAAGATGACTTCGCCCTTATTGCGGCCAATGCCAATGTAGATGTAGCCTAGACCAGGGAAGAAGAAGTTGAGGACAGCCGCCCCTCCCGCGCTCTTGGATCCTGCTGGCGGGGTTTGCGGAACCCACTGCGAACGGGGAGATGGTGCCATAGGAGCCGCAGAACCTCCAGTCCTTCCATCGACCATCTGGCCGCAGTTAGGGCAGTACCTGTCTGTGACCAGAACCTCCATTCCACACCGCGCACAGTACGGCAAACTTGAGGGTGTGTGGGTCTGTTGCCCTTTATCGCTTTGTCGGCCCTGAGTCTAAACGTGGGTTAATCGAAGCTGTAATCTGCTTAAGGGTCTTCTCGAACCCAATCGACTGGAGCAGGTTTCCGATGACCAAGATGTCTGCTCCCGCCTTGGCGGCCCTTGTCGCCGTTTCGGCCGTTGTAATGCCACCCCCGACGATGAGAAGTCCGTCATAGACCCTCCTGACTACACGGATTGTTTCAGCAGGTATTGGCTCTCCGGCCCCGCTTCCCGCCTCCAGGTACAATGTACGCATTCCTAGGTACTTCGCTGCCAGCGCATAGATTGCAGCCAGGTTGGGTTTGGACGTCGGGAGGCTGTTGACTTGGCCGATGAAGCTAGTGGCACTGGTGTTGCCAAAAACGAGGTAGGCCATGGGGATGCTCTCGATCTTGCTCCTGTAGACCTCGATCGATCCAAGCGCTTGAGCCCCGATGATAAAGTAGGGATTGTTCGAATTGAGAAGGCTGCTGAACAGAATCGCGTCGGCGAAACGCGAAACACCTGTGATGTTACCTGGAAACAGGACGACGGGAACGTGTGACCCTGTGTGATTTCCGTGTGACCGTCTGTGACCTCTGATGGCCCTGACGACAGCATCAAGCTGCCTCTGGTTGGCCAAGGTCGAGCCTCCTACCAAGATCAACGAAACACCTGCGTCGATTGCTCTGGCGGCAGTTTCTTTCGCCTGTCGCGGAGAGAAGTCTTCGGGGTCTATCAACGCCGCGAAAATTGGACCTTCCTTGGCCCTCTCAACTAGGAGTTCCTCGACTGGTCCGAAAGCTATCAAGTCATGCCCCGGCTTTGGCATAGTCGTCAACGAAGGTGTTGTAGACGTCTATGTCCGCGCGCTTCGTCGCGTATCGCATCTCCCTGCCTGCGTGGAGGGGGCAGTTGGGATTACCGCATGTGACCCGAAAGACGGTGTCCTGTGATGCCTCGTCTTGTTCTGATGTGATGCGAATCGAGATCAGACCGCAGCGAGGACATGCGAAGACTTTTGGCAGCGTCCGGTGGATAACCCGAAGGGTCTTCTTGCGTCTCCTACCCATCTATCTCGCCCGCCGGCTGGTTAACTGAAGTAAATAAAATAGTGTTTCACGTACTCGTAATGCGTTCTCCATTAATAGTAGATAACGAGGGACTAAATAGAAAGTATCGGACCTTTCGCTAGGGCACTGGCGAATAATCGGGGAATTGGGGTTAGTAGTCTTTAATACATTATTGGCTAAACATGGACCCGTGAATCTCCTAGAGAGTCTGGTCGACCAGTCGTCAATCAGCCGAAGGCAACTCGAATCGCTCACCAGCTTTGTGCGGGTCTCGACAGGTGAGATCAAGTTGAAAGATGCCGCCTTGCTTGCGTCGCAAGGGCGGACAAGAGGAAGAGGGGAGAAGCCTATTACGATCGGTTCGTACTATCGAACGGTCCTTCAGGCCCGCAGAAATGTCAGTGAATCTCTCGTAACCGTAGTCATTGCACTCAGGCTAGGAGTAATACGAGTGGAAGACGTGCGAAGACTGTTCGAGTTGGTAGGTGGAGAAACCCGCGAGTTGTCCGACGATGAAGCTGAACGGTTCACACAGCTCCTGAATGCTCTGCTGCGGCGCATCGTTGTGTGATTAGAATCACACTTAAATCACAATCTGGTGTGACGCCGACGAATGGTGCTGACTGACGACCTGATCACAGCTGTTCTCTTGGCTTCGACGGCGTTTTTTGTCGTTTTGGCATTCGGTCTTCTGGTCAGATACAGGCGACTATCACAGCGAATCAGTTCCTCCTCCGACTTGGGCCGTGACCTATGGCAAGCGCTCGAGCAGAGGATGAGAAAGCAGGACGAGCGCATACTGGATGCTATGGGAAGGCTCGAGGTCATACAGTCGAGGGTGTTGGCTCTTCCTGTTCCTCAACCCCCTGCCATTCTTCCCCCGACGCCACCTTCAGCTGCGCAGGCGCCAGCTTCAGCCGATGTGACATCAATAGTTTCCCCTGTGCAACCGCCGGAGTCACAGCAAGAATCACACACATCACAAGCGGCATCAGACTTAGTTCGACTCGATGAGACGCAGTTGAAGGTTGTTAGCCTGCTTGCAGAGAGCCCGAAGAACACGCGTCAATTGACTGATGCCATCGGCATGTCCCGCGAGCACACGGCACGGCTGATGAAAGAGCTTTTCGAAGGAGGGGTGGTCACTCGCAATGATGCGACAAAGCCTTTCGTTTATCAGCTCACTGATCAAGGACGACGGTTCTTGCCCGCAAACCCCAACCCCGGCTGATTCTCCCTAGAACCTAGGAAGCGTTAAGCCTGGTCAGGAGCCCCTCTCTCACTGTTGGCCATTCGCTGGCGATAATCGAGTAGATTATCGAGTCGCGCATTGAGCCGTCAGCCCTCCTTTTGTCGCTCCTCAGCTTGCCTTCGAACTTGGCCCCCAACTTGAGTATCGCACGTTGGGAACGGAGGTTGTTGGTGTCTGTGGTGAATTGGACCCTTTCGGCCCCCCAGTCCTCGAAGGCGTGTCTAAGGAGGAGATACTTGCACTCGGGATTGACCTTCGTGCCTTGGGTATCCGAGGTATACCAGGTGGACCCGATTTCTACCCTCTTGTGTGAATCAGCTACCTGAAGGTATGACGTGCTCCCTATGACCCGGCTGCCTCTCTTCGCTGCGACCGCGAATGCGTAGGCTTCATCTCTGCTTTCGGCCTTTAGACCATCAGAGATGCGCTTGTCAACGTCAGCTTTCGTGTGGAGCGGCGTCAAGAACCATCCCCAGTCTAACTCCCCAGCGGCGGCTAATAGGGCAGCTGCATGTCCTTCACGGAGAGGCTCGAGGCGCACTAGAACACCTTCGAGGACGCAAGGTCCCAGGCGCTCGATTGGTCTAGGTTTCGCTGCGAACCGGATCCTTCTGGGTCTATCGCTCAATCGTCAAAACCTCCCCCACCCCTGCTTTTCCTGTTGTTCCACTCCAAGTGAGCCCCTCAGAGTAGAGTAATGCTACGTAAGTAAAGGAGCCCGTTCTCGGTTATCACCCTCGAGTGGATATGTCTTGAGGTCTACCCGCTGTCGCAATTGGTCAGAATTCAGCATCCGAAACGTCAGATCAAACGAGAAGAAGTGCTCCAATGGAAACGGTGGGGTGGGGCCCCAAAGTGAAGACCAGTGAATATTAGACCAGTCTAGACTGCTGGAACACCCCTGTGTTTCCACTGGAGCTTGTCCAGCCCCGAAAGCTATGAAACGCCGAAATCCAACCCCTTTGTTTCCATTGGAGCCTGTCCGAGCCTCGAATCCAATCACCGTTCAGTGAACACCGGTGAACAGCCTCGACCGTATCAATCCGCGGTCAAACCAACTAAGCTTCTAGTTCACAAGTTCACACCAGACACGGCTTTATCGGGGCTAAGAACAGCGCCGGGGCCGTAACTTGCGCAAGCGAATCAAGATCGAGCTAGAAGACGACGAAGGGACCAAGTACACTCTTGCACTCGAAGGCGCAGTCTCCCGGGACAAACTGATGAAGGCCATGGACGTACTCGAGGTCATGGACATGCCTTTGGAGCACTCACCCCGGTCCCCAGACCAGGGGACGTTCTTCGGAAAAGTGCAGACGCTGTTGGAAACAACATTCGCAGCGGGAGACTTCTCCTCATCTGACGTGGCCCGAGAGTTCGAAGACAAGTACGGTCAACCCGTCAAACTGAGTACGATCTCGACATACCTAGCGCGCCTTGCAGACAGGCAGTACATCAAACGGGAAAGGTTCGGGAACTCGTGGGTGTACCGCAGGGTGTACCTGAAGCCAGCTCAAGTCGCCGAAAGGTAGGCCGGCTAATCCTTCTGGATTACAAGGCAGTTTACCAATACATCGGCTCTCAAGAATTCATTGGCCTTCGGAATCAGAAGCGGCCTAGAAGGAAACGCGTCATCTCGTCCAAGTCTGCGAACATCCAGTCTGGCCCCTCTCTGTTGAGACGCTCCGCCTGAATGGGTCCTCTCGCTATCGCGACGGAGGGCACCTTCGCATTCTTTGCAGCTTGGATGTCAGCGGGCGAATCTCCGACATACACTGCATCTCGAGGTTTTATGCCCATGACGCCGAGGGAATTCTGAATCATCAAAGGAGACGGCTTCAGCTCCTCCTTTTTCTCTCCGAAGAGAACGACTTCGAAGAACTCGGTGAGACCAAACCACTTCAATTCCTTCTCGACACGGGTCCTGGAACCGTTAGACACCAACGCCAGCTTGAACCCTGCCCCTTTCAGAACGGACAGGCACCTGAGGGCATCCGCGTGAAGACCAGGGCTCTCCTCTTCATAGAGCCGCAGCCACTCCTGGTCTACCTCCTTCCAAAGGGAAGAAGGCAACCCTACTTTGACATAGAACTCATACCAGTTGGGGCTCTGCAGCTCAAGATACTCGTCCTTGGTGAGCATCCTAGTTCCAATCCTCGCGAAAATCCTGTTGTAGACATTGAAGGCAGCGCCGAGAGAATCGAGCAAGACTCCATCCCAGTCAAAAAGAACCCCTGCCACCTTCTTACCGGCCGCCAAAGAACCATAGTAGGCAAGATGGGCTCCTTAATCGGTGCGGTTACTGCGACTGCCTTCGTCCAGCGGCTTGAGGCGGCCCGTTCTAGCGTTTGGAACGCCTCGTTCTGCGCACTAGGTATATCCAAACACTCCCATCACCCTCGACGAGAAAGTTGTTCGAAGTCGAAACAAGGATCAAGGCAAGGGCGCTTCTTCTCTCAATGGCGATTCTCCTGGCGGGGACCACCTTCATGGTACATCCCGCTTCGGCGGAATCATTCGAAAACGTCCAAGTCTTCGCCACGACATCGTCCATCCAGGCGTACAACTTCCAATTCGCCGCGTACAATCTTACAGGGAGCCTAGTCGCCTCAACGCAGACATCCTACCCGGCGTCGGCCTTCGAGCTCCCGGCTGGGGCATACCTGTTCACAGTGAGTGCGACTTCGTTCTCCGATCGCGTTGGCTATGCCTGTCCACTCGCGACGGGCGAAGCCAGTCAGGGTTCAGCTTCCGCGGGCATACCGCCAGCGGCCGCCACGAATGGTTCCACCTCCACACCCATTCTCCCAATCTGCTACCCTCCATCATCTGAATATGGCTACGCTACCGCGACCATCTCGGGCCCACAAACAATCAACATACAGATGCAAAACGTCACCGTTCTCCCCACAACCCCGGTCACGGTCAAGGTCTCCTACGTCAACGGCACTGCCGCGGCAGACGCCTCGGTCTCCGCCTCGATCGTGGGCGAGTGGTACTTCTGGTGGGGGCCAGGTTCGCCCGTCACCATGGATGGCCAGACCAACAGTAGTGGCATCGTCCAGCTGATTCTCCCCGAAGCACCGGCAGTAATCACAGCTTGGAAATGGATACCCATAACCGCGGGCTCCAACGGCAGCACAATCCAGACAACAGTCGGGGGCCAGAAGGTGAACGTCACCATCTACTGGGAGCCTACTTACATTGGGCTCTCAGGTTCAGGGCTTCTGCTCCCGCCTCAGAACAGCATCAGCATAACCCTCCGCTACCAGCAACCCGATTACTGGGTATTGCCGGCTAGCGTTGACTCGAGCGCGCTCCCTGGTGCGATGGCGTCGGGCACCGTTGCGAACCAGCCAAGCGGCGTGCCCTCGCTGGCATCAACCAATTCAGCGACCCAGAGCTCCAGCCAGTACTATCTGCCAACACAAATTCCCGCAGCGCAGCAGGCGATGGGGTCGTTGGCCGCGACTCAGCCGGCCACCAGCATCGGCATCGAGACCATAACCATCGCAACCGCCGCGTTCGTAGTAGCAGCCTTCGCAGTAGCGTTCCTCGCGACTCGACACCATCACCGTCTGCACAGGCCGCCCTCCCAAATCGGGTAGGCGGCACCCCTCGTTATGGCGGGGCCACAAACCCAAGACACAACAATGGCAAGACCTTGGCAGACCCGCAAGCCTATCACGCTTAACTACGCTCAATTTTCTGCCAACGCTTCACATGCCCCGCGCCAAAGCTATCGAAAGAGCGACGCGCGATTCCCCCGACCTCGAAGCCCGCATAATCAAGGCGATTGGAGTCGCTGGGCCGAGGAACGTCGCGAAGATTTCTCGCATGACAGGCACCCACCAAGAAACCATTAGGTACAAGATCAAGAAGCGGTTCAGCCGTCTCGGTTTCAGATTTCACGCCGAGGTCGACTACGGCAAGATCGGACTAAGACTGCACTGGACCGCCATGGATTTCTCCAAAGGGTACTATGCCATGGCCCCCCAGATTCTGAGGGCCCTGAACCAAGTAGGTTATCTGACCTACTTCGCCAAGATAGTTCCTCAAGGGAATTATGTCGCTCTTTTCGCCCTACCCGAAAACACCGCCGATCAATACAGGGAATTCCTTTCGGGACTCGTCCGAAAGGGAATCCTAAGCACTTTCACCTTAGACGAGGTCCTGGTCAATAGGCACAGGGTGATGGATCCGCGATTCTTCAACTTCAGGTCAGGGAGGTGGGAAATCGAGTGGGACATTGTCGCGGGGCAGGCCCCAATCCCGCTCCCCCAAGGCAAAAAGCCCCACGCCGAGGACTTCGATTACTACGATTTACTTGTGATTAAGGAGCTTCAGAAGGACTCCCTGCAGCACCTGACCAGCATAGCGAAGAAGTTGAAGGTGCACCAGAAGACGCTTGAATACCACTACCGTACACACGTCCAGAAATGGAAGCTTGTCCCATCCTACACGATCAGGTGGACGCAAGACACCACAAAAAGACTGATTCATTCCGTGGCAGGCACCATGCTAACATTCCACGATCTTAGCAGACTTGAATTCACCGAGGTTCAGGCCGCAGTGAGTAAAATCCCGTTCTTGTGGAGCGAAGACCTCCTCCAAGGAGGGGAATACACCGCCTACCTCTATGCGCCCGTTACTGATTTGACTAACGTCACGAGCTACATCAACGCAACCGTTCCCAACCTTTCTTCCAAGGTCGACGTGGGTTTTGTCAAACCTTCCGAAGCGACTTCGTTCACAATCCCCTACAACATGTACCAGGGTGACAGATGGAAGTTCGACCTCCATCAGATGGAGAGCGCACTCGGGAAAGAGCCCTTGGTCTCCTGAAATAATAGGAAGGAACCCGCCGACGTCTGACGAGAGCGAGGGGTGCGCGGCGAAGGCCTTCCAAACACCTATCTAGACCAGTGTTTCCACTGTTCTCGTTTGTCAGAGGGCATCGACGAAATCTTCCGCAGGGCGAAGGAAGGACGACCACTTTTCTTGAATCGGGACGCCCTCGGCCCGGATTACATGCCGGGACATCTGCCGTTCCGTGACGCTCAGACAAGGGCTGTAGCCCAGATATTGGCTCCAATCTTGAGGGGTTCCAAGCCATCAAACCTCCTTCTGTACGGCAAAACTGGCACCGGCAAAACAGCCGTCACAAATTATGTCCTATCGAAGCTCAAGACCGAAGCCAACAATCCAAACCTGGTGCTGGCCTACGTCAACACCCGGCTGGCCGACGGCGAGTATAGGACTCTTGCAGACTTCGCCAAGTTTCTCGACCTTAAGAAGGAGAAGCAGATTCCACTGACCGGCCTGGCTATAGGCGAAGTCATTGACAGGATATCGGAAAACATCAACTCGAACAAGAAGAAAGTGGTCCTGGTCCTCGACGAAATCGACTATTTGGTGAAGCTCTTCGGGGATGACATCCTGTACGCCTTCACCCGATCGGGGGAGAGGCTGGCGCCTGGGTTCCTCGCCCTCGTTGGTATCTCTAACGACCTCAGGTTCAAGGAGAACCTCGATCCGCGAGTTCTCAGCAGCCTCAGCGAAGAGGAACTCGTTTTCCCACCTTACACGGTCGACGAACTGAGGCAGATACTTTCAGAAAGAGCAAAGGTTGCCTTCAGGCCGTCAGTGGCTTTGCCCGCAGCCATCAACTTGTGCGCCGCCATGGCTGGATCAGAGCACGGCGACGCAAGGCGCGCTATCGACCTGTTGCGCATAGCAGGGGAAGTGGCAGAGAGGGAGGGACTGAAGCAAATCGACGACTCCTGCATCAGAACGGCTTCCGCCAAGATGGAGATCGACAGGGTAGACGAGGCCATCCGCTCCCTGCCGGTCCAGAACAAGGCCATCTTGGCCGCGGCTTCTCGCTTCGATGAAGGCACGAATACCGGCGAACTCTATCTGGCATACAGCAGTCTCTGCAAGAGAATGGGAATCGAGACCCTGACCCAGAGAAGGATGAGCGGGATATTGGGGGACCTCGACCTTCTGGGCCTCGTCGAGGCATCCGTCGTCAGCAAGGGGCGCCGTGGACGAACCAAGAAAATTCAGCTCCTCATTGGAAAGGAAGCTCTCGAGAAGACCCTGTCTGAGGATCCCGCCTTCGGACCTGCGCCCTAGGCAGCCTGGAATCCTGCAGCGCCAAAGTTACGCCTGACCGCTTTGAGGGTTGAAAGATCGAGCACTGGTATAATGCTGGGAGTTGGCTCCATCCCCATGTTCAACTGGAACTGCGTCTGGGCTTGCCACGTCCCAGAGTTCACAAGCAGAGTCCCCCGGTATGAGAGTTCTCCGTAGGTATGCACATGGCCAACATGGAAGACATCCGGGACTTGGTCGACAACCATGTAGTCGCGGAGTTCTGGTGAGAGCGCGGTCCGTTTGCCATAGGTCGGGGCTAGGTGTCTCGCTCTGAGGAGCAATTTCATGGCGTCGGTGGGCCTGTCATAAGCGAGGTTGGGGGTGGTTGCTATCACGTCATCGAGGCTCTTGCCGTGGTAGACTAGGAACGTCACACCATGTAACTTGATGTAGGCAGGATCACCGACCCAGCGGACGTTATCCATCGCGTAGAGCGACTCGGCCATATCGACGGCAACAGCCGGTTGCGGAAGTGCCTGCCTAACGGCGTCATGGTTCCCCGGAGATATGACTATCTGTATGTGTCCCGGAATCTGCCTCAGAAGCTGAGCGGCCAATTCGTACTGCTTCTTCGGATCCCTTTCTGCCAGCTGGAACTCCTGACCGGGGTAGACTCCCACGCCGTCCACCAGATCTCCAGCTATCACCAAATACTTGATTCTGCTTACGATGTCCTTGTCGCCCAAGTCCCCGTTGAGCCACTGAAGAAAGCGCGCGAAGTCGTCGGCCAGGAACATCCTGCTACCAATGTGGACATCGGAAAGAAGAACAGCGTAGACCCGATGGGAGGAAGTGACGACCCTCCTCCCCGGAACGTCTGGGAGCACCACCGAATCGGTGAACAACTGCCCCGATTTTGCCTTCGAAACCTCGACGACCACCATGCTGTCGAGTGGCACTTCCAGAGCCGCCTTCTCGGCCTGCCCCTCTTGGCACACGACTTTGAGTGTCCCTGTCGGGTCATCCACCTTCAGCTCGACTACACCCCTTTTGCTGGAGCGGTCTGAAAGTAGACCAGCGACCTTGACTTTCTTTCCCGGGACCAGATTTTTCGTGGCAGAGATGGTAGCACTACCCTTGGTGTCCAGCCTCTCCCTGACTATCGAAAACAGTCTCTGGTACCTATCACGGAAGAGCTTCCCGAATCCCTCTGCCCCTTCCGCAGGGGAAATTGCTTGGGTGGGATCTGAAAGGACTTCGAGTTCCGCGGCGTCGCTAACGGTCGAGCGCTCCTGCTCTTGGGGCGCCTCTTGGGGAATTAGCTTCTGGACATCTCTTTCTGTGATTACTTTCGCCTCTGCCGGGGAGCCCGCCTTTATTTCGAGAAGCTTCTCAACAAGGCCATCTACATCTGTGCCAGGCGGTAGACTGCTAATCATCTCATAGGCCTTGGCATCTAGCATGTAACCGGACGATAGAACTCTCGCAACCGCCTCCGATTCCTGCATCGGGCGCTCAAATTCCTACGGCGTATTAGAAGCTTCGACGCACTGAACGCCCAGCTGTGTCAACGCGTCGAGCAGCTGGGGGTCTTTCGACTCGCAGTAAATCCGCGTTATCGGCTCAGTCCCCGAGGGCCTAAACATGACCCAGGACCCGTCGCTCAGCACCAGCTTCAACCCGTCGAGGTTCCTCTCCTCGGTGACCCTAAATTTTCTGAACGACTCCTTCGCCCTGGCGTGTAGGAGGTCCATCCTCACCGTCGATTTGATGTTCGTCTGCCTATACCGCCACTGGACTTCTTGCATCGTTCTCCCCAGCAGGCCCCGGTCCGATGCGAGCAGACTCGATACGATGGCCGAGGCGTTGATTCCATCTTCCCAGAGCCCCCATTTCGGGTCGACAACCTTGCTCGGTTCCGCCGCGAAGACTCCCCCATCAGCTTCCAAGACAGCAAAGGTCTTCCCAATCCGGCTCCTCTTGACACTGAGACCAAGCTTCTCTGCTTCCTCCGCCACGGCGCTCGAAGAGTTCTCGGAGATTACGGCAGACCCTTTACTCAACCCCAGACCCCTGAGTGCCAGAATTGTAAGAATCGAGTCCGGTATGACGTTCCCCATCGAGTCGACCATCACAAGCCTGTCCGCATCCCCATCGTGAGCGAAGGCGAAGTCCACTCCTAGGGTGGGAACCATCCTCGCGAAATCGGAGAGGTTGGCCGGCGTAGGCTCTGGCGGCCTCGCCGGAAAGCGCCAGGACACCTGGGCGTTAACGGGAACGACATGGTGCCCAAGTCGCTTCAGAATCTCTGGGGTCACCAGGCCGCCAGGTCCGCTGGCGCAGTCCACGGCTATGCGCAAGGGCTGGGAGGCACGCCGATGGCGGGACACCACTTCCTCTACGTATTCATCGACAACCTCCTCGTCGGGGACGATTTGGCCGAACTTTCCCGAGGGCTTCATGACGTTTACCGCCATGGCCCGCTCTATCCTCTCCTCATCGCTCTTCGGAAGCTCCATGCCGTTGTGATTGAACGCCTTAACGCCGGAGAACTCTGGTGGGTTATGGGAAGCGGTCACAGAGAAGCCGGCGATGCAGGTTCTAGACCTGGTTCCGAAGGCAAGCACCGGCGTCGGCACCAGGCCGAACACGTGGGCGTCGCTGTCGACAGCGTTGATGGCCGAGATGACGGTCCTCCCCAGGAGGGCGGACGCTTTTCTTCCATCCCATCCGACTCCATAGCGCCCCTTCCCTGAAGCGAACGCGATGGTCTCGACCAGCCTGTAGACCTGCCCGGGGGTTTGAGTCCTGTTGAAAACCCCTCTGACTCCTGCCGTGCCGAAGGCTTTGACCAAACGCTACCTCTCTATGATCTTGGTCCAGAGCTCCGGGGTGGCTTCCTGGGCCAGCATGTGAAGCGTTGCCGCGAGCTCTCTTATCTCCCACTGGGCCTGAAGGGCCGTCCTCTGCCATACCAAGTGCATGAGGCTTCTCGCATTCAAAGTCATGACAAGCTTGGTCTTGATGGCACCCGGAAGGATGTACCGCGCGTCTTCCTTAGGGACGCCAGTTGACACCATCTTCTCATATGCCGCATACACCGCTTTCAGCGCTGCATCATACGCCTTGGACCCTGCATCGTTGGACTGGACGCTCGGTGGAATTACGACCCCCTCTTTGGTCGCAGCTGAGAACCGCTGCGACTCTTGGTCGTATGACACGGCTCGGTGGCGGACGAGCTGATGGGTCGTCACCCTACTGCAATCCTCTATCTCGAACATGTAGACGACATGGTCCATCACAACCTCAGGGTCGAACGGGACTCCCTTCTGGGCTAAGACTCGCTTGATTGCGTCGAGGTCTGTATGGTAGAGGAGCTTAACTCGCATTTGCCTTCATCCCAAAGGCCAACTCGCTGAAAATGGGGCAGATGCCCCACTGCGAAAGTTCCGTCACAACCGTCTCTGCGAGAGACTTACCCCGCGGGTCCTTCCAGAGCTCCACCAGTGTTCTTGCGTTCAGGGTCAGCAACCATTCGCTTGATTTTAGATGAGTCACCCGCAGATAAGGGAAAGTCCGGGTGAGAAGCCCCACGTCTGGTTGGGACGCCTCTTCGACTGTCAAGGTCATCACAAAGTGTTCGAAAACATCGAGGGACTTGTCTTGGAGGGCTTTGCCAAGGAGGTACTTCCAGTACTCAGGGCCCTTCTGCTCAAGCTCAGCTTCTATGTCCTCGATGGGTTTGGTACTATAGCATCTCCTCATTGCTACGGCCATGGTCCTTTCGGGGTAAGGGGACGACCACACCAGTGAAACCTTCATGCCAACTTGAGGTCCTGATTACACATTCGATTTAAACGTGGGCTCTCCGAAGATGAAGGTGCGGTGGAAGTGACTCGCTCCAGCCCAAGACAGAATTCTCCGTAGAGCCGAAGGGCGCCTCCGCCGGCGTGGTCGTGTTTCATGAGGTATGGGGCCTCGTCGAGCACACCATGGACGTCTGCAAACGGGTTGGCAAACTTGGATTTGCAGCGATAGCGCCGGACCTGTACAAGGGGCACGGCGAGCTTCTGACGCCCACCAACATACAGAAAGCCATGGAAGGGCTCTGGGAACTCTCCCTAGAAGAGAGGAGGGACAAAGGGAAGGTAGCCCGGGCCCTCGACAAGAGGGGGGTCGGAAGGGAAGTAAAGGAAGTCGCAGCGATACTCTATGAACCTACCTTCAGAGACAGGATGCTAGAGGACGCCGTGGCTGTGGTCGAACTAGCACACTCCAAATTTGGTAGCGTGTCAACACTCGGATTCTGCCTGGGCGGAGGCCTCTCCCTGAAGTGCGCGACTAAGAGCCAGCATATGAAATCAGCGATTAGCTTCTACGGCCTACCACCTGCCACCGAGGACGTTCCGAGGATTTCAATACCGATTCTAGATATCCACGCTAACCAAGACGAGATTATCAACAAGGCCGTCCCTGCGTGGGTGGGCGCAATGTTGGAGGACGGAAAGGACCTGACCTTGAAGACTTACCCGCGAACAAGACACGGCTTCTTCAACGACACCAGGAAGGAGGTGTACGATAGAGACGCGGCCGACGAGGCCTGGGACATCACGAAGTGGTTCCTTGAAAGAACACTTGCAAGACACTGAGCTAATCGACTGCTTCGTCACTTGGAGCTATATTGTGGAGTGTTCCAAAAGGGAGCCCCTCAAAGGGATAAATCCAGTTGGGGTTGGGCACACGCAGGGCCGGGGTGGCAGAGTGGTTAATGCGCGGGCAACCCGCAGGGAGCTAAGCGGATCCGCAACTCGAGATCAAAGACCAGTCAGCCCGTGACCTTCGGGTCGCGTGGGTTCGAATCCTACCCCCGGCGCTTAGATTGTCACATGGGAAGGCCCACGGATTGCACGACTCAGGCTGTCTTGAAAGATTCGCCGCAACCACAAGTGGAGACCGCGTTGGGGTTGTTGACAACGAATCCTCCTCCCATCAGTTTCTCTGACCTGTAATCGACGGTGGACCCTGCGATGAACGGCGCGCTGGACCTGTCGACGACAACCTTGGCGCCACCGACATCAATCACAAAATCATCATCGGAGAACTTCTCGTCCACCACCATACCGTACGACAGTCCGGAACACCCACCGGCGGTCACAAAGATCCTTAGTGCAGCGCCGGGCTTGCCCTGTCTCTGTAGGTACAGCTTCAGCTCATCGGATGCCTTCTCGGTAAGCTGGACGATGGGCTTGATCTCCGTGCCCTGGCTCAATTCACAAAATAGGGTTCTCGTCCCGTATAAAAACTAACATCCTAGGATACCAGTTTCTGGGCGGCTTTCAAGATTTCAGTGTATGGCGGTTCTTCAGAGGGATCCTCCGTAACCCATCTGTACCTGAGCTTCTTCTGCTGGTCCACAACCATAACTGCTCTCTTGGCCACCCCTTTGTAGCCGAGCCCTACCCAGCGGTCCTGAAGGACGCCATACAGCTTGGCGACCTTCTTGTTGAAATCACTCAGGAGTGGAAACTGTAGGTTGTAGGTCTGAGCGAATGCCTTTAGCGAGTAAGCCGAGTCCACGCTGATGCCGACGAGTTGGGCTCCCGCCCCCTGGAGGGGACCAAACCCGTCCCTGAAAGTGCACATCTCCTTGTCGCACACACCCGAGAAGGCGAACGGGAAGAAGGCCAGAATCACTGGTCCCTGTTTCGTGAGTTCGGTCAGCGATACCATCTTCTGATCAGCATCTGGAAGGGCAAACTCGGGAACCTTCTGGCCCAGCCTGAGTACCACGAGGGGTAAAGGTGTGGCTTCCGATTTAAGCGCTACTTCGAAGGCAGCTTCTGAAGAAGCTCAAAGTACTTGGAGGCAAGCGAGACGAGCTGGTCCTCCTTTGCGGGGTCCCGTTCGGCACCCAAGGCCGCGGTAGTCTCGTTCAGCCTTGCCAGAATCACTTCGCGCATCCGAGCGACAACCGAGTCGTATGACACAGCGGAGACCTCGGTGATCGATGACAGATCGTCATGGGTGGTGCAATAGACCTTTCCTCGGTACCTTACCTGGATACCCTCATCCTTAGGGCAGGGCTCTGCGAGCATCGTCGCACCCTTGCTAACCAGTTCGGCAGCCAACCTCATTCTGTCCTTAGAGGAGCCGCTCATCACCCCACCTGTCGCCCCGATCGTATTAAACACGGCTCACTGCGAAAAGCACTTAATCCCTTTGAATCGAGTCTCGAAACCCGGAGTCCCTTTATGAGCGCCAAACTGAAAAAACAACAGGAAAACGACGCTAAGTTAGCCAAGGCCGTCGTGAGTCTTCAGCAGATTTCAGACTCGAACATCACGCCCAGGAACATTAGGAAAATTGTCAAAGATTCGGTCCTCATGCTTCAGGACACGAAACAAAGCGTGGCTGTCAGGGCGGCCAACGCGATCAGTCTCCTAGACGAGGTGGCGCAGGACCCGAACATGCCATCATTCGCCAGGGTGACCCTCTGGTCTGCTGTGTCCGAGCTGGAATCCATCAGGGAACAATAGCATTTCCGACGAAGATTCAGGTTTGGTTCGGGCAAAGCTTTAACACGTTCTGACATGCCGCAAACGCGATTGCCAAACTGCCCGAAATGCGGGAATAAGGAATCAATGCCGACGCGGACATTCAACGTAATCGTCGAGCCCGCCAGAGGAGAGAGAGGCATGACCGAACGCCGGGTCGGCATGTATACCTGCGAGAAGTGCGGGACCAAGTTTCCGACCGTCATCAGCAGGCAGAGATATCTCATCGTTGCCGAAGAACAGCTAAAGTCGATTCAGGACGAGCTCACATCGGTGAAGAAGGGGAACGAAGAGCTCGGCGCCAAGATTCAGGAGATGGCCCAGCAGCAGAAAGAGATTGAAGACTCGATGGACAGGACGGCCAAAGAGAACGAACTGAAACTTCTGCAGGCCAAGCTGGCCGACATCGAGGAATTTGTCGGCTACCTCAGAAAAGAAAAGGGCGAACTCGAGCAGAAGGCTTCTAGGCTCCGGTAGAGCCTAGACCCCCTCACTCACGACAGGCGGAAGAGTGTACCCCGCTTCAGCCTCGTAAGACGCGGCCTTCTCTTCCAGCACAGCCTTCTCCGTCCGGAGCGCCTGCACTTCGCTTTC
>Ga0187772_10000096_pt1 | contig 33131 bp, 26 predicted proteins | sample 0116_SJ02_MP15_2_FD_133137 | JGI IMG/M metagenome (GOLD analysis project Ga0187772, IMG submission 133137) | Tropical peat soil microbial communities from peatlands in Department of Meta, Colombia - 0116_SJ02_MP15_20_MG | ecosystem: Environmental > Terrestrial > Soil > Wetlands > Peat | place... | reverse complement strand
CGACGAGATCCTGGTCGGGATCGATCGCGGCTGCGGGCGACACGCGACCCCCCTCGAGCAGCGACGCGAACGGCGTCGCACCCTCGACCTCGCCGTACACGAAGATCTCCTCGACACTAGCTAGCTGTGCCGCGACGCTCGCCTTCTCCAGCAGTTCGGGCACCGTCACCAAGAACCGCGCGCTGCAGTCTTTGAGCTGCGCCGCGAGTTCTTCGGCCCTCAGAAGCGGATTGGCGGTCGTATTCACGCCCCCGACCGTCGCGACCGCGTGAAAGGCAACCGCATACTCGGGCAAGTTCGGGGCGTGATGGGCAAACACCTCACCCTTGCCGAAACCCCGCTCCGCCAGGCAAGCCGCAACAGCACGCACCGACTCCGCCAGCTGCGCATAGCTGATCGTCCGGCCGGTCGCCGCATCGATCAACGCTGGCTTGTCACCGAACTCCCCCGCACGCGCGAGGACAAAGTCCGTCAAGGGGACCTCCGGAATCTCAAGGTCCGGAAATGGGCTAGGGATCACCATCAAAAGACTTCCTGGCTGATGGTCCGAGGCGACTCGGCGCCCTCAGTAGAGAATGACTCAAGCCAAGCTTTGTTCGGAAGCCCGTCGCCGCTCCTGGCGCCCGATCTCAGCCCAAGCGGACAGCCACAGCGGGCCGAGTGTCGTTCTCGCATCAGCCTCCGGGCAATACGTAGAAAGTCGCAACGGTCGCAAATCAGCGCGGTTCCCACGTTGGACCGCTGGTCCGAGAAGTCACGGTCGTCCTCCCTCATTCCAGCCAACGCTGGCCGGTGGCGACCGCCTCACACCCGCAATTGGCTCGACCGCGAGCGGCCTGACGGCACTCGCGCCGGACGCGCCATCCCGGCTCGCGCGTCAGCGCGCCGCGGCCAAGCGCCACTGTTGGCGCTTGGTTTCGTATTCGGGGGGCAGCGTGCCCTGAAGCGCCTCGGCGCCGTCGAGTACATCCACTGCGCCGTTGAAGTCGCCCCACCGCGCGTCGTAATCGGCAAGTATGAACGCGAACTCGCTCGCGTCGTCCTCATCGGCAACGGAGAATGGCGGCGGAGCAGCGATTCTGTCTGTGAGCAGTGCGGAGGTCAGCGGTTGCGGACGGGCGCTCGCGAGGAACGGTGCGAGGTAGCGGCCGGCGATCTTCGCGTCCGGCCACCAGAGCGCTCGACCGGCCGCGAACGAAGCGTTCTTCGCGTTGCTGTGGCGCGGTGTCGCGTCGATTGCGACGGACGTCTCGCGCGTCAAGTGCTGCGGTTCTGCGCGCAGGTACAGCGGCGCACCGTCAGTCATTACCAGGCCGCGCAGCACGGGTGTGAACGGCTTCGGCGTCACGGGAATCCCGAGATCCGCCAGGATCGTCTCGGCTACCGCATCAGCCTGCTGGGCTGCCAGGCCGCCTTGCTTGAGCGGGAAGGTCGTGACGTCGCCGGCCGCGTAGATGTCCTGGAGACCGCTGACGCGCCCGTGGCTATCGATGGGGATGAACCCGTGCTGATCGTGGGGAAGGCCGCGCAGCCGCGGGCCGACCAGCTCCGGAAGCGTCACCACTCTGTCCACGTAGATCTCACCGCCACCCGCCAATACGAGCGCGCGGCCGCGCACGACCGACGGGCACGAGGAGGTTTGAAGGCGCACATGGCGCGCCTTCAGCATCTCCCTTATCGCGCGTGACCCGGCAGGCCCGAACAACTCGAGCGGCTCCTCCTCGGGCGTTACCAGCCACACCTGGGCATCGCAGCCGTGCTGTTGGAGCGTCCCCGCGGTCATCAGCGCCAGTTCGTAGATTGGCAGTGGCCAGGTCCGCTCCGCGGGCAACGTCAGGGCGATTGAGCGAGCGGTTCCTGCGAGCAGGTCGTCCAGGACGCCGCGCAGCGCCACGACGTCACCGCGGCCGCGGAAGGTCAGCGCACCCGGCAGCGGCTCGGTAGGGATCGCGCCTGTCGCGACGATCAGGGCGTCGAACGGGACCCGGGTGCCGGAGGCCGTGACGGCGACACGCTCGCCCGCCGTAACGCTCTCGAGACGATCCCAGATCATCTCGCCACCGCCCTCGTAGTTGACGATGTCTTCAAGCGCATAGCTGTGGGCTTGGTCGCGATCGAAGGCCTCGGCGACCGTAACCGGGCGGTAGAGGAACTCACGCTCGGGCGACAGAAGGGTAATCTCGACGCGCGAGCCGCCGAGCTCGCGCAGGGCGAGCAAGGTTTCCACGGCGGCTACACCGCCGCCGGCGATCACGATGTGCAGGCGGTCTCGACGCATGTGACAGCTCCTTGACTTTGCCTGCGATCCAACCAGCTTGCAGCGCTGTCGGCATCCGGGGCGAGCCTCGATCGCGTGCGGCTAACTACCGTCCCCGCTCGCCGAGCCCGCCTACTGGAACGCCTTCGCTCGCTCGATCAGGTCCTCGAGGCCCGGCTCGTGAGGGTTGCGCGGCCTTCCGGGGTGGATAACGGCCACTTGGCACGACTCCGCCGCCTCGACGAGCTCCCGGAAACTGCCGGCGTCGGGATCCTTGATGTACGCCTGCTTGTTGTCGTTGTAGGCGAACATGCGGTCGTTGATCCCGGTGCACTCGTTGCAGGTCGAGCAGCGCGGCGTCTCGATCCAAGGATCGTCGGCGGCGGCCTGCACCACGACCTCCGCTTCCGGCTCCTCCGCGACCGACTCTCCCACCGCCTCATCGACGGGCGCCGGCTCGACGCGCAGATGCGCCAAGCCGAGCTCCTGGAGCCCGTGCCACAGCTCGCGGCAGCGACGAGCGGCGTGCATCAGCCTCGCATCGACGATCAGCCGCTCTAGGCGGTCAGTCTCGTCGACAACCAGGACGTGAGGGACACGTGTCTCGGCCTCGGCGGGGTGGAGCGCCAGCCACTCGTCGACGGGGACCGTCTCGTCGCTCCAGTGCTCGCGCGAGATCCGCGCGAAGTGGCGCGCATACCGCCGGTCACAAGCCGCGAAGTCGACGAGTGTGAACGGGACCTCCTCGACGACGCGCTGGAGCGACGCGTCAGCGTACTCGAGCGGCGCGAGCGGCCAGTCGAGCTCGGGCTGCGGGTTCTCGTCGACCGAGAACCGCGATGCCAGGTCCGGCCCGGCGGTGGGGTCGTAGGTAAAGGCCGGAAACGCCCGCCCCTCGAGCGCCGCCGCCGACAGCAGGTACGGCGGCAGGTCGCTGGACGGCGCGGCCGTGCCCGAAAAGACGCTGAGCAGGGTCGGGCCCGTGTAGCGAAGACCGGCAAGCAGCCGCTCGCGCAGCTGGTACAGGCTCGAGCTCGTCGCCTGGAACGCGAACACGTCCATGAGCCCGATGACCGTGCTCGCCAGCTGCGTGCTCCGCAGGTGGACCCCGAAGTGCTCGGGGGCGAGCAGCTCCTCGGTTTCGACGAGCACCTTGACCGGCAGCCCCGAGGACAGCAGGTCGATCACCGCGCCGCTCTCGTCACCGTGCACGGAAACGAGGTAGTCGGGGAACCGCGCCAGGTCATCGCGGGAGAGCGAGTTCTCGTCGAAGCTCTGGAAGAACGCGTCGTGCTGTGAGCTGACGTAGCGACCCTCCGCCTCCAGCTCCGCGATCGACATCGCCTTGACGAACTCGACGACATTCGGGAGCCGCTCCCGGAACGCCTCGATGGCATCCGCGCAGCTGCTGAAGCGGTACTCGAACGGCGGCGCGGCCGATTGCGCGAGCTCGGCGCCGTGAGGAGGATCGAAGAACCGCTGCCGCCTCAGCACCTCGAGCGCCCACTCGATCCGCTCGCGCCGGTCGGCCGGCAGCTCGTCCCGCGGCGCGCTCCGGCCGAGCAGGCGCGACATCATCTCGAAATCGAACTGGTCTCGGTGCAGCGAGCCGAACGCTGCCTCGAGGCTTTCAGGCCGGCGCCCGGGCTCGGAGTGGATGAACGCGGCGCGGAGGACGTCCGACAGCGCCTGCACGAGCCGGTCCACATCGGCATGGAAGCGCCACGCCTTCTGGCGCTGGACGCTTCGCCACGCGTGGTCGATCACCCGTCGCGGAAGCTCGTGATCGCAGTCGGCGAGGACGCCGTCGACCTTCAGGTGATCGACCTCCTCGGCGAGGTGCGGGGCGGCCCGTGCCCAGAGATCCGACAGTGTCCCGCGTGCGCCCGCGGCGAGAAGCCTGCGGATCTCGCGCTCGGCACGGAGGACGGCCCGACGGACCCGTTCCCCCTCGGTCCCGCGCGGCGCGCTGTCCCTGAGCAAGTCATCGACGAGCGCCGTGAGCGAGCATACGCATGCGTCGTCGGTCGAATCCTCAACCAGGACCACGGGATAGTCGTAACGGAGAGCCGCCAGATCGCGATAGGGGGCCAACAGCGCCGGCCTCACCGGGGCGTCGACGGGCTCGAGGTGCCCGCCCGGCGCGCCCGTCAGGTGGAACGCGATCTGCCCCTGGAATTCGCCGGTCTGTTCCATGGTCATGCCGCGGCGCGTTCGACGCCTGCGGGCCAGACGGTGAACTTGTCCAGCTCCGCCTCGAGGCTTGCCCGGATGCGGTCGGCCGGTCGCGCCTGGCCCGCTCCCCGCAGCTCCTCGTAGCACGGGACCTCGGGGTTGCAGTACAGGATTCCGACCGGGATCTCGTCGTCGCTGCAGGCGAGCCGACGGGCGGCGTCGATGTCGAGCGGATCGTGCTCGCGGTGGTTCGTGTAGATCCGCGACAGCTCGGGGGCGAGCTGGAGACCGTTCTCGTGAGTCAGGAGCAGTGTCTTCGACGGATCCTGCAACCATGGATCGAGCATCCCCGGCATGAACTCGGGGCACCGCTGGATGACCCGGACGAACGAGAAGCCGCGGTGGCGATGCGCGGCCGCGATGATGTCGTAGAGCACCTGCGGGATCCAGTCAACCGCCTGAGCGACGAACGAGGCGCTCTGCACGCCGAGCGTGACGCTGAGCGGATTGAGGGGGTCGAGGTAGGACCCGCGCGGCGTGGTGTTGCTCCTGAGTCCCTTCGGCGACGTCGGCGAAGCCTGCTTCTTGGTCAGCCCGTACACGAAGTTGTCGTGCAGGAGCACGGTGAGGTTCATGTTGTAACGAACGGCGTGAATCCAATGCGCCGCGCCGATGCTGCAGCAGTCGCCGTCGCCGGTGTTGACGAACACGTTGAGGTCGGGGCGCGCCATCTTGATCCCCTCCGCGATCGGGAAGGCGCGCCCGTGGATTCCGTGGAAACCGTACGTCCCCATGTAGTGCGGGAACCGACTCGAGCAGCCGATGCCGGAGACAAAGACCGTGTGCTCCAGGCTCAGGTCCTCGCCGCGGCAGAGTCGCTGAACCGCGGCTAGGATCGCGTTGTCGCCGCACCCGTTGCACCAGCGCGGGACTCCGCCCTCGTAGTCCTCGAGGGAGTGGTGGTCCTCCCCCATGTGGAGCAGGCATTGGCTGAGTAGGGGGGTCATACTCGCTCCATTCGCTCGAGTCGCTCGCGAACGGCGATGCAAACGGTCGCGGGCTTGATGGGTTGGCCGCGGGCCTCGCTCCAGCAGTCGACGTCGACGAGGTAGCGCGACCGCAGCACGGTGGCGAGCGGCGAGTAGCGTCGGTTCTCGTCGTCGACTAGCTCGTCCTCGGGGCGATCGGACCACGCGGCCTCGACCGTCATCACGCTGTCGAAGCGCTGCATGATCGCCTTGACGCCGGGCGGCAGCGGCTGGACAAACCGCAGATGCAGCGACGACACGCGCCGCCCCTCGTCACGCAGCCGGTCGACCGCCTCCTCGATCACGCCCTTCGTGCTGCCCCAACCGACGATCAACAGCTCGCCCTGCTGGTCGCCATACACCTCGGGTGGCTTCAGGGTCTTCTGGAGCGCGGCAAGCTTCAGGCTCCGGTGGCGCAGCCCATCCTCGTTGCTGCCGGGGTCGTAGGCGACGTGGCTGTCGCGGTCGTGGGCTAGTCCGGTGACCGTGTGCATGCCACCCGGCCGGCCCGGACCGAGGCGCGTGGCGATGCCGGTCACCGGGTCCCAGTCGTACGGGCGCGCCCCGGGCGCCGCGGGTGTCTGATCGACGGGCGGCGCGAGCCAGTCCTCGCTGAACTCCGGCCGCGGGAACGGCTGCTGCGCCGTTGCCAGGCTCGCGTCGGACAGGAGAACCACCGGTATGTGGAACGTCTCCGCGATCTTGCGCGCGGTGATGACCGAGTAGAAGCAGTCCTCGATGCTGCTCGCCGCCATCACGACCTTCGGCGCATCGCCGTGGCTCCCGAACATCGCCGCGAGCAGGTCACCCTGCTCGACCTTGGTCGGCAGGCCCGTGCTCGGGCCTCCGCGCTGCACGTTGATGATCACGAGCGGGATCTCCGCCATCGCGGCAAGCCCGATCGCCTCCTGCTTGAGCGAATAGCCCGGGCCGGACGTGATCGTGACCGCGCACCGGCCGGCGTAGGACGCGCCGATCGCGAACGAGCACGCGGCGATCTCGTCCTCAGCCTGATGGACGATGCCTCCAGCCTGCTCGAACATCGCGCTCAGGTAGTGCGACGCGGACGTGGCGGGAGTGATCGGGTACATCGCGCAGATGTCCATCCCGGAGGCGAGCACGCCGAGCGCGAGTGCAGTGTTGCCGTTGGTGACCAGCTGCGGCTCGGTCGATCGCTCGGCCGGGATCGCGTAGCGGAAGTCAAGGTTCTCCTCCGCCCACGCCCAGCCGGCCTCGAGCAGTTCGATGTTCTTCGCGATCACGCGCTCGTCCTTCTTGGCGAAGACCGTGCGAACCTGCTCACGCGCGAGTCCCATGTCCAGGCTGTAGAGGTTGCAGAGCATGCCCAGCGCGAACATGTTCTTGCCGCGGCGCGGGTCCGCGATGAGCTTGCGGCACTCGACCTGCATCGGGATCTCGATCACGCGAAAGCCCTGGTCGAGTAGCTGCTCGACCGTCTCGGCATAGGACGCGGCGATGGCCGGATCGCGATCCTCGCGCCACATGCTCTCGAGCATGATCGTCGCGCCCGGCTTGAACTCGTTCGCGCGGACGCGACCGAGCAGGACCTGCTCGTTGAAGGCCACCGCGAGATCCGCTTCGTCACCGCCGTTCGTGACGCGGTGCTCTCCGATGCGGATGCGCACGCCACTCGCGCCCGCCACGCTCCGCGCCGGCGGCTGAATCTCCGCCGGGATGATCTCCACGGTCCAGATCCCGTTCCCCATCTTGGCGGCGATCGCGCCGAGCGACTGGCCGCACCGCTGCGCGCCCTCACCCGAGTCGCTTATCACCTCGACGATGTGCTCGCCGATGATCACCGGCGCTCTTCCAATGGTGGTGCTCATGCCGTCACCCGCGCGTAGTTGTGTTCCCGAACGTCGATGCCGAATCGCTTGCCGGCATGGTCGGCGGGCTCGGTCAGATAGACGACGTCCGTGTCGCGTAGCCCGAGGGACGCCTTGATCTCTCGCGCCGCCCTGCGTCCGGCGCCCATGGCCTCGATCACCGTCGCGGCCCCCGTCACGATGTCGCCGCCGGCCCACACTCCGGCGATCGACGTGGCGAGGCTATCGTCGGCGACGATGTAGCCGCGCTTGTCGAGCTCGAGCGACGAGGTCTGGCCGAGGATCGGGTTTGCACTCGTCCCGATCGCGAACACGACCATGTCGACGTCGATCTCGAACTCGCTGTCTGGGACGGGCACCGGACGGCGGCGGCCCGACTCGTCCGGCTCACCCAGCTCCATGCGTTGGCAGCGGATCCCGCGCACGGTGTTCTCCGCGTCGCCGAGAATCTCGACGGGACTCGTCAGCCAGTGGAAGTCGATGCCCTCGTCTTCCGCATGGTGAAGCTCTTCGGCGCGAGCCGGCGCCTCGTTGCGCGTCCGGCGGTAGACGCAGGAGACGGATGCGGCACCCAGACGCAGGGAGACCCGCATCGCGTCCATCGCGGTGTTTCCGGCGCCGATGACCGCGACTCGCTTCCCGGCCTGAAGCGGCGTGTCGTAGTTCGGGAAGTCCCGTGCGTGCATCAGGTTGCAGCGGGTGAGGAGCTCGTTGGCCGACATCACTCCGGCGAGGGACTCGCCCGGGATGTTCATGAAGCTCGGTGCCCCCGCGCCGGTGCCGATGAACACGGCCTGGTAGTCCAGCTCGGTCAACAGCTCTTCGACCTTGAACAGCCGTCCGACGAGCGTGTTGCACTCGAACTTGACGCCAAGCGCTCGCAGCTTGTCGATCTCCGCGTCGATCACGTCGTTCGGCAAGCGAAAGTCCGGAATCCCGTACTTGAGGACGCCGCCCGGCTCGTGGAAGGCCTCGTACACGGTGACGTCGCAGCCAGCCTTGGCCAGGTCGGCCGCGCAGGCCACGCCGGCGGGGCCGGACCCGACGATGGCCACCCGGAATCCGTTTGGCTCGACGTACGGGACGCTCGCCCAACCCTCGCCGATCGCCAGGTCGCCGACGAACCGCTCGAGCCGCCCGATCGCCACGGGCTCGAGCGTGTCGCCGACCGTGCAGGCGCCCTCGCACTGCGACTCCTGCGGGCAGACACGGCCGCAGATCGCCGGCAGCAGGTTCGTGTCGGTGATCGTCTCGTAGGCGCCGCGTAAGCTCTTCTCGGTGATCTTCGAGATGAAGGCGGGAATGTCGATCTCGACCGGGCAGCCGCGAATGCAGGGCTCGTCCGGGCACAGGAGGCACCGGTCCGCCTCCCGCAGCGCTTCCTCGAGCGTGTAGCCGCACGCGACCTCCCCGAAGTTGGTGGCGCGGACCTTCGGGTCCTGCTCCTGCATCGGCGTCCGCTCCTGCGGAATCGTCCGGATCGTCTTCTTCTTTTTCGCGGCGGGCATCGTCAGGCACCTGCCGGCATGCGGCAGTTCTCCGACCAGCGCTCCAGCGCCGCCGTCTCGCTTGTCTTGAAGCGCCGCAGCCGCGCCATCAGGTCGTCGAAGTCGACCTCGTGCGCGTCGAAGTCCGGCCCGTCAACGCAAGCGAACCTCACCCGGTCGCTTATCTTCACGCGGCATCCGCCGCACATGCCCGTGCCGTCGACCATCACCGGGTTCAGGCTCACGACCGTCCTGATGCTGTGGGGCCGGGTCGTCTCCGCGCAGAACTTCATCATGATCGGTGGGCCAATCGCGACGACCTCGTCGATGTCCGCATGCTCCGTCAGCGCCTGCTCGATCCCCGCGGTGACGAGCCCCTTAATGCCCTCTGACCCGTCATCGGTGCACACGATGAACTCGTCGCACACGGCGCGGAACTTGTCCTCCCAGAACATCAGCTCCTTGCTGCGGAAGCCGATCACCCCGATCACGTAGGCGCCGCTCTCCTTGTACGCGCGAGCCTGGGGGTAGACGGGCGCGACGCCGAGTCCTCCGCCAACGCAAATGACCTTCCGCGCATCCCCGATCCGGCTTGGATTGCCCATCGGGCCGACGAGGGCGTGCAGCCTCGTGCCCAGCGAGCAGCTGGCCTGCATCTCCTTCGTTGTCTTGCCGACGGCCTGGACGACCAGCGTCACCGTGCCGCGCTCGGTATCGAAGTCCGCGAGCGTGAGGGGGATCCGCTCACCACGGTCGTGCGCCATGACGATTACAAACTGACCCGGCCTCGCGGCCCTTGCCATCTGCGGATGGAAGACCTCGAGGAGGTACGTGACGTCCGAGAAGTCTTCGCGCCGGACGATCTCGAATGGGGCCGCCATGGGGGCAGAAAACCAGGTGCGTGATGAAGCCCACATCGGGAATAGCACGTCTCGACCCGCGTCGAACTACGGATTCCGGGTCGTGCGTTACTGAGAAGAATCACGTTCGAGAAAGCGTCCTCTCCGAGTGACACGCAACCAGCTTCACCATCCACCCCTTAGGGTGTGAGTCTGATGCCAAGAGCGTCGCGACCGTCGGCCGTCGCCTTCGGCACGCACGCCTGCCGATCCTTTGAGCCTAGAGGCGCCAATCAGCGCCTCTCGGCTCAACCGCTAGCTAACGGCGCGGAGGGATCTTGGGACGCGCCACGTTGCTTTCTGCTGACGCCGGCCTGCTCGGCGGCTGCGGCGGTCGCAGCGGCGACGGCGGGCACGACCGCGGGGTTGAAGACACTGGGAATGATGTAGTCCGGGTCGAGCTCCGTCTCCTGCACGACGGAAGCAATCGCCTGAGCGGCGGCGAACTGCATCCCGCCCGTGATCGAAGAGGCGCGGACGTCCAGAGCGCCCCGGAATACACCCGGGAAGGCCAGAACGTTGTTGATCTGGTTCGGGTAGTCCGATCGTCCGGTGGCGATCACCGTGGCTTTCCCCCGCAACTCTTCCGGAGACACCTCGGGCGTCGGATTCGCCATCGCGAACACAATCGCGTCAGGCCGCATGGTCTCGATGCCGGCGACTGACACGGCGCCGGGTCCTGACAGTCCGATGAAGACATCGGCGCCCGCGAGCGCGTCATCCGCGGTCCCGCGGACCCGACGCGGATTGGTCCGCTCGGCGTACGCTGCCTTGACGCCCGCGAGGTCTGGACGCCCCAGATACACGGCGCCCCGTCGGTCGCAGCCAACGACATCGCGGACTCCGACGGCGAGCAGGATGTCGGTCGTTGCTACCCCCGCTGCACCGACGCCGGTGATCACGACCCGGACCTCGTCGAGTGTCTTGTTCACGACCCGAAGGGCATTCAGCAGCGCTGCCAGCACCACGATCGCCGTGCCGTGCTGGTCGTCGTGGAACACCGGCACGTCGAGGGTGTCGTCCAATCTGCGCTCGATCTCGAAACACCGCGGAGCCGAGATGTCCTCCAGGTTGATGCCGCCGAACACAGGAGCGATCGCCGTGACGGTCGCAACGATCTCGTCTGGATCCTTGGTGGCCAAGCAGAGCGGCCACGCATTCACGCCCGCGAACTCCTTGAACAGCATTGCCTTGCCTTCCATCACCGGAAGCGCGGCTGCCGGACCGATGTCTCCCAGCCCGAGGACGGCCGTGCCATCGCTGACGATCGCGACGGCATTTCGCTTGACCGTCAGATTCCAGACCGTGTCTGGATCCTCCGCGATCGCCTCGCAGACGCGAGCGACCCCTGGCGTATAGGCCATCGACAGGTCGTCACGGGCCCTCAGCGGCACCTTCGATCGAACCTCGAGCTTTCCGCCCAGGTGCAGCAGGAACGTGCGATCCGAGAGGTACTCAACCTCGACGCCCGGCACGGAGCGGACAGCAGCCGCGATCCGCTCGAGGTGTACGGCGTCTTCCGCGAGCACTGTGATGTCTCGAACCTTCGTGTCCGGCTCGGCACGGACGAGGTCGATCGCGTCAATCACGCCACCGGCGTCAGCGATCGCTTGCGCAACCGAAGCAATCACCCCGGGTGCGTTCTCGAGCCGTACGCGCAGCGTCGCACTGAACGAAGCAGAAGGATGGGACATCGGGCCGGCACCCTATCGCCCTGTTTCGCAGACGACATCGGACCTGAACCGCCGTCAACGTCAGTATTTAACTGCCATCGGTCGCCCGCGCGCCGTGTCAGATCAGGCTCCGGCACCCGACGTTTGCTGCTCGCCGGCCGGTGGATCGGCAGGTCGCGGACAGTCGCGATCGGGTCCGCCCCGTCGACGCGTCGACTGTCTGTGTCCGACGCGTTCCCGTCCGGTAGGCTGGCAAGTCGGCCGTGGCGCGACGGACTTCGCGTGCCGCGGCGGTGCCGGGTCGATCGAAGGGCTTGGAGCGATGGCGTTGAGGGTGGAGGAGGCCGAGGCGGCGCTCATTCAGTCCGTCTGCAGCCGTTTGCGCGAGCACACTGCGCCCGAACTGGCAGACCAGTGCGAGGCGTTCGTCCGGCAGTTCTACCACTGGGTGGCATGGGAGGATCTGGCCGAGCGCAGCATCGGTGACCTCTACGGGGCGGCGATGGCCGTGTGGGACTTCGCTCGTGCCCGCGCTCCCGGCTCCGTCAAGGTGCGGGCGTACAACCCCGAGCTCGCAGAACACGGCTGGCGGTCACCGAACACGATCGTCGAGGTCGTCACCGATGACATGCCGTTCTTGGTGGACTCGATCGGCATGGAGCTCTCCCGGCGCGGATACGGGATCCAGCTCTCGATCCATCCGGTCACCGACGTGCTCCGGGATGCGGACGGTCGCCTCAGGGGGGTCTTCCCGGCGGGCGCGGGGGTGACCGGTGCGATCGCCGAGTCGCTGATGCAGTTCGAGGTCGATCGCGAGACCGAGCCCGAGCGCCTCGAGGAGCTCGTCGGTGGCATCGGCCGGGTTCTTCGTGACGTCAGGGCGGCGGTGGAGGACTGGCCGATGATGCGCGGGCGGATGCACGAGATCGCGAGTGGGTTCGTATCACGTGCGCCACCGCTTGATCGAAGCGAGGTCGACGAGGTCGAGGCGTTTCTCAAGTGGGTCGAGGGCGGGAACTTCATCTTCCTCGGGTACCGGGAGTACGACCTGTTCAGAGAGGGCGGCGAGGACCATCTCCGTGCCGTTGAGGGCTCTGGTCTCGGCGTCCTCAGACACGGGAGCACGATGGTCTCGAGGAGCTTCGCGAGGCTGCCCCCCGACGTCCGGGCAATGGCTCGGACGTCTCAGCCGCTGATTCTGACCAAGGCGAATTCGCGCTCGACGGTGCATCGGCCGCTATACCTCGATTACATCGGCGTGAAGCGCTTCGTGCGGGGCGAGGTCGGTGGCGAACGTCGTTTCCTCGGCTTGTACACGACCGCCGCCGGGGAGCCGAGCCCCCGCAAGATCCCGATCCTGCGTAACAAAGTCGAGCGGGTCCTACGCCGGGCGGCGTTTCCCCCAGGGAGCCACGACCAGAAGGCTCTGGCAAAGATCCTCGAGGGCTACCCACGGGACGAGCTGTTCCAGATCACGGGCGAGGAGTTGTTCGCGATCTCGATGGGAATTGTCGCGCTCGGAGAGCGCCCGCGTGTCCGTCTGTTTGTGCGGCACGATCCCTACAAGCGGTTTGTGTCGTGCCTGGTCTTCGTGCCCCGCGATCGCTACAACACCGACAACCGCGAGCGGATCGCCTCGGTCCTAAGCGACGCGTTCGGCGCGACCGAAATCGATTGGTCGCTGACCCTATCCGACTCGATGCTCGCCCGGATCCACTACATCGTGCGCTGCCGCGCCGATGGGGCGCACCGCGACGTGCACGAGGTCGAACGGCGGATCGCCGAGGTGACGCGGCCGTGGACCGGTGAGCTCGCGGATGCCTTGAGAAAGGTACATGGCGAGGAGCGCGGCAACGTGCTGTTTCGCCGCTACCGGGGGGCGTTCCCGGTCGCCTATCGTGCCGACTGGCGGGCGGATGCGGCGGTCGAGGACATCGACCGTGTCGAGGCGGTCGCTGCCGGCGACGGGCTGATGATCAGCGTTTACGAGACCGTCGAGGACGACCGGACCTCATTGCGCTGCAAGCTGTTGAGTCCGGGCGAGCGCATCTTGCTCTCGGATGTCCTGCCGATCCTCGAGAACATGGGCTTGCGGGTCGGCGATGAGCGTCCATACGAGATCAAGCCAGAGGATCGGCGTTCGACTTGGATCTACGACATCGGCATCGTTTGCGGCGCCGACGTCGACATCGGGACCGGGGCGACGCGCGCCGCCTTCCAAGACGCCTTCACGAGGATCTGGAACGGCGAGTTCGAGAACGACCGGCTGGGTGCGCTGGTGCTACGAGCCGGTTTGACTGGTCGCGAAGTCGCGTTGCTGCGTGCTGTCTTGAAATACCTGCGCCAGGCCGGCACGACCTTCAGCGACCGCTACTTGGAGCAGGCACTGACCGGGAATCCGGCGGTTACGGGGCTGCTCGTCGAGCTGTTCAGTGCGCGGCTTGACCCCGACCACCATGACCTCGCGGCGGCCGACCGCCTCGAGGCCGAGATCGAGCGCGCGATCGACGATATCGCCAGCCTCGATCAGGACCGCATCCTGCGCAACTGTCTCGCAGTCGTCCGCGCCACCGTCCGAACCAACTACTTCCAGCGTTCTCCAGAGGGCCAGCCCAAGGCCCAGCTGTCGTTCAAGCTCGATCCCTCGCTGATGCCGTTCCTCCCGCTTCCGCGGCCACGGTTCGAGGTCTTCGTCTACTCGCCGCGTGTAGAGGGCGTGCACCTCCGCGGCGGGAGGGTCGCCCGCGGCGGGATCCGCTGGTCGGACCGGCGCGAGGACTTCCGCACGGAGGTCCTCGGGTTGCTGAAGGCACAGATGGTCAAGAACGCCGTCATCGTTCCGGTCGGCGCGAAGGGTGGATTCGTAACCAAGCGCCCGCCGTCCGGCGGCGGACGCGAGGCGTTGCTACAGGAGGCCGCTAACTGCTACCGGCTGTTCGTGTCCGGCCTGCTCGACCTGACCGACAACATCGTCGGCGGGAAGGTCGTTCCTCCACCTGCCGTCGTCCGCCACGACGACGACGACGTCTACCTTGTGGTTGCCGCCGACAAGGGGACCGCCTCGCTGTCGGACCTCGCCAACGAAGTCGCGGCCGAGCACGGCTTTTGGCTCGGAGACGCGTTCGCCTCAGGCGGATCGCACGGCTACGACCACAAGAAAATGGGAATCACCGCTCGCGGCGCGTGGGAATCAGTGAGGCGCCATTTCCGCCATCTCGGGCTGGACGTCCAGTCGGACGACTTCACCGTCGTCGGCATCGGCGACATGTCGGGGGATGTGTTCGGCAACGGAATGTTGCTCTCGCCACACATCAAGCTCGTGGGCGCGTTCGACCACAATCATCTCTTCCTCGATCCCAGCCCCGATCCGGAGGTGAGCCTTGCCGAGCGGCGCCGCCTGTTCGATCTGCCAGCCTCGTCCTGGCGTGACTACGACCCCGGCGCCATCTCCGAGGGCGGCGGTGTTTTCGCCCGGTCGGCCAAACGGATTCCGCTGTCGGCAGAGGTGCGCGAGGCGCTCGACGTCAAGGCGAAGGCGCTCACTCCCGATGAGCTGATTCGGGCGCTCCTCTGCGCGCCCGTCGATCTCCTCTGGAACGGGGGTGTCGGTACGTTCGTCAAGGCGCGGTCGGAGCGCAACGCCGAGGTGGGCGACAAGGCCAATGACGCGATACGGGTCGACGGAGCCCAGCTCCGCTGCCGAGTGGTCGGCGAGGGCGGCAACCTCGGCTTCACCCAGAAGGGCCGCATCGAGTACGCACTCGGCGGCGGGCGGATCAACACCGATGCCATCGACAACGCAGCGGGGGTCAACTGCTCAGACCACGAGGTGAATCTGAAGATCTTGCTGGACGCGGCGGTCGCCGGCGGCGAGCTGACGAGGACCCAGCGCGACGAGCTCCTGGCCGAGCTGACAGACGCCGTCGCCACGCACGTCCTCAGAGAAAGCCACGCACAGGCCCTGGCGCTGAGCCTCGAGCGCAGGCAGGCTTCCGACTTGCTCGACCTCCACGCCCGCCTCATCGACGACCTCGACCGGCGAAGCCAGCTCGATCGCGAGATCGAGGAGCTCCCGGACGAAGAAGTCATCCGAGAGCGCAAGGCGGCGAACGAGGGCCTGACCGGCCCCGAGCTCTCGGTCCTCCTCGCCTACGCCAAGATCGCCCTACACGCCGACCTCCTCGAGTCCGACCTCCCCGAGGATCAGTATCTCGGCAGTGATCTCGTCGACTCCCTACCGGCACCGCTGCGCGAGCGGTTCCGGCCCCGTATGCGCCACCATCGGCTGCGCCGAGAGATCATCACCACCGACCTCGTTAACGCCATCGTCGACTTCGCGGGTACGACATTCGTATCTCGGTTGGCCGAGGAGACGGGCGCGGGCCCCGCGCACATCGCGCGCGCCTACGCCGTCGCGGTCGCGGTCTTCGAGATGCGCGGATTCTGGCGGGACGTCGGGGCGCTCGACGACAGCGTCGATGAGGACGCGCAATTCAAGATGCTGCTCCAAGGACGGAGGCTTCTGACCCGAGCGGCGCGATGGCTAGTCCGCAACCGACGCCCTCCGCTCGACATCGCCGCCACGGTCTCGGACTACGCCGCCGGCGCGGTCACGCTGGCGGAGGCACTGCCGGAGCTGCTGAGCGGCCTTGACGCCGATGAATGGCGTGTGCGCGTGGCGGAATTCGCCGACGCCGGCGCGCCCAGCGCGCTCGCATCGCGCGCGGCCGCCCTAGACGCGCTGTTTTTCGCCCTCGACCTCGTCGAGATCGTCCGTGACAGCGAACACCCGATCCGCTGGGCAGCCGACATCCACCTCGGGCTCGACCGTCGCCTGCAGTTGGCTTGGCTTCGCGATCGCGTCCTCGAGTTACCTCGCGCCGACCTCTGGCAGACGCTCGCCCGGGCCGCCCTGCGCGACGACCTGTACATGACCCACCGGGCCCTCACCGCGGCGGTACTTGAATCGTCGTCGAGCTCTATCGAGGGCGGCGCGGCGATCGAGGCATGGGTCGAACGCAGCCCCGCAACCGCCGAGCGGTATCTCGGGATGCTCACACACATCCGGACAGCACATGGAAGCGACTTGACGACCCTCTCCGTCGCGGTCCGCGAGCTCGCCAACCTAATTCCGTCCAGCAGTCCCCACTCCGTAGGGGCGGCGCACGCACGGCACCTCGGTCAAGCGTGAGACGAGCAGTGCGCACTCTGACCAGCAGCGCCCTCTACCCGCCTGCATCTCGTCGCACGCCTGGTGTCTTGACCCGGTGACCACCAACGAGCGCGGTCACCGCGCCTTGGGGCGAGGTCACGCCACGTATTGGGCGAACCAGTCGAGCATGGGCTGTGGGCGGCGCTGGAACTCGAGGTAGCCGTCCCATCGGGCCGTCGTGCCCTCGATCCATTGCAGCCGTTTCTCGGCGATGGGGATGTTCTCGTACATCGTCTGGACGTCCTCCGGTTCGGTGAGGGTGTCGCCGCGAACCTGGTAGAGGAAGGTCGGCACGCGAACGTTTCTAGCCCACTCCTGGGGGATCCGCTGCTCAAGCCCGACGCTGGTGCGCAGCCGCAGGAGGGTGTTGAAGTCGTCGAGTCGGTCGCCGAGCCCGATCACGGCGAGGCGGCGTTCGGCGATGTACCGGGGGGTGATCGGCTGGGGTGACACGAGGCAGCGCACACCGTCGAACGTCGCGGGGAAGCGCGTCATCTCGGCGAACGTCGAGACTCCGCCCATGCATCGGCCGAACAGCCCGATCAGCATGTCGCGGGTGTCGGGCCGTGTACGCGCGTACGCGAGCGAGCCGACGACGTCGCGGCTCTCGGTGAATCCGTGGGTGACGACCCCGCCGTTGGCTGCGCTGCTCAGGCCGTGGTTGCGCAGGTCGTAGGCGAGGACGTTGTAGCCGGCGTCGTGCAGGATCTTGTGAGCGCCACCGCGCAGCTCCTCGACGAGGTCGGCTTCGCTTCGATGACGATCGAGGAAGTCGCCGCGCGGGCCGGTGCCGGCAAGGCAACGATTTATCGGCGGTGGCCGACAAAGGGCGCGCTGGCAATGGACGCACTGATGGCCGAAATCGACCCGGCCGCGCCCTTCCCCGACACCGGGTCAGCCATCGAAGACTTCCGCCTCCAACTCCGGGCAGTCGCGCGCGTGTTCAACCGACCCCGCATCCGCCACACGGTGACCGGCGTCGTTTCCGAAGGCCAAAGCGACCCCGAGCTGCCCAGCGCCTTCGCCGAGCGCTACATGAACCCGCGGCGGGACCGTGACGGCGTCCGTTCCCGTGTGGCTGCACAATGATGAACGGATCGTCCGCCTCGGGTAACGAGCCCGAGCCGATCTTCGTATTGGCGTCGAGCGCCGCGAGACGAGCTGAGGGCGGGCGGATGGACGAGAATGTGGAGATGGGTGACGAACGCCTACGTTCTGAGATCCGCGACGAACAGGAGCGGATCATCTTGGCGGTTAGGTCCGCCGAGGACTACTGGGAGCTCGCGAAGGCGCAAGGCTCTTTTGCCGATCTGCTCGAACGGATGGCTGACGAGCTGGAGATGCCTTCCGCGCGTGATCGTGGACGATTTCTAGCGGCAGCACAGGCACTCCGGCAGGCGGCGGCGGTCAACGAGCACCGGTATGTCACCGGGCTTGGCCGCTCAGCCCACGACGCCTAACTGGCTGGGGCCCGGAGCGTGGAACTGGTTGGATGAGAGAGCAGCGGCGAGGCGTCAATAGCTCCACCTCTCGCAGCCAGCAACAACGGACTCGCGCGACACCAACAATCGACGGCCTGCTGAGGCGAGCCGAAGCCAATGCGATCGTCGCGGCGCCGACCGCAGCCTCCCAAGCCGGTTATGCGGGGTGGGCCGTGAGAGCGGCGGTGGCGGTGATCTTTCGCCGTGTGGTTCGGACGTAGATCGGGATCGCGAGGAGCGCCGCCAACGCGGCTATCCACGCGAGGATTTTGAGCACGTCGGTCCCGACGCCGGCGCCGCGGAAGTAAAGGACGCTCAGGTTGGCATTGAGGCCGGCGGCCCCGATCCAGAAGTGGTTGAGGAACCGCCAGAAGCCGGGCATCAGCTGGGGCACGACGCTGCCGCCGGAGCTCGGGAGGTTCAAGAAGATCAATACGAGTGATGCGACGAGAGCGCCAAGCGGTCCAAGGCCGAGCTGCAACAGCCGAGTGATCGCGGCCACTGCGAAGGCGTACAGAGCGCCCGTGCCGAGCATTGCCATGATCGTGCCGAAGTCGCCGCTGAAAGTGTGGTAGCCGACCCCGCCGATGAGGTAGGCGATCAGTGGGGCGAGCACCGAGGCCGCGGCTACGATCGCGATCCGGTGGGGCTCCCGGAGCGTGGGCGCGAGAAATCCAAGCGCGAGGACCGTGAGAAATGTTCCCAGGGTGCAGATGATGAGAAAGAAGAAGTTCGGCGTGCCCGAGGAGTTGTCCGCTGGTAGCGGCCGGACGTCGTCGACGGCGAGGGGTCGGTCTTGCGCTGCGGCCACCTGACGGAAGGTCGCCTCCACAAAGGCGGCCAGCGAAGCCGAGGCGGCGGTGGCGACGATCGCGGTGGGGTGCTGACCTGGTATGTAGCCGCCGGCAAGCTTGCGATCGCCCACCAGCCGCCGTGCCTGCGCGACGGTCGTCAGCTGCGAAACGTCCCGCGCCGCGGGCCTTGACCGATAGGACGTGTGCGAGCGGCGCGGTCGCGGCGGGCGCGCCGACGATCGCCACCTTGACGTGGTGCGGTTTCGGTGCGTGCGCCGATGTAGCTGGCGGCGAAGCCAACCGAGATGTAGAGGGGCAACACCAAGGTCATCAACGCCACCCGCAGCTCCGGTGGGCGCTGCTTGGCGACCGGCTTCGAGCCTTGAAACCCCGGGCCCCGATCCGATGATTCAGTGTTCATGGCGGGCTCCTTTCAGATCGTGTGCGCCGCAACATCGCGCCAGCCGATGCAGTACTCCAATCGCCCAGCGCTTGACGCGCGGCGAGCGGCCCTGGCCTCTGCGTTGGTTAGTGCGCGGTGCAGACTGATGCCTCGCCGCGCTGACAATCGCGAAATCCCGCGCTCGTCGGGTCGCGGTCGCCCCTATGTTCCGCTTCGCGAGGCCACGAGCGAGCGGGCGGCTTCGACGATGTGAGGGGCGTCGATGCCAGCCGCATCCATCAGCTCCGCGGGGCTCCCGGAGCCGGGCAGCTCGCGCACCGCCAACGACACGACGGACAGCTCGAGGCGTCCGGCTTCGGCGAGCGCCTCCAGCACCGCGGAGCCGAGTCCTCCCTCTGGGTGGTGGTCCTCAACCAGCACCAACCCGCTCGTCTCGTTCGCCGCGGCGAGGAGCGTGGGCGTATCGATCGGCTTGACCGAGTAGAGATCGATCACCCGAGCGTTCAGACCCTCCGTCGCAAGGGCGTCAGCGGCCGCGAGACATTGGTGCAAGGTCACACCCGCCCCGACTAGCGTCACGTGGTCCTGACTGGAGACGCGCAGCACCTTCGATCCGCCGATCGGAAACTCCTCCGACGCCTCGTAGAGCACCGGGTACGCGCCACGGGTTGTGCGCATGTACACGATCCCCTCTCGGTCCGCCATCGCTTGGACCAATGCAGCGGCACTCGTCCCGTCGGAGGGATAGAGGACCGTGGAGCCGTGGACGGCGCGAAGCATCGCCAGGTCCTCCAACGCCATCTGCGACGGGCCGTCCGCGCCGATCTCCACCCCAGCGTGGGAGCCGGCGAGACGGATGTTGGCCTGCGAGATCGCCGCCATCCGCAGAAAGTCATGGGCGCGGGTGAAGAAAGCGGCGAACGTCGAGGCAAACGGAACGTAACGCCGGACGCTGAAGCCAACCGCGGCAGCAACGAGCTGCTGCTCCGAAATGAACATCTCGAAGTATCGCTCCGGGTAAGCCTTCGCGAACTCCTCTGCAAACGTGGAGTTGCTCACCTCGCCGTCCATGGCGACAACGTCGCGGCGGGCACCGAGCGCCTGCAACGCGTCGCCGTATGCCTTCCGCGTCGCTACCTTGGCGGCCAGCTCATACCGAGGTAGCGCTACCTCGCCGTCGCCTTGATCCGGGGCCGCCGGCCGACCTGAAGGCTCGGGCATCGTGCCCCTGGCCGTCAGGTGGCGCTCGCCCCCGAGTTCGACGATCGCTCGTTCGGCCATCTCGCGAGGCAGCGGCTTGCCGTGCCAGTTCTCCCGATCCTCTACCTCAGAGAAGCCGTGGCCCTTCCGCGTTCGCGCGAGCACCACCGTCGGCCGATCTCCAGATGCGGCGCCGGCGTCTGCCAGTGCCTCGTCGATCGCGGCGACGTCATGCCCATCGACCTGCAGCACGCGGGCCCCGAAGGCCTCTGCGCGGCGCTGGTAGGTGTCGAGGTCCCATGACAGCTCGGTCGGCCCGCGCTGTCCGAGCCTGTTGACGTCGACCATCGCCACCAGGTTCGAGAGGTGATAGTAGGAAGCCTTGTCGAGCGCCTCCCACATCGAGCCCTCGGCCATCTCACTGTCCCCGCACAGCACCCACACGCGGAACGGCAGCTCGTCGAGGTACTTCCCGGCCAGCGCCACGCCCACGCCGTCCGGCAGTCCCTGCCCGAGAGAGCCGGTCGCTACGTCCACCCACGGAAGCACCGGCGTCGGATGACCTTCCAAGCGCGACCCAAACTGCCGATAACCGGTCATCAGCTCTTGATCGGAGATCACCCCCACCGCCTTGTAGACCGAATACAGCAGCGGAGAGGCGTGACCCTTGGAGAAGATCAAATGGTCGTTGGCCGGCTCGTCGGGATCGTCCCAGTCATACCGCAGCTGCCTAGCGACGAGCACAGCAAGCAGGTCGGCTGCCGACATACTCGACGTCGGATGTCCCGAACCGGCCTCGGTGCTGCACCGGATCGAATCGACGCGTAACTGCTGTCCGAGCTCGCGAACCTCATCCAGGCCGACCAATCGACCGGCGGCGGTATCAGGATCGACGACCATAAACCCTCCTCGGTGGCGGACATTCGGCATCCTACGCGTGGCGCGGCCTGCCGAGCAATTGACGGGCGAAGCTTGGGAGAAACGCCCGGATTTGGCCGAAATCAAGCCCGGGGGCGGCTCGTCCGGGGCTCAGAGCGCTGGGTCGGCCGAGCCGTGCCTGATCCGCATCGCCCACCCGCGGCGCCTGGCGCCTCTTCCTCGGCGAGTCGCGAGTTGCGGGCGGTCGCGGGATTCAGTTCGGGACAAAGCCCCAACGCTCCAGAGCCGGCCGTTACGTAGGCACGTCGACCAAGGAGAAGCGTGCCGCGCGCAAGGCCGAGCGTGCCGCGCGCAAGGCCGAGCGGGCGAAGCAGTCGGAGATTCGGTCAGCGCGTCCAGGGGCGACTACGAGCTCGAGGGCGTCTCGCGCGAACACCGCGATTGCCGGGACGGGACTTGCTGCTCGTCGTCCGACGTTCCTCGGAGCGGTGGTGGCGGGACTGTTCACGAGGACGGTGGCATGATGGCCGACATAGAGGTGACAAAATGAGATTCGGCTGGTGGGTGACGGGGCTGGCCCTGGTGGCGCTGGTCAGCACCTCCGCCGCCCCAGCAAGAGCGTCAAGCTCAGGCCGAAGCTGCTCCTCATATCCCACCCCTGGGAGCATCGCACCCGCTGGGACGCGCACACCGGCCGATCTGATGGCCGAGTACGGCGTCTTGGGAGAGCCGCAGACTGCCGTCGACAAGCTGACGCCGGCGGAGCTCGGCAAGGCGCTGTGGGCGAGCGGCGTCGTGATGTCCGGGACCCGCTTTCTCGCCGTGACGCCGTCGGGGGTCCCGGTCTACCTGGTTCCAGCTGAGCACCTCCTCGCGTTCCGCTTGGCGCCTGACCGCTGTTTCTCGCCGGCGCAGCGGTCGCTCGAGCAGACGCTACGTCTCTATCTGCGGCGGGAATACACCCACCATGCCCTGTGCCTGCTCACCCTCGACGCCGGGAACAGCATCTCGACGTGTAGCGCCGCCCCGGGCATCGCGGATCCGTTCCTCTATGGCCCGGGCAACCCGGGGTTCGGCCTGGCCCCGAACGGAGTGTCGAGTGTGCTCGTGCACTACACGTCACAGCCCTCGCTCTCCATCGCGGTCCAGCGGAACTTCTGGGTCGTGGACACGATCTGGACGTCCGGAGCCGCACCGTGCGGCGTCGACTGGCTCGACGGTGCAATCGTGGTGCGGACCGTCAAGCGCTGTTAGGTAGATCATCGCGCCCGAGGCGAAGCCGAGCCGACGTCAGCCGCCGGCGTCCTCCTGTGCTGCGAAGTCCCGGCGCCAGCGAGGGCTGGATGGCGCGAGGAAGCTCGCGCGGTTGCGTCGTGAGAACCAGGAAGCGTCACGCAAGGCTGCCGGCTCGATGGCACGCCTGGATCCTCGGCAACGCCATCACCGCGGCGGACCGGAGAGTCCGCTTACATCCTGACCTTACCCGCGTTCACTCGAACAGCCGCCGCGCGTACCAGTCGCTGGCGTCCTGAACGCCGGGCACGTCGAAGAAGTAGCCGCCGCCGATCGGGGCGATGTAGTCGACCATCGGCTCGCCGATCAGGCGGGTCTGGTTTGCGACGAACTGGCGAACGAGGTCCTGCTGGAAGCAGTTGAAGAGCAATCCCATGTTGAGGTTGCCGGCCAGGTCGATGCCGTCGTCGTAGTTGTAGCCGCGGCGGAAGATGCGGCTGTCCTCGGTCGCCTTGGTGCGTGGGTTTGAAAGCCGGATGTGCGCGGTGAGCGGCATGATCTTGCCCTGCGGGTCCTTGGCGAAGTCCAGCACGTCCGTGATGGACTTGGTGCCGAGCATCGCGCCTGAGGCGCGGTAGCGGCCGATCATCGTCTGTTGCTCGTTCAGGGACACGCGGTCCCAGAACTCGATGTACATCCGGATGATGCGGAACACGTGATAGGTCCCGCCGCGTGCCCATGCGGGTTCATCCGTCTTGTCGGTGACCCACAGCAGTCGGTCGGCGACGTAGGGGTCCGCCAGATTCGGGTTGGCGATCCCGTCCATGTGCCCGAAGTGGTTGCGCGGCACCCCGTTCGGCCGCTGCGGCGCCTGGAAGCCGTCCATCCGGTATGCGATCTGCATGCCGGCGCGGGTGTGCTTGGCGATGTCCCGCAATGCGTGGATCGCGGTGTCCGGCTGGCCGGCGCAGATTTGGAGCAGGACGTCGCCACCGGTCATATCGGGCTGCAGGTTGTCGTTGGGAAACGACGCCATCTCCGTCAGCCGCCTCGGCTTCTGGCCCGCCAACCCGAACGCGGGGTTCTCGAACAGGCTGGCGCCGAGTCCGACCGTGACCGTCAGCCCATCTGGCGGGATGTCGGGGCCTAGCGTGCCACTGTCGGACGGCGGCGAGACCGGGCCGCGGTCAACTGGCACGCCGCCGTGGGTGAGGAACCGGGCTCGCTCGGTCAGCGTCTGGAGGGTGCCGATCAGCTCAGGGCGCGTGCCGGCGGTGAGGTTGAACACCGCGAAGCAAGCCGCAGGCGGCGGCGCGTTCGTGATCCCAGCCTGGTGCGGACCGTGGAACGGGACCGCCGGCAGGCGCGCGGACGGGTCGCTGACGACGGCTTGCTGTAGGGCGCCGTCGGCGAGCAGCGGATCAGTGGCGCCACCAGCGTGGCGGTTCTCCTTCTTGGCGGCCGCGTCCGCGATGCTGGGCGCGCCGAGCGCTCCTGCGGCGCCAACCGCGGCTGCGCCAGTGCGGCTCAAGAACTCGCGGCGGTCCAGGCTCATACCCGCAGGAATGATCCCACCTCGTGCTTGAGGAGCGAGCTCGCCTCGCTTCATGCGTCGGGTTGGCGGCGGGAGGGCGCCCCTCTGTGGTGCGGTGGGACCCTCCAGCCAACCGAGGCGGTGTGCCAGTGCTTTTGCTTGGTCGCCTTCTTTGGCGCCTCGTAGTTGTCGAAGACGTCGTGACCGAACGTGACCTGCTCGCCGTCGTTCTCGAGCTCGATCGATTGGATGTACGGGAGCGCGCCTGCAGGAAGCGCGACACGTACCGTGTGGCTTCACGTTCGTCTTCGCGTGCGCGCCGCCCTTTTGTGCCCTTTTTCGAAGACGCGTCGGGCCCACTTGTACCGATTGCGATCGCCGCGATGCCTACTGGCGCCCCAATCCTAGCCGGCAGCGCCGAGACGTCGGCCGCGTGTTCTCTTCGCAAGTGCCTTCTTGGTAATTGGCGAACGAGGGAACGAAAGGTTCGCCTTGTAAGCGGCGTGCGATCGCTTGGTGAACCGCCGCGCTAGGTGACCAGCGCACCGTTACCGGTACTTGTGAGGAGATCCGGGATCGGCGCGAGGGTCTCCAGGGCTGCGCCGACGGCTGCGTCGACCCGCTCGCGGGCGAGGGCTGGGAGATCGCTGACAGCGACCCAAGTGCCATTGATCTCGGTCTGATCGACGGCGGCAAGGACCGCGCTCAGCTGTCCGTTCGCGCGCACAACCAGGGACGGCGCGAGCGGATCAAGAACGGGGGCGAGCAGGCCCAGCAGCTCCCTGACTGCCGCGACGTCGGCCGTGATCGAAGCGAGGCCGGTCCCGCTCCCGTAGTCGTCATCGCCCGTCAGCGTGTCACGCAAAGCATCCTCGAGGATCTCGTGCGGGCGTAGGACCCAGTTCGCGACGCCGGCCTGAGTCACGGGAAGCTCGGTCCCGAGCGGTATCGCCACCAGCGTCTCCAACAGTTGCTGCAAGGTCGCCGTGTCCGCGGCGGCTGCAGCCAGGCTCCCGTCTGTCCAGAGATCCAACTCGATCTTGTGGAAGCCAGTGAACTGCGGGCTGGCAGTGCCGCCGACGAGACCCGCCGCCGTACCGTCGATCTCGGCGCCGAGCTCACCGAAACAGCCGTAGGCACCGTCATCCTGACCGATGTCGAGCCACGCCAGGTGGGCGGTCAACCAGTCCGATTCAGCCTCAGCGAGATTGCCGGCGCTGATCGCCCCGACCAGCGTCCCCACGTCCGCCCGAACCGTCGAGAGCTGCTGAGTCACATATTTTTGATAGCTGCGCATCGGTGTAACCTCGGCCTGGAAATAGTCGCAGCCAGCTACAGACCCCACGACACTCCCTGACGCGTCCAGCCACTCCACCCCGCACGGTGTCGTCGCCAGTGATGGACTGACGATCTCGTAGAAGTTGTGGCGAACCCTGACCGTCCGGGCCGGGGCAGTCAGGAACTGGGCGGTGACCGAGGTGACCCCGTTTGGGGCCAGCCCCAGTAGCGGTGTCGCCGCGGTTCCGAGCATCGCATCCGGGGTTCCGGACAGCCCTGCGCAGGTCTCGACGGGGGTCGCTTCACCGCCGACCTCAGCGATACACACCGCCGGCTGTGCGTAGTCGCGACGCAGTGTTGGCAGCAGATCACGCTCGATCTGACGCTCACTTGTGGACAAGCAGCGCAGGGGCGCTATCCGGTAGGGAAGGAAGTGCTGAGCGGGGATCGCGTACAGCAGTCCCCGATCGCCAGCTTCGCCGAGCAAACGAATCCCTGAAGGCACGATCCCCGAAGCCGGCAGCGGCGACCCTAATATCCGTAGCACCAGCGGGTTCTCGTCGGATCGTTGGGCCCGTCGGAACAATCCGTACCTGCGTCGGATCGCCCTCGGGATTGAGCTCCCTTGTGGCGCCACCGCGCCGGGGACAGGGTAGGTCGAACACGGTCGAAACGTGGCGCCCAACGCCCTTGATACCAGCGGTCCAGATCCAACTGCAAATGCCAGCAAGCCGACCAGAGCCGCCGCGGCGACCGACAACACAGGCCTAATCCGAGCCGACACGGCACGGAGTCTCCCACAAGCCTGTGACCACGTTCTACCCGCGCCCGGCGTAAAGCGACCGTTTCGCCACGAAGCACCATGCCGCTCGCCGTGCGCATCGGGAGCTGCCCGTTGGAGCGCCCGTCGGGTGCGGTCCGGAGGGCCCGAGCGCGACAGCATCGCGAGGGCTAGCGCCGGCTCGCAATAGCGACCGTCGCCTCCGGTTCCCTGCTGGCGGGAGGGCGCCAGAGCTCAGGGCGCTTGTCGTGGAACGCGGCTGAGGTTGCGTTTGCCTTGGCACCCCGCTGTGTATTGGGGACAGTGAGATCCACCAGCCGTCGATGGTCTTGACCCCCGAAAGCCCACACCTCGCGCTGGGTCTGAGCTGGCAAGACAAACCTGCTCTCCCGGGGCCAACCGCCCATGCCCCAGACCTGCGAGCCACGGGATCGCTGCTCAGTCACCCAACTGCTCCCACCCATCCAAGCAGCCGTGCAGCCAGGACCCTCGGTCGCAGCCCACGAGCGCAAGACGCAGGCGGGCACGGGGCCGCAACCTTCAACGGCCGCCAGCGTTAACGGGGCATGAACAGGACCAGGCATACCACTATCGCAGTGCTGCTGCCGGCGCTCGTCACGACGGCAGTGCTCGCCGCCGGGCCGGCCAGCGCGAAGCCGTCCAAAACGGGGAAGCCGGCCAAGCCCGCGCCGACCGGGCTCGCGTGCCTGAAGGGGAGGTGGGTCTCAGAGGGCATCGACACACCCGCCTTCCACGGCGGCGCCGGCACGGTGCTGACGATCACGCTGTCGAGCTACCACAGCAAGACGGAGCACGGCATCGCCGATGCCGACTACGACCCGTCGGATCCGCTGTATCTGACGGGCGTCTCGGGCGGCTACTTCAAGCTGACCGGCTCCGCGTTCGGCCGGTTCGAGTACCTCGGACACGGCCGCTTCCACTTCGACCCGACGCTGAGCGACGAAGAGGTCACCGTGTTCGCCGACGGCAAGGCAATCGTCGGCCCGGAGCCAGTCAAGGGCGGCAACGGCTTCGCCGACATCAAGTGCTCGGCGAGGAGCTTCACGACCACCGTCAACGTCCCCACCGAAAGCGGCACCAAGACCGCAGTCGAGGTGTGGAAGCGGACCTCACACTGACCTTCACAGCGGGGCGGCGAATCACCGCGCAAAGTCCGCAGCTCCCTGGCGTCGTCGACCGACCTCACATAACGGTTCAACTACCCATGGCGGAGGCCGTTCAGGGACAGGTCTACCCTGGATCGGCGCCTCACATAACGCCCAATTCAAGCGCCCCTTTCCGTGCAAGTCAGCAGGATCAAGTTCAGCATGTGGGCGCCCGAGTGTCCGGACGCCTAGAGTGATGCGCGCGCCTCCTCGCGTAATTTGGCGCCGAGGCGGTCGCTCAGCCAGCGAGCGATATCGGGACCGTCGAGTTCGAACTCCGACGCAAGGCGTGCGACCACCTCCCGCATGAAGATCCTGGCGACGAGCACATCCACTTCGATGCCGAGAAAGTCGTTGAGGATCGCCTGCGCAAGCAGCGCCGGTCCGGCTCCGTCATATCCCCACTCGAAACTCTCTTGGCGCAGATAGCGCTCGTCGGCCAGCGTCAGGGTGCGTTTCTCGCCATTACGCACGACGCCAACGACTCGTGGTCCGCCATGTCCGTAGTCGGGCTGCGGTCCGCGGATACCGACGTTGGCGACTCGTGAGGCCACAGGTCAAATCTATCCGTCCTCACGCGATCACCGCCCCCCGATCATTCTGCGGGTCCGGGCGCGAGGTGGACAGTTCTTCTCTGCGCCCTTTGTGATCTAAGTACCATCGGCGGGCATGGCGCTCGAGCTCGATCACGTGTTTTGCATGGTCGGAGATCTCGATGAGGTCGCGAGCCAGGTCGAGGCCGCGGGTTGGATGCTTGACAGTGGGTCGGTGCATTTTGGGCAAGGAACACGCAACCGACGACTCGTGTGGGGCGATTGTTATCACCGCGTTGAGCACCGCGATCAGGTACAGGAACGCGCCGGAGACGCCCGTCCCGATCAGCCCGGTGGCGCTGTGAAGCGTCGATCCGCCGTTCCGGATCTGGCCGTCGAGCGACCGGAGGCCAATGGCGAAGCGGAGCGCGAGCGCGAGCACGATCGTCGAGTGCCCGAGTGATAAGAACAAGCCGACGCCGAGCGGTCGCTTTCCGTCGGCCATCAGCTTGCGTGTGTGTTGTCGATCGCCGAGATGTGGTCGGCGTCGAACGTGTGGCGCATGCCGCGATCGTGCGGCGCACTCCGGTGTTCACCCTGGGCAGCCTGACCGAGCGCTGCGGTGGTCAGGTCATGGTCAAGGCCGAAAGCCTCCACGCGCACCGGCTCGTTCAAGCTCCGCGGAGCGCTCGCCAAGCTGGCCACGCTCGACGAGCACGCGCGCGGGGTGGTCGCCGGCAGCGCCGGCAAGCACGCCCAAGCGCTCGCCTATGCCGCGCGCGCCCGAGGCATCCCGTGCACCGTCCACATGCCCGCCGCCGCTGCGATCTCTAAGCCCGCCGCCGTCCACGCCTTCGGCGCCCACATCGAACAAGGCGGCGAGTCGGTCGATGAGTGCGTCGCACGCGCTCGCACCGACGGGGACGAGCGCGGGTGGGAGTTCGTGCACCCGTTCGACGATCTCGACATCGTTCGCGGCCAGGCCGGCGTCGGCCTCGAGCTGCTCGACGACGTTCCCGACCTCGCGCACGTGATCGTCCCGGTCGGCGGGGGCGGACTGGCCAGCGACGTGGCGCTGGCAATCAAGCTCGCGCGCCCAGAAGTTCGGATCACCGGCGTGCCGGCGGCCGCCTGCGCAGCCTATCCCGCCTCGCTGCGCGAGCATCGGCCGATCCCGGTATCCGCGACGCCGACGATCGCCGACGGGATCGCGATCAAACGCCCAGGCGATCTGGCCCTCGGCCTTCTCAAGCGTTACCTCGACGACCTCGTGACCGTCGAAGACGACGACATCGCCCAAGCGATGGTCCTGCCGCTCGAGCGCCGCAAGCTCCTAGCCGAGGGCGCCGGCGCGACCAGCACCGCCGCGCTAATCACCGGCGCAGTCGCGCCCGCGTCCCGAGGGGTGACCGTCGCCCACCGCCGGTGCGAACGTGATCGAACTCGCCGACGACCGCGACGACAAGAACCTACCAATGGCCCAGACGGGCATCGAGCCGTTGCTCGAGCTCCGCGGCGACCAGCACGGCGACGCCCTGGCGGAGCGGCTCAATGAGGCCGGCTACTCATCACGCACGCTGCAATGAGCCCGAACATGGGCGCGCGAGGCACGCCGCCTAACAGAGGTAGCTGCTTGACCACAGGGTGAACGTCGCGTGTGTGGTCGTCCGGAGCCCCGTTTTGGGCGTGGTGGTGTTCGTCGAGGGGTTGTCGACGTCGGCGTGGAGGCGTAGGTTGTGTTGTGGGCGCGGGCCGATGACGTGTCAAAGAGCAGGCGTTGGAGCTCGACCGGCCTGCCGCGCGACTTGCCCTTCGAGGGCCTTGGCTATGCGCGCTCCGCTGTCACGCTCGCGCCCGCTGAGTTCTGGTTGGGCGAGGTTGCCCGCCAGCCAGCGATCGAGCGCTTGTAGGAGGCCTCGGCTTGCGCGGCGAGCTGCTTCTCGGCGTGTCGCATCCGCTCGCGTGTGGCCGACACGCCGAAGGGCTTGCCCGGTTGGGTCGGGGCGCCGGCGTCCTCGAGCCGTCGCAGCTTCAGCTCGGTCAGCGAGGACTGCTGGTGGGCGTAGTCCTGTTCGCGGCAGAGCATGCACCAGAACAGCACGGCGAGCTTGCGCGCGACGGCGACGACCGCCGCGTTGTGGCCTTTGCAGGCCTGATCCGCTCGTAGAAGCCATGCATCGGCTAACTTGCGCTGGCCTTTGAAGCGCCGACGCCTGGCACGCTCATCAGCCGCTTGACCTGCGGGGACTGAAGCACATGCCTTGCGATCAGCCGGTCGACCTGCTCGATCTCTTGATCGAGGAACTCGATGTGGCGCAGGCCGGCCTTGACGGTCTCATCCTCCTCCTCGCTCAGCGTCAGCGACCGCAACCAGACGCGCCCCCTGACGCCGAGCAGGTCAGACGCGGGCGCGCGGCCCTTCAGTTGGCGCATCAACACGGCGTGGATCTCGTTCTTGACGCGGGAACGGGCGCGGACGAGCTGCTCGCGGCGGGCCAGGCGCCGGCGCATGCGGGAGATCCACTCTGGCGCCATCCACACCGCCTCGAGCTCGCCAGTCCACAACAGCTTCGCCAACGGCTTGGCGTCGAGCTTGTCCGTCTTCGCGCGCGCCTGGCTGATGCCGGTGTCGCCCGGAGAACGAATGGGCAAACGACACAGACCGATACGCGCTCGCAGCGCACCCGGGCAAGTCGGTGGCTTCTACCCGACCGGTTGGAGCGATGCGACGACGGCGCACTCGACTGCTGGGTCACGCCTGGGGCAGTGGTCCTTGGGCGTCTGCTGCCTCGACGGGTGAGTCGCGCTGGCCTCGGCTCGCTCCGCGTGCCTCGTCAGCGGCTGTCCGCGGGCGGGTGCAATCGGTGTCTAACGTTTGGGGTGGCGCTCAGCGGCTTGATGTTCTGGTTGTGTCGGAAGAGGTTTGTCGGGTCATACTGGGTCTTGAGTGCGGCGAGGCGGTCATAGTTGTGGCCGTACGCCTGCCGGGTGCGCTGATCTCCTTCGTCGCCGAGGTTGTTCACGTAAACGCCCGATCCGAGGAACGGCTGCAGCGCGTCGAACAGCTCGTTCGTCCAGGCGATGTTGTGTTCGGAGTCGGCGGGATCCGGCCATTGCGAGAGGATCAAGCAGTCGTACCTGTCGCCGCGATGCGGGAACGCGGTCGCGGATGGGTCTACGCGGCCCGCGACGCCGTGCAGCTGCTGAAGCCCAATCCCGGAGACGGGCGACGGCATTCTGGTGATGTGGTCGAGGAACACGTCGATCAGCGCATCATCGATGTCCGTTACATAGCCGGACTTCCAATAGTGGTGTTGCCCGGCTGGGAATCCCTCGTCGGCAGCCGACTGCAGCGTCTGGTAGGACATGGGTTGGATCCCGTTGGCTTCGGGGCCGAGGCTGAGTAGCGGCTGGAGCAGCTTGTCGGCCTTCTCGGGCTGGGCCGGATAGCACACGGCGATGCTCACCGCCGCCTCGCCCCCGCCCGGCCGGGACAGCGACAAGGCTGTGCTGAGCTCGTCGGGGCACGCGCTGGCGAACTCGTGGTAGAGCCGCAACGCGGCCCGAGCCTTCCGCGCCGGGTAGGTGACCGCGCCCCCGAGCACCGTCCCGACTGGATGCAGTCGAAACTGGAACGAGGTCACTACCCCGAAGTTGCCGCCTCCACCGCGAAGTCCCCACAGCAACTCGGGGTTCTCGTCGTCGCTGGCGACAACTCGCGCTCCACTCGCTGTGACAACGTCGGCCGCCATTAGGTTGTCGCACGTGAGGCCGTAGAGGCCGTTGAGCCAGCCGAGCCCGCCGCCAAGCGCCAGGCCCGACAGGCCAGTCATCGAGACGACGCCAGTCGGAGTGGCCAGCCCGAACGACTGCGTCTCCCTATCCAGATCTCGCAGCGTCACACCCGGACCAACAACCGCGGTTCGCTGACCTCGGTCGACCGCGACGATTTTCATCGCGGACAGGTCGAGCATGGCGCCTCCGTCGCACACCGCCCGTCCCGCCACGCCGTGGCCTCCGGCCTTGACCGTGACCGGGAGATGTTGTGCTCGGGCGAAGTCCACGCCCGCGAGAACATCCTCGGACGTGTCACAGCGGATGACGACTGCCGGATGTCTGTCGATCATCGCGTTGAACACGCGCCGCGCTGGCTCGTACCCGTCGGCCCCAGGGAGCAGCAGCTTCCCGCGTAGCCTGCCGGTGAGCCGCCGGGCGGCTACCGCCGCGCGGGTTCGTCGCTCGACGCCGGTCTCCGATGACATGGTCGTTCTCATTTCAACCCCCCAAGGTTCCCGCGCAGTCTCACGGATTCTGGGCTCGCCGCGCGGACTATCTCCGTATTGGGTGTACGCTGATTGAGCCGGAGCGTCCCTCCACGGTGAGCACCGAGCAATGGGGTCCCGCCCCCATCTTGATCCATCGACGCCCATCCGAAACCGCCACCTGTTGCGTTTTCGACCGGCGGGAAAGTCCGAACGGGATCGAGCGCAGACGCAGCGGCCTAGCCTGCACGACCAAGCCTGGCCAACGCAAACGTAGTCAGTACGTGACGCCGGCTGATCGGCACGTTCCTCGCTGGGAATGGGCGACCGCGGGGCTACGCGTGTGGCGCTGCTGCGGTGAACCGCCGCGGGTCCTTTGATCGAACATGAGGTCCTCCCCCCATTGTCCGCAGTCGGCGTGCACGCGATTGTCGCGCTCGACGCGACGACCGACCCCAGGAGGCAAAGCACATGACGCCGACAGCACAACCCGTCGACAGCCGAGAACTGGCCAGGCGGAGTTTCATAGCGATCCAGCAGCCTGGATCTGAGGATCTCGCCGAGCTGGTCCACCCCGAGTTCCGGAATTGGGAGGCAGACGGGCCTGCGGTCGATCTACGCGGGCCGGAAGCCCTCAGGGCCGCGATCGACATGTTGAACCTCGCGTTCTCAGAGCTTCGGTACGAGGTGCTGGAACTGATTGCGGAACGCGACGTGGTCGCCGTCCGAATCGTCATGCACGGCGTACACACCGGCCCGATGCGAGATCTGGCTCCGAGTGGGAAGACGTTTGCTCAGAGCCAGTCACACTGGTACTGCTGTTGCAATCGAGCTCTCTGAGGATGAGCGCGCCCACCTGGAGGCGTGGTCGCGTCGGCGCACGACCGCGCAGGCGCTTGTTGGTCAGCTCCGCGAACCACCGCTCGATGAGGTTCAGCCACGAGCTCGAGGTGGGCGTGAAGTGCAGGTGAAAGCGCGGGTGGGCGGCCAGCCAGCGGCGGATCTTTGG
>Ga0187772_10000095_pt1 | contig 33254 bp, 37 predicted proteins | sample 0116_SJ02_MP15_2_FD_133137 | JGI IMG/M metagenome (GOLD analysis project Ga0187772, IMG submission 133137) | Tropical peat soil microbial communities from peatlands in Department of Meta, Colombia - 0116_SJ02_MP15_20_MG | ecosystem: Environmental > Terrestrial > Soil > Wetlands > Peat | place... | reverse complement strand
TCTCTTGCAATCCCCTAACTCTTCTCGCACGTCTGCTAAAGTCAGAATTCCTGGTAGGATGGCCTTTTCAGAGTTCTGTACTAAAGCGGGTAGGAAGGAGATGCCCATTTCCTTAAGATATCCGAGATAGGACCTAAGATCGCTAATGATCTCATTTACATTTTCATCCATCAGATTTCATTCCTTAAGCAAGGCTCACATAGCTTCCTTTACTTCCGAAGCGGGATCCGTGTCAGTTGCCAATCAGGTTGATTAAGGTCTTAGAGTCTTTGTATCCATGGATCACCCTGCCGTCAGGGAGGACCAAAACAGGCAGGCTGGAGATTCCCAGTTTTTCAGCCAGCTTTATATTTTCATCAATAATCGGCGTTTCGCATTTGGGCTTTGGCAGCGGTTTCTTGTCAAAAGCCTCCTCAAGAAGTGCTAAGGAATTCTCACAAACGATGGCCTTCGATTTTTCGTAGGCCTCGGGATGAATCATCCTCAAGGGGTAAAGCTTTATGTAAAAGACGATATCCTTCCTCTCCTCAATGATCTTCTTCATCTCCTGATGAAGTTTTGCACAAAACGGTCAGTCGGGATCGTCGAAGGAAATAACTCTGATCCTGGCCTTTGGGTCACCCAGGACTAAGGCATCGTTAAGCGGAATCTGTGCTACATCGATCTTGTTAAGCTCTTCGAACCTTTCCTGTGTCAGATTTCTTCTTTCCTTTATGGATATCAGCGATCCCATGAAGAAATGCTTCTTAGCAAAATCTACATAAATCAATCCCTTTCTGCTGCCCGACTCTAAATATACCTCCCAAAGTCCTTGCGTCGGGCTCAATTTCACACTGATGATCTTGATATCTGGGATAGCTCCCTTGAGGAGATCTCTTGCGTCATCGCTGCTTAAAGTATGACATTTAGAGCAGTCTTGGCTCTTTCCTTCAAAGCAGAGGGAATGGGTTGCAGGCAACAGGCAAAATAGTAGCAGGAAAGTCAGGAATGTTGTCTTGGACATGTTTCTTCATAGCATAGTATCTCTTTAGTTTCAATAGAAAAGAAGCTTTCCACTTCTCTCTTCTATTGATTGTCGGGTAGGGGAGTTTATCGTAGTGTAATGCTTCAAAAAAACATTTGCCAACAAGTGACAAAAATGATAATGAATAGTACCGAGGAGAAGACCTTTGAGCCTCCTGTAAAGCGCAAGAAAAATGTCAGGGTTGAGGTAGCAAACAGAAGGGATGGAGAATATAAGTTCGCGGATTGCGTACTATTTGGTCGGAAAGGGATTGATTCAAAAAGAAGATCTCGAGAAGGTTTTGCCTCCAGATCAACCCGCAGGAGATCTCCCCGGAGCTCTCCCTATCGAAGAGCAGCTCATCAACGCCGGACTTCTGACCCCGGAACAGTTTCGTTCAGTCGCGGAAGAGTTTTTCGGAACCCCTTTTGCATCCCCGGGTGACTTTCCGAAGGAACCACTTTTATTCGACCATCTCTCCATCCAATTCATGAAAGAGTCAAAGTTTATCCCCTCGCGTTTGACAGATGGGGCGTTGACGGTCATCATGAGCAACCCCCTCGACTTCTATGCGATCGACGCCATACGCTTGGCGACCAACGATGAGGTTCATGTGCTTGCGGGCCGGGAGAATGAAATCTTGGAGGCGATCGAGCGGTCTTATGGGGCGGGTGCGACATCGATGGAGAAAATCATTGAGGATACAGAGACCGTACCGGAATATCGGGGAGAAGATGAAGAAAATGTCGATCACCTACGGGATATGGCCTCCGAGGGACCTGTGATCCGGCTCGTCAACCTGATCATTACCCGGGCGATTGAATTGCGGGCGAGTGACATCCACTTCGAGCCTTTTGAGGAGCAGTTCAGGGTCCGGTATCGAATTGACGGAGTGCTTCATGATGTGGAATCCCCTCCCAAACGGCTCCAGTCAGCCATCGTTTCCCGCGTCAAAATCATGGCAAAATTGAATATCGCCGAGAGACGTCTTCCTCAGGACGGACGGATCATGCTTCGGGTAAAAGGGAAGGAGATCGACTTCAGGGTTTCATCGATTCCGACGATCCATGGGGAGAGCATCGTCTTACGAATTTTGGATAAGAGCAGCATCGTCCTGGACATTGAGACCTTGGGTTTCCCAGAAGACACGATGGCCGGTTTCACAGACCTCATCCACAGGCCTCACGGAATCATTCTCGTCACGGGTCCTACGGGGAGCGGAAAGACGACCACTCTGTACTGTGCACTGGAAAAGATCAACTCTCCCGACAAGAAGATTATCACTGTTGAGGACCCTGTGGAATACCAACTGAGGGGGATCAATCAGATTCAGGTGAAGCCTGCGATCGGACTTACCTTCGCGAATGCCTTGCGGTCGATTGTGCGGCAAGATCCGGACGTCATTCTCATCGGCGAGATTCGGGACGCCGAAACGGCAGAAATCGCCATTCATTCGGCCCTGACCGGACACCTGGTCCTCACGACTCTCCATACGAACGATGCACCCAGTGCCATCACGCGGCTCATCGATATGGGAACGGAAGATTATCTCCTCTCCTCCACCATCATCGGGATTTTGGCACAACGATTGGTGAGGGTCGCCTGTCCTTACTGCCAGGAACCTTATTCTCCTTCCCCTGCCGTTTTGAAAGAGATGAAACTCAGTAGTGCCGACCTTGCGGGTCTCAAAATTTCCCAGGTAAGAGGTTGCGAAAAATGCTCTAACACGGGGTATTGGGGGCGGCAGGGAATATTCGAATTTTTGAGGATTACCGACGATATCCAGAAGCTCATTCTGGGGAAGAAGGATTCCAATATCATTAGGGAGGCGGCCAGAAAGAATGGCCTGAGGACGCTGAGAGAGGACGGATGGTTAAAGGTTAAACAGGGAATCACTACCATCCCCGAAGTTTTGCGCGTCACCCAGGAGGAGGAGGCCGTTTAGAGATATGGTGGAATATCTATACAAAGCAACCACCCTAAGCGGGCAGACCGTGGAGGGGGCAATGGAGGGAAAGGATGAAGAGTCGATCATCCATAGCCTACACCAACTGGGGTATATCCCTATCCGAATCGTCTCCCATGAGGAAAAGGGGACGGGGCTCCGTCTTCCCTCTTTTTTACGGCAGCGCGTCGGGGTAAAGAATCTGCTCACCTTCACGCAAGAACTTTCAACTCTCACCTCAGCGGGTTTGCCGCTTGACAGGAGCCTTAGTATCTTGGGGACGGTCACAGAAAACGACACGTTGAGAGAAGCGGTGAAGGATGTGTTGAAAAGAGTGGAAGGAGGGAATTCATTGGCCGAGGCTTTGGCAAACTATTCTCGCATTTTTCCCAAGCTCTATGTCAATATGGTCAGGGCGGGGGAGTCGGGAGGCTTCTTGGAGACGATTCTGTCCCGGTTGGCGCAATATCTTCAAAGCTCAAAAGAGATCAGGGATCACCTGATTTCCGTCATGATTTATCCGCTGATCTTGACGATTGTCACGGGGGTCTCTATCACAGTTCTGGTGACTTTTGTGATACCGAGGTTTGCAAGGATTTTTTCCGATGTCAAACAGGCCATCCCGCTGCCCACGCAGATTGTCCTTACGTTCAGCCAGTTGGTAAAGGGTTATTGGTGGGCCGGTGCAGGAGCAGCGCTGTTGGCTTACCTCGGGCTGAAAGCGTATCAAAAAGATGAGGAGAGAAGATGGCGCTGGGACCGGTACAAACTGAGATGGGTCGTTCTGGGAGATCTCATCAAGAAAGTGGAGGTGGCACGGTTTGCAAGAACGCTGGGAACCTTGCTGCAGAGTGGCGTCTCCATTCTACCGGCTTTTAATCTCGTCAAAGAGATTTCACAGAATCTGGCGATTTCGAGATCGATTGCTCATATCCACGATCGGCTGAGGGAAGGAAAGGGGATCTCGAAATCGATGGAGGAAACGGGTGTCTTTCCTCCTCTCGCGATCCATATGATTAACGTGGGCGAAGAGACCGGCACTCTCGACCAGATGTTGATGAAAGTGGCGGAGGCCTACGAGGAAAGCGTCCGGACGGCCGTCAAACGGTTCGTCTCTTTGTTGGAGCCCCTAATTATTCTGGTGATGGGAGGAATCATCCTCTTTATCGTTGTCTCGATACTCTGGGCCATACTCAGTGTGAACGAGCTTCCTTTTTAGGCTTTAGAGCGAACGCCATGAATAAGTCGATTACTTTTCACTATACCAAAGGAGAAGAGAATATGTGGAGCGGCTCTAAACGAAGAGAGCAAGGCTTTACTCTTTTCGAGATTCTCGTGGTCATCACTATCCTTGGCTTGCTGGCCGCCTTGGTGGGACCGAGGCTCTTCGGAAAGGTCAGCGGCGCAAAGCAAAAGGCCGCCAAAGCGCAGATCGAGCTTTTCGGCACTGCCCTCGACACATTCCGGCTCGACGTGGGCAGATATCCGACAACGGATGAGGGACTGAAGGCCCTCCGGGAAAAACCTTCCGGAGCGGATGGATGGCAGGGTCCGTATCTTCCCAAGGAGATTCCCGTGGACCCTTGGGGAAGAGCCTACGTCTATAGGTGCCCTGGTGACCATGGTGATTACGATCTCATTTCGTACGGTCTGGACGGCGTGGAAGGGGGTGAAGGAGAGAATCAGGATATCGTCAATTGGAAGGACATCGGGAAATGAAGAACAAGGGTTTTTCACTGATGGAGCTTATTATCGTTCTGACGATCCTTGTTCTCTCCGTTTCTTTAGTAGGATCCTCTTTCTCAAATCTGTCGAGAACGATCGAGCTAAAGGCAGCAGCCAAGAAGGTTTCAGGAATACTTCGTTACTATCGGAGCGAAGCGGTTAACAAAGGATTGGTCTACCAGGTCCTTTTTGATTCCGAATTGAGGGCTGTAAAGGTTCAATCGATCTCAATAACCGAGTCAGTTGCTGACAAGGGGGAGGATGAGAAAAAAGAGGAAGATGCCCCCAAGACCATTTATGGGCTCCCTAAGGGTGTTCAGATGAAAGATCTCGATTTTACCTCTCCTCAGTACCCTTGCGACCTCCCGGCGATTGAGTTCTATCCCAACGGAGGATCTAACGGTGGCTCCATCCTCTTCAGTAGCTCGGAGAGAGGGGGATACAGGATCAGTGTTCATTTCCTGACGGGAATGGTAGAGGTTGAGAAGGCTTAATTAGATAGAGGAAAGAATGTGCCGTATATGCGTGAACCAACGACAAGACTTAACAAAGGGTTCACATTGATCGAAGTGGTGGTAGCCCTTGCCATCTTAGGCGTCGGGCTAACAGTGATTATTGAACTCTTTTCAGGCGGCCTTCGTCTTGGGAGAGCCTCTATGGAATATACGAGGGCTGTGAATTATGCCCGGGTGAAAATGGAAGAGACGATGGCAAAGCCGACTATTGAGGAGGGGACCCAAGAAGGGGAGTCCGATGACAAGACCTTCCGTTGGCAGATGGGGGTGAAGAAAGTCGATCTTCTCTCCATAGACAAAAGCATAGACTACAAGCCTCCGGTCGAGCTTTTCCAGGTGAAGATCGATGTCTTCTGGAAATCAGGCTCTAAAGAAAAGTCTACGAGTGTTGAATCTTTGAAGGCGTTCAAACCGGAGGAAGATGAAAAGAAGAGTTAAAGTTAATGGAACAAGGGTCCACACCCGGGGCAATAAGAAAGCCGGTGACCGCAATTATTTAACGTCATGCCGCACTTGATGCGGCATCCAGTCTCTTTTTTTTCTGGATTCCTGCTGGAGTTTATCCCGATGTAAATCGGGGCAGGAATGACAATGATAGTAAAGGAATTTATGACGCAATACTCTAAATCGGGATCTGGATCTGAAAAGAGGTTGCTCAATGCGGGCTTCGACGCCTCTAACGCACCGGGGTTCACCCTTATCGAAGTGATCGTAGCACTGACGATTCTCGGGTTTATTATCCTGATGGTTTCCGGGACCTTTCGCCTCGGTCTTTCCTCCTGGGAAAAAGGAGACTCGATCAAGGAGGATTATCAGAAGATACGGATGATCTCCCAGATGCTCTCCCGGCAGATAAAGTCGGCCGTTCCTTATAAATTTAAGACTGAAAAGGCAGAAGGGGATTATCTGGCCTTTGAAGGGAAATCCTATTCGTTAAGATTTGTCTCTGCTCTGGCGATAAAGGCAAAACGACCCGAGGGGTTTGTTTATGTGGTCTATCAATTCAAAGACGAGGGCGAAAAAAAGGGGCGTTTGGTCCTTTATGAACAAAGGGCTCTGAATAGAAATTTCTTCGAAGATGACCTGAAGGAAGACTCAGCCGTGACGCTTTTTGAGGGGGTCTCTCAGGTCCGTTTTGAATATTACAGGGAGGCCAACGACGAGAAAAACCAAAAAGAAGACTGGGTTGAGGAATGGAACGCTAAAGAAGAGAAGGAGCTCCCAAGGGCCCTAAGGGTGACGGTCACCTATTGGAATGAAAGAGGTAAAGAAGAAGCTACGCCAATTACCGTCCTCGCGCCGGTTGCAGCTTACCAGTTCGAGGAGGTAAGAAGAGGTCTGACGGGACCGCGAACCATTCAGATGGCACCTCAGCCTCGAGGCTACTAGATGATATTAAAATCCCGAAATCCGAGGGGAGTTGCCCTCATTATGGTATTGGGAGTTATTACCGTTCTCACCGTGGTGGTATTGGAATTCTCCTTTGCCATGAGAACGGAAGTCAATATCACCAAGAACTTTAAGGACGAGCTTCAGCTCTATGGCATCGCGCAGGGAGGGATTCAGCAGGCCATTGCAGAGATGATTCTTAAGCAGGACACACGGCTTCAACAATTGAGGAAGACCATGAAGACGGAGGAAATCACTCCGGAGAAGAAAGAGTGGGTGGCCGACGGGAGACCCTACACCGTCCAATTTGATCACGGGGAATGCGAACTCCGCATTATGAGCGAGGCGGGTAAAATCAATATCAATACGGTTTCTGAGATGACACTTCGAAAGATCATCGGAAATTTAGGTTTGCAGGAGGAGACCCGAGACATCGTCGTCGATTCTATATCGGACTGGAGAGAGCCGGGCGATTTGCATCGTCTCAATGGAGCGAAAAATGACTACTATCAGTCTCTCAAAGAACCTTATAATTGTAAGAATGCGTATTTGGACTCCATTGAGGAACTTCTCCTTGTGAGAGGAGTTACTCTGGAGTTGTTTTATGGGAAGAGAGGGATGAAAACTGGAGAAGAAGGAGCAAAGGCATACGATGTAGGGTTAAAGGATATCTTCTCTATCTACGCACCCGGGGAACAGATCGACATCAACAGTGCCTCTTCCATTGTATTGAGGTTCGCTTTGGGGATCCCCGATACCGTGGCTCGACTAATTGTTAAGGCCAGGGAGGAGAAGCCCTTCGAAAGCATACTCGATCTTCACCAAAGGGTGCCCGAGTATGCTTCCTTGCCTTCGGTCGGGAGTGCTGACCAGCTCATCGTGACTCAATCCATGACGCCCTACTACACGATCGAATCAAGAGCGAGGAATAAGGCAGAAGGATCGGTCCGGGGCGCCAAGGCGATCGTTAAGATTGACCGGATGGATAAGAAGGGGTATAAGATCATTCAATGGGTGGATACCCTTATATGATCTTCGACATGGCAACCCGTACGCAGTCAATGAAAAAATTAATGAATTTAGCAAAAGAATCGTTGAAGAATTTGGTAAAGGGATGGAAGGAACTCGTCCCCGTCATGGTTTCCGAAAAGAGTTTCGGTATCGATTTCAAACAGGATCATCTGGTCCTCACCCTTCTCAGGAAGTCCATCGGGAGGATGGATCTGGTGGATTACGGCGTTTATCCCATTCCCCCTGAAACTCAGAAAGAAGATCGAGAGGCTCAAATCATCGGCCTGGTCAATACCTTCATTTCCAAACATCAGATTGACAAAGGGAGGGTCTCCGCGGCGATGCCGAGAGAAAAGGTGATTGCCCGTTTCATGAGGCTTCCCGTCGCCGCCAAAGAAAACCTGGCGAAAGTGCTCGAGTATGAAATGCCCAAATATGTCCCTTTTGAACGGGAAGAAATCTATTTCGACTACTATCTCTTGAAGGAGGAGAAGGATTGGCTCCGTCTTTTCGCAGTGTTTGCAAGGAAGACGGAGGTAGATCCTTATGTTTCCCTATTGAAGAAGATAGGGATCCAACCGATCTCACTCCAAATTCCTTCTGTCGCGGCTCTCAACCTCTTCTTCTACAACAGAGGGGGCGGCGACAACGAGACTTCGGTCTTGATGGATGTCACAGATCCTTTCTTTGAGATGAATCTCATCCAGGGAAAAGACTGGAGAGAAAGCTTCCATCTCCCCCTGGCCAAGGAAGAAAAAGAAGCGAAGATGATCAGCACTTTCAGGCGCTCGGAGGACGCTTACCCTGCTGAAAGCTCGACGTTCTTCGTTTACGGGATGAATGCTGATGAGACCATCCTAACAAGTCTCAAAAAAACTAACCAACTCAAAGGCGTCTTACTTCCTCCCATGGATCGTATCCTTGGGGAGTGGCAAGGATCGAAACCGTACGGAATTTATGCTTCGATCGGGGTTCCCCTCAGGGGACTCATCAGCCCCAGAGTCGATCTGAATCTCCTCCCGCCCGAGATGAGAAAAAAGGTAAGGCAGATTGGGAAACCCCTTTTGATCCTTTTAACCTTCCTCGCCCTGTTTTTCGGCCTGACCTGGGGAGCGGGAACGATCGTCCATTATAGGAAGGAATGGAATGCGGTCGACGCCGAAATAAAAAAAAGAAGGCCCGAAGTGGAGGCCCTTGAAAAGTTGCAAAAGCAGAAAGATGACTTTCGCAAGGAGATGGCGGAACTCGATCAGATCAGGTCGGGCGAAATCAGCAAAGTAGAGGTCTTGGAGGAGCTGACCAGGGTTTTGCCCGAGACAACCTGGATCTGGAATCTCAAATATCACGGTAAAGAAATTGAACTAAGCGGGTTTGCGGATTCGGCTTCCGATTTGATTCCTCTTCTTGACAAATCTCCTCTTTTTGGGAAAGTAGAATTCATGGCCCCTGTGACAAAGGAAATGCAAATGAGAGGCGATGGAAATAAAGAGAAAGAGAGATTTAAGATTAAGGCGAGGATTGAGGGGAGGAAATGAACATCTTGAAAAAATGGTCTTTTCCCAAGAACCTGACGTTCTTAAAGACCGTAAAGTTTTCTCAAAAAAGGATTTTTCTTGTGCTGGCCGGAGCCGTGATGATCCTTCTGGTCATTTCCTTCGGCGTCCTTCCCCTCATCGAAGCGAAGAAGAAGGCCCAGGACGAGATCGTCCTGAAAAAAAGAGCCTTACTGAAGTATGAACAGTTCCTTCAGAATCGGAAAACGATCGAGGAGGACCTTGGCCGGACGCTTAAACAGTACGTCGAAATCCAGCAAAAGCTCCTTTCCGGAGAAACACCGCAGCTCGGGGCAGCCAATCTTCAGGAGATCGTGAAGCGGCTTTCCGAGAAGAATGGGATCAGTATCCGAAGTTTCCGGATGTTGGAGCCCAAAGAAATGAACTTTTACGTGAAGGTTTCGCTTAACATTGACTTCAATCCGATCAACAGCATGTTGAGCCTGGGCCAATTTATCCATGATATCGAACATTACGAAAAGGAGTTGATGATCTCTGAAATGGATTTCCTCGTCTTCAACCCAAGAATGCCGAATAACGTCCAGGGAAGTCTGATCATCACCGGATTGATGAAAAAGACTAAAACCAAAGAAAAGGGGAGGCAGGGATAATGTCATCGAAGTACGGATTTTTGAGTTTCCTGGCTCTTGGGGTGCTTCTCCTCTTGATCTTCAAAAATTATGAGGTATGGACCCGGCCCATCAGATTGGTACCCGAGACGAATGTGGGAAAAGGGTCACAAAGCAGATCACAAAACAAACCGGATGTCCCTTCATCGATGGGATCTCAGAAGGATTCGGCCTCTGTCAAATCCAATGTTTCGATCGCCGCAAAGAATATCTTCAGCCCGGAAAGGAAGGATTTTCCTATTTTAATGGGGGACGGAAGAAAAGAGCTTGTGCGTCCTCAAATCGTTTTGTACGGGGTGACGATCGCTGGAGACTACCGCGCTGCCTCCATCGCCACCCCTGGAAGACCCCTCCAAAAAGGCGAAAGAGAGACGTTCACTGTAAGAGCGGGGGAACGGGTTGGAGATTATAAGCTTGCAAAAGTATTATCTGACCGGATCACGTTGGAGATACAGGGTGATACTTTTGAAGTCCTTCTTTATGATTCAAAGACGCCGAAGAGAAGGACAGATGTCAGGACAGAGGGTAGACCGGCCACCGTGACGAGTACTCAGCCTATTCCCGTAAGCCCCCCCTCGTCTACTCCCGTACCCGGCTCAACCCCGGCGGTTACCGGGATGCCCATGCCCATTCCTCCTGCAGTTCAAGGAAGAGTTACAACACCACCACCCGCGCCCGTGAATCCATCCGCTCCTTTCCCGTCTAGAAGGGGGAGGACGCCTTCTTATTCTCCGCCTTCCGGAAATCCGGCATCGCCAGATGTTCCACCAGCGTCTTCATTACAAGAAACAGGGGGAAATTAAAGAGAGGGGATACAATAAGAATGAAAAAAATGAGATATTTCCGTATTGGCATTCTTATGGTGTGCTTCATTATGGGCATTTCAGGTTGTACCGGAAAGAAGGCGCAACTGAAGACAGAGCCGGGGGGAGCTTCAACCCCGCAGGTTAGCAATCCAAAGGAGGGGATAGCTGCTCCGGCAACATCTCAGCCTGCACCTCCAGTCCAAGCAGGAGCACAGCCTCTAACACCGTCACGGTCCCCAAGACCAATGCAAGTTCAAGCGCAAGCGTCGCCCCCAATGCCGTCGGCACAGCCAGTCGTTCCCGCTACGCCGCAACCACCAGGTTCAACCGGAGTTCAACCTTCAGCACTATCACAGCCACCAACTCCGGTGGCGGTTGAGCCTCTAACATCCGTGCAAGCTTCAAAGTCAGCGGGAACCCAATCCTTAGCATCGTCTACCACCTTCTCGACACAGTCTCTTCCGGCGAAGTCGGAACTGGCAGCTCAGGCGGGAATTCAACCTCCAGAGGCACCGCAACCTCTGAGGTCAACGCAGACCCAAGCGCCGTCGCCTCCAGCACCCTTGACCCAGCCACCCATTCCGGCTTCACCACAACCACCAACTCCACCGGGAACTCAGCCTCAAACACCATTGCAGCCGCCCGCTCCCCCAGTGGCAAGGCCTGCCATGCCCACGGCAGGTCCTGGAGTCATTTTCAATTTTGACAATGCGGACATCTACGAAGTGATTCGGGTGATGGCAGAAATCATGAAGATTAACTATCTTGTCGATCCCAGAGTGAAAGGGACTGTCAATATCCACACTACGGGCCAACTCCCCGGCGACGAGGTTTTTCCAATCTTTCAATCGATTTTAAGATTGAACGGGGCCACGGCGGTGAAGAAGGACGGTCTTTATGAGATCGTTCCTTTAGGCGACGGAAAAAAGACATATGTTCCTCCGACGACGATCCGTGGCGGGACAAGAATCGCTTCCGAAGAGAAATATACGATTCAAATCGTGTCTTTGAAATACATTCCTGCGACAGAAGCCTCCAAATTGATCAAGCCCTTTCTTTCGGACGGGGCGGATATTGTCGAACACCCTCCTCACAATATCCTTATCATCAGCGATGTGGCTTCCAATATTAAGAAATCCCTCGACATGCTTGCGCTTTTCGATATCGATATTTTTACCGACACGAGGGTGAGAATCTATCCGGTCTTGAACGCCGATGTCGCCGAGGTGGCTAAGGAGATGGAGCGCATCTTCACTTCCTTTGAGGTATCCACAAAGTCGGGCAGAGGAGTTGGAATTACTTTTACGCCAATTACCCGGATCAATTCGCTCCTGGTCGTCAGTTCGATCCCTAATATCTTTGAAAGAGTGGAGGGATGGCTTAAGGAACTGGACAAAATACCGGGAGAAGGCTCGAAGCTAAGCGTCTTTGTCTACTACGCCCAGAATGCGAAGGCCAAAGACCTGGCTGAAGTCCTGAAGGAAGTATTTGTGAAGGCGAAAGAGAAGAAGGTGGAAAAGGCGGCAACCTCTGCGGAAACAACTCCCCGGGGGGCAAGACCAGCTCCGACTCCCCCAACGCCTCCGGCCCCTGCCAAGGAAGAGGCAGGAGGAGTTCCAGAGGGAGAGATCGGAATTATCGTTGATGAAACCACCAATTCGTTGATCATTAAAGCTTTCCATAGGGATTATAGAGCGATCCTCGAAACGATCAAGAAGTTGGATATCTACCCGAAACAGGTGCTGATCGAGGTCTTTTTGGCTGAGGTCACCCTTGACGAGACAAACAAATTAGGCATCGAATGGGCCAATTTTTTTTCAAGCCATGCGACAAGTTCCCGGGCTCAAGGGGCTGTCTTAAGTTCCCAGCCACCCGTTCAAACCACCACTGATTCTTTAGGAAATACTACTACGAGCCTTATCAATCCTTTCACTGCGCCCCTCGCCAGTTACGGTGGTTTCCGATACGCAATTGTAGAGTTCGGAGGGAGACTATCCGCAGCAATCGATTTAGCCGCATCAGAAGACCGGCTGAAAGTAATTTCGTCACCCCACATCATTGCATCAAACAATAAGGAGGCAAAAATTCAGGTCGGATCATCCCAGCCCATTCTAACCAATACTTATACAACACCGGGAGTCACAAGTACCACGGGTGCAGGCGTGGTCGAGGGGACAATCGAATATAAAGATATCGGTATTATTCTCTCCCTCACGCCTCGCATCAGCGATGGAGGACTGGTGAGTCTGGAGATCAACATTGAGGATAGCAATGTAAATACTTCGGCCATTCCCCTTGGCAATCTTCCTAATGTTCCTGTATTCACCAAGAAGACTGCTAAGACCATTCTTTCGGTCATGGAAGGACAGACTATTGTGATCGGGGGATTGATTTCAGAGTCTAAGGAAAAGATAACATCGGGTGTCCCTTTGCTGAGCAAGATTCCCATCATAGGGGGTCTGTTTGGGTTTCAGAGCTACGAGAAGAAGAGAGATGAGTTGATCCTGCTGATGACCCCTCACATCATTAGCAATCAATCTACATCGGATGCCGTCACCAGAGAGTTCAAGGAGAAGGTGGAAAGCATGAAAAAGCAGTTGGAAGAAAAGGAGAAAAAAGAGAAAGAGAGAAAGGAAAATAGAGAAAACTAAAGCTGCTCCTTGGCCCCCTTACCCCTCTCCTCTCCCGTATTGGCGGAAGGGGAGGGGTTAGGGCGGAAATCAGTATTCTTTTAGACTTTAGTTTGACAAAATCCTGTATTTCGAACCTCAGATCCCAATCCTCTAAAAGGATGCCGACGTAACCGTCATAATGGTACATTCTTCACCGTCTATAACAATCTTATCCAAATCACACACATAACTTTTGCTGAGGCGAATGGTTGACGAGGGATTGATCGAGCAATCAGGGACGTTAAGGGTTCCCAGGGGTCTTGAACCCCGATAGAAGACAACACTATGCGTGTCTTGTGCAAACCAATCGGTGAAACTAACCAAACTCACGCAGTCCGCCAAAGCCTGAGTTGAAAAGAGTAATACCATCGCACAGCTTAACAAAAGAACTATTTTTTTTCGCATTTTTCCACCTCCCGATTGCTTCTTCTCCCCTTACGTCATGGAGAATTAATTAACCCCCTTACTCTTAAATCTATTAACTGGGCGCGTAAATGTCAATCAAAATTCGAGAATGACAGGATTGACCATTGACGAGAATATAACAAGCTTGTATAGTTACAATCGTTGCCCCTGTAGCTCAGGTGGATAGAGCAACGGATTCCTAATCCGCAGGTCGCCCGTTCGAGTCGGGCCAGGGGCGCTTTTCTTCTGACAGCCCCGAGGTCTAAAGTTCTACTGCAAGCGGGTGAATAGGATGGCAAAAAAAACCATTCGATGTCCAAAATGCAAGGAAGAGATCGAAGTCTACCAAAATCCGATCCCAACGGTTGACATCATCATTGAGATCGAATCAAAGGGAGTCGTGCTCATCAAGCGTAAGAACCCACCCCATGGTTGGGCTATCCCGGGAGGATTTGCAGATTATGGAGAATCCTTGGAAGACGCTGCTGTCAGGGAAGCAAAAGAAGAAACCAGCCTGGATGTAAAATTAGTAAGACAATTTCATACTTATTCTGATCCAAAGCGAGATCCGAGACACCACAGTATTTCAACAGTTTATATTGCGGAAGCTAAGGGAATTCCTCAAGCTAAGGATGACGCCCTTGAAATTGGAATGTTTAATGAATCGAACCTCCCTGATCAGATCGCCTTTGACCACCGGTCCATATTAAGAGACTATTTCAACCAAGCTTTCTAAGCCCCTCCTCAATGCGATCCAATCCTTCTTTGATGTTTTCCATGGACGTAGCGAAAGAAAGCCTCTCAAAAGGATCGGCTCCGAACTCAACTCCCGGGACAATCGCGACCCTGGCCACATCTAAGAAGTAATCAGCCAGGTGTGTGGAGTTTTCAATCTTCTTCCCCTGATAAGACTTTCCATAATAAGAGGAAAAGTTTGGGAAAACATAGAAGGCCCCCGCCGGCTTATAACAAGAAACCCCAGGCATTTTGTTTAACCGATCCACAATGTAGTTCCGCCTCTGAGCAAAGGCAGAAACCATTTTTTCTACCTCATTCTGCGGACCGATGAGGGCCTCTACAGAGGCTTTCTGGGCAATGGAGGTAGGGTTGGACGTGCTTTGGCTCTGGATATTGTTCATCGCCGAGATAATCTCTTCGGCTCCAACCGTATAGCCAATTCGCCAACCTGTCATAGCATAGGTTTTGGCAACGCCATGGACAATAATCGTTCTTTTCTTCATCTCCCCACCCAGAGAGGCAATGCTTGTGAACTTGAAACCATCATAGACAATCTTCTCGTAGATCTCATCCGAGATGACGAAAAAGTTTTTCGAAATCGCCATATCCGCAATTTTTTCCAATTCTCTCTTTGTATAAGCACTTCCCGTAGGATTGGATGGGCTATTGACGACCAATGCCTTGGTTTTTGATGTGACTGCCTTGCTTAAATCCTCAAGGGTGACCTTAAACTCATTTATCTCCGTCGTTTCCACAATAACCGGCCTCGCGTTTGCCAGCGCCACCATAGGAGGATATGAGACCCAGTAGGGAGCCGGAATAATCACCTCATCCCCCTGATCGAAGATAGCCTGCGCCAGATTGTAGAAGGAATGCTTTCCTCCGCAAGAAACTAAAACTTCAGACCTTTTATAGGATAAGCCGCTATCTCTCTGGAATTTCATGATGATTGCGTCTTTTAACTCATCAATGCCTCCAACAGCGGTGTATTTGGTAAAACCCTCATCAAGGGCTTTCTTCGCGGCCTGTTTAATGTTTTCAGGCGTATCAAAATCCGGTTCCCCCGCGCCAAAACTGATGACACGGATACCCTGAGCCTGCATCGACTTTGCCTTCGCATTGATGGCAAGGGTAGGGGAAGGCCTTAAACTCTTTGCCCGATTAGAAAGAATCGTCATCTCTATACCTCCTTAAAAAGAATCTCTGAGATTTTGTTAATCCTCTCCACACCTTTGATCTCTTGCGGCATAAGAGGGAGCTCTATCAAGCCAATTTTGTGAGAATATTGACTTTTCAATGTCTGAATGTAGTGCTGCTGCATCTCTTTTCTTATCTTATGAAAACTGCAGTCCGCCTCCTGAATCACATAATTGACAATGAGATGGTTGACCTTAAGTTGGTATTCATCAAAGTCTTTAATGATCCTCTCCGTCTGTCGCACGCCAAGAGCCTCGGGTATGGTTACAATAATGAAGTCGGATTTTTGAGGATCCCGAATAAAATTGACAACCTTTTCCGCCAAATCCTCCCATCCGCTAATAATTTCTAAGAGAGATTTTTTGCCCTTTTTTAACTTCACACTTTCCTTTAACTTTTCAAAGTAACTATATAGGTTCATATAAAATTTAGTAGCCGCCTCAAGATGTTTGAGAAATATCTGAGGAAGATGGAGAAGCCTCAGGGTGTGGCCAGCGGGGGCCGTATCCCAGACGACTAAATCATATTGCGCACCTTCGACTAACTCAAGAATGTAGTTGAGCATGTATTCTTCTTCGATCCCTGGCGCCCCACCGATATAGTCAACAAAATCATAATCGAGTGAAGTAAAAGAGGATACGACTTCATAGATTTCTGGTCCAAACCGATCCTTCCATTTTTTCAAGACTACATCAGAACTGATCTCGATTCCATATAGATTTTTCGTATGTTTAATCGGTTTCTCTTGATCGCCAATCTCCATCTCAAAAATGTCTGAAAGGGAAGGAGTAGGGTCGCTCGAAATGATCAGAGTCTTTTTCCCCTGATGGGAGAAATGGAGGGCGATCGCAGAGGCACAGGTGGTTTTTCCGACACCTCCTTTTCCTCCGATCATAATTAAGCGCTTTTGTTCCCTGTCCAAGCGTTTTAGTGGAGGAGCCAATGCAACCTCTAAAGGCATTGATTTTAATGATATTAAACTTTATAATAAATTGTTTTGTTGGTCAAGATATTACAAATGCCCCCTTTTTTTAGTAAAGGGGGGGATTATTTGGAGGAGAGCTTTGGCGTCAGGGATGATCGAAATCGATTCCGAATTGTGTAAAGATTGTAAGTTATGCATTTCTGTCTGCCCTCATCGATTAATAGAATCTTCTGATCGAATGAATCAAAAGGGCTACTACTCTGCCTCTTTTATTGAAAAACATCCAAAAAAAGAAGGGAGAAAATGTACGGGATGTGGTCTCTGTGCCATTTCATGCCCTGAGATTGCGATCGAGGTGTATCGTGCCTAAAGTCTTAATGCGCGGAAATCATGCCCTTGCAGAAGCGGCGGTTCGTGCGGGATGCCGTTACTATTTTGGATACCCAATTACCCCGCAGAATGAAGTTCCCGAATATATGTCCGAGAGGCTCTCCAAACTGGAGGATGGGGTGTTCATTCAAGCGGAAAGCGAGATCGCCTCGATCCACATGGTCATCGGTGCCAGCATGGCCGGTGGAAGAGTGATGACTTCCTCCTCAAGCCCGGGAATTAGCCTCAAACAAGAAGGGATTTCCTTCCTCGCCGCTTTAGAGCTGCCGGCCGTCATTGTCAACATGACCCGGGGAAGCCCAGGCCTGGGTAACATTGCTCCTGCCCAATCGGACTATTTTCAGGCAACAAGGGGAGGGGGGCATGGAGATTATCGCACCATTGTGCTTGCTCCCAACTCGTGCCAAGAACTTGTCAATTTGACCTACAAAGCATTCGATCTTGCCGACAGATACAGGACTCCTGTTGTGATCCTTGGTGACGGGATGCTTGGACAGATGATGGAACCTATTGCGTTACCCCCCGAGGTTCAGATAAAGAAATTACCCCACAAAGATTGGATCTTGACAGGCGCCAAAGGAAGACCCAGTCGATTTATTCGATCGCTCCTTTTAGACCCCTTTGAGGAAGAGGAGCATAACTGGAAATTGATGAGGAAATACGAAAGGATTATCAAAGAAGAAGTGATCTGGGAGACCTCCTTTGGTGATGACGCTAAATTGATGGTGGTTGCCTTTGGGATTGCGGCCAGAATCGCAAAAGGAGCAATCAAGAGGATGCGGGATGAGGGGTTAAAAGTGGGGCTTATCCGGCCCATTTCTCTATGGCCTTTTCCCTATAAGGCCATCAAGGAATTGACGAAAAAGGTAAGACACTTTTTTGTATTCGAAATGAATATGGGGCAAATGCTGGAGGACGTCAAATTGGCACTCGAAGGAAATGGAGAGGTCCATTTTTATGGTAGACCGGGAGGAATCGTTCTCACTCCATTAGAAATTTCGAGGGTGATCTCTAGCTACTACTATCAGAAAAAATTAGGATAATCCCCGTGAAAAAGATATTCTCAAGACCGAAATCCATCAAGAAAACTCCCTTTCACTATTGCCCGGGATGCGGCCACAGCATCCTTCATCGAATCATCGGAGAGGTCATCGACGAGATGAACCTTCAGGAAAAAATCATTGGTATTCCCCCGGCAGGGTGTGCCGTATTGGCCTACCTCTATTTTGACATTGACATGGGAGAGGCATCCCATGGAAGAGGGGCGGCTTTGGCCACTGGGATGAAAAGGGTGCTGCCGGATCGGGTCATTTTTACTTACCAAGGGGATGGCGATATTGCTGCCATAGGAACAGCCGAGACGATTCATGCCGCCGCTCGAGGAGAGAACTTTTCAACCATTTTTGTCAACAATGGGGTCTATGGAATGACGGGCGGGCAGATGGCTCCGACAACGATCCTGGGTCAGGCCACCACGACATCTCCTGGGGGGAGGAAACAAAGAAGGGATGGGTTTCCTGTCAATCTCAGTGAAATGCTGGCCATTGCCAAGGGAAGTGCGTACATTGAAAGGACAGCCGTCAACAGCCCTGCTAATATTTTAAGGACGAAAAAGGCAATTGCGAAGGCCTTTCGCGTTCAAATGGAGGGACACGGATTTTCGCTCATCGAGGTGTTATCCCCATGTCCTACCAACTGGAAGATGGAGCCTGTTGAAGCCTGCAAATGGATTGACGAGGTAATGGCCGTCCATTTCCCACTCGGCGTTTTAAAGGATATAACCGGAGATAAAAGAGATGCTCATTAAAACAATTTTTTCCGGATTTGGCGGGCAGGGCGTAATCATGATGGGATACCTTCTGGCGACAGCGGGTATGTATGAGGAGAAAAACGTCACCTGTTTGCCTTCTTACGGGGCCGAGGTGCGGGGAGGAACTGCCAATTGCACCGTTGTCGTCTCCACGGAGGAGATTGCCTCGCCAGTGGCTTCGGAGCCCGAGTTCGCCGTACTCATGAATAACCCATCGTTATTTCGATTTCAGAACCAGGTCCAATCAGGAGGAACCATCCTCTTGAATTCGAGCATGATCGAATCAAGGCCTGTTCGGGGAGACTTGGAGATCTTTGAAATTCCAATCAACGACCTGGCAAAAAAATTCCCCGGGAATAAAGTCGCAAACATGATTATGTTGGGAGCTTTCGTTAAGAAGTCTGGTCTGGTTTCCTTGGATACGATGGCTCGTGTCTTGAAAGATACGTTTGGAAACCGAAATCCGGCGGTATTGAAATCAAATAAGTCTGCCATGCAATTGGGATACGACTTTCTGGAATGATACGGGAGGAAGGGTGCCATGCCGGTTAGACAAATCTCCGTCAGCCTGGAAAATGTTCCCGGGAAACTCTCCGAAGTGAGTGAATATTTAGGTGAAAACGGGATCAATATCATCGCCTTGAGCGTTGCCGATACCGCAGATATCAGTGCCATTCGATTTGTGGCGAACGATCCTGAAAAAGCAGCGAATGTCTTAAAGAGTCACGGATATTCGATAAAAATAACCGACGTGTTAGCGGTGGAAACGCCTAATCATCCGGGAGGTCTAAACGCTATTCTGAAACCCCTTAGGGAAGTTTCCATCAATGTCAATTATCTTTACACCTGCCTTGGAACGGGGGAAAAAACGGTACTCATTGTAGGCGTGGATAAAATGGCCGAAGCCATGCTGATCTTAAAGAAGAACTGGGTTCACATGTATGACGAGGAACTTTATCGGCTATAAGACAAACGACGGACGATATACAATGAACCATAAACAATGAACGATGAACCATCAACTGTTTATCGTTCTTAGTTCATCGTCGTTAAGCGTAACTATGGAGCCCCGAAACGATATAATTGACCCCAAAATAGGTAAATAAGACTGCGGCAAATCCGACAATCGATAGAATCGCAGCCTTTCTTCCCCTCCAATCTTTAGTAAATCGAGCATGTAAGAAAGCAGCGTAAACAAACCAAGTAATGAGGGACCATGTCTCTTTGGGATCCCAACTCCAGTAGCTTCCCCAGGCATAATTGGCCCAAGCAGCGCCTGTAATGATCCCCAGGCTCAACATGGGGAAACCGATCACGATGGATTTGTAATTGATCTCGTCCAGGACAGGGGTTGAAGGCAGCCATTTTGAACCTCCCTCCTTAGGCGAGCCTTTTCTGTCCCGAATTAAATAGAGGACGCTGACCCCGAACGATACGGCAAAAGAGGCATATCCAAAAAAGCACGTCGTCACATGGATGGCCAGCCAGTTGCTCTTGAGGGCAGGCATCAAGGGCGTGATCTTTGCGTCTATGCCGGGGACAATGGAGGTCAGAGCGATCGCCAAAAAAGCAAAGGGGGTGATAAAAATCCCTACGATTTTCTGCTGGTACTTAAATTCGAGAATCAGATAGATCAAGACAATGGTCCAGGAAAAGAAGATCAGCGATTCGTACATATTGGACAGTGGAACATAGCCATAACCCGTCTGATGTGTCTCCAGCCAACGTGCAAGAAGGCCGCCCGAATGGATGACGAGGCCGGCAATCAGCAGGAAGGTGGAGAGAGTTCCGATCGTTTTATTTCGTGAGGCCGCAAAGATGAGATATCCCAAAAAGCAAAAAAGGTAGATGACCATTGAAATATTAAATGATGTTTGGCTGGAAAAAGGAAAAACCATATCCTAGCTCCATAAAAGGGAATAAAATCAGCAAATTAAAAATAACCGATCCCAATATGAATGTCAATTTGTTTAAAAAAAGGGAGGCAGGGAAGGAGAAAGAGGAATGTTTATTTTTTCCCGATAATTTCAACTTTCTTCAAAGGCATGGAGGCTGGAATCGCCCTCTTGGCTGGCTTCACTCTTTCGGTCAGTCGGATTTGATAGGTCGCTTTCAACAACAAAACCCCGTCATCCTTATGTCGGTGAACGAACTCCTCAACTGCTGAATATTCTTGTCCCTTGAAAATATTGCGGCAATTCCTCAGCAAATACACCAAATGGAGGTCGTCTATTTTGTAATAGATTTCCAGAGGATGGGAAGATTCCTCGGGAATCCTTTCCAAACCCTCGATCTCGATGTTTTCCGCGATTGTATGACACAATTTAAGGAACGCATCGATTTTGTCCTGGGAAAGGGGAGGGCTCAGTTCTCTCTTTAATTGTTTGGAGATCTCTTTGGATTGAATTTTGATGCCAGCGCACTTTAGAGAATAGTCTCCGTGAATCAAGAGGTATTTTAGCGGTTCGTCAATCTTCTCTCTAAATTTTTTGATCAAAAACTTTTCTTTCCCGTTGGTTGCTTTAAAGAAAGAAGTCTTGACAGGTTCGGCGTAGGTCTTTTCGCTGACAAAGGAATCTTCAAGGACTTCTAAATTTTCTAATTGATGTCCTCGATGATTGGTCAAGAAGTCCTGATAATCATCTGTTTCAATACTTCGAAAAGTCTCAGTGGACCGACGAGAGTCGAAGGTGTATTCGGGAGACTGGTCAAACGGCGTTTTCATGAAAATTTCATCGCAATTCTTGCAGCGGATGAGCTGGTTCATAGAAATCTCCTGGGCTATTCTAAAATGCGTTCGCAGGGACCCTCAGGTGATCTTTCACCAGAAAGGCCTCCTCCATTTCCTTCAAGACATCCAAGAAAAGAGAAACTAAATTGGGGTCAAATTGTTTTCCGGAATTCTTCAGTATTTCATTCTTCGCATCTCCATTGGTGAGAGGTTTTCGATACGGGCGGTCAGAGGTCATGCTGTCATAGGAATCGGCGATGGCGATGATTCTCGCCCCCAACGGGATTTGTTCCCCTGCCAAGCCGTCAGGATAACCTGTTCCGTCATAACGTTCATGATGGTGCTGAATATAAGAAAGGATGTTAGCCGAAAGGTTTAATGGAATTAAGAGTTCGATCGATTTCTTGGTGTGCTGTTTAATGATAACCCAATCTGTTGGAGTCAGGGTTCCCTTTTTATTGATGAACCGATTACTGATACCGATCTTTCCGATGTCATGGAGATAAGAGGCGATCTGGAGCTCACTCCGTTCTTTGGGTGAAAAGGAGAGGTGTTTGGAAATGAAATCTGAATAGTAACAGACCCGTTCTGAATGGCCCGAGGTGTAAGGGTCCTTTTCCTCGAGGGTATAGGCGAGAACCTTCGCAAATTCCAAACAGCTCTGGGTATCTGAAAGGTTGATCTCATCCCATTTACTATTGGTGATTTCCTTTCTCTCCCTATGGGGAGGGAGATCAGAATCGGCAGGAGGTTCTTTGAGCAGTTGTTGATTGAAACAGTCGTCAAGAATTTCTTTCACCTTTCGATTCAATTTTCGTCGTTGAATTGATTTATCAATAATGGACAAAATTTCGGGGACGTTAAAAGGCTTTGGGATGTAATCAAAGACACCGTAGCGAATGCCCTCGATCGCGCTTTTTAGCGTTCCGTATCCTGTGATAACGATGACCATGACATCAGGGTCAATCGCTCGAATCTCTTTGAGGGTATCGATCCCTGTGATTCCGGGCATCTTAAGGTCTAATGTCAAAACGTCCATTTCAACCTGCTGAATCATCTGAATTGCGGCGTATCCGTTTTCAACGGCATAGACGTTATAGTTTGGCTTTAACACCATCCTCAAAGATTCTCTCGGCCCAATCTCGTCATCGACGATGAGAATGTTTGGCGCGTTCACTTTGGTTTCCATTGGCTCCCCTTCAAAGTCCAAGATGAGAATCGAATGAGAACTACAATGAAGCAAAAAGTTTGCCATATGTAATGGCAAGACATTTCGTTCATTAGATTAGCAACTCATGGGAATTTAAGACGAATTATTACGTAATTTGAAGGGCTAGGACTTAGAAGGAAGCGGCCGGCGCCATATTTCTCAAAATTGAACGGAAGGTAACAATTTTGTTACGATTTTAATAGTCTTTAAACTTACTCTGGTTAATGCCTAATTTATCCATTTTGTATTTTAAAATCCTACGGCTAATTCCTAAGATTTCCGCGGCATGAGATTGGACATAATTGCTCCTTCTAAGGGCGTCTAAAATCACTTCCCTTTCGAACTCTTCTTCCGCCTCCAGAAAAGAGACCTTTCCGTCTAAAATAGACTCTTTTAATCCGTTAATTTTTGGGATATTTTTAAAAGAAAGAGGCAATTCGTTCAATGGAATATAGTCATTGGATGTTAAGGCGATCACGCGCTCGATCAAATTTTCCAATTCCCGAATATTCCCAGGCCATTCATATTGCATCATCAATTCCAAAGCCTCTTTACTAATTCCTTTGACATTCTTATTGTTTTCAAGGTTGAATTTCTTAACGAAATGATCGATGAGTATTGGGATATCCTCTTTCCTTTCCCTTAAAGGGGGGATCGTGATGGGAACAACATTGATTCGATAATAGAGATCTTCGCGAAAGCTTCCCTTCTTGATCATCTGGTTCAAATCTTTATTGGTCGCCGTGATCAGCCTGACATCGACTTTGATCGTCTTTGAACCTCCGACCCGGTTGAATTCTCTTTCTTCCAGAAACCTCAGAATTTTGGCCTGGGTTGCTAAACTCAATTCACCGATCTCGTCGAGGAAGAGGGTCCCTTGGTGAGCGACCTCGAAGCGGCCCAATTTCTTCTCTATGGCGTTGGTGAAGGCCCCTTTCTCGTGTCCAAAGAGTTCACTCTCAATCAGAGTCTCAGGAATGGCCGCGCAGTTAATGGTTACAAAGGGATAGCTCTTCCGATTGCTATTATAATGGATCGCCCGCGAAATCAGTTCCTTCCCAGTTCCACTTTCTCCCATGATTAAAGCAGTGGATCTCGAGTCAGCGATTTGTTTGATCACCTTGAAAATTTCTTTCATCAATTTGCTTTTACCAATGATATTCCCGAAGTCGAAACTTTTATCCATTTCTTCCCGACGATATTTGACCTCTTGCTCCAAGGCCTTGGTGGATAAGGACCGGCTGATGATGAGACGCAACTCGTCGATATCAAATGGCTTGGTCACGTAATCATAGGCACCGAGCTTCATCGCCTCGACGGCCGTCTTCACCGTCTTCGTGGCCGTAATCATGATCACAATAATATCCGGGTCATTCTGTTTGATCCTCTCTAAAACTTTCAGCCCGTCCAGGTCGGGCAATATGATATCCAGGAGGATAACGTCGGGCGAGTGCAATTTGACCTGGAGAAACGCTTCTTCGGCGTCCTTGGCTAAAAACACCTCATAATCGTTCTTCAAGACCATCTTGAGAGATTCCCTGGCACCGACCTCGTCATCGACGACTAAAACACTTTTCATTTTCTCGCTCTTCGACATTATCTCCACCTTATGAGGTTCCTGAAAAAGTCCAGAATTCTCTAATTATTTAGAAAATAAGCTTCTTGGGGCTAGGATACGAGGGTTCTCACCCGTAACCGTTTGACGATCCAACCAGACTGGTTGCCTCATCTCGCGTGAGGGACCATGTTCATGTTTGTGGGTGGCCAACCGCAGTCCTCAAAGCCCCCTAGACAGCTTCTGGTTGATAATATATTAATTTCCTTCTTTCAATTGGAAATTTCAAGGAAACAATGGTCCTCGGTTTCTTCTCATTCACTTCGAATTTCATCATCCCCTGATTCTTTTGAATAATTTCCTTGATCAGGCGCAGTTCCAATTCAACGGCTTCTTCTTTTTGAAGAGCAGGGATTCCCAACACGGACCCAAATTGTTCAACAGGCTTCCTGTAACCCGTGAAGACGATCAATATTTCGATGTATCTTCCATGTTTCTTTTGGGATTGATTGCCCTCATTAGCTTCTGTTCTCCCGTCAAAGGACTTGGTCAAGAATCCAATGCTCCCGCTGGGAGGAATAGAAGGGAGGGCGTATTGAAGAAGAGCGTCTAAGACATATCTCAACTGCTCCTCGTGAACGGTCGTTTCCGGAAGATCCTTTTCAAAATTCTTAAATATCTTTATGTTTCTCTCCTGCAGCTGTCCTTCGTGCCTCTTTAGAATTTCCTCGAGGATGAAGTGCACCGTATCCTTTTTCTCAATGGGGGTATTTATTTTGATGTAGGTAAGAAGATGGTTCAGGACGGAATCGATCTTTCCGATATCTTCGGTAACAATCCTGTAAAAATGCTCTCTGAATTCCCCGTCGCTGAACTTTTCCCGTAAGAGCTGAGTAAAGGTCTTGATGGAGACTAGGGGATTCTTAATACGATGAACCAACTCAATCAAAAAAAGCGATAAAATATTGGTATTCTCCTCGGATGGAAAGCTTTGGGGTTTTGATTCGGCTGACATCGCATGGGCCTTTTTCAGAAAAGTGATAAACGATTCACTTTCATTTTCAGTTTCGAAGAGGAGGTCCTTCTCCGTCAGATCCTTGCTTTCGGAAAACATTGCACTTCGAACGATAACTTGCTCCATCTCTCTGAGGTTCCCCGGCCACCAATAGTTTTGGAATAATTTTAAAACGTTGTCGGCGATTTCCACCTTTCCTGTCTTCATTTTCTTAGAGTATTCTTCCAAAATATATTGAGCAATCTTTGAAATCTCTTTGACACGGTCTCTCAGGGGAGGGAGACAGACCGATAGCGTATTTATTCGATGGTACAAATCCTCCGAAAATGTGCCCTGGGTAACCTTCTCCCTCAAATTTTCTGAAGAGGATGAAATGAATCTGAGATTCTTGATGACCTTGCTCTCGGCACCGTTCTGGAGAAAACCTTCTTCGATCAGGTCCAACAACCTTGACTGGCTGGATTGTCCCAGCTCCCCGATTTCCTTTAAGTAAACCGTGGCCGGAATGGTCCCGAAGTTGTTTTCCCTAAAGATACGGATAAACTGGTCAGAGAATGAATCCTCTGTTTGAGTCTTACAATCGATCTTATAAAAACGATAAAATTTCCAATCGCCGGTGTAATGGATGATCTTGGCGACGAGCTCTTTTTCAGTCCCACGCTCGCCCTGGATGAAAACAGGAGCATTATTGCGGGCCGCTTTCTGGGTGAGCGAAATGGTCTGAGACGGAAAGATGGGGGAATGAATCAACTCTTGGTAATTCATCGTTCCTCGACAATATTGTGGATATCTTTCTGGCCTTCCGATTCTTTCTTCCTTCTCTTCAGGCGGTCTTGCTTGACCGGCAGATTGATAAAAAAGAAGGATCCCTTCTCCAACTGGCTCTCCACGTCAATATACCCCCGGTGGTCTTGAACGATCTGATGCGAGATGCTTCCAATAGAGACATCTCCTTGACGACATCATTTAATTCCGGAACATTGGCCCATTTAGCCAATCCTTCCCGAATAATAATCTCTCTTACTTTTTGTAGATAGCGGGGTAGGGGATCGTCTTTAGGAAGCTGAGGTGTTGAACCGGTCATCTTTATATTTTTTGATTCAAATAGAGAATAACCACCTTTTTCCTCATTCCATAGAAATAGGGATGATTTCTCAACTCCCATGGTTTGAGTAATCGTTTCAATAATCTTACTCGAAAGAGATTGTAAATCGAGGATAGAAACCATGGCCTTGCTGAAATTCACCAAGGTTTCGCGGTAATCATAGCGTCTCTTGAAAAGGATCTGTTCGACGGCTTTCTCTGTTTGAGGCTTAATCCTGTAAAAGAGAATGGTGATCAACAAGAGGAGCACAACAATTACAACTGAAAACAGATAACTAATTTTATCAAAAAAGACTTTTTGACTAATAAGAATGAGAAGAAACGAGGGAACAAACAGAAGTATCAAAAGAAAAATATAAGTTGTTCCTTTCTTAAAGACAATGTTGATATCCATTAAACGATGTTTCACTATAGAATAAGTTGTAAAGCCAACCATAATTACACTCGAGGGGGACCAGCCCAATTAAATCTCAATGCCATTTGGGGCAACTACTCTCATTCCGGTTATAACGACTCTTCTATTATTGTTTTCCATTAAGTGCCAATCCTCCTAGGATCGAGACAGGAAATTGATATCCAAAGGAAACACAACTTCATGAATCCGCTGATTGCTGCAGTCTGAGATATTTTTCGGACGAAATGAGTTGGGTGAACCAGCCTGAAAAAAACCACCAGAACGACCCTCCTCTTTTTCAATCCTTGGCCTATTGTTACCCCAAGACCAGTGTAAGCTATTATTATAGACAATTTTGGAATTTGTCAACAATTTTGTACATTCTTTTGATTGAGTCCCATTTTTTTTGTTCTTCCTTATCTTCGAATTAAATGAAAAACAGAATTTTCGATAGATTACAACAGATTACGAAGAAGGTTGAAAAGATAATGAAAGTGTGCTAATTTTGAATAATTAAACCCGAGGAGACCGGTATGCACATCGACGAAGGTAAGAAGTTTGATAAGAGAAATATTGCGAAGAACATCAAGAGCGGGATAATTGCCCAAAAAGATTACGAAATATTCCTGTCGAAATTACCGGACGTAAGTGACAAATTATTCAATCTTGAGGAAAGCACGGCTCCTTTGGATGAAATCAAATCCAAGAAAGAGGCCGAGGCTTCGCTCAAAAGGAAAAGGGGAAAAAAGAAACTCAAAGGAAAATAATCATGCCGATTTACGAGTATCACTGTAATGAGTGCAATAGGGAATTCAGCGAGTTATTGCTCAACTTAAAATGGGCTGGTAAGGTTAGGTGTAAGTACTGCAATGGTCGAAGCCTAAATAGATTAGTTTCATCGTTCTCTGTACATCAAACCGAAGGATCGAGATTGGCAAACTTTGACACCTCAAAACCCCAAGGGGATGCGTATTACAAAGATTCGAGAAATGTCGGACTTTGGGCTAAGAAAAGGATGAGGGAGTTGGGCGTGGATTTGGGATCAAAGATGGATGAAATCGTTGAGAGAGGCAGAACGGGGAAGATTCTTGAGGATTATACGAATAAAGAATAAATCGAATCATACCGAATTTTACGGATGATATAAAATTTAATTGAGAATTCGAATAGTTCGCTTTCGTTCATAATATTCGTGTCTATTTTCTACGCAAGCCATGGAAGACAAAGATTACTATAAAATTCTCGGAGTCCAAAGGGATGCCACCGAGGATCAGATAAAGAAGAGTTATCGAAAAATTGCGATGCAGCACCACCCCGACAGAAATCCGGGTGATAAGGAGGCAGAGGAGAAGTTTAAGGTAGCGTCGGAAGCTTACGAAGTCCTTAGAGACCCGGAGAAAAGGGAGATTTATGATCGCTATGGAATAGAAGGCTTGAAGGGCACAGGCTTCACGGGCTTCAGGGGATTCGAGGACATCTTCTCTGCCTTTGGAGACATCTTCGAGGACTTTTTCGGCCTCGGGGCCACCGGGAGACGTAGGACAGCGGCACGGCCGGGGGCGGATTTGAGATATGATGTGAAAATCTCGTTCCACGATTCGGCCTTCGGTAAAGAAACCGAAATTGAAATACCCAAAAATGTTGTTTGCGACGTCTGCAATGGAACTGGGGCCAAACCCGGTACTTATCCCACCCAATGCCCAAACTGTAAGGGGACAGGACAGGTAACGCGGTCACAAGGATTCTTCACAATCAGCACCACGTGCGGTCACTGCCGCGGCGAAGGGAACGTCATAGCTCATCCCTGCAAAGAGTGCCGCGGACACCGAAAGCTCAGAAAGACAAGAAAGATCCAGATAAAAATCCCACCAGGTGTCGATACCGGATCTAAATTGAGAATCCGCGGCGAAGGAGAAGAGGGACAAAGAGGAGGTCCTCCTGGCGACCTTTTTGTCTTTATTTATGTAGAACCTCACGATTTTTTCACAAGACAGGGAGATGATGTCGTTTGTCAAATACCGATCACCCTCTCTCAGGCTGCCTTGGGAACCGAAATCGAGGTTTCCACTCTGAATGGTGCAACAAAGTTGGCTATTCCCAAAGGGATTGAAAGCGGTGAAATCCTGAGAATAAAAGGGGAAGGATTTCCTAAGGTGAGAGGTTATGGTCGGGGGGATCAAGTCGTTCAAGTAATTGTCCGAACGCCTAAGAATTTGACCAGAAGGCAGGAAGAGATATTGAAGGAGTTTGAGGAAATAAGCAGAAGGAAAGATAAAGAGGGGGATAAGTGGAAGGGGTTATTCAAGGCCGAAAATTGAAAGTTAACATAATATATCTTATCGGACACAGCTTTGGAATCTAAGAATTCATTGTCCGGGATTATTCTCTCTGGCGGTAAGAGCCTCCGCATGGGAGAAAACAAGGCCTTCCTTGAAATTGAGGGGACCCCTATCATTACCCGAATTTACCACCTATTTAAAGAATTGTTTCAAGAAGTGATTATCGTAACCAACCAAATGGAGTTCTTCAAGAATTTCGATTCAAAGATCTACAACGACCTGATGCCAGATAAAGGCGCATTAGGAGGCTTATATACGGGAATATTCTTCTCCTCTTTCCAGTATTCTTTTTGTGTCGCCTGTGACATGCCCTTCATAAAGAAATCGTTAGTGGAGTATTTGGTTAAGAATATACAAAATAACGATGTGGTTGTGCCCCGAACGCAGGACGGACTTCAGCCGTTGCACGCCATCTATTCTAAGAATTGTTTACAGCCAATAGAAAAAATTATTGAGGAAGGAAAATATAAGATAATCGATATGTATAAAATGGTCAGGGTCAGGGTCGTTGAGGAGCATGAGTTCCTTTGTTTAGACCCTTTTAGAGACTCGTTCATTAATATTAATACGCCGGAAGAGTTACTTTCCCTTAGAAGAGATAAGGAATCTCGTCTAAAATGAAGAAGAAGATCGTTTCTGGATTCATGCTGGGATTTTTTGTCTGGGGTTTCTTATTTATTCCAGCGGCCCACGCCAAGAACCTGGGCGAAGACCGACAATTGATACAGGTGGGGATCGGCGCCTTTAAAGACGGTTTTTATGATATCGCCGAGAAACAATTTACGAATTTTGTAAGCATTTACCCTAAACACGATAAGGTTTTTGACATTTACTATCTCTTAGGCAGGACGCTATTGATCAATGGAAAGTTAAAAGAAGCCAAGAAGGCTTTTTCAAAAATTATTAACGAAGGCCACCGTTTCGAGAACATGGACTATGCCCTTTTGGGAATGGCAGAGTTGGAGACGAGGTCGGGCAATTGGGAGGAGGCGAAGAAACTTCTCATCTCGATTATTGAGAAATTTCCAAAATGTGACCAGATCGATTATTCTTATTATCTCTTAGGACTGCTTGAATTCGCATCGGATCAATTAACTGCCGCAGTGTTAACTCTTAAAAAGGTCCCTCAGTACTCCAAGAACGATGAATTAATTCGCTCCTCTTATTTCTGGTTAGGCATCGTATCCTTTAAGCAAAGGCAGTATGATACGGCATCCGCTTATTTTCAGGCACTATGGGAAAACCCTCGATCTGTTCCCCCAGAGTATTTGAAATACGCCTTATTCTGGCTGGGCGAGTCACAACTGAGATCAGGCAGAATGGATGAAGCTAAAAATAACTATCAAACATTTTCTGCCCGATTTAAAAACGATCATCTCCTTCCGGAGGCCTCCTGGAGGACGGGGGTTTGTGAATACCAGTCGGGGAATTTCAAGAATTCTATGGAAACCTTCCAATTATTCAAGAGTCAATTCAAGGATTCCCCCCTCATCCCGTATAGCCAGTATTTAATTGGAAGAATGCTCCTGGCGAACGGCGATTATCTCTCTTCGATAAAAGAATTGAATTCAACCCTTAATGCCTCCCAAGACAGTAGCTGGGGAGGAATCTCCCTTCTCACCCTCTATTGGAATTATATTCAATTGGGCGACTTGGACGGTGCCAATCGAATTTTCCAGCGCCTGCAGAAACTAAACCATTTCGAGGAGGAGAAAACGTTTATTCAATGGTTGAACGCCGAAATCTTTTATGCCGGAGGGGAAATATCGGAATCCCTCGCCTATTATTTCAACATTCTCAATACGCGCTTCAGGGAAAAAGCTCTCTTCCAGATAGGGAAAGGGTATTTTTTCGAGGGAAAACTGAGAGAATCCATTACGAACCTGGATATTTTGCTTCTTGAGTTTCCAAATTCTAAATATCTTGAAGAGGGTTTATTTATTAAGGGGGAATGCCTCGCCAAATTAGGAAATATCGATCAGGCCTTAGACACCTATAGCCTTATCGTGCAGCAGAATAAGAACAATCCTTGGCAACTCTTTGCTCTCACCCAGATGGGGTACATCTATGCATTTCGAAATGAATACGACAAAGCTGAAAGTGCCTTCAAGAAAGTGATGGAGGGTTTTCCCAATCATCCTCTGTTTTACCGGGCGGCATTACAATTGGGAAACTTAACTTTTGCCAAAAACAATATTGTGGAGGCAGTCCGTTATTATTCAATCGTGCTGAAGGGGAATATCGTAGAGTTATTCGGCGAGGCTTACTTCGGCCTGGGTGAAATATTTTTTCAGCAAGGAAAATATGAAAAAGCTCTTAAGACTTTTGAGACGGCGATGCAGTATTTGAAGGAAACCTCCTCATGGTTCTTTCTCACCCATTTAGAGATTGGAAATTTAAAGAGGATAGGGGGAAAATATGAGGAGGCGAAGAAGTCCTACCTGATCATCCTTGACCAATCGAAAGACGAAGAGATGAAGAAAGCCGCCAACGATTTATTGAATCGGATGGAATCCCGTTGAGCCTTGAATATTCAGAAAAGGCCTCCATTCATGAAATGGATGTAAAGGACTTGGACGAGGTTCTCTCGGTAGAGGCTTCCGGCACCCTTGCACCCTGGTCGAAAAATATGTTCATTGAGGAGATGCGAAACGCTTCTGCCTTTTGTTTTGTGATCAGGAAAGAGGACGGACCCGATCGACCCGTGATCGGTTTCATCTGTTTTCGAAATATGACAGGAGAATCAGAGCTTCTCAAGATTTGTGTGCATCCTGATTATAGGGGATTGGGCGTCGGCAAAAAATTGATGAAATTCTATATTGATTTTAGCCGCGAGAGGGGAATTAAGACTTTTTATCTCGAGGTCCATTCATCAAATTACTCAGCGATCCATCTTTACCAATCGTTCTCTTACCAGCCGTCAGGGATGAGGAAGGAATTCTATCAGGGGAAATTTGACGCTCTCCTCATGACAAGAAAGCTTAGGTAATCTTTTCTATCCCCTCCCGGCACGGGAGCGCCCTTGGCGGATTGCAAGCGTTGGCGTGAAAATCCAAAAGTTATGCCCCTTCAAACTGACGGAATCGTTGTCTCCAATAAGAGAATCAAATCGATATATTACCTATTGGGGATAGACTGTCCTCCGATTGCTGAACGGATCAAGCCCGGCCAATTCGTGATGGTTAAAGTTTCTCATGATAACTCTCCTCTTTTGAGACGTCCCTTTAGTGTTTATAGAAGCTACCCGGGCGGCCATCCAGAAAAGAGGAAAAGAGGTTATTTATTCATCCAGTATAAACAAGTGGGAAAAGGGACTCGAAAAATGACAGCCTTGAAAAAGGGACAGGGGGTGTCCCTCATCGGCCCTTTGGGAAACGGCTTTACCCTCCCTCCCCTCCCCTCTTCTGAAAACACAATTTTGATAGGAGGGGGGATGGGCATCGTCTCACTCTACCCCCTGACCGAAGCATTCGGTGAGGGACGATGTTCTGTTTTTATCGGTGGAAAGACACAACATGACATCCTCTGTGTCGACGATTTTGAAAAATTCAATCCAAACATCTTTATTGCTACGGAAGACGGAAGCATGGGTTATGAAGGGACGGTCGTTGATCTCTTTTTGTCCCGAAGAAAAGGATTTAGGACAAATGAAAAATATTACCTCTATGCGTGCGGGCCGGCGGCGATGTTGCGGGCGTTGGCAGAAGCCATAAGAGGTAAGAATTTCGTAGCCCAGGCTTCTCTCGAGGCAAGAATGGGCTGTGGTTTCGGAGCCTGTTGGGGATGCGTTGTCAAAACGAAACATCCCAAGACGCCTTATCAACGGGTTTGCAAAGACGGTCCTGTTTTCCGGCTAGAGGATATTGTCTGGGAATAAGAGGCTTTCCGTGGGAGATATTGATCTCACCGTAAGAATCGGGAAGATGACACTCAAGAACCCCGTCATCGTTTCCTCGGGGACATTCGGATTTGGTGAGGAATTTGAAGATTTTTTCGACCTGAACCGTTTGGGCGCAGTCATCACCAAGGGTATCTCATTAAAACCTATGAAGGGGAATCGTCCACCTCGTATTTTTGAGACGGAAGGTGGAATCCTCAATTCCATCGGACTCCAGAACCCAGGTTACAAAGGGTTTATCAAGAATAAATTACCCTATTACAAGAACTTAAACACCCATCTCATTGTCAACTTT
>Ga0187772_10000093_pt1 | contig 33923 bp, 30 predicted proteins | sample 0116_SJ02_MP15_2_FD_133137 | JGI IMG/M metagenome (GOLD analysis project Ga0187772, IMG submission 133137) | Tropical peat soil microbial communities from peatlands in Department of Meta, Colombia - 0116_SJ02_MP15_20_MG | ecosystem: Environmental > Terrestrial > Soil > Wetlands > Peat | place... | reverse complement strand
TTGCCCGACGCCCACGTCCCGGCGGGGCTGGTCGAGGAGACCGTCGGGTTCGCCCGCGGACTCGGGATCGAGCACCGGACGATCGCGATCGACGCGCTCGAGGGGGCGTTCCGTGCCGCGGTGCCGGAGGTCCAGGACCGGGTCGCGCTCGGGAACACGGCGGCGCGGATCCGGATGACGCTCCTCTACACCCTCGCGCGCGAGACGCGGCGGCTCGTCGCGGGGACCGGCAACAAGTCGGAGCTCCTCCTCGGCTACTTCACCAAGTACGGCGACGGCGGGGCCGACCTCCTGCCGATCGGCGACCTCTACAAGACCGACGTCTGGGCGCTCGCCGAGGAGCTCGGGCTCCCTCCGGCCGTCGTGGACCGGGCGCCGAGCGCCGGGTTCTGGGAGGGACAGACCGACGAAGGCGAGCTCGGCGTGGCGTACCGGGACGTCGACCGGATCCTCCGTCGCGTCGAGCTCCTCGAGCCCGAGGCGGAGATCGTCCGGGAGACCGGGCTCCCGGCGACAACGGTGCGGGCGGTCCTGGCCCGCGTCGACGCCCACCGCCACAAGCGCCGGCTCCCTCCGGTCGCGAAGCTCGGGCTCCGCACGGTCGGGCTCGACTGGCGGGAGTAGGCCTCCGGGGCCGGCGAGGAGTTATCCCCGTCCGGGGCTCGCGACCGTCGTTCCCACCGGGTCTTCGTCATGGACCGCGCGACCTACCAACGGCTCTACGACGCGCTCGCGACGTACGAGGACGTCCACCGGGTCGCCCACGAGGAGCACCGGGACGAGGAGCTCCTCTTCGTCATCCATACCCACCGGGTGACGCGGGACGCCACGCGACGGTTCTACGTCGTGAAGCGCCAGATCCCTCGTCTCGTCGCCCAGTGGAGGCGGGGACGATCGATCCTCGACATCGCTCGGGAGTGGAAGTTCCCGCCGGTGCTGATGGGCCAGCAGATGCTCGCCGGCCTCGGGGTCCCGCGCAAGAAGGTCTGGCAATCGTTCCTCCATCCCGACACCGCACCGGACGCCCGGTTGAAAAGGGAGGTCGAGGCGCTCCTCGCGCAGGACATGATCTACTCGCCGCAGGGGCTCGAGCTCCAGCGCGAGCGGGGTCGCAAGGGCGAGGAGCGGATGCACCGGTGGTTGTCGAAGCACGGGATCGGCTTCCGGACCGAGAAGGACCTGCGCGGGAAGTACCAGAAGACCCCGGACGCCCTCTTGGACGAGCCGATCGTCTACCTCGGCCAGAAGCTCACCTGGCTCGAGTCCAAGGCGAACTTCGGCGACGACGTCGAGCTCCGCAAGAACCTCCGGCGCCAGCTCGGGCCATACACCGAGCTCTTCGGCGAGGGAGCGGTCGTCTACTGGTACGGCTACGTCGACGGCGCCGAGTCCCCTCCGGGGATCCTCCTCTGGGACGCCGAGACGTTCGAGGGGATCACCCCGGTCGTCAAAGAGCCCCCGGCGCGAGCTCACGCTGGGCACCCGTCGAAAGATCACGCTCGACCACCGCACCCGGGCTCGCCTCACGAAGGCCCACGATCAGCGCCCGCCGACACTTCCGACGGGCCGCCTCTCTGAGCTGCCGGGAGAGCGAGCGCCCGAGCAGGTCTCCGTCAGCGGAGACGCCGCTCCGGCGGAGGCGCTCGACCAGCGCGAACCCCTCGGGGGCGAGCTCGGGGCGCGCGATCACGACGTAGGTGTCGAGCGGCGGCTCTCCGTCCGGCCACCGGCCGCCGTCCCTGAGGAGGATCTCGAGGGTCTGGTCGCCGATCGCGAGCCCGGCCGCGGGGGTCGGCGGGCCGCCGAACAGCTCGATGAGCTGGTCGTACCGCCCTCCCCCGGCGACCGAGCGTCCCTCCCCGCGCCGGGCGAACACCTCGAAGACGGTCGAGGTGTAGTAGGCGATCCCGCGGACGACCGTCGGGTCGTAGACGACCCGGTCGGCGAGGCCGACGCGCTCGAGGAGGCCGAGGAGCCGGAGCAGGCGCTGGACCCCCTCGTTGGCGGCGGCGTCGAACCCCCGCGCGGAGAGGCCCGCGAGCAGCGCGGGCGCCTCCCCGGGCGGGACCCCGGCCCCGGAGCCCCGCAAGAGGTCCGCGACCTCGCCGGTCCGGTCCGGGGCGACCCCGGCAGCCTCGAGCTCGCCGCGGAACTCCTGCGGCGACGCCTTGCGGAACCGGTCGACCGCCCGGAAGAACCGGGCGGCGTCCGTCGCGCCGTAGGCGCGTCCGAGCCCCTCGGCGATCGCGCGGTCGTTGAGCCGGATCACGTAGAGGCCGGAGGCGCCGACCTCGTCGAGCACGAGCGCGGCGGTCGACAGGAGGTCGACCTCCGCCTCGAGTCCCGGGACGCCGACGATGTCGAGGTTGAACTGGAAGAACTCGCGCGTCCTCCCCGCCTGGGGTTCCTCGTACCGCCAGCTCCTCGAGGCGGTGAACCACTTCACCGGGAGGGGCTCGGACTTCCCGCGCTCGACGAAGATCCGGGCGAGCGACGGGGTCTGCTCCGGGATCAGCGCGACCTGCCGGTCCCCCTTGTCCAGGAACTGCCAGGCCTGGGCGGCGATCTCCTCGCCGCTCTTCCGCTGATAGAGCTCGAAGCTCTCGACCGCGGGGACCTCGAGCTCGGTGTAGCCGGCGCGCCGGGCGGCGGCCCGCATCCGGCGGCGGATCTCCGACCGGGCCCCCGCGAGCGGAGGCGGGTAGTCCCGGAACCCCCTCAGCGGCCCCTGCGTCACGCCCGTGGGAGCGGCGCCTGACGCTATAGGCTGTTAGGTCGGAGGCGAGCTGCGGACGGGCCCCGGCTCCGGGCCGGCCCCGCTGACGGCGTCCGACGGCTCGACGCGGCCGACGAACGTCCGCAGCCCGCGATAGGCGACGATCGTCCCGACGAAATTCCGCCGGCGCAGCTCGGTGGAGACGGCGCGAAGGTCGGCGAGCGCCGAGCCGAGCTCGGTCCCGCTCCCGCGGAGCTCGAGCAGCCGGTCGCGCAGTCGCTTGAGCTCCTCAAAGAACCGGGGCTCGAGGATCGCCCAGAGCGCGAGCGTGGAGCGGGCGAGCACCCGCTCGGCGGCGTCCGAGCGGCCCTCGGCCAGGAGCCGGCGTCCCTCCTGGATCGGGCCGAGGGCGGGCGCGGCGTCGCCCCCGAGCTCGGAGATCGTCTCGACCAAGAGCTCGCAGCTCGCGGTCAGGATCCGGCCGGTCGCCCAGATGTCCTCGAGCCGTCCGAGCTCGTCCCGAACGTGGCTGAGGCGCCGGTCGGCCCCCGGCAGGTCCCCGGCGGCCAGCGCGAGGCGGACCCCGTTCAGCTCCACGTCCGCGCTGGGGGTCGGGATCAGCTGGGCGATCTCGTTCCGGCGGGCGAGCTCCGCCTCGAACTCGACCGTGAGCGCGCTGGCGACGTGGACGAACGTCTCCCGGACCGCCGCCTCCAGCGACCGCTCGTCGTCGGTGAGCTTCGCCGAGCCGACCCGGGCCGCGAGGTCGGTGAGGTCGAGGCCGAGGCGGCGGGCGAGCCGGAGGTAGTCGTCGGCCCGCCGACGGAGCGCCTCGCCGCGGACCGCCGGGGGCAGGACCGGCACCTCCGCGAGCCGGAGGAGCGGCTCGGGCTGGCGCGCCGGCTCGGCCTTCGGAAGCTCGAGCGTGCCGAGGCCGTGGACCCCGGCCGAGGGCCGCAGGAGCGGCGGGGGAGCGGACTCGGGCGGGGCGTTGAGGTCGACCGAGCCGAGGAGCTCGGCGATCGTGCGGAGATACGCCGGGTCGGCGGCGCCGCCGGCCGCCTCCACCACCGCCTGGAACAGCCCCGTGGCGAGGTGGCAACTGGGGCAGTCGGGCCGGTCCGACGGAACCTCGGTCCCGCACGCCGGACAGGTCCCCATACGACCGTCCCCTAGCCTCGGCTAGGCCGCGAAGGGGCGGCCGCGAGGTTGCGGATCGCCGGCCGGTAGCTCGGGTCGACCCGCATCGCGCGGAGCCGTCGGATCCGCTCCTGGAGCGGCGGGTGGGTCGAGAACAAGCCGGCGAGCCCCCCGCCGCTCAGCGGGTTGACGATGTAGAGGCTCGCCTGGGCGGGCGAGCCGACGGCGAGCGGCCGCTTCGCGTTCCCGCTCTCGAGCTTCGAGAGCGCGGACGCAAGGGCCTCGGGGTCCCCGATCGTCCGGGCGCCGACCTCGTCGGCGCGGTACTCGCGCGTCCGGGAGATGGCGAGCCGCAGCAGCATCGCCGCGATCGGCGCGGTGATCGCGGCGGCAACGATCGCCAGCGGGCTCACGTTGCGTCCGCGCCCCCCTCCGAGGAGGGAGGAGAAGATCAACGTCTGGGCAGCGAAGGAGATCGCCCCGGCGAGCGTCGCCGCGATCGTCATCAGGAGGACGTCGCGGTCGCGGACGTGCGCGAGTTCGTGGGCGAGCACGCCCCGGAGCTCACGGTCGTCGAGGATCCGGAGGATCCCCTCCGTCGCCGCCACGACCGCGTGGCGCTCGTTCCGGCCCGTCGCGAACGCGTTCGGGGTCGGGGTCGGCACGATGGCGAGCCGCGGGGCGACCAGGCCGAACCGTGGGGCGAGGTCGTCGACCGCGCGGGCGAGCCGCGGTGCTTCGGCGGCCGTGACGATCTTCGCGCGGGTGGACCAGAGCACGATCCGGTCGCTCGCGAAGTAGGCGACCAGGTTGAGCACGAGGGAGAGGCCCAGGGCGATCACGAGGCCGGCGAGCCACGAACCGAAGACAATCTCGCCGACGAGCCCGCCGACGGCGACGAAAACGGCGATGACCGCGAGGAACAGCGCCGCGGTCTTCGCTAGCGGATGCACGAGGCGCCCCCTGGCTCAACCACCGGCGCTCCGGCTTAAAACACCGGGGTTGGGCCCGTCTCGGGCGCCCGTGGGGCGAGGTGGCGCCGCGCGGAGGGGGTGGGGTGGTACGTCCCCGGCGCGACCGTCCGCGGGACGGGGCTCCACCCCGCCCGCTCGGGGGGCAGTCGAAGTCGGCATCGCGGGCACTTCCACCCTCGCCCGGAGCCAAGGGAGCGACACCGACCGGCGCACCGGTCGCAGCGGGGAGCTCGCCAGCGGCCGGGGCTCGCCAGCGCGAGGACCTCGATCCCCTCGAGGCGCAGCGCTCCCCCGGGCCCGCGGCTTCCCCACACCCGGAGGCGGTCCCCAGCGACCAGGGCCCGGGCGACGTCGGGCAGCGTCTTCGTCGGTTCGAAGGCGAGGCAGACGAGCCGCTGCCCCGCCCGGTCCCGGAGATCGAACCGCACGTGCCCGCCCGGAAGGACCGAGACAGGCGCGTCGACCGAGCCCCGCACCCATCCGGCGCGGTAGCCCCGGAGGGCGGGGACGGACCTCGGGACGAGATGGTCCCCCGTCGCCTGGTTCGTCCGGAACAGCATCCATCGGTCGACCGGCTCCGAGCGGATCCGTCCCAGCGCCGCCCGAGGCGCCTCGGGGGTGGTCCCTCGCAGCCCGAAGAGGATCGGGCACGCCGTGTGGGGCGCGACCAGCAGCCTCCGGGTCCGGGGGTCGTGGCAGAGGAACAGCTCGGGCCACGCGCGCTGCGCGGCCAGGACCGTCGCCGCGTCGACCCGTCGAGAGGTCCCCCACGCCGCGGGCCGACGGTAGGCGATCAGCTCCCAGGTCGCGCGACGTGCGGGCCAGGCGATCGCCGCCGACGCGCCGATCAACCCCCGGCGCCCGGATCGGACCCACGTCGTCGCGCCGGCACGCCGGAGCACGGGCTCGACCTTCCCGAGCGTCGTGCGGTCGCGCACCGCCGTCCAGTAGAGGGACGAGGGAAGCGGCCCGGGGGTCACGACGAGCGCCGGGTCGGTCCCGCGGTCCCGCGGGGCGAGCCGCGTCACCGTGCGGCGGGCCTCCTCGACGTAGCGGGCCGCCTCGTCGGGGTCGGGCTCCCGGCCGCGATGGTACGCCACCACGGGCCGGCCGTCGAGCTCGCCGACCGCCGTCGGCGTTCCGAGCCCATGCCCGAGCCGCATCGACAACGCGGCGTTCCCCCGGGTCTTCCACGGGATGTTGGGGTTGAGACGGACGAGATGCGGCGCCCCGATCAGGTCGAGCCCGTCGTCCCGCGCGAGGCGGGCGAGCTCGGTGAGGGCCCAGGTCGTGCACCCGCCGCGGGGGCTATCGGTGTCGTCGATCCCTACCCGCACGGGCCCGGCTCCGCTCGCGGCGCGCTCGCCGCCGCCCCGCGCTACCCGAGCGCCGACAGGAGCTTTTCGTACTGGGCCCGATTGGAGGCGAGGTCGATCGCCCCCATCGCCGGGCTCGGGCGCTGGCCGACGATCTTGACCTCCAGCCCCTCCCGCTCCGACGCCGCGGGCCGGTGGAGGACGCCGACCGGCAGGCGGCCCCGCTCGAGCTGGTCGAGGCAGAGCCCGAACATCTTCCGCCGGTCGGTGGGGTCGTAGCCGGAGAGCGTCTGAACGTCGACGACCTTCTCCCGCCAGAGCTTGTAGGTGTCGTTGTAGGTGACGCACGGCGAGAGATCCTCGACGAACGCGAAGCCACGGCCCTCCCGGTTGAACGCCAGCGCCTCCTCGAGGATCGCCGTCATCCCCTTCGGGTCCCCCGAGAACGTCCGGGCGATGAAGTTCGGGGCCGGCACGGAAAGGGCGGTCAGGATCGCGTGGAACGGCGGCTCCATGTTGCCTTCGAAGCCGATCTGGCTCGTCGGGGACGGCTGGCCCTTGGTGAGGCCGTACGTCTCGTTGTTCATGACGAGGTAGAGGATCGAGACGTTCTTCTTGAACGCGTGGAGGAAGTGGCCCATGCCGATGGCGTAGCCGTCGCCGTCCCCGCCCGCGGCGACGACGGTGAGCGCCGGGTTGGCGAGCTTGATGCCGACGGCCTGGGCCAAGAGGCGCCCGTGGAGCGCGTGGATGCCGTTGATCTCGAGGAAGTTGTGGATCGAGCCCGAGCAGCCGATCCCCCCGACCAGGACGAGCTCGTGCTGGGGGATCTTCAGGTTCGCGGCGGCCTTCTTCACGGCGGCGAGCACACCGAAGTCGCCGCACCCGGGGCACCAGATCGGCTGGACCGGCTTCGCGGACCGGGGGGGCATCGCTAGCTCGCCTCCTTGACGCCGGCCACGATCTCGGGGGCGCGGAACGTCGAGCCGTCGTACTTCAGCACGGAGCGGAGCTTGGCGTGATGCCAGGGGAGCACCTCGCGGACGAGCCGGGCGAGCTGGCCCGTGTAATTGTGCTCGACGAGGTAGGCGACGTCCACGGACGCGAGGAACGGGTCGAGCTCGTGGACCGGTACGGGGAAGACGGTCCGGGCCTGGTAGTAGCGCGTCGGGACGCCGCGCTCCTCCAGCAGCCGTTGAGCCTCGAGGATCGGCCCGGAGGTGCTCCCGAAGCCGAGCAGCCCGACCTTCGCCCCCGCGGGCCCGAACAGGCGACCGGGGGGGAGCTCGTCGCGGGCCCGCCGCATCTTCTCCATGCGCTTGCGCATCATCTTGCGACGGTTCACCGGGTCGACCGAGACGTGGCCCCACTCGTCGTGCTCGTTACCGGTCACCTCGGACCAGAGCCCGGGGGTCCCCGGCACCGCCCACGGGGAGATCCCGTCCTCCGTGAAGCCGTAGATCTTGTACTCCTCGAGCTGCGCGACCGACTCGGCGGTGAGCCGCGGTCCGCGGTCGACGACGACCCCCTCCAGGTCGAACCGCCGCGAGGTCGTCGTGTTCTGGCAGAGCGCCTGGTCGAGGAGGAGGATGACGGGCACGCGCCAGCGGGCGGCGAGGTTCAGGGCCTGGACGGTCATGCCGAACGCATCGACCGGGTCCGCGGGGCTGACGATGAACCTCGGGTACTCGCCGTGCCCGAGGTTCGCGAGATGGGAGAGGTCGGACTGCTCGTGGCGGGTCGGCTCGCCGGTCGACGGCCCGACCCGCTGGCAATCGGCGACGACGACCGGGATCTCCGCGGCGCCGGCATGGCTCAGCCCCTCCGTCATCAGCGAGAGGCCCGGTCCGCTCGTGCTGGTCATGACGCGAGCCCCCGCGTACGAGGCCCCGAGGACCATGTTGATCGCCGCGAGCTCGTCCTCCGCCTGGCGCACCACCCCGCCGAGGGGCGGGAGGTACCGCTGGAGGTACTCCATCACCTCCGTCGCCGGCGTGATCGGATAGCCGGCGAAGAACCGGCCCCCGCCGACGACGAAGCCGAGCGCGACCGCCTGATTGCCCGTGGTGAGGATCATGTCGTGGGCGTCCCCTTCGACCACCGAGAACCGGTCCGCGAGCCCGCCGCTCTCGAGGGCCGCCTTCCGGCCGATCTCGAGCGCCTTGAGGTTCTTCTCGAGCGCCTCGCCGCCCCGACGGCGGAACCGGTCGTCGATCACCTGGCGGGTGAGGCCCGCGTCGAAGCCGAAGACGACCGAGAGGGCGCCGTAGGCGGCGGTGTTCTTGAAGATCGGCTGGCCGACGGAGCCGCCGACCAGCGTCGCGAACGGGAAGCCGACCGCGTTCGGAAGGTCGGAGCGGAACGACGTCGAATCGTAGAGGATGAACCCGTGGGGAGCGAGCTCGGCGCGGCCGAGGTCGATCGCCTGCTGGTCGAACGCGACCAGGACGTCGACCTGGGCCTTCACGGCCAGGGTCGGGTCCCGGCTCGCCCGGATCGTCGCGTCCGCATGGCCGCCGCGGATCCGCGACAGCACGTTGCGGGACGTGTAGACGTACAACCCGCGGCTCCGGAAGTACCTCCCGAGGAGGTCGCTCACCGTGAGCGTCCCGTCGCCCCCCTGGCCGCCGATCATCACGGCCAGGTCCGCGAGCTCCATCGGGCGGGGCCCGGGCGCGGGGGTCGTCTCGCCGGAAATCGGCACCGTTCGGGTCGCGGAGCTGGTCATGGCCGGAGCCGACGCGCGGGCGCGACGCTCATCGCTATTCCGAGGGGGGGACGGTATTTAACGGGGGTTCTCATCGAGCGTCCACGCGCCGCTCGCCGAGCGATGCTCTGGCCCGGCACGAGGGGCGCTCCGGCGGAGGTCGCCGCCCGAGGCAGGACGGACGTTGAGCGTTTGCTCAAAACCTTTTGACCCACCCTGTGGTGGAAGCGGCGTGGAAGAGCCCGGCCTGGTCGAGGATTTCCACCCCGCGACGGCGTCCGCCCGGCACCTTCCGGAGAAGCTCGTCGTCTGGGACGAGACGCTGCGGGACGGCGAGCAGGCCCCCGGGGTCCACTTCTCTCCGGAGGAGAAGCTTCGGATCGCCGAGAAGCTCGACGAGGTCGGGGTCGGCGTGATCAACGCCGGGATCCCGGTCGTCTCCGCCGAGGAAGCGAGGGCCGTGCGACTGCTCGCGGACGCCGGGCTCTCCGCGAAGGTCCTCGCGGCGGCGCGCACCGTTCCCCGGGACATCGAGGCGGTCATCGACTCCGGGGCGACCCACATCGCGATGTTCGTCGCGGCGAGCGCGGTCCACCTGAAGTACAAGCTGAAGATGACGCGGGACGAGGTCCTCGAGGCGACCCTCCGGTCGGTCCGGCGGGCGAAGGACGCCGGCCTCCACGTGGCGTTCGTGACCGAGGACACGGTCCGGGCGCCGTTCGACTTCGTAGAGCAGCTCTACCGGGCCGCCCAGGACGCGGGCGCCGACCGCCTGGTCGTCGCCGACACCGTCGGGGTGATGACGCCGCTCACGTTCCGCTGGTACCTTCAGGAGTTCGTCCGCCGCGTGCAGCCCCGGGACCTTTCGGTCCACTGCCACAACGACTTCGGGATGGCGACCGCCAACACGCTCACGGCCGTGGAGCTCGGGGCGACCGCCCCGCACGTCTGCGTCAACGGGCTGGGCGAGCGCGCGGGGAACGCCGCGCTCGAGGAGGTCGTGGTCGCGCTGGAGACGCTCTACCACTATCCGACCGGCATCCGCACCGCGCAGCTCTACGAGCTCTCGCGCCTGGTCGAGGAGTGCTCCGGGGTCCCGGTCGCCGCGAACAAGGCGCTGGTCGGCTACAACGCGTTCTCGCACGAGGCAGGGATCCACACCCACGGCGTCCTCGCCCACACGCTCACCTACGAGCCGCTCCAACCCGAGAGCGTCGGTCGGCGCCGGGCGATGATCCTGGGCAAGCACACGGGCCGGGCCGCGGTCGTCGAGAAGCTGCGGGAGCGCGGGATCACCGTCCCGGACTCGGCGATCGTCGACCTCCTCACGCGGCTGAAGGAGGGGGCCGAGTCGCAGTCGAAGGACGAGGCCCGCCGGTTCCTCGACGAGTACCGGATGCGGTTCGAGCGACCGGGCCTCACGGACGAGGAGTTCTGGCTGCTGGCCGACGCCGTCGGGATCCGGGCGGTGGGCGCATGACGGGGCCGTCGGAGGCCGGGGCGACGCTCGCCGAGAAGATCCTCGCGCGCGCCGGGGGGGTCGAACACGTCGTGCCCGGTCAGATCGTCGAAGGGGCCGTCGACCTCGCGATGATGCACGAGCAGGGCGCGCAGACCGTCGCGCCGTTCCATCAGATGGGGGCGACGCGGGTCTGGGACCCGGACCGCGTGGTCATCGCCATCGACCATTGGGTCCCGGCGTCGACCGAGGGGGCGGCGGTGCTCCACCGGATCCTCCGCAAGTTCGCCGAGGAGGTCGGGCTGCCCCACTTCTACGACGTCGGTCGCCACGGGATCTGCCACCAGATCCTCGCCGAGGACGGCTGGGTCGTCCCGGGCGACCTCGCGGTCGGGACCGACTCCCACACCAACATGCTCGGGGCGATGGGCGCCGTCGCGACCGGGATCGGCCCAACGGAGATGGCGGCCGTCCTCGCGCTGGGGCGCCTCTGGCTCAAGGTCCCGCCGACCGTCGCCGTCCGGGTCCGCGGCCGGTTCGACCCGGGCGTGACCGCGAAGGACCTCGTGCTCCGGATCCTCGGCGAGGTCCGCACGACCGGCGCCCAGTACCGAGCCGTCGAGTTCTCCGGCCCGACGGTCGACCGGCTGTCGATGCCCGAGCGGTTCACGCTCTGCAACATGACCACCGAGATGGGCGCGAAGACCGGGATGGTCGCGCCCGACGCGACCACGTCCGAGTACCTTGCCCCGATCGCCAAGCACCCGATGCGGCCCTTGGGGCCCGACCGCGATGCCCGCTACGAGCGGACGGTCGAGGTCGACGTCGACGGGATGCCGCCGATGGTCGCGTGCCCGTACTCCCCGGACAACGTTCGCCCGCTCCCGGAGGTCGCGCGCGAGCACGTCCGGATCGACCAGGCGTTCCTCGGCTCGTGCACGAACGCCCGGATCGAGGACCTCCGGGAGGGGGCGGCGCTGATGAAGGGACGGAAGGTCGCCCAGGGGGTCCGGTTCATCGTCTCGCCCGCGTCCACGAAGATCTACGAGCAGTGCCTCAAGGAGGGGATCATCGAGGTCTTCACCCAGGCCGGGGCCGTCTTCACCAACTCGAGCTGCTCGGCCTGCTTCGGCGGGAACATGGGGATCCTCGCCCCGGAGGAGGCGTGCGCCTCGTCGTCGAACCGGAACTTCCCGGGCCGCATGGGGGCCAAGGAGGCCCGGATCTATCTGATGTCGCCCGCCGCCGTCGTCGCGAGCGCGGTCGAGGGGGAGGTCGCCGACCCCCGGGCGCTCGCGTAGGAGGAACGGGAGGTGCGGTCGGTCCTCGAAGGGAGGGTATGGACCCTCGGTCGCGACGTCGACACCGACCAGATCATCTCGGGCAAGTACCTGACGGTGATCGACCCGAACGAGCTGAAGAAGCACGTCTTCGAGATCGCGCTCCCCGAGTTCGCGGCCGGGGCGCGGCCGGGGGATCTCATCGTCGCCGGGGAGAACTTCGGTTCCGGCTCGAGCCGGGAGCACGCGCCGCAGGCGATGCGCGCGATCGGCGTCGGAGCGGTCGTCGCCGACTCGTTCGCCCGGATCTTCTTCCGCAACGCGATCAACCTCGGCATCCCGGCGATCGAGGCCCCGGGGGTCCGGGCGATCTTCTCCGCCGGCAACCTCGGCCGGGTCGACCTCACGACCGGCCGCGTGACGAACGTCACGACCGGGGCATCGGTCGCCTTCCCCCCGCTGCCGCGTCACCTCCTCGAACTCCTCGAGGCCGGCGGCCTTGTCGAGAAGGTCCGACGGGAGCTCGCCGCACGAGCGGAGGGAACGGCGGGGCCGCGGGCATGAAGGAGGCGGGGTACGCCGTAGCCGTGTTCCCGGGCGACGGGACCGGGCCGGAGGTCGTCCGAGAGGGGCTGAAGGTCCTCGCCGCGCTCGCCGAGGGCGGTCCTGCCCCCTGGCACGTCACCGAGTACCCGGGCGGGGGCCAGTACTATCTCGCCCGCGGACGGGAGTGGGAGCCGGAGGCGGAGGCCGCGGCACGGTCGGCGGACGCGATCGTCGTCGGCGCCGTCGGTTGGCCCGGGGCGACGCTCCCCAACGGCGACCTGGCCGGCCGCGCGCTCGTCCTCGGGCTGCGCGAGGGGCTCGACCTGTTCGCCAACGTGAGGCCGTGCAAGCTCTACCCCGGGGTGACGCATCGGATCAGCGGCCGGTTCCGCGAGGTCTGGGCGCCCGAGCACGTCGACCTCGTGATCGTCCGGGAGAACACCGAGGACCTCTACACCCCGGCCCGCGGCCGCCTCCGCCGCGGAGGCGAGACCGAGGTCGCCATCGACACCCGCGTCGTGACCCGCAAGGGGACCGAGCGCGTGATCCGGTTCGCCTACGAGCTCGCCCGCTCCCGGGGCCGGGGAGCCCCCGAGGACGGCGCGCGCCGCGTCACGTGTGTCGATAAGTCGAACGTCCTCGAGGGATGCCGCTACTTCCGCGAGACGTTCGACCGGATCGGCGCCGCCGAGTTCCCCGAGATCGAGCGGGACTACGCCTACGTCGACGCCTTCACCCAGTGGCTGATCCGGGGCCCGGAGCACTACAACGTCGTGGTCGCCCCGAACATGATGGGCGACATCATCACCGACCTCGCGGCGGTCCTGCAAGGCGGGATGGGGTTCGCCTCGGGGGCGAACGTCGGCGCCGACCACGCGATGTTCGAGCCGGTCCATGGGAGCGCGCCCAAGCACGCCGGGAAGAACCAGGTCAACCCGTTCGCGACGTTCCTCGCGCTCGAGCAGATGCTCCGATGGCTGGGCGCCCGAGAGTCCGACCAGCGGCTGGTCGGGCAGGCCGATCGTCTCGAAGGGGCGATCGCCCGGACCCTCGCCTCCGGCGCGGCCCGGACCTACGACCAGGGCGGCACGACGACAACCAGCGAGGCGGGCGACATCGTCGCCTCGGCGGTCCGGGGGGCTCGCTCGTGAGGGGCCGGTCCGTGGCGATCGTCGGCGGGGCGTCGACCGACTGGGGGGTCCGTCCCGCGACCTGGACCGAGCTCGCCCAAGAGGTCGGGGAGGCGCTGTTCCGCGCCGTGCCCGCGCTGCGCGGCGAGGACGTCGACTCCCTGTTCCTCGGCGCGGCGATGCCGGAGCGGTTCGCCTTCCAGTCGCACGTGGCGCCCCTCGCGGCCGAGCAGATGGGGCTCCGGCCGACCCGGCTCCTCCAACGGACCGAGCTCGCCTGTGCCTCGGGCCAGTCCGCGATCCGGTCCGCGTACGCGGCGATCGCCTCCGGGCTCTCGGACGTCGCGGTCGCGGTCGGGGTCGAGAAGATGAACCTGCCGTCGATCCCCGAGGCGAACACGGCGATGGCGTGCGTCCTCGACCGGGCGTGGGACGGCCCCGGTGGGATCACGGCGCCGTCGTTCTTCGCGATGGTCGCCCAGCGCCACATGCTCGAGCACGGGACGACCCCCGAGCAGCTCGCGGCCGTCTCCGAGAAGAACCACCGGTTCGCGAACTCGAACCCCCACGCGCAGTTCTACCGCAAGACGTTCTCGCGGGAGAAGCTCCTCGGGCTACCGGTCGTGGCGCCGCCGCTGCGGGTCGGCGACTGCGCCTCGATGACCGACGGCGCTGCTGCGGTCGTCCTGGTCGCGGACGAGCTCGTCCGACGCTACCCGGGCCCGGTCGCCTGGGTCCGGGGCACGAGCCAGTACTCCGACTTCCACAACCTGGCCAACGCCGGCTCGCTCACCGAGTGGCCCGGGCTGAAGCATACCGCCCGTGAGGCGCTTCGCCAGGCCCGGGTGGAGGTTGGGGACCTCGACCTCGCCGAGCTGCACGACTGCTTCACGATCTCGGAGATCGTCGAGTACGAATCGATCGGCCTTTGCGACCCCGGCGAGGGCGGTCGGTGGGCCGCCGACGGGGCGTCGGAGCTCGGCGGGGCGCTCCCGGTGAACACCCGGGGGGGCCTGCTCGGTTGCGGCCATCCCCTGGGCGCGACCGGGATCTCCCAGGCGCTCGAGGTCTACGAGCAGTTCGCCTCGAAGGTCCCGTCGAGCCGGCAGGTGCCGGACCCGACCTGGGCGCTCGTGCACAACCTCTCCGGCAGCGCCAACGTCCACTCGGTCATGGTCTACGAGCGGGGGGAGGCGGCGTGAGCGCGCCCGGTCCCCGCCGTCCTCGGCCGCGGCTCGAGGTGCCCGCGAGCGCGCCCCGGTCCCGGCCCGACGAGGCGGCCGCCGCCGGGCTCCCGTTCCTCCTCGATTTCCTCCCGCGCGAGGGGGAGGCGGAGACCCGCCTGGCTAGGTTCTTCGCCCGACTTCGGGAAGGCCGCCTTTCGACGAGCCGGTGCCCTCGGGACGGCACCCTCTCCTGGCCCCCGAGGACCGTCTGCCCTCGGTGTCACCAGGGGGAGCTCTCCTGGGTAGACCTCCCCGAGACCGGGCGGCTGTACGCGTTCAGCGCCGTCCTCGCCGGGGCCCCGCTCGGCATGGAGGCGGACGTACCGTTCTCGGTCGGCCTGGTCGACCTTGACGGGGTCCCGCTGCGGATCTTCGGCCGTGTCGTCGGGCGACCGTGGAGCGAGCTCCACGTCGGGGACGCCGTCGCCGTGGAACCGTACGTGACGGACGACGGGCGGGCGTTCTATCGGTTCCGAACGCCTCCCGGGGCGCGGGCCCATGCGGCCCCGGCAACGCCTTGCTGAGCCGCCGGAACCGTACCGCTGAGCGAGGCTATTTATACGCCCCCTAAGTCTCGCGCGCCGCCGGCCCCAAGGATGCCGGCCGTGCATGGACTCCGGGACCGCTGAGTGGTGGCGCCGCCACGGCTGGACGATCGGGTTGCTCCTGATCGCGTTCGGCATAGCGATGTCGATCCGCACGATCTGGACGTACCCGGTCGTCGCGAAGTGGGGGGCGCTGTACACCTACGCGGGAGGGTCGGACTCCTACTACCACTCGCGGGTGATGACCTACATCATCCAGACCCACTCGAACCTCGTCTACGACCCGATGCTCAAGTTCCCGGTCGGGGCGATCAACCCGCGCGAGCCGCTGTTCGACTGGATGAACGCCGTCCTCGGGATCGTCTTCGCCCCGTTCTTCGGAGGGAACGCGGTCAACGCGGGGGCGTGGTTCCTCGACCTGCAGGCGCCGCTCTGGGCGGCGCTGGAGGTCTTCCCGATCTACCTGATCGGCCGGGAGGTCAGCGGACGCCGGACGGGCCTCATCGCGGCGCTCGTCTATCCGTTCTTTAGCGCGAGCATCGACTCGTCGACGTTCGGCTACGCGAACTACCTCTCGTTCTACACGTTCTTCCTTCTGGTCGTCATCTACTCGTACATCCGCAGCCTGAAGGCGGTCGGCCACCGCCGGTACGTCGAGAGCTACCGCGACCCGAAGCAGTTCGTCCCCGCCCTCCGCGCGTTCTTCCGCAACGAGCGGACCGCGGTGAAATGGTCGGTCTTCACCGGCGTGGCGATGGGGGCGTTCGCGCTCTCCTGGCAGGGCTACACCTACGCGATCATCACGGTGTCGTTCACGCTCCTCATCGCGATGCTGATCGAACGGATCCGGCACGTCGATTCGTTCGGCCTGTACGTCTCCACCTGGCTCATCGGGCTCGTCGCCTTTCCGATGATGGCCCCGTACTACCTCGTCCAGCACGAGATCAAGGTCTTCCTCGAGCTCCCGATCATCCTGTTCTTCGGGACCCTCCTGCTCCTCCTCCCGTTCCTCCTGTTGCGCGACGTCCCATGGGTCTTCTCGATCCCGGCGTTGGTCGCGGTCGTCGGGGGCGGGGTGCTGGCCTTGCGGTTCCTGACCCCCGGCCTCTTCACGGCGGCGGTCACCGGGGACGGCTACTTCGTGAAGAACCTGATCTACTCGACCGTCGCCGAGGCCCAGGCGCCGTCGATCGACGCGTTGATCGTCGCCTACGGGGTGGTGACGTTCTTCCTGGCGTTCGTCGGCCTCGTGCTGTTCGCCTATCAGTTCGCCCACCAGCGGTTCAAGCGGTTCCTCGCCGCCTTCCTGGTCTTCTCGATCATCTCGGTCTACCTACCGGTCTCGGCGACGAAGTTCTTCCTGGTCGCCTCGCCCGCGTTCGCCCTCCTTTCGGCCGAGGGGATCCACCGGCTCCTGGACGTGGGGGGCTATCCCCAGCTCCGGAGGTCGGTCGCGTCGCTCACGGACCGGACCGGCAGCTTCTCCGCGTTCCGTAAGTCGTTCAAGGCCCGCCACGTGCTCGTCCTGGCCCTCGCGGTCGGGATCCTCCTTCCGAACATCTGGGTCGCGATCGACGCCGGGATCCCGAGCAACACCAAGGACCAGGCGGCCGTCCAGATCAACCAGTCGATCCCGTCCTGGCTGAAGCTCAACACCTCGGCGCCGGGCAGCAACTACCTCGGTGCTGCGGGGAGCGGGCTGGACGTTGCCGGTGAGTACGACAGCGCGGCGTACAATTGGCTCGCCCAACAGGACACCGGCGTTCCGCAACCGCAGCGTCCGGCGTTCGTCAGTTGGTGGGACTACGGGTTCCAGGCGATCGACCAGGGGCAGCACCCGAGCGTCGCCGACAACTTCCAGAACGGGATCGACCCCGCCGGCCAGTTCCTCCTCGCCCAGAACGAGTCGCTCGCCATCGGGATCCTGGCGACGGCGCTCCTGCAGGGCGAGATCGAGTCGAGCCACCTGCCCACCCTTCCTCCCGCGCTCAACGCGATCCTGACGGCCGACGGGGTCAACGTCACCGCCCTTCACCAGGTCCTCGACAACGAGGCGGCCGACTACGCCCTGGTGGTCCACAACCCGGGGACCTATCTACCGGTCAATCCGAGCACGGTCACCTACGACAACACGATGTACCTCGCCTCGTCGTACTACCTGGCCGACCACCTTTCGCTCGCCGGGGTCGCGCGGGTCTACGACGCGCTCGAGGCGTACACCGGCTGGTCGATCCGCTACGGGATGGTCGACAGCCGCCTGTTCCCGTTCACCGGCTCGGACACGGGGATCTTCTACGCCCCGGCGGACCTGACGGGGCGGGTCATCAACTCCGAGGGGGTCCCGACGACGTTCTACAACGTGACGATCCTCGGCTCGGACGGGACGACGTACCCGCTCGGCCCGCTCCCGGCCGGCGTCACCGCGGTGAACTACAACATCAACTGGTCGGCCCCGTTCTACAACACGATGCTCTACCGGATCTACATCGGCTACAACGGCACCGACGCCGGTCAGAGCGGCGGGATCCCGGGGCTCACCGGGGCGGCCTCGAGCGACCGCGTCGAGCCGGGCTGGATGCTCCAGCACTTCGAGGTGGAGTACCAGACCGGCTATGTCTGCCCGGGCGTCAAGAACGCCTCGTCGGGAGCGGGGTGCTTCACCGCGACCAACCGTCCGAACGCCATCGCGGTCGCCAACTCCACCGGGGGGACGGCGAACGTCTCCTCGATCATGTACTTCCAGGGCGGGGAGTCGATCCTGTCCTACTATCCGGGCGTCACCCTCTACGGGCGCCTCGCGCTCCCGGACGGCGCCCCGGTCGCCGGTGACCGCGTCACGATCTACGACGGCTGGGGGATCCCGCACATGACGGCGGTGACGAACGCGACCGGCGCGTTCACCCTCGTCCTCCCGCCGGGCAACGACACCCTCAACATCACCTACGGGTCGTTCGACGCCCTCAACCAGTCGGACGACAGCCTCGTCGCGTCGATCAAGATGCCGGTCTCCGACGCGCTCGGCCTCGACGACAACGCCCCCGCGCTGGTCCGCTCGTTCACCGTCCAGAACGCGACCATCGCCGGGCAAGTCTACTGGAACGTGGCCGGCAACAAGACGTTCAGCCCGTCCGACCCGGTGATCCGGGGAGCCCAGGTCGACCTCACCGGTGCCGGGAACCTCTCGCGGTTCTCCGCGCTCAGCGACCCGAGCGGGACGTTCGTCCTGCCGGACGTTCCCCCGGGGAGCTACAACGTCACGGTCCGCTACGGCGGCCAGTCGTACAACCAGAGCGGGACGAACGTCACCGCCGGGGGCAGCACCAACCTCTCCCTCGGCCTCACCCCCAGCACGATCAGCGGTACGGTCCACACCCGGGGCCTCACGCCGTACGCCGGCGCGACGGTCACCCTCTCCAACGCGACCGGGGTCTACGCCTCGACGACGACCGCCTCGACCGGGGCGTACAACTTCACCGGGGTCGCCCCGGGCCAGTACACCGTCTCGGCGGTCGGCAGCGGCGCGCTCACGTCGAACCAGGTCCAGGTCGCGATCACCGCGGCCGGTAAGTCCGGGAGCGCGAACCTGACGATCGCCTCGCGCGTCGCCGTCAAGGTCGAGCTGCGGGCCGCCGGCCTCGCGCTCGCCAACGCCTCCGTGACGTTCGCCCCGCAGCTCTCGTTCGCGAACAAGTCGGCGTCGGCGGTCGGCTCGGTCCTCGCCACCTCGACCAACGTGACGCTCGCCACGACGAACAGGGCAGGGGTCGCGAGCACGGCGCTGCTCCCGGCCCGCTACGGGGTCGTCGCCCTCGACCGCGTCGACGGGCGCATGTACAGCGCCGCGACGACCCTCAACGTCACCTTCCCGGGGATCTCTCCGGTCCTCTCCCTCGACCTCGCTCCCGCCCATACGGTCCAGGTCTCGATCCCTCTCCCGTCGACCACGCAGAACAAGACCGCCGTCGCCGCCTTCGGTCCGAACGGGACCGAGCTGGTCGGCTGGGCCGGCCCGAACGACTCGGCCGTGCTCGAGCTCCCCAACGGGTCGTACACGTTCCTTGCGGTCACGGGGCTGCCGACCGCCGGGGCGGTCGCCTCCGTCGCCCTCGCCACCTGGAACTCGAGCCAGCCGTCGACCGTGACGATGTCCCTGACGTCCTCCGTGGCGAGCCGCTTCACCGTCGGAACGGTGCTCGCCGACGGCAAGGTCTTCCCGGCGCCGAACGCCTCGGTCGCCCTCTCCGCCGGCACCGGGGGACCGACGATCCCCGCGGTCGCCACCCCGAACGGCTCGGCCGGGTTCTACGTCCCGACCTCCTCCGTCGGTAGCGCCGGCGGCTACTGCCTCCGGGCGAGCGCCTTCGGCTTCCAGCCGAACGCCGTCTGCGGGCTCTCCCCGGCCGCGCTCGCGAAGCTCACGACCCTCAACCTCACGGTCCGCCCGGTGAACGTCTCCCTGACCGTCGTCGGGCTCCCGGCCAGCACCAACGTCACCGTCAACGTGACGTCGGAGAGCCTCGGGGGCCGGAACGTGACGCTCTCGGGCCCCTCCCCGTTCGCCTTCCAGCTCCCGCCCGGCGTCTACGGCGTCGGCGCCAAGGCGGTCCTCCCCAAGGAGCACACGGTCTACCTCCCCAGCACGCTGCTCTCTACGACGATCCCGCTCGGGGCGACGTACTCGAACCTCACCCTGATCGTCGTGCCGGAGATCAACGCCACCGGGAAGCTCGACGTGCCCAGCGGACTGGAGGTCAAGAACGTCACCGTCGCGCTCGCGTCGCCGCTCCTCAACCTCACGGTCAACGGGACGAACTTCACGAAGGGGTTCCGGGCGACCCCCGCGAACTACACCGCAACGGTCACCGCGAGCTGGAACGGGCAGGACTACGTGAACATGAGCCGGCTGACGATCCTCTCGAGCGGGACCGTCCGACCGAAGCTCGTCCTCGACCAACCGGGGGTCGCGGCGACGCTGACCCTGACGGCGCGGAACGGCACGACCGTCGCGGCGAACACGACCGTGACCCTCGTCAGCTCGGCGGACCTCCTCCTCCACGAACGCGCGGTCCTCGGCACGTTCAACGCGACCGTGCCGCAAGGGACCTACCACGTCTACGCCAACACGAGCGTCGCGACCGCCGGGCCGAACGGGAGCTTCCTCACCAACTGGAGCACCGGCCTCTCGGCGTCGTGCGCGTTCTCCCCGAGCTCGAAGAGCTGCGCGGTGCCGATGACGAGCACGGTCGTCTCCGTCCCCCTGCGCGGCACGCTGCTCGCGGCCGGAGGGACGTCGCCGGTCCCCGGCGCGCTCCGCCTGCTCGGACCGTACCCGTCCACGCTCGTGACGACGATCCCCGCACCGAACGGGACGTTCTCGACGATGGTCGCCCCCGGCGCCTACTACGGCTACGCCGCGTCGAGCGGGAGCCCCCTGCTCGCCGGCTTCGGCCGGCTCCTCGCGCTGCCGTCCGCGGCGCTGAACATCACGATCACCCTGCGGCCGACCTGGAACGCCGTGCTCCACCTCTCCCTCGCCAACTCGACCTCGACGTCCGTCGGTCCGGCGAACGTCACGGTGACCGACGCGTTCGGCAACGTCGTGACGTTCCCCGGGGTGAGCGTCGGCTCGACGCTCACCGTCGCCCTCCCCGCGGGCAGCTACACGGTCAACGCGAACGCGTCCGGTACGCTCTACGGCGTCGCGGGCACGGCGGTCGCCTCGGCGGCGGTGGTCCTCGCGACCGGGAACGTCGTCAACGACCTCCCGTTGGCCGTCCCGGTCGCGGCGACCGTCTCCGGCGCCGTCGCCGGCCCGCCGAACGCGACCGTCGCGGACGGTGGTCAGGGGTCGTTCGCGTTCACCGTGCGGGCGACCGGCAACGTCCCGGTGACGATCCACCCGGTCGGCTCGCCGTCGACGTGGCCGTTCCACTTCTCGTTCACGAACGTCACCCTGCAGCCCGGGGCGAACGTCTCGGGGGACGTGCAGTTCACCGTCCCGACGGGGACCGCGGTCGACCACGCCCCCGTGGTGATCGCCTTCGACCTCCCGAACGGCACGGAGGCGGGGGTCGTCAGCCCGGCCCCGACGGTGGTCGTCCCTCCGCACTACGGGCTCTCCGCCGGCACCAGCGGGAAGGCGTTGCCGCAGGTCGGGAGCACGCGCGCGCTGCTGCCGTTCTACGTCACCGACACCGGCAACACGCCGGAGACGGTCCGGCTCAGCGTCGTCGACGCCCCGAGGCTCGCCTCGGACGGCTGGGGGACCGGCTGGGTCGTCTCGAACTCCACGCTCGCCTCCGGTCTGGTCAACCTGACCGCCGGCGAGAACTCCTCGGTGATGCTCAACCTCAGCGCGATCACGGCGTACGCGGTGGCGCCGGGCTCGGTGACCGTCCAGGCCGCCGTGACGAACGCGAGCGGGACCCTCAGCTCGAGCGTCGCGATCACGGTGCCGAGGCCGATGGTCCGCACCTCGCCCGGGACCCTCGGGGTCACCGGGCCGAGCGTCAGCGGCGGCCCGTCGCCCGTGCCGGTCTGGTTCGTCCCGCTCGTCGTCTTTGTCCCGGCGATCGGGCTCGCGGTCGGCGTGGGGACGTACCGCTGGTGGAGGACGAGGAGGTGGACCCGCCGATGGGGCACCGGCTGATCGTTCTCGGCGCGCTCGTCCTCGTCGCGCTCCTCGGGCTGCTGCCGCTCCCCTCCGCGGCGGCCCCCGGACCGGCCGCGACCTCGGTGACCCCGCCGCTCACCGGGAACGTCACGGGGCCGTCGCTCCTGTCGACCAGCTCCAACGGGACCTTCTACCTCAACGCCACCGGTGGGCCGGCGGTCGTCTCCGGCGACTTCGTCGGCGAGATCAACTGGACCGCGACCCTCTCCGGGCCGAACACCACGGGGAGCTCGGTCAGCCCGTCGAACGGCACGATCTCCAACGGGACGAGCCAGCCGGTGAAGCTGACGGTGACGACCGGGGCGATCCGGGAGTCGCTGACGCTCACGGTCGAGGTGAAGAGCGCGCTCTCCACCGCGAACAAGACGGCGAACCTCTCGAAGACGTTCGCCATCGTGACCCCGTACATCGTGCGGGCCACCCTGGTCGCCGGTGCCGCGTCCGGGCTGCTGCCGTTCAACGTCACGGTGGCGCTGGACGGCACCGTGGTCGGGACGGTGACGGTCCCGAAGCTCGCGCCGAACGAGACGTGGGCCTTCGTCTACCGCTACCCCTCGACGGGGCTTCCGAGCGGGGAGCATACGTTCACCCTCACCATCGCCGACGCGCACGGGCTCGTGGCGTTCGCCAACGGCGCCACGGTCGAGACGGCGTCGTTCTACGTCGGCGCGTCCGCCCCGAACAACACGGTCTGGTACGTCGCCGGGGTCGTCGCGTTCTTCGGCGTGCTCTTTATATACGCTACCCGAAGTGCGGCGCGCCGTCGAGCGCCGGGGAAGCGCTAGACGGTCGTCGGCGGTACGGTCGGTCCGGAGGGAGCAGGGTGCTGAGCGTCCGGGCCGATGTGAAGTGCGCCTCGTGCGGGCGGAGCCTGCGCGGCGCCGGGGCGACGCAGTTCCTCTGCCCCAACTGCGGCGAGGCCGCGATCGGCCGGTGCTCTCGCTGCCGGGACCAGAGCGTGACGTTCCGCTGTCCGAAGTGCGCGTTCGAGGGTCCGTAGGGCGGTTCCCGTGGGGAAGGTCGCCGTCCTGTTCCGCCTGATGCCGCGAGGGGTCGAGACCGACCTCGGCGCCGCCCAGAAGGCGGTCGGCGGCTCGGTGCCGGCCGGGGTGACGGTCCGTGGGACCCAGATCCGCGACGTCGCCTTCGGCCTCAAGACGCTCCTGGTCGCCGTCGTCATGGACGACGCCGGCGGGGTCCTCGAGTCGACCGAGCACGCGCTCGCCAAGCTCCCGGGCGTCGAGTCGGTCGAGGTGATGGAGGAGGGCCTGCTGTAGCGGGTCCTCTCGGCCGGTGGACCTGTTCACCCACGTCCTGGTCGCCTACCTCGTCACGTTCGGGATCGTCGGCTTCAAGCCGTCGTACCTCGCGGCAGGGGCGCTCGGTGGGGGACTACCGGACGCGGACGCACTGTTCTTCCCGATCGCCCGGCGCCTCCCCGTCCTCCGCCACCACGGGATCACCCACTCGGTGTTCGGCGTGAGCGTCGTCGCCGGGGCCGGCGCGCTGCTCGCCCCGCTCCTCGCGCCGGGCAGCGCGGCGATCTACTTCCTCGTCCTCGAGGTCGGCGGCCTTTGCCACATCGCCCAGGACGGGTTCACCCATTTCTCCGTCCCGCCGCTCCTCCCGTTCTCGGAGAAGCGGCTCGAGCTCGACGCCGACCGGGCGATCAACTTCGTCACGCTCGGGGTCTCCGTCGCGTCGTTCTACCTCCTGCTCGGGGTCGAGCGCAACCGCGTCCCGTTCGACGTCTACCTCTGGACGGTCTACGGGCTGATGGCGTTCTTCGCGGCGTACTTCGCCGTGCGCCTCGCGGGCCGCCTCTGGGTCGGACGGCGGTTGCACGCCCTCGGGGAGTTCGACGTCGTCTCGCCGACGACGAACCCGTTCGCCTGGCTCGTCCTTTCCGAGCGGGAGTCCTCTGGTGTCCACCGGACGACCTGGGCCCGCTACGTCTTCGGCCGCGGGCTCACCGCCGGGCCGTACACGGTCGAGGGGCTCCTCGAGCCGCCCGGGACGACCCGGGCCCCCGCGACCGAGGCGGAGGCGCTCGCCTGGTCGTACCCCCTCGCGCGCAAGGCCGCCGGCTTCCTCGAGGCGACGTACCACTTCGGCGAGGCGTTCCGGGACGTCGCCGGCTCCTGGACCGCGGTCTGGTACTCCCTCGAGTTCACGTTCTTCGGACGCTCGGCCGGGGTCCGCGTCCGCTTCCCTCCGGAAGGCGGGCCGGCGTCCGTCCGACGGGCGTTCTACCGCCCGACGATCCGGCCGGGCTGAACGGGGCTCGGCTCGCTCACGCCGGTCCGGTCGGGGCCACGACCTGCGTGCGGCGCGCCGCCTCGGCCCGGCCCCGGGCCGCCTCGAGGAGCGCCGCGAGGTCCTCCTCGCCGTGGCCGGCGCGCATCGCCTCGACCGCGAGCCGGTCGGCCTCTCGGCCGATCGGCGCGCGCACGCCGACGCCCCGCGCGGTCCGCGCGACCAGGCGTAGGTCCTTCTCTGCGAGCGCGAGCTTGAACCGGACGCTGTAGTCCCGCCGGAGGAACGCGTCGCGCTTCGCCGCGAGGACCCTCGACTCGCCCCCGCCGGCGAGCAGCAGCTCGATCACCCGGCCCGGCTCCAGCCCCAGCGCCTCGGCGAGGACGAGCGCCTCGGCGTCGGCCGCAAGGGTCGACACCATCACGAGGTTGTTGACGAGCTTCATCGACGCCGCGGTCCCGACCGGCCCGAGGTGCTCGACCCGAGCGCCGACCCGCGCGAGGAGCGGCGCCGCGGCGGCGAGGTCGGTGTCGCTCCCCCCGGCCAGGATGAGCAGCTCCCCGCGCGCGGCGGCGTCCCGGCTCCCGGCGACCGGGGCCTCCAGGTAGCGGATCCCGCGGCGGGCGAGCCGCTCCGCCACCGACCGGCTCTCGTCCGGCGCGATCGTGCTCGTGTTCACGACCAGGGTTCCCGGTCCGGCGCCCGAGGCGACGCCGTTCCGTCCGAACAGGACCGCCCGAACGGCACGGACGTCCGTCACCATGACGAAGACGACCCCGCCGCTCGCCGTCCGGCCGACCTCCCGGGGCGACGCGGCCCAGCTCGCCCCGGCGGACAGGAGCGGCTCCGCGCGGTCCCGCGTACGGTTGGTGACGACGAGCGGGTAGCCCGCGGCGAGCAGGCGCGCGGCCATCGGGCCGCCCATCGTCCCGAGGCCGACGAAGCCGATCGGGGCCGTGGACGAGGGCGCCTGCGACATGAGCCGGGGACCGGAGCGGTCCGAGTCGAGCTCTCCCGCCGTCCGCGTGAGGGGTGTCGGTCGACGACCGCGCTACTTGTACGTCGACTGGTGGACGGTGCCCTCGTCGTCGACGATCGTGATGCACTCGCCCTCGCACTCGAACAGGCACGCCTCGCACATGATGCAGTCCGGTCCGTGGATCACCGCGGACTTCTCCGCGCGGAACTGGAACTTCGCGGCGACCGCGGGATCGTCCACGACGTTAGGCCAGTTCTCCCGGGGCTGCATCTCAAAGACCGTGACAGGACAGACGTCGCGGCAGTGGCTGCAGCCGGTGCACTTCGCGTGGGCGACTTCGACCGTTACCATGGCCCTCGACCGAGCCTTCCACCTTCGGAGCCTATAATTAATTAACGCGCTCGAGGGCGCGCCCGTCGCCGGCCGACTCGTTCGCCCAAGCCGACGGTGACGCCTTAAGGGAGCGTGGCGGGGTCCGTAGCACCGACCCTCCCGCCGCCCCCGAGGTGGTCGAGGCGGCCCACCTCCTGCGTCGAGAGCGAAAAATCGTAGACCGCCGCGTTCTCACGGATCCGATCTTCGTGGACCGACTTCGGCAGTTCGACGAGGCCGTGCTGCAGGCCCCAGCGGACCAGGACCTGGCTCGGGCTCTTGCCGTGCGCGCGGCCGATCGAGGAGAGCGTCGGCTCGTCCAGACGGCGCCCCCGGGTCAGGGGAGAGTACGCCTCGATCACGATCTTCTGCCCCTCCGCGTAGGCGAGGAGCCCGGGGTCGTAGACGAACGGGTGGAACTCGACCTGGTTGACGGACGGCGAGACCCCCGCGCTCTCCCGCAGCTCCTCGAGGTGGCGGATCGCGTAGTTGCTCACCCCGATCGTCCGCACGACCCCGTCGGCGCGCAGCTTCTCGAGCGCCCGCCAGGAGGCGAGCCGGGCCTCCGGCGACTCCGCCCTCGGCCAGTGGATCAGGTAGAGGTCGATCGGGCCGATCCCGAGCTTCGCGTGGCTCTTCCGGGCGGCCGCTTGGCCCGCCTCGAAGCCGTGGTCGGTGAACCAGAGCTTCGTGGTCACGACGATCTCCTCGCGCGGGATGCCGCTCTGGCGGACCGCCTCGCCGACGTCCGCCTCGTTCCCGTACATCGCCGCCGTGTCGATCAAGCGGTAGCCGGCCGCCAGCGCCCAGGCGACCGCCTGGCGGGTCACCGCGCCCGGCGGGGTCTGGAAGACCCCGAGGCCCAACCGGGGCAGCTCGAGACCCTCGCTCGTCCGCACCCGTGACCCGAGACTGAGGGCGTGGTCGACCGTCATCGGCGGCTCCCTCCGGTGGGCGTCGGTGCCGGGGAGGTCGACCGGAAGCGAGAGCCCCCGGGAACCCTTCGGTCGTGCCGGCGCAGCTGGTCCTCGTGCTCGGGGCAGAGGGAGAACGTCCTCCAGACGGCCGCCGCGGAGCCGGGGACCGCCTGCGCCGCGAGCAGCTCGACCGAGTGGGGGCGATCGTCGCACGGCCCGCCGCTCCCGACCTCCGGCTCGCCGAGGACAGGCCGGAACGCGAAGTCGTAGGCCTTTCCCATCTCACAGAGGGGACGCTGGAAGATCGCGCTCATCGGGACGGTCCGGGGCGCCTAGAGCCTGTCGGCAAGCTTCGCGAAGTCGCTGGTCGACCATCCCTTCAGGGTCGTCGTACGGCAGAACCCTTGCGAACCGAACCGGAGGAGGAGCTCGTTCGCGACGTCGTCGCTCGGCAGCTCGACGGTCGCGACGGCATCGTACGTCCCCATCGTGTGAAGGAACGCCAGCACGTGGCCACCCGCGGACTCGATCGCCGTGCGGAACTGCTCGGTCCGCTGGGGGACCTTCTTCACGCTCCGCACCCCTTCCTCGGTCCAGTTCACCAGGACGGCGTACTGCGGCATCGCCTCGCATGGCCTGACCCCGTGCCCCCTAAAAACCCGACGGTCCGACAGGGGAGGCTATGGGGGCTCGGGTCCCTCGGGGGCGTCCGCCCCGGGGCCGGGAGGGGCGGACCACCATGGAGCAGATCGAGAACGGCGAGGTGCGGCTCGCGTTCGAGCGGACCGGCGGCTCCGGGGACCCGGTCGTCCTGATCCACGGCGGCTGGGACGACCACCGGAGCTGGGAGCCGGTCGTGCCGCGGCTCGCCGAGGCGCTCCGGGTGATCGCCTACGACCGACGGGGCCACGGCGAGAGCCGCGGGCCCGCTCGGGACCGTCCGGTGCTCAGCGATGCCTCGGACCTGGGGATGTTACTCGAGGCGACCGGGGAGTTCCCAGCGCACCTGGTCGGCCAAGGCTTCGGCGGCGTGGTCGCCCTACAGCTGGCGGTCGACCGACCGGAGCTGGTTCGGAGCGTGGTCGCCCACGAGGCCCCGTTCCTCGCGTGGGCCGCAGGCGCCTCGGCCGACGACCCCGCCCCAAACTCCGTCGAGGCACAGGTCCGTCGGGTCCAGGGGCTGGTCCGCTCCGAGCCGGAGCGCGCCGCCGACGCCTACCTCGCGGTCTTCGCTTCTCCCGAGGAGCAGTGGACGCAGCTGGGGCCGAGCGCCCGCCGGGACCTCGCGACGAACGGACCGGCCTGGGCCGAGGAGATGAGCGACCCGGTGGTGTGGCGCGCCGGCGGGGCGGAGCTCTCGAGCGTCTCCGTCCCGGTGCTCCTGACGGCCGGGGGTCGGAGCCCCACGTTCGCCGCTCGGATCAACGAAGCGCTCGCCTCGACCCTACCGAACGCCACCGCCGTCGTCCTCTCCGAGGGCGGCCACTTCGTCCTGAGGACGGACCCGGGGCTCTGGGTCGGGGTCCTGGGCTCGTTCCTCCTCGAAAGGAACGTCCCCTCGACCTAGGACGGCCGTTCGGCGTCCAGCTCCTCGAGGAGCGGCATGACCCCGTGACCGAGCCACTGGCCCCCGTCCACGGCGAGGACCTCGCCGGTGACGAACGAGGCGGCCGGGCTCACCAGGAACCGAACGGCGTTCGCGACCTCTTCCGGCCGGCCGAACCGTCCGAGGGGAACCGTGCTCGACACCGCCGCACGCGCCCGCTCGCTCGTCCAGACCTGGGCATCCGTCCCGTCGGTCCGGACCGGCCCGGGGGCGACCGCGTTCACCCGGATCCGGTGGGGCGCCCATTCGACGGCCAACGCCCGGGTCAAGGCCACGACCCCCGCCTTCGCCGCCGCCGAGTGGGCGGTCCCCGGCCCGGCCATCCAGGCATACGAGGCGACGATGTTCACGATCGAGGGGTTGGGGCCCCCCTTCAGGAGCGGGAAGGCGTACCGGGAGCAGTAGAACGTCCCGTCCAGGACGATGCCGACCACGGCCCGCCAGCCGTTGGGGGTCAGGGCTTCGGTGCGCGCGACGAAGTTGCCGGCCGCGTTGTTGACCAGGACGTCGAGCCGGCCGAACTTGTCCCGGACGGCGCGGACCGTCCGCTCGACCTGCTCCGGTACCCGCACGTCCGTGGGAAGCTCCAGGGCGCGGGCGCCTCGCGCCCGGATCTCCCGCCCCCCTTGGGCCAGGTGCTCCGACGAGCGGCTGGCGATCGCGATATCGTAGCCGTCGTCCGCCAGGCCGAGAGCGATCGCCTTGCCGAGCCCGGTCCCTCCCCCCGTGACCAGGGCGACCGGCCGGTCCGAGGAGCGCGGGCTGGGTCTCCGGGGCGAACGCTCGGGCACGGTGGTCCTCGAGACGGTGAGGGCAGGGAGCTCTTAGGCCCTATTGCGAGACGGCGCGGGCCGGGCGGCCATCGTCGCTGACCTTACGGCCGCCTGGAGGTCGGAGCTCCGGAGCCCTCGGCCCGGGATCCCGTCGGCCCGGAAGACCGGCGCGCCCTCCTTGAAGACCACCAGCGTCGGGACGACCTCGATGCCGAGGTCCTGCCAGAGCGGGCTCTGCTCGGAAGAGACGTCCGCGATCAGCACCGAGAAGGCGCTGCCGGTCGCGACCTTGGGAAGCTCAGGCCGCAGCGCTTGACAGAACGGGCACCAGTCGGCGAGGAACGCGACGACCACGACCCCGGGCCGTCGAAGCCGGTCCCGGTCGAACTCGCCGGCGCCGATTGTCTCCAGCCGCTCCGCCACGGTCCCACGATCTGGGAGGCTACCCCTCCTCTCGCTCGCCGCGAAGGCCCCGGCCGTATTTCGCCTCACGCCCGGCGGCGGCAGCGCCTCACCGGTAGGCCTGAGGCTCGACATTTTGTAGGGGCCCTTGGTGGTGGGGCGGAGGGTGCGGGTCGTGATCCGGGACGGATCGATCGTCTGCGACAACTGCCAGAAAGTGATCACGAAGATCACGAAGGTCCCCGAGGAGGGCTGGCCCCAGATGCACAACGTCTGCTCGACGTGCTTCGACGCCCTCTGGAAGACCGGCCTCCAGCGGGCCTAGTGGGTCGTCAGGGGGCGTGCCGGAGCGGCGGGTCGGGCCCCTCGAACGGGGCGAGCGCCTCGATCGCCTCGTCCTCGAACCAGCCGAGGACCACGAAGTACCAGGTCAAGACGACGAGGAGGAGCGTCGTATCGCCGGCGGCCCGGGAGGAGACGACCACCGCCCCGGCCTCCAGGGCACGGTGCTCCGGGACCGGCTCGACGTGAAGCACCTCTTCGCCCCGCGCGGTCGTCAGGCGCCAGGACGGCAGCAGATGGCTGACATGGCGCAGTCGGTACGGCGGTCCGCCGCCGACGACGACCTCGTGCCGGGAGAGATGCGCGGCGAGGCGAGCGACCGGCTCGCTGTGGCCGGCCTCGCGCACGACGACCGTGGGCTGGAGAAAGCCCGCCCGTTTCAGGGTCCAGGTCGTTCCGGCGGTCGTCGCGGAAGCGAGCGAGCCCCCGGGCCGTTCCCAGCTCAGGGTGGCGACGTCGCTGTCTCCGGCACGGAGGACGTACGCCGCGGGCTGCTCCCGGGTCCGTATCCAGCGCAGCGCCGTCGGGTCGACCGTGGAGAACGGGACCAACGCCACACCGCGCCACCGTGGGGCCGCTCTTAACTCGGCGGGGTCGGCGAGCGGTCCACCGCCCCGCCGCCGGACGCGCGGGGCATCAATCGATAAGAAGGGAGCGCGATGCCCCGGCGATGGCGCGGCCCGTAGGACAGGCCACCCTCCAGGCGGAGTTCGACCGAGAGGCTCCCGGCTACGACCGCACGGCGCGGGCGTCGATGCCCGGCTACTCCGCGCTCCACCGGACGCTCGTCCTCGGGATCCCGTTCCTGCCGACCCGGGCGTTCCGCGTCCTCGAGCTGGGGGTCGGGACCGGGGCGCTGACCCTCGCGCTGCTCCGGACGTTCCCGCACGCGGATGTCGTCGGCCTCGACGTCTCGCCTCGGATGATCGCGGCGGCCCGCCGCCGGCTGCGCCCGTTCCAGGACCGGGTCGAGCTCGTGGCGGGTCGCCTCGAGGCGGCCTGGGCAGGCCGGTACGACGCGGTCGTCTCCGCCCTCGCCATCCACCACTTGGAGGACCGAGAGAAGTGGAGGCTGTTCCGCCGCGTCTATCGCTCGCTGGCGCCCGGCGGGTACTTCGGGGACGGTGACGACCACCTTCCCGAGGACCCGGTCTTTGACTCTCGGTACGCCCAGATCGCCTCCGCCGAGCTCGGGGGCCGGCCTCGACGGAGCTCCTACCGCGCCCCCCAGCTCGTCTGGCACGAGCACGAGCGGTTCGACCATCCGTGCACCGTCACGGCGGAGGTGACGGCCCTCGAACGGGCGCGGTTCCCTCACGTCGGGGTCCCGTGGCGCTACTTCGGGCAGGCGGTCGTCTGGGCGTACCGCTGAGCGCGGAAGGGTCGGTCGTGCTGCGGGACACAACGTTCTTCCTGGGCGGGGCGGCGGTGATCGCGCTAGGGCTCGCCCTCGGGGTGGGGCTCTGGCTCACCGGGGCCGGGCTCCTGTTCGCCGGGGCGTGGCTCGCCGCGGGGGTCTCGGTCGGGCTCGGGGCGTTCTTCGTACGGGTCGGGGCTGACGCGCGCGCGTTCCGACAACGGTGGCTTCGCGACCTGGAGGAGGGGCGTCCTCCTCCGCCGGGGGGCCCACCGCTCTAACGCCGCCTCCGTAACCGGAGCGGGCACGGCATCACGGCCGGCAACCTTTTCTCCCAAAGGTCGGTCCGGTGGCGTGGCCGGGATGGGGTAGCTTGGTTATCCTGGGGGACTGTGGATCCCTCGACCCGGGTTCAAATCGGCGCGGGGTCCCCCGCGCCGGGAAACTCTCGGTCCCGGCCCTACCTTACGCGCGTCGCGACGCCGACCGCCGACGAGGACGTTCCCGCGCGGGGCCCCGCGCGAGCCTCTCGAGGACCTCCGGGAGCCCGGCAAGGGAGAAGTCGGCCCACGCCGCCCCCCACTTGCGCAGGTCGTCCGGCGTCAGGGTCCACCCACGGAACGCGCTCGCTCGGCCGATCGGGGTGACGCCGTCGACCGACCGCGCCGCCTCCATGTCGAACCGGGAGTCCCCGACCAGGTAGAACGGGGCGCCCCCGTAGCGGCGACGGTACTCGGTCAGGTGCTCCCGCTTCGTTCCGTCCGCCGAACCCAGGACATCGTCGAACCAGAACCGGAGCCCCTCCCGCTCGAGCAGCAGGTCGGCCGTTTCGGTCTCCGCCCCGGTCGTCACCGCCATGTTCCACCCCGCCCCCTCCAGGGACTTGAGCACCCTCGGCACCTCCGGGAACGGCTCTGCGCGGGCGTACGCCTCGGTCACCTTCCGCTGGTGGAACGTTCTCGAGGCGCCCGCGCGGAGCGGCTCCGGGCTGTCCGGATAGAGCTGCGCGAGCTGGGCCTCGAACGGCATGCCGGTCGTCGCGAGGTAATGGATCCGAGCCTCGTCCGCCGGCGTCCCGAACGTCGCGTGCATCACGTCGGCCGCCACGTCGCTGATCAGGGCGAGGTCGTCGAGCAGCGTTCCGTCGAGGTCGAACAGCACCACGCCCCGGGCGACCGCCCCCCCGGGGTGGGCGGCCCTGCGCGGAGGGGCGGCCCGGGGTGCCGGAGCCCCGACCACGGGGAGCGCGCGGGGCGCTGCCGACGGCGGCGCCAGGTCGGGTCCGGAGCCGTCCTCCCGCTCCATCGGCGCGGGGAACCCCGCTTGCCTTTAACGCTCGCTGGCGTGCCGGCCCTGAGGACCGTTCGGGAGGAGGCGCGGGTGCGCCCGACGCGGACGGCCACGGGGGCGATGCATCCCAGTCGCGCGATCCGCGGACGGACGAGCCGGCTCCTGGAGGGACGCCGCATCCTCCTGGGGCTCTCCGGCTCGATCGCGGCGATCGAGGTCCCGAAGATCGCGCGGGAGCTCCTCCGTCACGGCGCGGAGGTGCGCGCGGTCATGAGCCCCGAGGCGGCCCGGATCATCACCCCGGAGGCGGTCGAGTTCGCCACCGGCCATCCGCCGGTGGTCCAGCTGAGCGGGAACGTCGAGCACGTGACCCTCCTCGGGCCGGGAGAGGGCCAGGCCGACCTCTATCTGATCGTCCCGGCGACGGCGAACACGATCGCCAAGATCGCCCACGGGATCGACGACACCCCCGTGACCTCGTGCGCGTCGGTCGCGCTCGGCGGCCACGTGCCGATCCTTCTCGTCCCGGCGATGCACGGCTTCATGGCGGAGAACCCGGCGGTGCGGGAGGGTCTCGCCAAGCTCCAGGGCTGGGGGGTCGACGTGCTGTTCGGGGCGGCGACGGAGGGGGAAGCGAAGCTCGCCTCACCGGAGGAGGTCGCGGCCGCCGTCCTGCACCGGCTGGGGCGGGGCGCCTGGGCCCGTCGGCGCGTCGTCGTCGTCGGGGGAGCTGCCCGCGAGGCGATCGACGCGGTCCGTACGATCACCAACGAGAGCTCCGGCGCGAGCGCGGTGGCGCTCGCGAACCAGGCCTACTGTCGGGGCGCGGAGGTCGAGCTGTGGGCCGGCTCCGTCAGCGTCCCGGTCCCGCCGTGGATCCCGGTCCATCGATGGCGGTCGGTGCGGGACCTCCTCCGCCTCGCCCGCGAGCGGAGGTCCGAGCTTGCGAGCGCCGCGGCGGTCTTCGTGCCGGCCGCGCTCGCGGACTACACCCTCGAGCCGTCGCCCGGGAAGATCGCCTCGCGCCAGCACCCGACCCTCAGCCTGACGCTCGCCCCCGCTCCCCGGGTGCTCCCCGTCCTCCGGGAGCACGCCCCGCCCCCGGCCCGCCTCGTCGCGTTCAAGCTCCTGGCCACGGACGACGCCGCGGTCCTCGAGCGGGAGGGCCGGCGGCTGGAGGAGGAGACCGGCGCCGACTGGGTCGTCGTGAACGATACCTCGGCGATCGGCGGGGGGAGCTGGGAGATCCTCGTCCTGCCCCACGGCGAGGCCCGGCGGTGGCTGCGCGGGCCGAAGGAGGAGGTCGCCGGTAAGCTGCTGGACGACCTCGGCAAGGAGCTCGCCAATGAGCTCCGTACGCCGACCGGGTCGGGGGCGGGTCGCCGGTCCCGGAAGGGGGTCAGATCGCGTTCACCAGGAAACCGACCAGGAAGCCGACGGCGACGCCCGCGTAGAGCAGCCGCTGCCTGACGTACGTCGTCTCCGGGGGGACGGCCGGGCGCATCGCGATCCGAAGCATCGGCAGGAGCGCGTAGAGGATCGAGCCGATCGCGAGGGCGTCGAAGACGAGGTCGACCGTCGCGCTGTTGAAGAAGTAGCCTCCCACGCCGCCGACGACCGTCGGCAGGCCTCCGACCAGGAAGATCGCGGCGACCGTGGCGACGCGGAAGTCCCGACGGGCGAGGAACGGCGAGGTGATCGGGAACCCCTCGGTGACGTTCTGGAGGAAGAAGCCGACGAAGACGACGGTCGAGAGCCCGACGGAGCCGACGGCCCAGAACGCGCCGAAGACGAGGCCCTCGGTCAGGTTCTGGAACCCGATGGCGGCGGCGATCACGAGGGCCATCTTCGACGGGCTGAGCGCCTCCCGTGTGGAATGCTCCGCCAGGTAGAGCACGAGGAACGCTCCGCCGGCCG
>Ga0187772_10000092_pt1 | contig 33939 bp, 32 predicted proteins | sample 0116_SJ02_MP15_2_FD_133137 | JGI IMG/M metagenome (GOLD analysis project Ga0187772, IMG submission 133137) | Tropical peat soil microbial communities from peatlands in Department of Meta, Colombia - 0116_SJ02_MP15_20_MG | ecosystem: Environmental > Terrestrial > Soil > Wetlands > Peat | place... | reverse complement strand
GCGAAGAAAGGATACCTTGAGCACGAGCGGTACAGGGGGATGAGGCTGACTCTGTCTGGAGAGAAGATCGCGAGATCGGTGATAAAACGGCACAGAGTGATTTCCGAGCTGATCTCGATGTTGGGGGTGGATGACCAGACCGCTTACGTTGACACAGAGGGGATAGAGCACCACGTGCACCCCAGCACGCTTCGCAGGTTCGAGCGCCTGGCCGAGTATCTGCGGGAGAATCCCCAGACCCTAAAGGCTGTCAGAGAGTTCGTGGAAGAAGGGTAGTCTAGCCGTTTTCTTGATCTGGCATTCTAATCCGAGTCTTCCAGCACCGTACTGAGAATCCTGTAGGTCAAACCCCAGACGACGTAGTCTCCCACGGCGAAGGCGGGCAAACCGACCGTCGTTCCGTCGCGGTCGAAATCGTAGGTCGATCTTGTTCCAGGTTCCAGGAAGTCCTCCAGGTCCACCCAGCGGAAAGACGCGACCTCTTCGTTGGGTTTCACTTCGACCCCTTCCTTCAACATGAAGACTGAAGGGACAACATCCATGGTGCCGGTGTGGGTCGTGGCAACTCCTCCGTAACCCAGGAACTCGGCTTTACTGTTGAGATCGATTCCCACTTCTTCCATCGTCTCCCTGACGGCTGTGTCCCTCGCTGTCTTGTCTCCGGGCTTCATCTTGCCACCGGGGAAGGCTATCTGGCCAGACCAGGGATCTCCCAAATGCTCCGCCCTCTTGATCAGGAGCACGCTGGGATACTTCCTGTCGCGGACAATGATCGAGACCGCTGCGAACCGTAAACCCTTCTGGAGGGGCTCTTGGGCCACCAGGTTCCTGGCGACCTTCGCGATCAGCTCTCCGGCCAAGTCAAAACTATCGCGACGAAGGTCCAATTTTAAATACGCATCGCAAAACAATGAGATGGAACTCGAAATGGAGACAAGTCATTCTGATTCAACCGTAAGATTGACCGAATCGAACTTCGACGCCCTGAGCAAGTCCGACCGGCCGATGCTCGTCGACTTCTGGGCAGTCTGGTGCGGCCCTTGCAGGATCATGGACCCGGTGGTCGAGAGACTCGCGGCGAAGTACTCGGGCAAGATGCTCTTCGGAAAGGTGAACGTCGACGAAGAGATGAACATCTCGTCGCGGTATCAGGTGTTCTCGATCCCGACCTTCATGGTCTTCAAGAACGGTCAGCCCATGGACGCTGTGATAGGGGCGGTAGGCGAAGCGTCACTGGAGCGCCTGGTGAAAGGCGCCATCGAAGGCTAGCTCGCGGGTTACGTCACCCTGGTCCCGTCAGTCAGGAAGATGTCAGCATCTTCAAGGCTCACCGACCGGGACGACAAGACGGGCCCGAACTGGAAGGACCTACTCCTGTTGATTGGCTGCCCGCCAACGAGCCTGTTGAACGGGGGCATGACGGTGAGCTTACCCTTTCCCTTGGCCCTAGAGGCGTATCCCGCCCCCGCCATCAGCTCTGCAACGTCGTACTCGGCTGTCACCCATACGGCCTCCCTCGACTTCGAGCCGAGAGAGTCTCTCATCTCATAGGTGAAGTGGGAGTGGCCTATCACAAGGTTTCTTGTGGCAATGGCCTCCTCCGAGGGCCAGGCGTGGCCGTGTGCGACCCCTATCCTCCCGCGCCCCTTCCCCAGGACCGTCCCCTGCGAAGGGTAAAGCACGACCCTCGGTGGAAGGACCGTCTTGATATTCCCGTCATGGTTTCCCGGCACCACCTCAACTGACTGGAAGAGGTCGAGCATCGTGTCAAAGAACCAAGGGATGACCCCCCAGTCGATGTCCTCCACCTTCCCGACCGTGTGCTTCACGTCCCCCAGCACTGCGAGCCTGTTGGTGCTGTACTTTTCAGAAAGGTTCCTTATTCTCTCCACCATCTTCACGGAATACGCGGGGAGGCGGAACCCCTTCTTCGCCATCTCCTTCTCGAGCCCCAGATGCAGGTCGGAGATCAACAGGGTGCTCTCCCCCTCGCTGGTGAAGACCAGGGCGGCGTCGCCGGGAACTATCTTGAGCAAACTAGGCGATCAGCGGAAGTACCTGACTGTACACGAAATTCTTGAACTCCGACAGCTCCATCTTGCTGAATCCGGTCAGAATGCAGTTTCTAGTGAGGCCGAAAACATAGCCATACGCCTTGCTCTTGAACACGATGTACCACAGCTTCCCGTGCGTAAGGTAGTCGCTGTACAGACTGGTGTTCCCAAGTTCTGCGCCGTAAAGGGAGAGCTTGCTGATGTTGGGGAGATCGACATCCGAATAGAAGATCACTTTCGTGTCTTCGAAATTTGCTTCGTGGAACTTCCTCAGGGTCTCCGGGTCGATTCTCGCTTCTACCACCTGACCCAGACTCATGAAAACGGCCTTGCTCATCTCGTTGGCGACGTTGTTTGCCCTGTTCTTCTTGTCGTAGACCGTAAGAAACATCCTGTCGTTGTGCATAATGAAGGAGAAGGGAGCCTCATAGGTCCTGGGCACCGGAACAGGCTCGCCCCTGTGGGGAACGACAAACACCGTGTCAAACGAGAACTTCCCCTCGAGGGTCCCCTTACCGATGCTCATGTCGGAAATCTCTGAAATCAGTTTGAACTCCTTGTCCTCGACGCTTGTCTCGGTTTCGATCTTGAAGGACTTCAGCTTCTCCGCCAGCGTGTCCATCTCGTAGTTCTCTCTAACAAGGAAGACCTTTCCCGCCAGGACCAATTCAATTCGCCCCCGAGGTCTCCTGTTTATGGGTCTTCAGTTGCCCCAGAACTGTCGCGTCGTCACGAATCGAATCTTAGCCTCAAGGAGGTCTCTGTAGAAAGCTTCTTCGTCGTCGTGCATCTCTGCAAGTATCCTTGAAGCCGTCTGAGGTCCGATCCCGTACACGGTCTGTGCGACCACCGCCTTCTTGCCGTACGAAAGGACGAGATCAGCTCCCCTCCTGGCCCTGGACAGTTCAGAGCGTTCTTCTTCGTTTAATGGCGCCCTCTCTTCTCGCTTCTTCACCAGCGCGGCAAGCTTGGCGGTCCCCCAATAGCAGGGCACAAGCAACCCCGACCCGCATGTATTACACTTTGGCTCCTCAGCTAGGCCACCAACCGTCGACTCTCCTTGGTCTGAGCCGCACTTCACACACAAGAGGCTTACCTCAGTCCCGAAGATGCTCGCCTTCATCCTCTGATACGAAGACTTACCAAGCGAATCGGGTGCGACCGCCTCAGGCACCTCCAGGTACCTGTACAGCAGGCTGTACGCGATTGGGGTGGGCCTGTCCCCAGCCAGGAATGTCTCCACCACGATGCCCCCCCTCGCCACAGCGACAAGTATCTGCTTCCCCCGCTCCATGTCGATCAGGTCCCTCCCCGTCTCCTGAAGCGCCTCTTCGAATATCGGCGTCTTCTCGAATCTGGTTGGGAGGGAGCATAGGTTGGGGTGTGCGATGAGCTTGCCCCGTTTCAAGGCCCCGAACCTTTCTGCCACCTGTTTGACCCGCGCCGGGAAGGGAAAGTTCCTCTGGGCCGCCACCGCGTAGGTCCTTTCGAGTTCTTCGGGGGCGAGGCCCGTCAGTTCGTTGGCAATGGCCTTCAGGTCGAGCTCTTCCGTATCTGTCGTAAGCTCCATCAGCAGCCTGTACCCGTCGAGCCACCAGACCCTGACCAGCCCCTTCCTCGAGAGCATCTCCTCGAACACGTAGGCGAATGTCCTGTTTACAGACTCTCCGAAACACAGGTGGACGATCAGATACTTCCCGAATCCCTCGAAGAGGATTAGCCTGTCCGACGGCACCGGTGCTCCCATTTTCTTCTGCTCCGCGATTTCATCAAGCACCAGTGACCTTGACGCTGTGTCCCCGGGAATCGCCTTCGAGACCTCGGCAATTGCAGCTTCTCCTTCGTCCAGCGCATCAGAGATTTCCCTCCTCAGCTTCCCGGTTCGCACGGCAAGGTCGTAGGGGATCGGGAGCATCTCTCCGTCCCAGCCAGGCACAGCCGCCAGGGGGTCCTCTACGGGCGTCACGTAGATCTTCCTGTCCTGCGCGATCTGTTCGACCTGCCAGATTTTCCCCTTGCAAACGAAGTGGACCCCCACCTTCACACTCAGGAGAACGAACTCCTCTCCCAGAATCCCGACTGTCTGGTTCGTGGAAACGTCGACCACGAGGTACCGGGTCTCGTCGGGAATCATGGACAGGTTCTCGTAGTAGTAGTCTCTCGTCAGCCTGGTCCTCGAGAGTGTCTTGCCATCGAACCTGATCTTTCGAAGCTCCGAAAGATAGCTGGCGGTGCGCATGAACCCGTCTTCGCTCAATCCCCTGAACGGCTCGGCCTTTCTGATTTCGGCGAGAGCCCTGTCCGAGTCCATCGTCTCGAAGTCCATAAGGTATCCTGCTATCTGGTGCGCCAACACGTCAAGCGAATTGCAGAACGGTCTTGTCGGCTCGATCTTCCCCAGACTCGCCGAGATTATACTGGCCGATGATTCAAGTATGTCATCTGCCGAAATAGTCACCAGGACCCCCTTCGAAGTCTTCCCGAGCGTGTGTCCACTCCTTCCCACCCTCTGTACCAGGCTCGTCACCTGGCGCGGAGACATGTACTGCACCACAAGATCGACCGAACCGACGTCTATGCCCAGCTCAAGGGTACTCGTGCAAACGAGCGCCTTCAGAGCTCCAGACTTGAAGGCCTGCTCAACTCTTTCTCTCTCCTCTCTCGGGAGTGAACCGTGGTGAACCCCGACGTCCTTCCTCAGCCTCCCCAGCTTCTCTCCGAGCATCTCTGCTACCGTCCTGCTGTTGACGAAGATCAGAGTCGAGGTGTGGCCATCGATGAGCGAGTTAATCCTCGAGAGGCGGGCAGCCAGATCTGGGGCGGAGTAGGTCTGCTTCGCAGCTGACTGACTTGACGGGTCGGGGACTGGATACTCTATTGCGTATGTGAATTCCTTCGGGGCTTCGGCTTTGACAATCGAGTGGTTTCTTTCACCGAAGAGGAACCTGGCAGCCACCTCCGGCGTCCCCACGGTGGCAGACAGAGCGACAAGCTGGAAGTGAGGTGAAACCTTCCTGAGCCTCTGAAGTCCCACGCACAGCTGGACCCCCCGCTTGCTTTCGACGAGGTTGTGAAGCTCGTCGACTACCACCGCCTTCAGGTGCGAAAGATTGTCCCTCATCCTCCGTCCCGGCAGTATGGCCTGAAGCGTCTCCGGGGTCGTAACGAGTACGTCGGGTGGGTGTGCAGACTGCTTGGTCCTCTGTGACTGAGGGGTGTCGCCGTGCCTGATGTCTACCGTTAGCCCTAGCCTGGCACACCAGACTTGGAGTCGCTTCAGCATATCCCTGTTGAGCGCGCGCATGGGCGTGATGTAGAGGAGTGAGATTCCCTCGCCATGCCCTTCCGACAGAAGCCTGCCTAAAAGGGGCAAGAGAGCCGCCTCGGTTTTACCTGAACCCGTGGGCGCTACAATCAGGACATCCATCCCCTTCGAAACGAGGGGCCACGCCTGCACCTGAGGCGGGGTGGGTTCCTTGATTCCAGTGTCGAACAGGAGACTTCTCACTGGGGGAACCAACGACTCGAAGGCGCTCTCGGCGGGCAACTTTGCGTCGGAAGCCATTCCGCGGATTTAAGGACTCGGAGGAGAGGGTAAAGTGAAAGTGTTTTCAGAGGTTAGAGTCAGCAAGGTCTAAAAGCTCCCCGGCTCTGCGCGGTCTAGAAGCTTGTCAAGGAGCGCCGAAGAGGTCTCGCGTGAGAGGCCATCTCATCTTACAACTGTCAAGGAGATCATCCTAGAGAACTTCATGAGCTATGAGTATGCCAGGATCCCCCTTCGTGAGGGTCTGAACCTCATAGTCGGCCCGAACGGGGCAGGCAAATCATCAGTCTTGCTAGCCATCTCTGTAGCCTTCGGCCAGGCCTACACCGAGAGGTCGCGCAAGCTCTCGGACCTGATTCGGCGTGGGAAGGACATCGCCCGAGTCTCCCTGGTCTTCGACAACTCGGCCAAGTCGGGGAAGCGCCCCATTCCCTACTCGAAGTCCGACACATTCATGCTCAGCAGGTACCTTAGGCGCGACGGTTCCTACTGGTTCGAAGCAGATTACAAGGAGATAGACAAGAGCGAAGTTGTCAGACTCCTTCGAGAATTCGGCATTAACCCGGACAACCTTCTCATCATCATGCACCAGGGAATGATAGAGGAGTTGGGTGCCGTAACCCCCCAGGAGCGCCTGCGCATGGTGGAGGAGGCGGTCGGCTTCTCTGAATACAGGCAGAGGATACTCCTGGCCGAGCAGGAGCTCAGCGGGCTCATCGGGGAAGAGAGCTCTTTGCTGCAGCTCATCGACAACGCCAACCAGGCATTGGAGTATTGGAAGCAGATCTACGACAGGTATCAGGAGAAGAAGAGGCTCATCGAGCACCGGGACCTACTCACAAAGGAACTGCTCTGGAGTTCCGAGGCCAAGCTGACCAAATCGCTGCAGGGCGCGGAGGAGAAGATAATGTCGAAGACAAGGGCCCTGGAGGACCTGAAGTCGCAGCAGACCGAAGTCTCCGCCGATGCGGAGCAGGCCCATCAGACCCTTCTTGACAAGCAGGTCGAGCTGAGGAAGCTGTACTATGCGCTGGTCAGGGCGGAGTCAGAGAAGGCAAAGGACGAATCCGCCAAGAACGCTTACCATTCGATAAAGGAAGACTTGGCGGGACTCTCAACCAGCATAGACGAACTGCTGGCGAAGGGGTCGGAAAGGAGCGCGAAGAGGCTAAAGGAGCTCGCTGAGTACATCCAAGGAAAGGGGGAGGCGGCGGAAGAGGACGCAGAACGGCGCAGAGGGGAGCTCGACAGGGAGGTGTCTGCCCTTCAGCCGGAAATAACGAGGACCGAGGAGCTCATCAAACGGACCATGGACAGCTATGTCTCCTTCAAGGTCAAGGCCGAAGTCCTTTCGTACAGGATACGCGTCACAGAGTCAGAACTCAGGGAGCTGGAGCGGAGCGCGAAGGAGTACAGGTCCGAGCTTGAGAAGATGGCCCCGGACCTTGAGAAGGCAGGGCCAAGAATCGAGACCCTCAGGCAGCCGTACGAGGTTTCTGAGGAGCTGAAGCTCGTGTCCGCCCACATCCAGAAGATGCAGGACGTCCCCGACGACGCGGAAAAGATCTACAACGATTACTCCGGGAACATCGAGGAGCTCAAGGTGAAGCTCTCCCAGCTCCAGGAGAACAAGAAATCCATGCTGGTGGAGCTCGGCTCGCGCAAAGAGGTTTGGAAGAAAGCGATGGAGGACCTCGTGGAGTCTGTCGACCCGTCATACCAGGCCGTGCTCTCCGCGGCTGACGCGAGCGGCTTCATCAAGTTCGAACAGGCCGACACGATCGAGGATGCGGGCCTCGACCTGTACGTCGGTTTCCGCGGCGGGGCGCCCACCACGCTTGACCCGTTCACCCAGAGCGGAGGGGAGAGGTCGGTCGCGCTGATGGCCTTCATACTATCACTGCAGGCCAGAATCGTCTCCCCCATGAGGGCGATGGACGAGTTCGACATCCACATGGACCCCAAGAACAGGGAAGCGATGTTCAAGATGATACTGTCGCAGATGAAACAGAGGGAGGCGTCGCAGTACATCGTCATAACGCCCTCTATCCTTACTGTCTTTGACAGGACTGCCCACGTCATAACGGTACAGGCAGTACACGGACCGTCAGAAGTCCGGGAGCTGAAGTAGCGTGGAACAGACGAGGCTCGACGACTACCTGAGGGTGATTGAACTGTGCCGAGACGTCGAGTCCAGCAGCGCCAATCCCTTCGACGTTGACATCAGAGAGAAGATACTCATCCTCAAGCAGAAGCTCCCGGAGCTCGAATTCCTCGACGAGCTTCTCGTCGACGCCGAGGCCATGCTCGAGCTCGCCCAGATAGTGAAGTTACAGGACCAATGGCTAAAATCCAGGGCGTCTTCGCTCTATATCGACCCCCTCCTGATTCAGCTGAAGGTAAAGCTCCTCCCGAAGGAGGCGCTTTCAGACGCATTCATCAAGAGCTGGCATCCAGTCGCCCAGGTGGACCAGCTCTCTCCTAGGGGCTTGGAGAAGGCCTTTGTCTACTGGCGGGACCTGGTCCCGATGTCTGAGCGGTTCAAGGACCAGTTCGGGACATATGGCGTAAGGCCAGGCCTCGTCGACTACTCCGAGCTTGTGAGCTTAGGGGTGTTTACGCGAGAAGATTTCGAGACCAGCCTCACCCAGCTTTACGACGAGCTTCTTCGCCACTCGAACGGGGAGTGGGTGGACTACAGGCAGTTCATCGGGGACGAGAGCTACGAATCGAAGGTTAGACGGGCGTATCTACTCGCGTTCCTAATTACTGAAGGGAGGGCCCTGCTAAAGACCGAGCCCCTGACCGGGAAGATCTGGACCATGGCAGTTGCCGAAAGGGTGAAGGGTGCGCCGAAATCCGTCGCCATATCGATAACGGGTGAGGGCTAACGGAATCGGACTCGGCCGATAGGGCACTGCTCGAGCGCAAGGTGAGGCGTGCTTTCCAGGTGCTAGTGCTGCAGCGGGGGCGCAACCCCGGGGTTAAAGGGTGGGAGATGAAGCGTCACCTCGGGAGGGACTACCGCAAGATAATCGAGGTGCTTTCGGAGGATGTGGCACCTATGGGTCTGGAGGTATTCGAAGTGAAAGGGGCGGACGGGACAGACGACTCGTCTCGATTCCTGCTTAGGTTCAAGGAGCCTCCATCAATCAGCGAGGCGGAGACTTCGGGAATCAGAATCGACGACCTTGCGGTCCTTGCTGCGACCATAGCATACGTGAACTCGAAGCAGGGGAGGGTAGCCCGCCGCGAAGCCGAGCAGTTCCTCAGGGAGAAGTTCCCCAGGTGGCGGGTAGACTACTCCCTAGACAGGTACGTGAAGAGGGGCTATCTTGAGCAGGACGACAGGTCAATGCTGCACGTAGGGTGGAGGACACACGCAGAAGTGGACGAGAAGACCCTTATGACCCTAATACTTTCACGGGCTCAGGAAGCGGCGAAGAAGTAGCGCCTGCGCAGCGCTTCCCTCTCTCCTTCGATTATCAGTTCGATGACGTCTGCACCTTCCTTCCTCATCTTCGCCGCGAGACTCACGGCCTCGGTCAGCCTGATACCTCTGCCGGCGAGCAGCATTTCTGCCGCGTGGCCGTACTCCTTCCTCAGCTCGGCCGACTTCTTCAGCGCCTCTGCCGACTTCAGCCTGCTGCCTCGGAGGTCTGCCCTGCTTCTGGCCTTCATGGCGAGGGAGAACACGTTCTCGTAGGAATCCGTAGACAGACCGAGCGACTGTTTCTCGCAGACGGGACACCTGTCCAGGCCTTCCAGATCGCCAACCTTCCTCAGCTCTAGGAAGTTCCAGCAGTTCGTGCAGACCACCACAAGGAACGTGTCGTTGATTCTAGCCCTTGTAGACTGCTTGAGGAGGGCCCTCAGCCTTTCGGGGGAGACGATCTCACCCCTCCGACTGATCTCTTCCACGCCGATCCTCGCGATGGGGGTGAGGCCCTCGTATTCGACCAGCTTGACTTCTATTGCCCCTGCATCCATCTTCTCCACCACATCCGTGGCTCCAGGAAGATCGAAGTCGTCGTGGAAGATCATGCTCATGGCCTCCTCATACACCGGGGTGTCTCTCAACGCTTCGATTATCCCCGAGATTGAAACACTTGCGTAGTCTGCGTCCTTGGCGATGGCCCCGCACTTCTTGCCCGCATGGATCAGACGACGCTTGAAGATTCCACTCCTCTCCACCGCCTTCTCGGTGGCCGTCCGCAGATCCAGTTTGTGCAGCTCCTCGATCACGGACAGGGCGGAAGAAGGAGACACGTCTGCCTCGATGACAATCCTGTACGGGTCCTGGTGAACGGCAACCGACTGCCCTATCCGCTCCGAGATCATATGGCCGACCACCCTCGCCAGGAGCCTGTTCACCCTGTGCCCGAAGGCCGCTTGTATGACGAGATACCTGTCCCACTTCTCGATTGTAACAAGCCTCTCAGAAGGGATCGGCAGCTTCGCGGCATGCTGCTCTTCTACCTCTTTCAGGGCCTCCAGCATCGCTTCCTTCGGCACTGGATAGGTCCTGCACAGCTCGTCGACGTACTTTGATTCGCTTCCCTTCTCCAGCTCCTCCGCATACTTCCTCCGTATGGCTCCGACTTCGGCGGCCACCTCCCGTGGAACCGGAATCTCGTCCCCGACCCAGTTGGGAACGGCTCCCGTGGGGTCCTCCTCTGCCTTGACGTAGACCTTGTTGCCGTAGATCTGCTCTACCTTCCAGCATCTACCCGCCTCAACGAACTTTACCCCCACCTCCCCATATTCAGACACGAACGCTTCGTCCAGCGTCCCAACGAAGTTGTCCCCCTCTATCACGAGGTACTGCTTCTCGTCCGGGATCATGGAGAGGTTGTCAAAGTAGTACTGGAAGAGCGGCTTTACATCCCTGGCACGGAACACCTTCCCATCCGACTCGCTGTAGTACGCCAGCCTTGGATACCGCTCCCTCATGTAGGTTAGCGCCTTCCTCAGCTTCTCGCCTTCGAATTCAGCGTAGGCATAGCTCCGCCTAAACAGAGCCATCAGGTCGTCGAAGTTCCAGCTGCTCTGTTCGATCAGGAGGCCTGCGATCTGATGGATGGCGACGTCGTACGGATTGAAAACAGGTTCCAAAGGCTCCAGCTCTCCCATCAACGACTTCCTGCATAGCACCGCAGCTTCCAGGATGTCGTCTGAGTCTTGCGTTATCACCAGTCCGTTCGACACCTCTCCGACCTTGTGCCCGCTTCGCCCCACCCGCTGGATCAGCCTGGTCACCTGCCTGGGCGAATTGTACTGGACCACGTACTCCAGGAATCCAATATCGATACCAAGCTCGAGGCTGCTCGTGCAGATGACTCCAAGCAGCTTCCCGTCTTTCAGGCTCCTCTCCACCGCCTCTCTGGTGGCTTTGGAAAGAGAGCTGTGATGCACCCCTATGGGGAAGTTAGGATCCCAAACCCTGAACCTGCTGGAAAGCGCTTCTGCCTCCGTCCGCGTGTTGGTGAAGATGAGCACGGATCTATACTTCTCCACGAGCTCCCTTATCGTCCTCAGACGGGCTGCGACTTCGGGGTAGGAGTAGATCGACTCGGCGAGGACCCGGTCTTCTCCAGTGGGCCTCGGGGCCACCACCTTCAGGGAGAGGCTCTTCTCCACAGGGACCCTGACGACCTCGCACTGCCTGCCACTGCCAACGAGGAACTGGGCGACTCTCTCGGGGGATCCGACCGTGGCCGAAAGCCCTACTATTTGGAACTCCTTCTCAGCCACATCCCTGAGCCTTTCTAGGCCCACGCTGAGCTGGCTCCCTCGCTTGTCTTCCGAAAGCTCGTGTACTTCGTCTACCACGACCCAGCGGAGCCTGGCGAGGTTCTGCCTAATCCTCCTCCCGACGAGGAGGATCTGCAGGGTCTCCGGCGTCGTAATCAGGATGTCGGGTGGAGCGAAGCTGAGGTTCGTCCTCTCTGCCTGTGAGCTGTCCCCGTGCCTCACCCCGAGCCTGATGTCGAAACGTTTGCACCACCACTGCATCCTTTCGAGCATGTCCCTGTTTAGGGCGCGAAGGGGGGTGATGTAGAGGAGCTTGGTTCCTTTTTCCCTCGACTCCCCTTCCCTGACCATGGCGTCGAGTATCGGGAGCAGTGCGGCCTCGGTCTTTCCCGTCCCCGTGGGCGCCATCAGAAGTGCGTTCTTGCCCTCCCTTACGATCGGCACCAGCTTCTCCTGCGGATCTGTGGGGGAATCGAATCCTCGCTCCTTGAGGGCGGCGACGAGAGGCGGGGAGAGTAATTGGAATACGTTCTGGCCCGACATCAGTTTTCAGACCCCATTCTGAGTATCGTGGCCAGCAAGAAGAATCGAAACCTCGTGGTCTCCTCCAATAAGTTTGCTGTTTCCAACATGAACGGATGAGGCGCGGGCAAACTTATTGGGCGGCCAATACGCCCCAAGTCTCGGCGAAGGATCAAGCATGATGAGAGACTTGCTTAACGACAGAATGGTTCTTGGCCTCGCGCTTATCATACTAGTAGGAATCAGCTCAGTAGTCGTGCTCGGAATTGACGTGGCGTATTCCTCGCAAGGTTCTGGGACGATAGTAAGCTTGAACACTGTCACCAATAACGGAAAATTTTCGTACTACGTCGGTACCATTTCAACACCTAATGGCAGTTTCACCGCCAACCTGACGTGTATCAACGATACCGTTGGTGCAAAAGTGCAATGGACGCACGATTTCTTGGACGGCTACATACTCGAAGGCAGCACAGCAACCGCCTGTTAGAAGGACCAGTTCGGCTCGCAAGGGCGGGCCATCGGCTTAAATATCCGAGTATAACATACGTTATTGTTCACAGTTGTCCCGCCTTATCAGCCCGTACGAGATAGTCGCCAACTCGGCGCTGCCGGCCCTGCGCGCGATGGTAGCCAGGCGGCTGAAGGATGACTTCCATCTGACTCAACAGCAGGTTGCGAAGCGGCTCGGGGTGACTCAGGCTACAGTAAGCAATTACGCGCGCAAGACCCGGGGGATGATGGTCAATCTCGAAGCGGACACGACCGTTGCCAAGGCCGCCGACAGGATAGCCAAGGAGCTGTCCTCCGAGCACCCGGACAACCGGGAGGCGCTGAAGTCTATGACCGAGGTCCTCGACTACATCCGCTTCAACAAGCTGATGTGCGCCCTCCATGGTGACCTGGAGCCTGGATTTCCGACCGAGGGGTGCTATGCGTGCGAAGGCACTTTCACCGGAAAGGATTTTGACAAGCTGAAGATAGTAGTCGGCAGCTGACCTTGCTAGCCGAGCCCAAGCCCGAGTGGCTGACGGTAAACCCCCCAAAGGGCCAGAACTACAAAGACCTGAAAGAGCTGTTCGGAAACCTCAGCCTCCACACAGTTTGCGAAGAAGCCCACTGCCCAAACGTTCACGAATGCTGGGGAGGTGGGACCGCCACCCTCATGCTGATGGGGGATGTCTGCTCCAGGGCCTGCAGGTTCTGCATGGTCACCCCCGGAAAGCCCCAGGGAGAGCTGGATCAACTCGAGCCAGAGAACGTCGCATTCGCCCTCTCGCAAATGGGGCTCACATACGTGGTCCTGACGTCGGTGGATAGAGACGACCTTCCGGATGGCGGCGCTTCGCACTTTGCACGCACGATCAGACTGGTGAAAGATAGAAACCCGAGCATGCTTGTGGAGGTCCTCATACCCGACTTTCAGGGAGACGTTTCCGATTTGAAGCAAGTCGTGGAGGCGCGACCCGACGTTATCGCTCACAACATCGAAACGACCATGTCTCTGACCCCCGCGGTCCGGGACCCGCGGGCCCACTACTGGCAGTCGCTCTCAGTCCTCAGAAACGTGAAGAAGCTTGGTTCGCACGTTTACACGAAGTCCTCGATAATGGTAGGGCTCGGAGAGAACGAGGAGGAGGTCACCCAGGCCATGGTCCACCTGAGGCAGGCTGGAGTCGATTTCGTTACTGTAGGCCAGTACCTGAGACCATCGTCCAGGCACCTCAAGGTGGTCGAATTCGTAAAGCCCGAGCAGTTTGAACGCTACAAGAAGATTGGGGAGGGGCTGGGGTTCCGGTACGTCGCGTCGGGCCCCCTCGTGAGAAGCAGCTACCGGGCAGGGGAGTTCTTCATCAAGAGCGTTATCGACAGCGATTTCAGCCAGAATCAGTCTTATATGGCCGCAGAAACGGAAAACCACGTTTGACTGAAGCTGATTTTCTGAAGAGCTCCGGCTCTGACGCAGTCCCCAGAATCTTCAGCGAGGCCGACTTCAAGTTCACGAAACCCGAGGAGTTCGTCTACCAGAGGCTTGCTCCTGACGGGACCCTTCGGGGCAAAGACCCCAACCTATCGCCTGAAACTCTCAGGAAACTCTACGAGCAGCTAGTCTTCGGCAGGCTCTTCGACGACAAAGCGACCAACCTCTCGACCCTTAGGGAGATTGGAACCTACGCCCCTGGCAAAGGCCAGGAAGCTTGCCAGGTCGGCCCCGTGAACGCCCTTGAGAGAGGGGACTGGTACGTCCCGATGTACAGAGACTCGGCCGGGATGCTGGCCTTCGGCATGCCGGCGCTGAAGCTCCTGCTTTACTGGGGAGGTGACGAGAGGGGAATGCATATGCCAGACGGGCTCAACATGCTCCCCCTGGCCGTCCCGGTCGCCACACAGCTACCCCACGCCGCGGGGCTTGGAATGGCAGGCCGCATCCGAGGAGGAAAGTCGGTGACATTCGTGGCCACGGGCGACGGGGGCACATCCAAGGCCGACTTCCATGAAGCTCTCAACTTCGCCGGCGTATACGCCCTTCCTGTGGTCTTCGGGGTTGAAAACAACCAATGGGCCCTTTCCGTTAAGAGGAACGCTCAGACTGCGTCGAAGACAATAGCCCAAAAAGCCGTGGCCTACGGCTTCGAGGGCATCCTCGTAGACGGCAATGACGTGATTGCTTCGTACGAAGCCACCAAGTACGCCGTAGACAAGGCTAGAAGAGGCGGAGGCCCCACCCTCATAGAGTACTCGACCTACAGGATGGGCCCTCACACCACTGCCGAGCTGGTCTCCAACAAGCTGAAGGCTCCCGAGGAGGTGGCGGAATGGGAGAAGAGGAACCCCATCGTCAGGCTCGAGAAGTACCTAAGGGCGCGGGGCATGCTGGACGACAGATCGAAGGAGGCCGTAGTTGAGGCAGCCCAGAGTCGGATGACCGACGCCATAGCAGCATACCGTGCCACACTGGCCGCCGATCCGACCTCGATATTCGACTACACATACTCATCCCTCACCCCCAACCTGGTCGAAGAACGTGCCGAATCGTTCGGTGTTGTCGGGCCGTCCCCTGTGGTAGCCCCCGAGCCCAAAGTGTCAGGAGGCAGGCACGGGGTGAACATCAGGAATGCACTCAACATGGCCCTGCACGAAGGGATGAAACGGAACGACGAGGTTGTTGTCTACGGGGAGGACGTTGGGAAGAACGGCGGAGTCTTCCAGGTCACCCGCGGGCTCCTGGACGAATTTGGCCCTGACCGGGTCTTCGACACCCCACTGGCGGAACTCAGCATCGCGGGCATCTTCGTGGGGCTGTCGATTGGCGGGCTGGTCCCCGTTGCCGAGTTCCAGTTCGACAACTTCTCACTCCCTGCCTTCGATCAAATATTCAGCCACATCGCAAGGATGCGGAACAGGACCAGAGGAAGATTCGCCCCGAGGGGTGTCATTCGCTTCCCATACGGGGCTGGAATCAGGCCACCCGAGCTCCACTCCGAGTCCCCTGAGGCGTATTTTGCTCACACCCCTGGCCTCAAAGTCGTCATCCCATCAACTCCATTCGACGCCAAGGGACTTCTGGCTTCGGCCTTGAAGGAGCCTGACCCAATCGTGTTCATGGAACCGAAGAAGCTCTACGACTCTCCCAAGATGGAGGTCCCCGAAGTGGAATACCTAGTACCCATCGGAAGGGCGAAGGTCGTCAGGGAAGGGACCGACGTAACTCTCGTCTCCTACGGCTCGATGATGGTACCGACCCTGCAGGCTGCGGAAGCGCTCCAGAGCGAACGGTCGGTCTCAGCCGAAGTGGTTGACCTGCGCACAGTGTCCCCGATTGACTACAGCACAGTCCTCGGCTCGGTGCAGAAGACGGGGAGGCTGGTTGTGGTCCATGAGGCTCCCCGGAACGTTGGAATCGGAGCCGAAGTGGCTGCAACGGTCGCAGAGAAGGCTCTGGACTATCTCAAGGCTCCCATCAAGAGAGTCACCGGCTTCGACATCCCCATCCCTCTGGCGAGGCTCGAAGACAACTACATTCCCAGCAAGGAGAGGGTAATGAAAGCGGCCCTGGGAACGGTCAGCTACTGACGGGCCATGACCTCACGCGACCATCTGCACAGTTTTTAACTCCCATCAGGTCTCCCAACTCACCAATGGAGTTCAAGCTTCCAGACCTCGGAGAGGGAATCACGGAGGGGGAGATCCTCAAGTGGATGACGAAAGAGGGGGACCAGATCGAAGAAGACCAACCCATAGTTGAGGTCATGACGGACAAAGTCAACGTCCAGATACCATCCCCTAGGAGCGGCAAGGTCGCCAAGATACTCGTGAAGGAGGGAGATGTGGCAAAGGTCGGGCAGACCATCATCGTAATCGACGACGGAACGGGTGGAGTTCAGTCACCAACTTCGGCGCCCCCGGCCTCTCGGCCGATACCTGCCGCCCCCGCCGTTCAGGCGCCGCCAGCCGGCCCTGCCACTGCCGCTGTCCTCGCCACCCCCGCGACCCGCAGGCTCGCAAGAGAACTCGGTGTGGACATAGCCACCGTCAGGGGCTCTGGCCCACAGGGCAGAGTGACAGACGACGACGTTAGGCGCTCCTCTCAACGCACAGATACGGTGACAGTCCAGGCTGCGCAGGAATCTCCCCCAAGAGGAGGATCTAGAGAAGAGCTCGTTCCGCTGAGGGGCCTAAGGAGGACGATTTCAGAGAGGATGGCGAAGTCCCTCCGGACCACTGCCCAGGTCACCCACGTGGACGAAGCCGACATGACAGATCTCGTACTTCTGCGAGAGGCATTCAAGGGAAGCGCTGAGAAGAGAGGAGTCCGCCTGACTTACCTCCCGTTCATCATCAAGGCCATCGTGCCCGCACTCAAGGAGTTCCCCTACGTCAACTCGACCCTCGACGAGCAGGCAGGGAACGTGATCCTGAAGAAGTACTACAACATCGGAATCGCCACCGACACGGAGCAGGGCTTGGTGGTCCCGGTGGTGAAGGACGTGGACAGGAAGGACATATTCGAGCTCGCTGGGGAGATCGAGAAACTCTCTCAGAAAGCGAGGAACGGCCAGCTGGCCCTCGACGAGGTGCACGGGTCGACCTTCACAATCACGAATGTCGGGGCTATCGGGGGCCTGTTTGCCACCCCGATAATCAACCTCCCGGAAGTTGCGATTCTCGGGTTGCACAAGATCGCCAAACGTCCTGTGGTGCGAGACGGCAAGATAGAAGTAAGAGACACCACCTATCTTTCGTTGTCTTTCGACCACCGGGTGATCGATGGTGCCTACGCCGCAAGGTTCACATCCCGCGTGATAGAAACGATTCAGGACACGAAGAGGCTCCTTTCAGAAGTCTTGTAGGTCCAATCCTTCAGCAAGGTTTAAGCCGATAACGCGTCGCGAAGGCCGAGCCAAGCGCATGATTGAAGCCGACGTCGCGGTCATCGGAGGAGGTCCAGGGGGATACGTCTGTGGAATCCGCGCAGCTCAGCTCGGGCTGAAGACTGTCGTGATCGAAGCTGACAGGCTCGGCGGCGAGTGCGTGAACTACGGATGCATCCCTTCGAAGTCCCTCATCAGTGTATCGAGACTCATCGACAAGGTGAAGGACGCAGAGAAGTTCGGTTTCCGGGCCTCGGGCGTGTATGTGGATTTTGTTCAGCTACAGAAGTGGAAGTCAGAGGTTATCTCGCGGCTGGTGAGCGGGATCGAGCTCCTTCTCCGGGGCTACCACGCCACAGTGGTCACGGGAGAGGCGGAGCTCATGGCAAAAGACAGGATATTGGTGACGACAGCGCAGGGAACCGTAGAAATCTCCTGCAAGAACGTCGTCCTAGCCACGGGGACAAGGACATCCAGTCTCCCAGGCCTGGAGTTCGACGGGAACGTCATAATCAGCTCCAAGGAAGGGCTTGACCTGATGGGTGCCCCCAAGCGCCTGCTCATCGTCGGGGGAGGAGCAATCGGGCTCGAATTCGCTTCCATGTTCCAGAAGCTCGGGAGCTCCATCACCGTGGTTGAGATAATGGACCAGCTTCTTCCCGGGACCGACCCAGAAGTCGTCCGCGTCGTCCACAGGAAACTGGAGAGCAAAGGGGTCAAGGTGTGCCTGAAATCCCAGGTCGTTCGTGTCGATAAGGGCGGTTCCGAAGCCAACGTAGAAGTCGAAACGCCAGACGGCAAAATGACCCTGGGCGTAGACAGGATACTGGTCAGCGTCGGCCGGAAGCCAAGGACCGAGAAGCTGAACCTCCATAAGATAGGGGTCCAGACCGATTCGAGGGGTTATGTTATCACAGACAACAGGATGCAGACAAACATCCCGGGGGTCTATGCCATAGGGGACGTCAGGGGCCCGCCGCTCCTGGCCCACAAGGCTTCGAAGGAAGGAATCGTGGCAGCAGAGTGCATCGCGGGCATGCCGTCTGCTGCGGACTGGAAGGTGGTCCCGGACGCGGTGTTCTGCGACCCCGAAGTGGCCAGCGTGGGGTTGACGGAGGCAAGGGCAACAGAGGCCGGTTACAAGGTAAAGCGGAGCAGGTTCCAGTTCGCGGCGCTTGGCAGGGCGCTCACCGCAGGGGAACCTGAGGGGTTCGTAAAGATAGTTTCAAACGAGGAAGACGGGCTGGTTCTCGGGGCCCAGATTGTCGGCCCCGAGGCTTCGGACCTAATCAGCGAGGTGGCACTGGCGATGGAGATGGGAGCCACAGTCGACGACATCGCCTTGACGATTCATCCTCACCCCACGCTCCCTGAAGCCATCATGGAGGCGTCCGAGCTGGCTGCGGGAAGACCTATCCATCAATTGAAGACATGAACGGCTACCTCGTAGACCTTGGCCGGATGGAGTATGGTCAGGCTCTGCACCTCCAGCGCGAGCTCGTCGCAAAGCGAGCCAAGGGAGAGATACCCGACACCCTAGTCCTTGTCGAACACGAGCATGTCATTACTCTGGGCCGAAAGACGACCCCTGCAAACTTCAAGCCCCAGAACATACCCGTCTTCCAGGTGGAGCGAGGCGGGGACGCCACCTACCATGGGCCCGGCCAGCTGGTTGGATATCCCATCATCCTGTTGTCAGACCACGACGTGAGGCGCCACGTGAGGAGCATGGAAGAAGCGATAATCAGGACCGCGAACGCGTACGGAATAACTGGCGAGAGGGTGGAAGGACACCCCGGCATCTGGGTCCAGGGCAAGAAGCTCGCCTCCATCGGAGTGTCGGTCATCGACTGGGTGACCTACCACGGCTTCGCCATCAACGTCAACACCGACCTCTCCTACTTCGAGCTCATCCGCCCATGCGGACTGGATCCAACCACAATGACTTCCATGCAGAGGGTCACCGGGAAGGCAATCCCGTTCGAGGATGTGAAAGGAAGGTTCGCAAGGGAGTATTCAGAAGTGACCGGTCTCTCTCTGACCCACCAGCGCCTGGTCGCGTCGAATTAGGCAACAATTATTTAGCGCACACAAAGTCGGCGGCTCACATGCCAAAGAAGAGGACGGCCGTGACCCGCAGGGCGCCGAAGCGGCGGGTCAAGAAAATAACCTACACGACGCTTTTCGCTGACGAGAGCCTCAACCCGAAGTTCGAGGAGGGCCTGAAGAGACTCGAGTCCAAGCTCGGCCAGAGCTACCCCATGTACATCGGGGGGAAGGAGGTCCGCTCAGAAGCCGGGGAGTTCGAGCACAGGAGCCCCATCGACACTTCCATCGTCGTCGGAAGGTTCCAGATCGGAACGAGGGATCACGCCAAGCAGGCCATCGAGGCTGCGAGGAAGGGCTTCGAAGTCTGGAGCTCCAGATCCTGGCTGGACAGGGTCAGGGTCCTCGACAGATACGCGAAGCTCATCGACGAGAGGAAGTTCGACATTGCCGCTGTCATCACCTACGAGGTAGGGAAGAACAGACTGGAAGCCCTGGCCGAGTGCTGGGAAGCCATCGACGCAGTCAAGTACTATACGGGGGTCATGCGCAAGGAGAAGGGTTACGCCACCCGGATGGGCCCTGGCGGCCCCGGGGAGCACAACCTCGACGTGTGCAAACCCCACGGTGTATGGCCGGTAATCTCCCCGTTCAACTTCCCCTTCATGCTCGCCAACGGAATGGCCATGGGCGCCCTGATCACCGGCAACTCGGTGATACTCAAGCCCACAAGCGAAGCCCCCCTCACAGGCCTCATGCTCTACCAGCTCTATGCAGACGCAGGGGTCCCTCCGGGGGCCGTGAACTTCGTCACCGGACCGGGATCAAACTTCGAGGACGAGTTCGTCTCCAGCCCAGACGTGGACGGCATTGCCTTCACGGGGTCGAAGGACGTAGGGATGAGGCTCTTCCGCCGATTCCACACGGAGCAAGAGTATCCGAAACCTATCCTCCTCGAGATGGGGAGCAAGAACCCCACCATAGTCACCGCAAAGGCTGACATCCCGAAGGCGGTGGAGGGGACTGTCCGAGCAGCGTTCGGCTACGGAGGCCAGAAGTGCAGCGCGACTTCAAGGGTCTACGTACAGAACGTCGTCAAAGAAAAGTTCCTGGCCGCCTTCAAGGAAAGGGTCGCCAAGATCTCAGTCGGAGACCCCAGGTCGAAGGACACGTTCATGGGCCCGCTGATCAACGGCAAGGCCGTCGACACCTTCCAGTCTGCAGTCGCCACGGCCAAGCAGTCTGGAGCTCGTTTCGTCATCGGCGGGGAAACCTTGAAGGGGGGCAGCATGCAGAACGGCTTCTACGTCTCCCCGACGGTAGTGGCCGATCTCCCCGAAGACAGCAGCCTGGTGAAGCAGGAGCTGTTCGTCCCATTCGTGGTCGTCAACGGATACGACTCGGTGGATGAGGCGATCGACAGGGCGAACGACACCGAATACGGGCTGACCGCCGGCATCTTCACCAAGGACGAGCGGGAGATTAAGGAGTTCTTTGACGGCATCAAGTTCGGCGTCACATACTCCAACAGGAGCGGGGGTTCGACCACTGGGGCGTGGCCAGGAGCGCAATCGTTCACGGGCTGGAAGGCAAGCGGGGTCACCGGTAGAGGGGTCGGGAGTCCATACTACCTACTGACCTTCCTCAGAGACCAGTCTCAGACCAGAGTCGGGTAGCCCGGTCCGGCTATTTCAGCGGGACGTATAGGCTGGAGCGGCTTGCTCCTATTCCAGGGGTCCCGTGGACGACCTTCTTGTTTGTGATGACGTACTCGCCGAGGTACCTCCCTATCATCTCAGGCTTTACCTGGAGTGGCACGAACTCCCTGCCGTTGTGGACCGCGATGGTAAGCCCGACCATCGTTGGCAGTATTATCATGTCTCTCGCGTGAGTCTTGATCTCCCCCTCATGCTTCCCCTCCTTTATCGCCCTGGCGTCCTCGAGCAGCTTGCGCTTCTCTTCCGACACCCCCCTGTTCAGGGAGCGCCTCGCCCTCGAGGGCAGAAGCTCGAGCAGCGCCTCGGTGGACATCGAGTTGAGTTCTTCCAGGCTCTTCCCTCTGTACCTGAACTCCTTCGGCAATTACTTCGAGACCTCCGCGCTAGACCTAGCCAATCTCTTCCTTCCGGTCTTCCTCGGCGCTATTAACCCTACCTTCCTTCCGGGCGGGGCGTTCCTTGAGGTGCTGGTCGACTTGCCCGGATGCTGGTGCCTCCCGCCTCCGAACGGGTGGTATACCACGGCCATCGCTATGCCTCGCATCCTCGGGTAGACCCGGCCTGAAGCCCTCATAGCATGATGTCTCGCCCCTGCAGTAAGGAAGGGCTTCTCCTTTCTCCCACCGCCAGCGACTTCGCCTATGGTCGCCATGCACCTGTCGTTCACCAGAATGTTCTTCCCCGACGGCAGCTTGATTATCGCCTTCCCGTTCGCCTTCGAGAACAGTACAGCCGATGTCCCACCTGCTCTCACGAACCGCCCTCCGTCCCCTGGTCTCAACTCGATGTTGCAGACGCGCGTACCCTCCGGTACACTTGAGAGCGGAAGCACGTTGCCATGCTGTAACTGGGCCGCAGGACCCATGCTCACCTGCTGACCTACAGCCATGCCCGCTACAGCTGGGAGGTAGGCATACCTGTCCCCCTCAAGCCTGAGCTGGGCCAGAGGGGCGCTCCTTCCTCGTTCATCCAGTATGGCAGTGATTGTGGCGGCGCCCGTAGAACCTATTCTAAACATCGGATACCTTACGGGAGCTATCTTCCCTCTGATAGGGGCCCTGAACTGAATTCCGGCCTTTCCACGTCTCCTCTGAAGAATCCTCTTCCCCATGGCTTACACCAGCCCCAGCTTCGTGGCCAGCTCGGCCGCCTTCCCTGCCTCGGTGAAGCGGACGAACGCCTTCTTTCCCCTGTTTGTCCTAGACGTGTTCACAGCATCCACTTTGACCTCGTAAAGCGCCTGGACGGCGCTGGCAATCTGAGTCTTGGAGACCCTGTCTTCGACCAGGAAGCAGAGCTTGTTCTCCCTCTCGATCTGGTCGAACGTCCTCTCAGTGACGTAGGGCCGCTTCAGTATCTTCTGCGCGTCCTCGAGCCTCATTCTATGACGCTACCCCCTTTGACCTAACCTCCAGTGCGCTCAGGGCCGACTCGGTCCACAACGTGAGCCTACCTGGTACTCCTCCTGGCGCAAGATCGAGCACGCTCACGTCTTCAACCCTGGTGACTTTCACTCCAGGGATTCCTCCCGCCGCCTTCCCAACTCCCCTGTCATTGGTCACCACGATCAAAGGCCCCACCGCTCCTCTGTAGACCCTACCCCTCAGTCTCCTCTTGCCGGAGTTCCTTTTTGTCCGTCCCTCGACCCTCTCGAGTTCCGCCTTCAGGTCTACCTTCTCGAGAAACGACAAGAGCTCCGAGGTCTTTTCGACCGTTTCGATGTCGTCAGCGACAACCATCGGAAGTGATGGCTTCTTCACCCTGTGGCCGCGGGCTTTCACAGCCTCCAGGTTCGCAGTGAACGCTATGGCGGAGTCCGTTGCAAGTCTCTTTTCCTTCTTGTTCACGCCCAGGTGAATTACCTTCTCCGATCTCGGCGGGTGAGCGAGCCGCCCCTTGACGACGCTGGCCACTCCTCCCGCGAGACCTCCCCTAGGGTATCGGTCACCCTTGACCCTGGGAATCCTGGATCTGCCTGTCCCGGTCGGAGGACTATGAGTCTCAGCTGTCGTCCTCTCCCCTGCCATCGGATCTCTTCCCATCGGCTGCAGTTTGTGTGAACCCACCAGCCAGAACATCCGCTTCACAAGGTCGGGCCGAAGCTGGGTCGAGAAGACGTCAGGGACATCGACCTGGCCAGCGGGCTTGCCGTTCAGTCCTACGACTTCAGCCTTCATGCTGAGCGCTTTCTCTCCATCGTGCTCACTTCAATCACTTGAGGAGAAGTCTGGTTCTTCGTGAAGCCTCTCGCCCGGAACCTTACCATCACGAACCTCCTTGCCGGGCCGGGAACTGACCCGCCGACCACCGCGTAGTCCCCTCCGACATTGCCGAAGTGTTCGAACCCTCCAGGAGGAGTGACCGGGCTCGTGGAAGCGTTCCCCGTCAGGAGTATCCTCTTGCCCGTCTCTGTCCTCTGGTGGAACCCCATCTGCCCTGCCCTGGCTATGGTGTACATGACCGCGGCCGGGTGCCACGGACCGATGACTCCGACCGCCCTCACACTTTTTCTTGACTTGTGCTGCTTCCTCTTGACCCCGAACCTCGTCACGGGTCCCTCGAACCCCTTCCCTTTGGTTATCCCAAGAACGTCGACGTACATTCCTGCCTTGAATACATCTGTGAACTTCACCTTCTTACCCAGAAGCCCCATCACGAACTCCGCCTGCGCCTTCACGTCACCCCCAGAGACCCCCACCTCCAGAACAACGGGCTTCTTCTGGGAGAGTCCAACATCGCGGGGGACGGAAGAAAAGATCGCTGCCACCCGGCTGGTCCTGTCCAACGGAAGCTTTTCTACCGTTGTCTGTCCCGCCTGCTTAACGTCTGCTATGGCCATGTCCTGGCCGTTCTCGTGGCCGTAGAGCCTGAACCCCACGACCTGGGTGTCGGGAATCGTCAAGACACTCGACATGTTGTAGAGGGGCTTGCCGAAATTCGGGGTCTTTGCCCTATCGTCGACTGTGATGACGTGGGCCGTCCCGGCCTTGTAGCCGGGGAATCCGAGGAGAATCGGCTTCTCTGATTCTACCTTGGGCCAGGTTCTAATCCTTGGGATAAGGCTCTTCGCTCGTCCTCTGGGCCTGTATGCGAGACTACCTCTACGGGGTGCAGAATGCTTTCGATGACCCAATTCACGCTAAACCTTTCCTGAGGCCCGTTTTGCGGTTCGCACTTAAGCCTTTTCGGCTGAAAGTATGCTCACAAGACCCAGGCCAACGAATATCGCCTCTTCCGTCCTCACAGTCTCAACCTGTTGTTCCGGGAAGAGGTTCACAACGAAATCCACTCTGTCCGCGAGGTTCCGCCCCACGATATCGAATAGCCCCCTCGAGGGCGACCCGAAGATCAGCTTGACACCCTCTGCTCTCCCCAAGGAATCTTTCAATCGGCTCAACGCGTCTATCAACGGGTTCCCGAGCTTCGACGTCGCTATCTTCAGGGTGTACCTTGCATCCGAAAGCACGTCGTCTGCCGTCTTCGTCACAACGGTGTATCCCCAGTACCCGCCAACCTGCTGACGCTGAATCAGCCTGACAGAAGGGGGTCTCAAGGATAAGACTCTGACCGTCACCCGCTGACCCGGCCGCGCTTCTCCTTCAAGCCTGGGGGTTACGTCCAACCCAATGTCGACAGTCCCGTCTTTGTTCACTACGCCTTCTCTGGCCTCCCCTATGGATAGCATGTCCATAGGAACCTTGGGTTTGTGGGAAGGAATGCGGAGGGGCGGGAGCATGCCTGCGTATCTTAGCGCTTCGTCAAGTGGGTACAGCCTTCGCCTGAGGTACTGCGGCGTCTCCAAGTATTCGAGAACCCTGCGAATGACTTGACCCTCCCCGTGTCCCTTCGGGTCCCTGAACACTTCGATCACGTCCACACCGTAAATCGCGCATGCCCTGGCGATCAGCCCGAGCTTCGCCGTCTTGTCCCGCTGGGATTCCTTGTCTTCGAGCACAGTGTCAGGAAAGGAGACCGCCAGCCCCCGGCCCATGAACGCCAACATGTCGCACCGAAGAGCGCGTTAAATCAGCTTTGTCCCGTCTGAGGGCTCCAGAATGCAACACACATGAACGTCAGTCTGCCGGGGCTTGGGCACATGCCTGCCGAGCCGAAAAAGCCGGCCAGGACCGCCTGGCTCTACTCCGTTTTCCCTGTGTCCATCGCAGCCGGCCCACTCGGCACCATGGTGCAACTTTACCTGATCCAGTTGAACGGACAGGCACTCGGGACCATCTACGGGAGCCTTGCTGCGGCAATCTACAACGGAGTCAGCATCCCAGCCGCGCTCTTCTGGGGGTTCGCCACTGACAGGCTCCACAAGCGCAAGTCCCTGATAGCACTAAGCTACGCCCTCGTTGCCGTCGCCCTGGTTTCGTATTACTTCGACAGGACAACAACGGGCACCATTTCGAGGTACGGTGTAATCTCTTTCGTGTCTGTCGCATCCGCGACTCCTCTCAACCTCCTGATAATGGAGACAGAGCCGAAGGGCAGGTGGGCCGGCACTTTCGCGAGACTTTCGATGATGTCGAGCATCGGGAATGCCGCTGGGCTCCTCCTGAGCACTATCTGGACGCAGGCCTTTCCTAACAGTCTCGTGCTCCTGTTCGTGCCCATGGGAGCCTTCTCGGTGGTGTCGTCTGGGCTGGCGCTGGCGACCATTAGGGAACCCTCCTTCATTTTGGAGAGGGAGACTGTCGCCATGAGGAAACCTAGCTTCGTCAGCAGACTCCGCGCCAATCCGGTCTTCTTCCTGAGCATCCCCACCGGCTCGGACTTCAAGCGGGCGTTCAGGGGCCTTCGCTCGAGCCTGACAAGCTACATCCCGATCTTCTACATCTCTACGATTCTCTTCTACCTCTCCGCCGGCCTGTTCAACACCTCCTTTGTCCCGGCGATGCACTTCTTCTCGATGCCGGATCAGACGGTCTTCGCCGTGATCTTGGCCGGTGGGGTCGTTCAGACTCTGACATTTCAGGGAGCTGGGCGCTACGTCAATAACCGCAGCTTGGTGTCTTCTTCCATCCAGGGTCTACTTTTGCGCGGATGGTCGTACCTTGCCATTGGAGCAGCCGCTCTGATACTTTCAGGCCCGATTTTTGCCATCTCCGCGTTCATCTTCTATCCTCTCGCCGGCGGAATCGCTTTCGCGATTTACTACACCTCGGCAAACACGATGATGTTCAACACCGTGCAGGGGAAGAGAGCTGGAGCGGCGCTGGGAGTCTACTCGGCGGTGGTCGGAATCGCTTCGATGGGCGGCTCATTTGTCTCGGGTTTCATTTCGGTCTATGTTGGATACGACATTACATTCGTTGTCGCGGGGGTGCTCCTCTTCGCGGCAGTCGGGGTCCTGGCTCGGCTTCCCAGAAAACCGAGCCCCCAGGAGGGGGCACTTCAGTAGCTCCGGGGTCGCCATTATCCGCTTCTGTCTATGCGGGGCCTCAGAATGCTTGCTGGGGATGCCTTCGCCCTCCCCAGCCAAGAGTTCACAAGCCTGACAAGCAGGTAGAAGCCGAATACCTCCCCCGTTATGAAGAAACTGACTGGGTAGGGCGTGTAAAACGCAAGGAAGAGCCCAATCCAGGTGGCGACCAGAGCTATTATGACCGAAGCGGCGATGGCCCTCGAAGGCCGGCGGGACAGATATTGCGCGGTTGCCCCGGGTGTCACCATCAGGGAGAATACGAGGAGGACCCCGGTAACCTGGACCGAGAAGGACACGGCCACCGCTACGATGATCATGAACGCGATCCCCAATGCTAGCATTGGCATCCCCTTTGCCTCGGCTACATCCTCGTCAAGAGATGCAAAGAGAAGCGGCCGGTAGATGACCCCGATTCCCACCAGGATTGCAGCCCCGGCGATGAACGTCTCTATGACCTGGTCGTAGCTGACCCCCAGTATCTCTCCAAACAGGATGGAATACGTTTCGGTCGCATAGCCAGCGTAGAGACTGAGGAAAAGCAGACCCAAGCCGAGGGAGAATGCTAGGACTATCCCGATCTGCGTGTCTCTGTTGGCCGCCCTCCGACCAAGCAACGCAATGGCGAGGCCGCCCAGGTTGGAGCCAAGAAGTAATCCTATGAGGGGGGAGATCCCGCTAAGGACCGCCCATGCGGCCCCTGCGAATCCGATTTCCGAGAAAGCATGAGCCGTGAAAGCTGATCGGCGGAGTACAACGAAGTAACCCGTGACCCCTGCGAAAAGTGCGGTCAGGGTCCCCGCTTCGATCGCATGTTGCATGAACTGGTATTGCCAGATCTGTTGCAGGTCCGCAATCAGATTGAGGGAGATGCTCATGGTGCGTCCCCATGGTGCTCTTCGACTCCGATGATGGCCACATTGCCGTGGGGGTCTTTTAGGACCTCTACCTGGACCCCGTACAACTGCGTGAGGGTCTCAGAAGTCAAGACCTCATGCGGTGGGCCCGTAGCTATCCTGCCGTTGGCAACGTACATCACCTTGTTGATGTGGGGGAGGAGCGGGTTGATGTTGTGTGCGATCAGCAGCGCAGTCACCCCACGTGTTCGGACCGCATTGTTAACTAGATGCAGCAGTTCTGTCTCGCGCCGGATATCTAAGTTCGAGAGAGGCTCATCGAGCAGCAGCACGTCGGGGTTGCTCACGAGTGCTTCAGCGAGGAAGATCCTCTGAAGCTCCCCTCCCGACAGGGCGCCCAGGGGGCGATGGGCCAAGTCGGTCGCGTCGGCAGCCTCTAGTGCCGCAATCGCCGCATCACGGTCATGGTGGGCCATCGGATTGAGGCCCCAGTGTGTCCCTGAGAACCCCAGGCGTACCAGTTCAAGACACTCCACGCTCGTGTCGGCGTCTATGGTGTGCCTCTGAGGGACGTAGCCTATGTGAGGGTTTCCTCGGCTGGGGGTAGTACCGAATATCCCTAGGTGCCCGCTCATTGGATGCTGAAGGCCAAGAAGGAGCCGGAACAGCGTCGTCTTGCCTGCGCCGTTAGGGCCGATAATCGCCACGAACTCTCCCTTCCCGAATGCAAAACTCACATCGCTCCAGATGGCTCTCCCTGAATACCCTGCGGAGAGGTTCTCAGCCGTTATCAGATTGGATTGCGCTTCGGTTACGACAGCTCCTCCTGAGTGCATCTCTGCCCCCTTACTGGCCGAGGGACGCTGCATTCAAAGCATCCTGCAGCTCTCCAATCTCCCCTTGCATCCAAGCCTGGAACGTGTAATTCAGCGGCTGAATGGTCTCTGAGATGCGTATGTATGGAATCTCGTTCTTGGCGGAAAGCGCAAGTAGGCTCTGCGTCAGCGGGGTCACTGTCTGCTCGTTGTAGACAAGAACCCTGACCGTGGTGTTTCCTCCATTGAGCTGGTTCTCGAAAGTCGCGACATCCTGCGCCGACGGGTCGTTCCCCTCCGCAACGGCTGCCATGAACGTCGGAGGCGTGACGATGTGCAGACCGGTGGCATTCGCCATGTAGACGAAGACGCTCTCGGTTGATGCGACGGGGACGCCGCTGAACTCCTGTTTGATCAGCAGTTCCTGCTTCATGTACGACGTCCAAAGGGAGCTGTTCAGGGCAGCGTACTGCTGCTTGTAGTAGGCGGAGTTGGCCGGGTCTATCGACACAAGGTCGTTGTACATTGCCCTTACTGTCGTGTTCACGTAGTACGGGCTATACCAGAAGTGCGGATTGGCGTCCACAGGCTGACCCAGGAGCTCCTGCACGTTGAGCACTGTTTGGTGGGGGGTGTTGGCCGCGGCGATGATGTTAAGGGCCCACGTGTCATAACCCGCCCCGTTAACGATAACTAAGCAGGCATTCGATATTGCCCTGGCATCGGCGGTGCTGCCCTCGTACTCATGGGGGTCGGTATTGGGATCGGTTACTATACTCGTCACGTTCGCGTGGGTTCCTCCCATTTGTGAAACGAGGCTCCCCCAGAAGTTCTCGCCAGCGACGACTTGGATTACGCCTCCGGAAGTGGAACAGGTCGAAGAAGGCGAATTGCTTGTAAAAGAAATCCCGGCATAGACTCCTCCTGCAGCGACCAGGGCGATTACCACAATTGCTACCATGGCGGTAGACTGTCGCATCGAATTCTCCTGCCTCGCCTCTGCTTATTAACTAGTCTATTAGCAATTAATAAAATAACAAGAAAACTATTTATGCTCTTAATAAGAGCTAATCTGGCATGCCCATAGTCAGCCTGTCCCTACCGGACCAGATGGTAAAGGCGATGGATGAGATTCAGGATTCGGTTGGGTTCGCCGGGAGATCAGAGCTCGTCAGGGCCGCTATCCGGCTCCTGCTAGAGGATACGAAGGGTAAGAACGCGCTAACGGGAAGTGCAAACGCCGTCGTAGTCGTCAGCCACGCCAGCGTAGATGAAGAGCCGGTGACGAGGCTGAAGCACAGCTATGGCGACATAGTGAAGACGCACATCCACTGCAGGATTTCACAAGAAGACTGCATCGAGGTGTTCGTATTGGCGGGGGAAGGCAAACAAATCTCCGCCATGGCGAACGGGTTTGAACGGGAAAGGAAAATCAAGAGCGTCAAGCTCCTGCGAGTGTAACCGACAAAGCCCAAGGAAGGGGTGCTAAGTGGACCGGGGGGGACTCGAACCCCCGACCTCCCCCAGTCTGGATCTCTTTGCCAAGGGGCTGGACGGTTTTAGACCCGTATCCTACCAGACTAGACTACCGGCCCGCCTGTTGCGGCTCGAAGGTCAGCGCTCTTTAAGGCTTAATTCCATTCCATTTCATCTCTACCCGAGTTGTCAATTTCAATCTCTGATTTCAGCAAGGTCGAGATGAAAGTTGGAAGGATAGTGTTGGTTGAAGACATCGCGGCGGCCCGGAAGCCGATCTACAAGCTGACGATCGATTTTGGGGAAGGGCTGAGCAAGCAGTGCGCTGCAGGCATCAAAGACCGGTACACAAAGGAGGATCTGATCGGCAAGGTGGTTGTCGCGGTCGTGAACCTTGAGCCGAAATCGGTCGCAGGGGTAGTGTCCGAATGCATGTTGTTGACCGCCTACAACGAAGCCGAACTCTCCCTCCTTTCACCTGACAGAGACATCACGCTAGGGACGAAGGTCGGCTGAAACACCTTCGGCGCAAGCTTTTATCCTCGACAAAAGGCGACTTGAAACGAGCGGTGGTCGTCTAGCCTGGTCCAGGACAGTAGCCTGCCACGCTACTAACTCGGGAAGTCATGAAAATGACTCGAGAATTCAAATCCCGGCCACCGCACACTTTTTCACATGAGAAGTGTCAATAATCGCAGCTCCTGTCGAGATTACAACCTAAAGTAAAGTGCGGAGATTCGCGAACAGCAGCTCAGGGCGGAGGTCCCGCATGACCCCAACAAAGTTCACACTAGATTGGAATCGGGGATGCGACCTGGGGAATAACGCTGCTGTGCGAACAAGTATTCTGAACGGTTGCTTCCTTAGATTCCAGGAACCAGTACAAAGACGAGGCCTGCGGCAACGAATCCAACCGCAACGAGCCAGGTGAACCAACTCGCACCCTTTACAATGACCTTTTCCAGGGTGACGACCACTGTCAATACTGCCATGGAAAGGATGCTCATCGCTGCTACCCCCAACATCACGAACATGTACATGTAGCAGCATCCGACGCAATAGTAACCGTGCGCTGCGCCCATCTTCAGAGCTCCCGTGTATCCCCTCTCGTCGTGTGTCATCAGGAATCCCATTGGCGAGACACAGTTCTTCAGGCACCTGTCCTTGAATGGAGTTAATTGCCAGATACCTGTGGCGATAAGGACTGCTCCCGTCGCCGCGTATCCATACTGCGAAAGTTCAGGAATGTATGCCCCGGTCTGAAGCGCCATGAAAACAGCAAGGTAGGCCACGATACCTAGAAGTGCGTAGAGCGAAAGGTACCCAGAGAGAAACGCTACCACATTGGCCAGCCTGTCAACCCCAGAACTTGGTCCTCGCGCCTCCATCGCACGATGGTAAATCGAGACGATTGGAATGAGTGCCGGAAACATCATCGCCATCATGCCTAACACCCACATCGAGACGAACAGAGACATTGGGACTAGGCTAAGCGACGAAAACATCATCGAAATGTCTGAAATAGGGAAGCTGGAGGCACCCATCACTCCACCCATATCAGAAGCGACCATCGAGCTCATGAGAAAGTAGGAAGCACACCAGGCAAGCGCAGCAGTAGTGATGAGACCAATAGCGACTCCCCGCCCGATGAGGCTGTCAGTCAGAATGCTTTGACCGTCGTCCTTCAAGGCCCAACGTACCTGAAGCTCGTGTAGTAGCTGTTCCTTTCGGAGAAGTTCCAGTCTAGCCCGTAGTCCTTGTAGCGGACCCCTCTTGACTTCGCTACACTGACTGGGACGCCGGGAACGGCTATGAAGGGCGGGTTGTTGATGACTACTTCGCCGCCGTCTTGGCCCGAGATCCCCTCAACATCCGCTTGCGCTATCTTCGGGATAGTTAGACTCCTCTTCCTACCTTCTACCCTAAATTCCATAGGAACGCTCTTGACTCCCAGAACCTCACCAATGAAGGGAGCGAGCGCCGCGGGGGTTCCTCCGCACTGGCCCGCGAAGATCTTCGTCAGAGCGTCTTTCTGAGACTGGTTCGCCCTTTCGTCCAAGTACAACGCGACCTTCCACTTTACCTTGAGCATGTGCCCAGGAGAAAAAACAGCGAGTAGAACACTAAGCCCTTGGAGTCCGACGTCACCGTAGTTTCCATCTTCTATGTGCCAGGAAGCCAGCAGCTTGCAGTCGCCTTCTGTCGGAGGGCTGAGGAACACGCACGGGCAGGCGACTTCGCAATTGCAGGTCTCGAAGTATTGGCCCTTGAGACTCCAGGTCTCGGCCTTTGCCATAGAGGATGTCTGAGAGGTTCATGGCAAATACCATATATGGGAACTATTCTTCCCAGGTCTGATGGAAATAACGCATTTGATAATCTCCGGAATCGAAGAGCAAAGGACTCACCTCGCCGGGCTCTCGAAGTTCAAAGCCGACAACGTAGTGCTGTTCAGTACCGAAGCGAGAAATGTTGGCCTTCCGGAGCTTCTCGAAAGCATTGCCATAAGGTACAGGGTGGTCCAGTTGAAGAATGGCTATCTCGATTCATATCTGAAGGCGAGCTATGAAGCTGCGGCCGTGTTCACTAAACTGGGGTCGGTGGGGATCAACATGTCCACGGGCCCGATGGTGGTACGAACCGCAATAGAGGACGCAGTCCGAATCCAGCTTTACCACTTCCTCCATCATACGTCGACCGCTGAGATTTCAGCCTTCAAGTACTTCGTCGGTTCTGGCGACGACCCGAACGTTGCCGCCGTCCCAATCTGGGATTTCGCTACTTATCTTCACAACGACATCTTCGAGATACTTTGCTCTGCCCAGACCCCAATCACCCTCGCTCAGATACACCGAACGCTAACCCGTGTGATGGGCAGAGAGGCGCCGAAGTGGGAGGCCTTCAGGAAGACCTTCAGAGAGTTCAAGAGAGCCTTCAAAGGGTCACCATCTTTCGTGGAGGTGGTGGGCAAAGGCCCTCGTTATCAGATCGTATTGTAGTTAGTTGGTCAGGTCTCCAGCTTCATCTGATAATGGTGAGCCACACTGACGTGATCCATGAGTTCGGTAGCTGTTGCAAAATCTGTGTTGCAGCAACTGAGCCCGACGTTGAAGTTAATCATCTGATGCTGGGAACGCATGTGCCCCGAGAGATCATTTCCATTTCTGAACTTCACGCCGCAGCATTCGTATTTGGCCAATGAGAGTCATGTCGAACGGAGAAGCACCCTTCTATTATGCATAACGACCCCTTCTGAGTTCCCGACGCTTCGAACCCCCTTCGGCCCTTCGACAATTAGCCCAGAATGAACCCTGTTTGACTAATAGAGTTCATTTCGGGTGTGTAGAAAATGGAATCCCCGGAACCTATGGTTTACCGCGCATCAGTTAGCAGCGAGACATTTAGGCCTCGGAAGTCAAGTTACCAGAAACGTCTTATGTTAACAAAACGAGAGTGAAATCAGATTTAGCCAACCATTAAAGGCGGGAGAATGTTAACAATGCTTAAATTACATCCGAGAACGTTAACTATTCTTAAAAGAACTGAGAGGGCATTTTATCATGAGAAAGAATGAAGATAACAACCTCTTCATCCAGATCAGCAATCAGCAGAAGCGCATCCATCGGAATTGTTGTGATTCTTGTAATCGCGGCAGGGGTGGGCATCTACTACTATTCGACCACCGCTTCATCTAGTTCGACTACGACAACTTCGACAACTCAGTCGACGACCCAGTCTACCAGTCAATCCACAAGTCAGAGCACGACGCAGTCGACCAGCCAGTCCACTTCCCAGAGCACGACGCAGTCGACGACCGGTCCGCCATCGCTAGGGCCTTCAAACAGCAGCCAACTTGTTGATGAGGCGCCCAATGGACCATTTGATTCGATTGATCCACACTACGGATTCTTCACGGTGGACTTTCACTTGGCTCAGGTCTTCCAGAGTCTGGTGCAGTACAACGGCAGTGACGGCCTCCACGTGGTGCCGTCGCTGGCTTCGAGCTGGACAGTGTCTTCTAACTACGAGAACTACACCTTCCAGATGAGGCCGAACACCTGGTTCTCCAACAAGGACCCGATCAACGCCTACACGGCGTGGTTCAGCTTCGTCAGGGTGAACTACATGAACGCCCCGACGACAGTCGGGTTCTCCAACTACAACCTCCTCCTCTACAACGGGACGACAGCGGGCGGTAACGTAGTCCCGTGGGGCCTCTACAACGCACTGGTATCGGTAGGTGTCCCCAACAATGAGAAGGCGCTGACCAACGCCCTCAACCAGATGCTGAGCAACTTCAACCCGTCCAACGCCACTCAGGTGGCCATCATGAGCTATCCGCACCAGGCACTGGTT
>Ga0187772_10000091_pt1 | contig 34024 bp, 35 predicted proteins | sample 0116_SJ02_MP15_2_FD_133137 | JGI IMG/M metagenome (GOLD analysis project Ga0187772, IMG submission 133137) | Tropical peat soil microbial communities from peatlands in Department of Meta, Colombia - 0116_SJ02_MP15_20_MG | ecosystem: Environmental > Terrestrial > Soil > Wetlands > Peat | place... | reverse complement strand
GGCAGATCGGTCACGGAAGCTCCAAGCCCGGCAGCTGCGGTGTCAGCCCTGAGGCATGAATGATCTAGGCAGGGTAATAGATGAACATGCAAAAAGGGAACAAAGATCCGCCGCAGATCCCAAGCTGGGACTCGGCTATGGCTACCCTGACGGACACCGGCTCGAATTAGCCCAGACCAAAAGCGATAACAAGACCAACGTCTGTTTGAGCGCTATGGAGTTTCAGAAGGTGGTGCGCCGGCGCCGTATGGTCAGGCACTTCACCAGCGAGCCAGTGCCCATGGAGACAATCAATGAGATACTCGAGCTTGCCCAGCGCTCTCCAAGCGCCGGGTTCAGTCAGGGATGCGCCTATGTCGTCGTCGCTGACCCAGAGGTGAAGCTGAAACTTGCCAAGTTGCAGGGAGAGGAAGACTATAGTGCTGTTGGCTTTCACAGGTGGATTTCAGAGGCCCCAGTGGCTGTGGTCGCCTGCGTCAGCGAGAAGTTGTACCACGACAGATACAACGAGCCTGACAAGCTGGACGAAGAGGGAAAGGAGATAGAATGGCCGACCCCCTACTGGTACTTTGACATCGGAGCGAGCAGCATGGTCGTCTTACTCGGGAGCGTGGACGCGGGGCTTGCGGCCGCCTTCTCAGGCGTATTCGACGTGCGGGGTGTAAAGGAGTTGCTCGGAATCCCTGAGCACTTCCACCCCGTGGGGGTCATATCCATAGGGCACGGAGCACAGGATGTCAAGTCCCCCTCCCTGAAGCGGGGAAGGCGTCCTTTTCCAGATGTAGTTCACTACGACAGATGGTGAAATCACGCCCGTAAATCACCTGGGTTTGATTGTCACGCGCCGACTTGAAACTTGGGCGCGCTTCTTCGCACCTGCACTTGCCTCCTACCACTTGACCCCCTTTGACAGGAAGATTAACAGCCGCAAGAGAACTTCAGGAAGTACGACAGCCACAAGTGGAGACTGGGGTCCCTGCAAAGCAGAGCGGGCGGCACTAGTATCGGAAGTGTAGCGAAGTTCACTTCCACTTTGTCAGGATTTCCACTGATTAGAACCAGCCAAAGCATGCGAGAGGTGCGAGTCGGAACGGCAGCTGCCCATAAGGGAGAGTTAAGAGATGGATCAAGCTTCGAGGGTCTGCTGGTTCTCGAACCTCCTCCTGACATATCTGGCCATCAGGGGCGACTGGATGACGATTGAGAGGAAGGCAACTCCCAAGACCATGGTTGTAATGGTCTGAGCGTCAGCGGCTGACACCACGGTGAAGGCTCCAAGCGACGCAGCCAGTGCGATGGAGAGGGCACCTCGCACGCCGCCCATCATAGCAGTGTTGCTCCATGTGATGGGAATTCTGTAGCCGAGCTGGTTGAAAATCCCCATTATCGGATAGACCGAAGCCGCCCGGGCGATTGTCACGGCCGAGTACGCAATGAGAATCAGGAGTAAGGACTGAGATAGGACGACCAAGTTCGTCTCAAACCCGATTAGAAGGAAAGCAACAGAGTTGCCGAGGAAGGCTGCGATCTGCCAAAACGATAGGATGGAGGTCTTCATTTCGAGCCCCACCGCGGCCCTGATCGTTACGTTTCCGAAGTAGAGACCCACAACTGCGACCGCAATAAGCCCCGAGACTCCGAGGGCAGTTGCAAAGACGTAGGATCCATACACTGCGGCAATGCTTAGGGTCAGTTCTGCTAGGCTGTCTTCGATGGACGCACTAACCCGTCTCGCCCCGTAGGCAACTAGGAAGCCGACAGTCACGCCTCCTAAAATTTCATACCCAAAAAGTAGCGTCGCGGATACCAGGGATACCTTCAGGAGAGACAATGAGGACAAAACGACGCTGAAAAGCACTATGCCCGTTGCGTCGTTGAAAGCGGCCTCCGTATCCATCAGGGTGGCCAGCTCGGAGGGAACCCTGACCCGTCGGAAAATCTCCAGCACTGTCACGACGTCCGTCGGCGCGATTATAGCCGCGAATAGGAACGAGACAGTGGGGGACAATCCTGCAAGTTGCCAAAGCACGATTCCGCCCACGGCCGTGGCAATCACAACCCCAACAGTGGCGAGAAAAACGGAAGGCCTAATCACCACCCTCAGGTCCGCTGCGCGGATGTGCATCATGGCCTCGAATATCAACGGAGGGACGACGAGACCAACGAAGAGACCGCCTTCGACGAGACTGGTGTAGAAAGACCTCATTTGAGAAGTGATATCGCGGAAGCCGCCGGAGATGTAATTGGAACCAAACGAAGGGAGAGAGACAAGGGCCGTGATTCCGACGCCGACGAAAACGAGAATCAGGGTGTACGGCACTCGAGCTTTCAGGGACAGAAGTTGGGAAAGGAGCATGACCAGAACGAAGGCAGTCAGCGCCAGCTCGACTGTAGTCGCGCTCACTAGCCCTCGGCCAACTCTATTGGAATTAAGTATTGGCAGGCGTGCGACGAAAGCACTGGAGACGCTCCCAACCTGATCAGTGAGGATCTGACCTGATTCGAGTGTGCGGACCTGCGACGGAACGCTTTCTTGTTTGCACCTGTTACGAGATAAAGAACTGAAATACTCGCTTGGTGCGGTGGGGTTGACAATGGAGACCGTTGATCGCAAGCCACCGAGTAGGGCGCTAGGTTGGCTACTCGCCCTACCCCTCGGACTGGTCATTGCATTCGTGATATTCTTGCTCCTTGTCGCGAACGGCCACTACTTCTTCGGCGAGTTCATCGTAATCTTCCTCGTGATTTTCGCGGCCATGTTCTTCGTCAGGTTCCAGTACCGGCAGTCGAGAAGGAACTACTGGAGGTCAAGGGTGCAGGCGAACGCGCCCGCCCGCATTCTCCGTCAGAGATACGCGAGGGGCGAAATCTCGAGGGAGCAGTTTCAGCAGATGATGAGGGACCTTCGTGAGGGTCGCCAGTCTCCAGAAAATCAGCAACAGACCTGAAACGGTGTGAAGGCAGTTTAGCGGTCTGATTGCAACGAACCCTGGAACATGAGCCCAGCAAAGCTCAGGAACAGGTTACCCACACCTATTCAGATAGAGCAACACGATTAGCCGGGGCAGGGAATTCTCATTTGTGTGCGAGTGGATGTCTCGGCTCATAGAGACCGAGGTCGGCGCCGCTGGGCAACTTAATCATCGCAACCCGTCCCCACCTCTCCTCGCCCACCACCTTGCACTTTACCTTCCTTCGACGGAGGAGGCTCATGGTTGCATCGAGGTCCTCGCACATGAGGAAGAGACTATGCTGGGAATCTTCCCGGGCGGATTTCGTAGGATGAACAGCGAGTTCGGAGGGCGGGAGAGCGAAGATTAGCCAACCGTCTCCTGCATCCACATAGTCGAATTTGAGGACGTCTCGGAAGAATTCGCGGTCAGCGTCGGCGTCAGCGCTGTAGAGGACCACGTGTGCTCCAGAGATAGACATTCGATGGGTCGTACAATCGACTGCTCGCGGTATTAACTGCTTCCTTGAACGCCTGGTACGACTTAACTTGAACCTAAGAGTTCAGCTCACGGATGACGACACGCTTAACCTAAACGCAGGTTCACTCTGCATTTGGAGCCCAACCGTAGACCAGACCTCTTCCTCGGGCCTCGTGAACCCCTTTATTCGAGGACCTACAATGGCACCTCGTGAGCGACATCACTGATAATTACATGCGGAGGATGCTGCAGACTACCAGGCGCTACACTCTGGTCATCCTGCACCGGACCTCCAAGAGAGGCAAGCCTGGCGCAGACAATGTTGTTTGGGAACACGGCCGGAGAAACTTTGAGCTTCGCCGAGATGGTCTGTTGTCCATAGTGGGCCCCGTAGTTCAGGACGAGACCGATGTCACGGGCGTGTGCATATTCTCTGCGAATCTGAAACGAACCAAGAGAATAATGAATGGAGATCCAGCGGTGAAAGCAGGCATCTTCACCTACGAAGCCCATCTGATTGATAGTTTTCCGGGTGACGCTCTCGCCAAGTAAGGTCTGAGGCTTGAGTACGGATCGGAACTCGAATACCAAACATTCTTCAACATTTTAGTAACTAAGCCAGTAGGATAGTGGCATGGGAAAGAAGCTATTCCTCTGGGTGGAGTTGGACCCGCTCGACGAAGAGGAGCTCGAGAAACTGCTCACGGAAACGCTGGAATCGGAGAAGAAGACCTTCTGGTTGGGCGGGCTTGAAGCAGGGGGGATACGCGAGTTTAACCTCTCGATTGATGAGGACGACCTCTTTCCCGTCTTGGAAAGTCTGGCGGACAACGGGGTTATCGTCAAACAGGTGAGAAGGCTGGCGGAAGGCTAGAAGCCAGATACTCTTGCATGTTGCTGGTCCGGTGGCGGTTAGAATTCGGTCTGCACCGCGGTCGCCGTGCTGACCATCTCCTTTGCGGCGCGGATGTACTTCATTATCTCCATCAGTGACCCGTCGAGTCTGAACTTTCCACTAAGTAGCCCCTGTATCGGGTCTATCTGGCTGTCGATGAGCTTCCGCCAATTGGAATAGGAGCCCTTGTAGGCGTAGACCGCCTTCGGAACCTGATCGACAGAATCAGCATATTGGGCTCTCCTGCATTCCCCATGGTAGAGGTCTAGGTAGATGTAGGCGTTCTGGGGAAAGGACTCGTCCTTCTCGACCACGAAAATAATGTCTCCTTCCCAAGCCTTTCCAGCCTCCTTGTAAGCCTGATTTTCATTCAGCTTCTTCGCATACTCTTGGACCCATTCGCCTGAAGGGAATCTTGGCATCTCGTCCTATTCGTTGCCAGGGTTGGATTAAAGGAAGAGCGTGTCCGCTGGCTAACCTGTTAGGGGAGACGACATTCGATGGCCGGTTTAAGTAAGACAATTCGATATAACAGCACCCATGTCTGAGATGGATTTTATCGCCGGGTACATGGAGAAGAGCCTCAAACCGTATAAGAATTCCATCGAGAGATTCAGGAAGCTCCCGGAGAAAGGGTTGGCGAAGGAGAAGATTCTGGCCATTCTGTCAGAAATGGCATCGGCCGAGAACAAGAGCTGGGAAGAGGGGAGGGTCTCTGGGGCAGTCTATCACGGTGAAGAAGAGCTCGTCTCCTTCCTCGAGAAGGTCCACTCGATTTACTCGCAGTGCAACCCGCTACACGTCGACATCTGGCCCAGCGTACTCAAGCTCGACAGCGAGATAGTTGCCATGTGCTCGTCTATGATGAATGGCGACGAGCATGTGAAAGGTTCTGTAAGCTCCGGGGGGACGGAAAGTATCCTTCTTGCCATGAAGACTTACAGGGACTACTACAGGAAGAAGAAGGGGGTGATGCATCCACGTGTCATACTACCAAAATCCGCCCATGTCGCCTTTTCGAAGGCGTGCGATTATTTCGAACTCGAACCTGTTTACGTAGATCTTGACGAGGACTTCCAGGTCGATGTCGAGAAGGTGAAGGAAGCGATAACGCCGGACACTATAGCGCTTGTCGGTTCCGCCCCCTGTTACCCCTTCGGCACCTACGACCCCATAGAGGCGCTCTCGGACATAGCCAAGGAGAAGGGCATAGGCCTACACGTCGATGGCTGCCTCGGAGGTTTCATCACTCCCTGGGCCAAGAGAGCGGGGTATGACGTTCCCGAGGCGAACTTCCACAGCCAGGGGGTGACTTCAATCTCGATGGACACCCACAAGTACGGTTTCGGGCCCAAGGGCACCTCGGTCATACTGTACCGTGACAGCGAGCTTTTCCAGCACCACCTCTACGTAGCTACAAACTGGCAAGGAGGGATATACTTCACCCCTACGATGGCCGGGAGCAGGCCTGGGTTCCCCATAGCCGCGGCCTGGGCCGTGATGTTGATGATGGGAGACCAGGGATACCTCGAGTCTGCGAAGAAGATACTCGACACGGGCGATTACATACGGAGAGAGATAGGGAGGATAGACGGTCTGAAGGTCCTCGGGAAGCCCCTGTGGGTCATAGCGATCTCTTCGGACAGGTTCGACCCCTATCTCATTCTGGAGGGGATGTCAAGGAAGAAGTGGATGCTGAGCGGCCTGATGAATCCCCCAGCGTTCCACATCCACCTTACTCTTAGGCACACCAAGGAAGGTGTCAAGGAGTCGTTTGTCCGAGACCTGAAGCTCTCCGCCGAAGAAGTCGCCAAAGGGAAGATAGAGAGCGCCCCACTCGCGCCAATCTACGGCTTGTCCTCGACGCTGCCCAAGGCGGATGTCGAGCTGTTCATGAAGAACATAGTGGAGTGGCTTTACAGCTAGGAGAGAATCTCTTGCAGAGCTCCGCCGACTTTGTCGGGGTGGATCTGGGAACATCGTCCGTCAAGGTGGCTGTATTTGGTACTCAAGGCGTTATCAAGGGTACTTCAACAAAGCACTATACGCTCGAGCTGGGCGAGTCGGGCAAGGCAGAGCAGGACCCCGAGGAATGGTGGAGGGCCACGAGCGAAGCTCTTCGCGAAGTCTTTTCGTCTGGTTCTAGTCTCGACGTGAGGGGAATGGGTTTCACAGGACAATGGTCGGGGACCATTCCTGTGGACCCTGAGGGGAAGGCTCTGCACAAGGCCATAATCTGGATGGACACGAGGGGGAAGGATGTAATCGAGAATCTGACCACCGGCTTCCCTTCAATTTCTGGCTACAGGATAGACAAGCTGTACACCTGGCTTAGGAAGACGGGGGGAGCGCCGGCGCACTCAGGAAAGGATTCGCTAGCCCACATCCTGTACATTAAACAGAATCTTCCTGATGTCTACAAGGGAACCTACAAGTTCATGGAGCCGAAAGACTACCTCATCATGAGGTTGACGGGCGCCTGCAAGGCTTCCTGGGACAACATAGCCCTTCTGTGGGCAACGGACAACAGGGATCCATTGCATGTGAAATACGACGACGGCCTGTTGAGAATGGCTGGGCTCGAGAGGCAGAAGCTCCCGGACCTTGTTGCGCCGACCGAGGTCGTCGGGTCGGTCACGGGTCGTGCTGAAGGCGAGACGGGGGTCCCCGAGGGGACAAAGGTTGTCTCCGGGTGTGGGGACATGCAGTGCTCGCTAGTGGGTGCGGGGTGCGTCGAGGACTACTCGACCCACCTCTATGTGGGTACTTCGTCATGGGTATCCGCCCACGTGCCCTTCAAGAAAACAGACATCTTTCACAACATTGCCTCCCTCCCGTCCGGCATCCCGGGGAGATACTTCGTGGCCGCAGAGCAGGAAAACGCGGCGAACGCACTCGAGTTCATGTGCACGAATCTGAACATCCCTCAACAGAACAAGTACGAAGAATTGGCCCGGATGGCCTCTTCTTCTCCACCTGGTGCCAAGAAACTCATCTTTCTCCCATGGCTCTTTGGGGAGCGCGCACCCGTCGAAGATCCCAACGCCAGAGGCGGCCTCTTCAATCTCTCACTGGGGCACGATAGAAACGACATCGTAAGGGCGGTGATGGAGGGGGTGGCGTACAACACGAAGTGGCTCCTGTCCGTTGTGGATAGCTTCATCGGAGGCCGCGGTGGAAGAGGTGTTGGGGGGATAGTGATGTCTGGGGGTGCATCGCTCTCCCGAGTTTGGCCCCAGATATTCTCAGATGTGCTTGAGAGAGAGCTGACACTCATAGACAACCCGACCTACTCGACCGCAAAGGGGGCGGCTATGCTTGCTGCGCTCGGAACGCAATCCCTGACCCTGGAGCAGCTAAAGGGGATGAGGGCTTCCGGAAGAGTCGTAAGCCCTCAGAAGGAAGGGCTCAACGCCTACAGGGAAGGGTACAACCACTTCCTCCAATACTACAGGAACAACAAGAAGGGCATGAAAGAATACAATCGCACCACCTAAATCTTAGGAGTACTCGAGGATCTTCTTCTTCACGATTCTCTTCGCAGCCTTGTAGTCAGGAACCTCCTTCCATATGTGAATCCAAACGACGTCACCAACTTTCTTCCGGATGCTCTCGATGTGGATGTCCCTATCGTCCACATAGACCACCCTGCGCGAGGGGATGATTATTCCTCGCCGTCGAAGCTCGGCGAGGAGGTCGAACAGCCTTTCGTGCTTCGCATCGGTATACTCCGTGGCGTGGAAGTCGAACAGGCCTGATATCCCCAGCACCCCGATGGCTGGAAAGACGCGTTCCGGTATATTCCAGCTGAGGCTGGTGACCTTTGCTCCGTTTCTCTTACACCACTTCACGAAGTCGATCGCCTCCGGTATGAGCCGAACGATTGTCCCGTCAGCGCTACGCAACCTCCCCTCGCCGTCATTGAAGTATGGCGGAGCCACCAGCGATATGTCGAGGGTGTCCCAAAGAGTCCCGTCGATATCCGTAGCTAGCAACCAGGGCTCCGTAGGGTTCACTTTCCTAGGCAGGGGAACCCGAGGGCTTCTTGCGGGTATCAACTAGAAGGAAGCTAAGACCAAAGCCCACCAATGCCAGAATGGTTGTCAGAAGGACAGAGACGAACCATTGGGGAGTGACAAAGCTCCCCACGCTGAAGGTTAATGAGGAAAGGCTGCTCATGGCCACAATCAGAATCAAGGCTCCGACTTGGGAGGCAAGCCAAACTACGCTGGCCGCGCTTCCCGATCTTGCTTCTCCGACAGTCTCGAGGGAGATCTGAAGCCCTACTGGAGCCAAAGATAGAAGGAAGAAACCTATCAGTACCGCAGAGAGCGCGTAGACCGCAAATCCTGTCTGGAAGCAAAACAGGAAGAGAAACACCGCGGATATCACAGTGTTGATTGTCACAAAGCGCTTGAGCATGGAGTATTTGTCCGCGATGTAAGAGATGGCCACCATGCCTACTATCCCGCTCACCAGGAGCACCGCCCCTATCAGTCCTGCATCCAGCGAACCCAATCCGCGAGTCGAAAGAATGCTTTCAGTCCACTGTATGAGTCCGCTGAAGATGCCCACGCCTACAAAGAAGAGCATCATCATTACCACGATGTTCCTCATTCTTATCACCGACTTCATTTCGCTGAGCAGCGAGCCCCACGAGTGAGGCCCCTCCTCGGCAACGCCCCGCCTCTCCTTTGCTAGAATCGCAAACAGTGCGAACGACACAGTGACTATGACGGAGAAAACGAGCATGTTCTGTTGCAGTTCGCTCAGAGACGAATCGGGCACCATGAGGGGCCCCACCACGAGGGCAGTAATCATCCCGACCAGTTGGCCCATTGTCCCAATGCCGTTGGCGAGCGTCTGCTCCCCCTTCGGAAACCAAGAACCCGCGAGTTTCGAAATCGCGTTGTAGACGAACGGCTGCCCTACGCCGGCAAGCGTCTGGTAAAGGAGCAGAAGACCGAAGTTGAGCCCTGCCGTCAGCCTAAGCCAAGAGAATACCGTAAGGATGAGGCTCCCGATTGTAACATTGAGCTTGAAGCCCCACCTGTCAACGCTCAAGCCTGTCGGGATAGAAAGGGGGATGAACACCAGAGGCCAGAAGGCCGCAAGGTAACCCACCTGGTCGATGCTCGCGTTGAAGATGCCGGTGACCTGAGGTTCGGCGATACCCGAGAAGTTGAGCCAAATCAGCTGGGTCGAAAAAGCCACGAGGGTGTAGGCTATGAGGACGACCCACCTGTACGGATTGCGGGGCTCGGGGTCACTCAGAGATTATCACTTCGAAGGCTACGGATTTGCGACCGCTGTTTATCGGGCCTCAAGGGCTCCTTCGTACATGTCGTGCAGTAGCTTTGTCGTGTTCTCCAGGGTCAGCCTTCGGGGGTTGTACCTAGGAAGGCCGTAGACGTGCTGTCTCTCCTTGAAGATGTATTCAGCGAAGCCATCCAGGTCGCCCTTGGGGAAGTTCACCTGCTTGAGGGTGGTGGGCAGGTCGACGTCTCTCATCAGCTCCAGGAGGGCCTGCGGCACCTTATTGGCGACAACGTCTGCGGAGTCCGAATCCCTCTCAATCCCGAGAGAGTGCGCAAAGGAGACGACCTTGTCCCTGCAGGCCGGCAGGTTGAAGTCCAGTATGTAGGGGAGCGCGAGCCCCACCGCCACACCATGGGCGACGGCATACTTCGGGCCGAACGCCTCGGCGAGGCAGTGTCCTAGAATCGCCGGCCCTCCAATCCAGGGGAAGGCGATAACCGCGCCCCCCAGCATGGACGCCATTGCCATGCCTGAACGTGCTTCAATGTCATCTGGTTTGTTGTACGCTTTCCGGGCGTGTCTGAAGAGAAGTTTGACGGCTTCCATCGCCAGACCGTCCGAAATGGGAGTTGACTCGGCGCTGATCAGCCCCTCGATGTTGTGGCCTGCCACGTCGAAGGAACATCCTGCCGTGACGCGTGGGGGACAGCTTATCATCATGGCGGGATCGACTATTGCGACATCGGCGAACAGGTTGCTGCTTGCGGCCCATGTCTTGTACATCGTCTGCCTTTCAATGACAACCGAGTAGTTCGAGACCTCGCTGCCTGTGCCTGCCGTCGTCGGTATCAGTATCTTCGGCACGCTCGGCTTCGTGAACCTGTCCTCGGTGGGGGTCAGGTAATGGGCAGGTTCGCCTGGATTGGTCAACATGTTGGCGACCATCTTGGAGGTGTCGAGCACGCTGCCTCCCCCGACCCCGACGATCAAGTCATACGCCTTGGCGTCGCGAGCAGTCTGAACCGCCTTCTGGACGCTGTCCATCGTGGGCTCGAAGGATATCTTGTCGTAAATGTCCACCCTGACTGCCGACTTCTCCATTGCTTCCTGTACCCGCCCCGACAGCCCGGCCCTCTCGACGTTCTCGTCTGTAATCAGGAGGGCGTTCCTCCCCCCAAGCCTCGATGCCTCGTTCCCAGTCTGGCTCACCGAATCAGGGCCAAATATGATCCTGCGAGGCTGGTCAAAAACCAGCGAAAGCCTGGATATCGGAGGGTTGAACGAGTACTGATTCAGGCTCATTGAGAGTCCTTTTGTCCGTAGACCTGGTAGTACCAGCTCTTCCTCGCTTTGCCCGTCAAATCAAAATAGACATGCTTGATGTAGGTGAACTCCTCCAGGGAATACGCTGAAAGCGAGGCGCCATGTCCGCTCTGCTTGTAACCTGCCCAGGGCATCTCCGAAGGGACCGGCACATGGTCGTTCACCCACACCGTTCCGAACCTTAGATCCTTGACTGCATTCATTGCTTTTGTCACGTCCCGAGTCCAGACAGAAGCCCCCAGGCCGTAGACGACCTCGTTGCTCTTCTCGATCACTTCGTCGTAGTCTTCGAAGTGCAAAACTGTGAAGACTGGCCCGAATATCTCCTCCTGGACGATGGAAGAACCGTGGTTTTCGGTGAATATCACTGTGGGGTCGAGGAAGTATCCGCCTTCGTGACCCTCGATCTTAGGCCTCCCCCCACCGTGGAGCAGACGACCTCCCTCGCTCAGACCTCTCTGGATGTATCCCTCAACCCTGCCCCTCTGCGCTTCTGACACCAAGGGTCCCATGTCGGTCTTCGGCGACAGAGGGTCTCCAACCTGCACCTTCCTGAGTTTGTCAACCAGCATCGTCTCGTACTTCTCCAGGATTGACGCGTGGACGTAGAACCTCGTCGCATTCGCACAGTCCTGCCCGTTGTTCACCAAACCTCCCACAACGGCTCCCTCCGTAGCCGCTTCCAAGTTGGCGTCATCGAACACGATGAAAGGTGCCTTCCCTCCAAGCTCAAGGGAGACCTTCTTCACGTTCCCGGCGCCAAGCTCGGAGAGTCTACTCCCCACTTCGGTGCTTCCAGTGAATGCTATCATGTCTACGTTGCGGTGGCGGGCTAGGGCTTCGCCAATCTCGCTCCCCGGTCCTGTCACCACATTGAAGACCCCTTTCGGAACGCCTGCCTTTTCTACCAGGCCGGCGAGTTCTAGGGTCGTAAGGGGGGTGTAGCTTGCCGGCTTCACCACCACCGTGTTCCCCATCACTACTGCTGGGAGGGCTCTCCAAGCAACCATCATGAGGGGATAGTTCCACGGCGTTATGACACCGACAACGCCGATTGGCTCTCTCCGTACAGCGCTGGTTCCGTCCGCAACATATTCGGCCATGGCCTTTCCCTCGAGTGTCCTTGACGCGCCCGCTAGGTACCTGATGTTGTCAACCGTGTATGGGACATCGTAGTCGGTCGTCTGCTTGATTGATTTTCCGGAGTTCAGACTTTCTAGGTTGGCGAATTCAGACGACCTTTGTGCCAGCATGTCTGCGACCCGCAAGAGCATGTTTGCCCTGTCGCCGGGGGGGAGTCTGCTCCACCCGGGGAAGGCAGTCCTAGCTGCATCGACCGCCCTGTCGACGTCCTCCTTGGTGCCGTGTGGAACTTGGTCAACAACTTCGCCCCGAGAGGGGTCATAGACAGGAGTAAGCGCCCCGGTACTCGCCTTCACCCAATCACCGCCCACGTACATCAGGCGGCTCATGACTGAACTTGCCCCGGCGTGTCGTTCAAGGCCTGAACCTAAAAAGTTGCCACCTCTCGTCAAGAACGATTCTCGTGCTCTTTCTTGCGCGCCTGCTGGCTAGCGCAGGACCGACGCAGCATCTGTGGCTCGGCCGGATTGGCGTGCGTGGCTTAAAGCCCGGAGCGCAGCGTCTGTCAACCGGTATTCTCTCGCCACCGTACCCTGGAAAGTCGAGGCTTCGATGACGCCGTATCTTCGGAGCCGAGCCATCTGCCAGCTCAACCCCTGGGACGATATCCCTAGAATCCAAGCGAGTTTCGAGTGCGCAAGTGGCTGCCGCTCCGCCAAGATCAGGAGAATCCTTCCAGATGTCCCTTGTTTCAGCAGGGACATCACCAGTCGCTCCGTCTCCTGGTAGGCCCTCGCTCTAAAGAAGCGTCTGAAGCGTCCCGACCTGCAGTCTTCCACCTGGCCGTCCCTCGTCAGCGCCCAGACGTGGTATTGCACTACGCCCATGCAGAGGCCGAGGTCTTCCGTCAGCTCCCGGAGGTAGACACCTGGATTGGCTGTAATGTAGGACAGAATCACTTCCCTGTTCGTCAGGTTGGCCGAGTCTCCAGGCCTGCTCGCGAGGTCCCAGAGCTGCGCCCACCCTGAAGTGTACGTGGGTTGCCCTGAGGCTCCCGGCGACAGTGGAGGCTGCGGTCGAATCTGGTGTGGCAGGATGGAAATGAGCACAGGGGAGTCAAGTAGTATCCCGATGACAAGTACTGCGAGGACGGGCTCGAGGCGTGACGTACCGGTCCCGGCGACCTGAAAGAGCCTTTCGTTATTTACGGGTATTCGTAAACAATCGCACTAGATGTAGGCAACCGTATCAGAAGCGTTATACATTCTGCGTGCTTTGCCCCGGCAGCCGAGCACGAGTCAGATGCATGAACTTTGGGCGAGGCCTCTTCAATGGGGAGCCGAGATCCGGTCCCGGGTTCGGGCAACGATGCGCCGAGGTCGGGCCCGCAGGTAGGGCAACGTCGGAGGAATGCCCTGACCTCTGACATGGCCACAATCCTCGGGCGAGAGAATGTGTTGGGCGCGAGCTCATCTACAGGTGCATGTTCATGAATAGGAACTCGGCCCCAGTTCACCGGAGATCGCCGCAAGCGCCCGGGCTGGGACCAGCTTTGAGTCCGTCGATTGGAGAAGTGGGGCTAGCGCTTCTTCTTTGAAGGCTTTGTTCGGAGTTTCTTTGGCTCCGCTGCCTTGACCTTCGCGGCTATTCTGGCGAGCGCTGCCTCCTCCCGCGCCCTGCTCTTGGCGGCATCCTTTCCTATCTGGCTCTTGAACGAAGCCAGCTCTTTGCGAAGTGTTGCCAATTGCTTCTCCAGCCGGTCGGTGTCTGCCCGGTGACTTTTGACATGTTCGCCTAACTCCTTCGAGTGTGCATGTGCCCCCAATTCCTTTCGGAGCGATTTCAGATGTGCTTCCATCTTCTTTGCATTCGCTTCGCTGCTCTTCCTTAGGTGTCCAACCTCCCTAGAAAGAGATTCGACGCTCTCTCTCACAATCTTGAGCTGGGTGCGTCTTCCTGCCTGGGGTTGCGCTGGTGCGGCCTCGCCAAGGCTTTCTGGTGGGGCTGTCATTTCTTCAGCAGGCTGCGTGGGCATTTCTCCTTGTGTACTCATGTTTTCTTCTTCGGAACCCTCTCCCTCGCTCTCGTCAGTTTCGGCGGTCAATTCAAGCCAATGACGAATTTGTCTCAATATTAACATTTCAAGAAACAGCCCGCAGGCTTGGTGCGCCCGACTGGTTCTGGAGTCAGACTTGCGACGGGAGCCCGCCAGCGACCACGGTGTATGTGACGGTCCGGAGCCCTCTGCTTCTCGCCCTTCCTGGCGCCTCCTGGGATCCCTGGATTTCGTGAAGGCGGATTACGTGAGTGCCGGTTTTGGCGGCCTGGAATGTGAAACGCTGCTCCTCATGACCGTCCGGAGTCGTGTACAGGTCCTGACCAATGAGTTGGACGTCGCTCCCCGAGAACTCGGGTCGCCAGACGAAACCTTTTTCGATCGGCTGTTCGAGGACAAAATTCATCCCCGGCTCCACAGTCAGCGATATCCGTGATTCGGACGCACGAATCCCCCTGCTCATGCCCAACGTCCCCTCCCTGAGCTCTATGGCCTTCAGCATGTCGCTACGAGTGATTATGCCCTTGAGGTCGCCTTTGTCGGTCACGAAGACCCGGCCCACATTCCCCCTCTGCATCATGGTCAGGACGTCGGTGGCGGGGTCGTCTTGATTGGCCATAGCCAGCTTGTCGCTGGTCGTCATTGCTCGATCTACCCTGGTGGTTGCCCACAGGTCTTTACTGAACCGCCTCAAATCGCCCATCGTCACGCATCCGATAATCTCCCCGTTAGATATCACTGGAAATCCGGTGTGCTTCGTTCGGGTCAGCTCTTCTGAGAGACTCGCCAAAGTCATGTCAGGAGGGACGGTATCGACGTTCCGCGTCATCACGTCGGCCGCCCTGACTCCTCTGAGGTCCTCCTCGGCGATTGTTTGCTGCAAGGAAGCGCTGCTGCTACTCGAGATGAACCAGCCAATCAGCAGAGCCCAGATGCCTGAGATGAAGTCTATGAAGAATATCGAGAATACTCCGAAAGCCATGATGATCATGGCGAAGATCTCGCCTATGTGAGAGGCAATCTCAGTCGAACGGACGACATCTCCATTCCTCCTCCAAAGGATGGAGCGAAGAATTCTTCCTCCGTCCATGGGGAAGGCCGGGATGAAATTGAACAAGGCCATCAGCAGGTTCACCAGCGACAAATAGAATATTGGGGCTTGGATTATCGCAGAAAGCCCGGCGAACGCCGAAATCAACCAGAGGAGAAAGAAGACAACGGAGAGGCCAAGGGATGTGAGGGGTCCTGCGGCGGCCACCTTCAGCTCCACCGAAGCGTTATTCGGCTCTCCCTCTAGGTCGGAGACGCCACCGAGAAGGAACAGCGTTATCCGTCTGATTGCCAGCCCGTTTCTCTTCGCTACAATCGAGTGGGCCAACTCATGGAGAAGCAGGGATCCGAAGAACAAGAGGGCCGTTACCACCCCTATCAGGAGATAATCGAACTGACTCAGTCCTGGATAGGCCGCCGGCATCAGGGAGAAGCCGATGGTCCAGACGAGCAGGAAGAAGATGATGAACCATGAGTAGTCAAGATAGATTGGAATCCCAGCCACTTTTCCTATAGGTATGGCCAAACCTTAGTGGTCTTCGTGCCGCATAACTATTTTAATCTGAATACACGGTTTCTAAACATGGGAGCACAGGCATCCCCATCAGGCTGATCTAACCTTGCGATGGAAAGTGAGGGGCATTCGTTACACGCGCCCTGCCCAGGTGGGCAAGAGCGGGACGATTCGCTGATTAACGCCAGCTCTGTGTCCGTATCAACATCGTTTCACCATCCCCGAACCAAGACAAATGTCCGGCTCGCTATCGTTTCACAGAACCTACTTCTCCCGTCCATTCCAAGCCCCCCTCAAGGTAAGAAGAAAATGACGCAGAACACAGCGGCTGAATACCCAAGGACCGCATCCATAATCGCCCTCGCTGGTGGCCTCATCATAACGCTGAGCGGCGTGCTACTCGTGGCCGCCTCAGCTTTCGTCCTCCCGAACCTCAAGTATACCAGCATCAACGTCCCACAGGGACTCTCGGCATCTGCCATACCGGGTCTTGTCTCCGGCTTCGTCGGACTGATGGGAATCTTCGGGCTCGTGTCTGGTGCCATTGTCCTCGTGTCCTCGGTGATGCTCCTGACCAACTCAGGTCAGCCAAGGACCTGGAGCGTTCTCATCCTGGTCTTCTCGGTGCTGAGCTTTGTCGGCATGGGGGGGTTTGTCGTGGGAGCGGTTTTGGGCATAGTCGGCGGCGCACTGGTACTGAAGTGGAAGCCACCGGCACTGTAGGTACAGAGGTGAGGAAAGCTGCCCCGGTGGTGGCCTGGTGAGGGCCGTCTTCCGGGGCATCCCCCTGATTTCAGGCGAGAAACAAATTATTGGGAGACCGTTTCAAACGAGGAAGAAACGGTATCATTTTCGTTTCAGCGAACCGATTTAGTCTCAGTTCCGTTATACCCTGGCAATGGCTGCAGATGTAGCACTAGAAAGGAACTCAGCATACCCCAAGACGGCTTCAATCCTCGCACTAGCTGGCGGCATGATCATGGTCCTGGGAGGCGCGATATTCATCGGAGTGGCATCCTTCGTCATCCCTCACATGAACCTCGCCAACGTTACCGTGCCAAAGGGGATAGTCGGGGCAAGCCTGCCCGGCCTCATTTCTGGCGTGCTAACGGTCATGGGGGGGTTCGGGCTGGTGTGCGGAGCCATCGTGCTGGTATCCGCGACCATGCTCCTGGCCAAGGTCGGCGACCGGAGGACTTGGGGGATACTAATCCTGGTCTTCTCGGTGCTGAGCTTTGTGGGTCTCGGAGGCTTCATCGTAGGGGCCATCCTCGGCATATTAGGGGGCGTGCTCACCCTCCGTTGGAAGCCGCCGCTTCCCAGGTCCACTCATGGCTAAGGGATAGGGATTAACTCCGGATTATTGGATAGCGGCGGGAGATGGAGAAGCTCGAGGTTCTGCTGATAGTACTCGTGACGGCCGCGGCAGGGCTCGCGCTCTCCATGTTCATCCTCGCACTGAGCGTCGCTCCCAACGAGTCCCCGCTCAACGTGATTGCAGAGCTAATGACAGGTGGCTTCGCGCCGAACCTGACGATTCTCATCCCGCTCTCTTCCCTCCTCTTCCTCTTCACCCTGCTCGCTAGCGTGGTGGGGATAATCTACTTCCTCGTACTCCCGGAGATGAAAAACTATGTTTCAGGGACGGGAACGGGGAAGGATGCCGCTTCCGTCGTCATGAAGACCCTTAAGCCGGACGAGAGAAAAGTGGTCGGTGTGCTAGATGCCCACGGCGGGACTTACCTGCAGAAGTACATCACTAAGGAGGCAGGTCTGTCGAGGCTGAAGACCCACAGGGTGATAGCCGCGCTCTCGGAGAGAGGAATAGTTCGCGCGGAGAAGCGCGGGAATACGAACGAGGTCTCGCTGGTGGAATGGTTCCACGACGGCATGCATCAGCAGTGAAGGAAAGATTCAACATAGCCTCGAGCCCACTTTCAGAGCTCCGACGACGAGATCGTAATAGGCGGTTTGACCTTTGCTGTCACTGGGCGGGGGCGGTCGTAGTGGGCATGGAGAGCGCATCCGCTATGCCGTTGGCCCAGGATTCAATCTCCTTCCAGTCTCTGTAGTCGCCGTCAGGCATCGATTCGCGCACTGCCTTGCTGCGGCGCATGAATTTGTACGTGAGCCCCATTGCACCCCCGAGTTTGTTGCCATCGAGCGCCCCGAAGAAGACCCGGTGGTCGCGAGGCTTGGCAGCCTCGCGAAGCTCGTCAATCTCCTTGGGCCCTGAGACGGAGGCGTCCGCCAAATCTTGACCCTTGGAGTTCGTTTTTTGAAGTCCCACAGGCCCGCTACTGAATAGCCAGACCGGTCGACCTGTAAGGGTTGCCTGGTTCTTGAGGATGAACTGCTTTGCCTCTTTGATCCAATGGAACATGTATAGCGCGCTTCCCACTACGAATGCATCATAGTCTCCGGGCCTTGGGACCGAGCTCACAGCATACAAGTCCGTCGGCAGTCCACGCTCCCGGAGCCTCTCACCAATGAACTCGGCTATCCCCTTGGTTGACCCGGCCTTGCTGGCATAAGCAACGAGAACTTTCATCACGCTTCAGCCAACTGTCCCATGCGACCCTCTTAAGGCGGGGACACGATTCTCACGCGTGGCGCTGTCGCCAAGTCTCCCTGGCCTAAGCGGACTTCCGGAGGCTCGCTACAATCTCGTTGTGCCGACGGCACGCGGAGCCGTGGAAGCCGCACCTTCCGGAGGGGCCGAGACCGAGTGACTCGTATCTCGTGAATCCGTCAGGGAATACCGTGACAACGTTCTCGAACCGGCTCCTGAGCCTCTTCGCTGCCACGAAGTTCGCCCCAGAAGACACCCCGACGCAGAACCCGAAGTTCTTGGCCAGTCTCTTCGACTCTGCGATGGCTTCGTCGCTTCTGACCTGTATCACTTCCTCAATGACCGGACTGAGAGTCCCTTCCTCGTCCTTAACAAGCGCCGGAACGAAGCCATCCCCAATTCCCCCGATTTCGTGAGGGCTTGGCTCCCCGCCGCTCATGACGGCAGACTCGGCCGGTTCGACCGCCGCGATGAAGATGTTGGGATTGACTTCGCGCAGCGCCTTGGCGATCCCCATGAGCGTTCCCCCGGTCCCAACGCCGGCCACAAAGGCGTGGGGGGTAACAGACTCGGCGTCCAGTTGCTTGACTATCTCCTGTCCGGTAGTCTTGTAGTGGCATTCTGTGTTAAGGCCGTTCGAGAATTGGTCGGTGGTGAAGTAGTTCCCTTCTCTCACCATGTTGTCCCTCATCCAGAGGGCCTGGAGGAACCCTTGCTTCGCAGGGGATAGGATGAGCTCGGCGCCGAAGCCTCGAATGAGCTCCTTGCGCTCCTCGGTCATGTTGTCAGGCATTATGATCTTCACCTCGTATCCCTTCTGTCTCCCGAAGTAGGCGAGCGCGATACCCGTGTTCCCGCTCGTCGCCTCCACGATGACCATTCCTTTCTTTAGGAGCCCAAGCTTCTCGCTTTCGTCGAGGATGAACCAGACCATGCGGTCTTTGATGCTGCCTGTGGGGTTGACGCACTCGAGCTTGGCGTAGACCCCGTCGACCCTGACCATGGGGGTGTTCCCCACCTCGAGCTGGGCCTGCCGGCTCATCGGCAGTCATGGGGTGGCCTTTCTTTTACGTTCGCACCCTAATCAGAATTCGGCTTCTTCAGTTCGTGCGGTACCCACCCATGCCCCGCCGATGGCGATGGGGATGCCGAAGATTACAGCGACCCACTCCAGTATCGTGATCATTGAGCCAACGACGTAGTTCAGGGTGAAGGTCGAGATAGGGGTGTTCCAGTTTCCGTCGACGTACACTTTGATGGGAAAGGCAACAAAGAACAGAAACCCAATTCCGCCACTGCCGCCTGCCGACCTAGAACGCTTGCCCCAGTAATACCCCATCCTCTCTTCATGGGGGAGGCTCCTCCACCAAATCCAGGCTACAATCGCCGCCACGGCTACCGGGACGCTGACCAGCAGGAGTTCCCAAAGGACAGAATAGATGATGAAGTTTACTGGATTCCCCATGGTCCAGAGGCCAAGGGTCGAAGGGACAATGCCCGTCGATTGGGCGTGGCCTACGATCCACCAGATGGATATCCGGACTGCTTCAACTCCTGAGAAGGTCACCCTGGACGGAAGACAAAAATCCGGCGAGGGTCCTGGTCCCAGTATCAGAACTGGCAAAATGACACACAGGCCCTGCTTAATTATTGCAATTCTAATGGCATCAACTGGGCGCACTTCTCCTACTACTCCCTAGGCACGGGTGTTCAGACTCCTGCCCCGCACTCTGAAATCCTAGCTGTACTGAGAGGCGAAATTCCAGCCTAATGGGCCGCGCGGCCGTATCTAACGTGACCAAATCGGAGTTGTGGCTCTAGCCATTCCACCAGTTTCTCTGCTTCATGCCCCAGGAGGCCCAGATGGCTCCCACGACGGCAGTGAAGGCGAGAAAAATCACGACGATGATGGCGAGGTTCTGATAGGCGTTGTAGCTCCCGGCGTAGAAGAACAGCCAAAGGATAACGGCGATTATGGCTGCGAAGAAGGAGAAAACAGACACGCCCACTCTCCAGCCCATTCCTTCAGGCCTCAACATATGCTCCATGGCTGCCTCACTCGTGGCCCTGGAGGGGGAAACAGCCCTACTAAGGCTGTTCCCGAAACTCTTGGACCCGCCTGTCGTCGAGGGGGTTCGATGTGAGCATTGCAGGAAGGCTAGGCAAGAAGGCCATTCCTCTTTCTGTTCCCCCAGTCCCGGATACGGAGCTAGTCAGCTTTACTAACTCAGTCAGGTCTTACTACTAGTCTTAAATCCCGGCATTCTGGACGCTCTCTGTGAAACAATCAATGACGGTCAGCACCTCGCAAGTGAAGCTATGGGAGAGGCTGCCCGACGGAGAAACTGTAGAGGAGACTATCCGTGCCCTAAATGCCCGTGGTTTCAAGGCAGAGCTAGTTTCAGACCGGAGGGCGGCGCTGGAGAAGGTGCGTTCGCTAATCCCCAACGGGGCGGAAGTGATGACCGGGAGCTCAAGAACACTGGAGGAGATCGGGCTGGTAGATGCATTAGCCACCCAGGACCACCCCTGGAACAATTTGAAGGCGCAGATTGTGGCGGAGAATGATAGAGAGAAGCAGATGACACTGAGGAGAATGGCCATGTTCGCTGACTATTTCCTCGGAAGCGTCCACGCCATCACCACGAAGGGACAGCTGGTCGCAGGGAGTGCAAGTGGAAGCCAGCTCGGTGCCTATTCGTTCGGAGGCAGGAACTTGATACTTGTCGCAGGTACGAATAAAATCACCGAAGACCTCGACGATGCGCTGCTCAGACTGCGGGAGCACTCTGTCCCTCTTGAGGACCAGAGGATGAAGGGCCTCGGGTTCCCGGGGACCTACCTGTCTAAGATCTTCATCTACGAAGGGGAGAGGCAGCGGAACGTCCACGTGATACTCGTGAACGAGAAGTTGGGTTTCTGAGACAATCAGCCCCTAGAGAGCGAGATTAGAGCCTCTGCCAGTTCCTTCGGCTTTGTTATCATCGGCCAGTGGCCGGTTTCCATGACCTTGTATGGGCCCTGCAGCTTCCCCCACTTTCCTGCGATTATCTCGTCCACGGGGTCTCCAGTCAGGGTGCAGAAGACGTATGCCTCCTTCACCCCGTCGTAATTCCTTGACAGAACGACAGGGTCCCTGGCCATCTTCATGGGCCAGGGGGTAGCCATGGCCATCATCCAGGACCTGACCTTCCCCTTGACATCTTTCCCGATGCGGTCCACCGTTTCCTCGCTAAGGGGGACCGCGAACGCACCGGGAGGCTGTGGCCCGAACTCCTCTGTTGGGTCGAAGGACCCCTGGGGTGTTCTCACTCTCTTCGGTCGGAACGAATCGAGATAGATGACCTTCTTCACCTTGTCGTGCGCCCGGTCGGCCACCAAAGCTGCAACCTTGCCTGCGAAGCTGTGCCCCACCAGAACGAAACTACCTATCTCGTTGTACTTCACAACGTTCAGAACGTCTTGGACCGCCGTCTCCAAGCCCACGTCCTTGGTGGCGAGATGTACCCTCTCCCCCATGCCGGTAAGCGTGGTCGGATAGGCTGAATGACCCCTTCTCTCAAGCTCGGGAACAACCCTCTTCCAAGCCCAAGCACCGAGCCAGGCTCCGGGAACCAAGACGAAAGTTGACATTACTTGTCCCGCACTTCGGCGGCGAGTATAAGCTCAGAGCTATCAACCAAAATAACCCAAGGTCAACCTAGTTTGCTCGAAGTGAAAGGTTCGGATTCCCAGAGGAGCGAACCACTCAGATAAAGAATGACTAACAGAATGGTACCCCTAAACGCCGGGCTGCTGTGGTAGCGGGCCAGACCGCCTGTACCTGTAACGCTCATACATCAGCTCGACGCCGTGCTTGTTGAACCTGAAGGTCACCTCCATCTTCGCCCCTGCATCGAGGGTGTAGAACCGGGCCACGCCGTCTTCCTCCCCCTCGGGAACCAAGACGATGTCCTTTCCGATGTCCTCGCCAGTGAGCATGAGAAAGCTCCCGTTGATCTTGACCTCAGCGAATATCGTGTCCTTGTAAGCCTTGTATTGTCCTTCCAGCTTCTTCAGTAGCGTCTCCAGCCTGACGGCGCGCAACTCACTTGGGTCTACCCCGGTAAGCATCGACTGGGCAATCATGGCGAGCCTCCCCATGTTGTAGCCCGTGCCGTTGGCTAGCAGCACGACGCCGGACTTCAGGTCCCTGATGTAGTTCATCTGGGCAGTATAGCAGTCGACTGAACCCCCGTGCCCAACCACCTTGTGGCCATGGAAGCTAGGGAGTATCTGGAGCCCGTAGCCGTAGGAGTCCCCGCCGTAGTGCTCGGCAGGCCAGCTCCCGTAGGGGGTCTCCATCTTCTCCAAGGTCTCCTTCCCGACGATCCTCTTCCCTTCGAACTCCCCGGAGTTGATGTACATCTTGACATAATTTGAGAGGTCAGAAACGCAGCTCTTGATCCCGCCTGCTGCTCCGTCGCCGTATGGAATAGGGACAGGGGTCACCTTGGTTCCTCTGATGAGATAGGGGGTGGCGACATCACTGTCTGCCGCTGTGCCAGATTTATCAAGAAATGTCCTTTTCATTTGGAGCGGGGTTAGTATCTCGTCGGCCACGAACTTCATCCAGTCCATCCCGCTCACCTTGGAAATTATCTCCCCGAGAAGAACGAAGCCTTCGTTAAGGTAGAAGAGCTTCTCCCCTGGCTTCGCCTCCACCCAATCGTCGACTTCGCTCAGGAAGGAAATCATATCCCCGAGGCTCGAAATGGGTAGCCAGTGGTGATACTCTCCGAACCCGCTATACAAGAGGACCTCTAGCGCCCCGAGGCCGGGAATCCCGCTTGTGTGGCTCAGCAGGTGGTGAATCTCTACCTCCTGGAATGCCTTCTGCTTCAGTGGTAGGAACTTTGTCACAGGGTCGTGGAAGTCCATCTTTCCGGCCTCAACCAGCTTCGCAATTGAGAGGGCCACGAAGGACTTGGTTATCGAGCCCACACCGTACAACGTTTGCTCGGTCGCAGGGAGCGCTGCTGAGACATCCTTGTATCCGAAACCCCTCGCGTGCACCACCTCGCCGTCCTCGATTATGGAAACGGCGATGCTGGGGAGCTTGGTCTCGCTCAGTTTGGCGAAGACTATGTCGTCGAACCTACTGGAGTCAAAGCTGGCCATGAACCGCTCGTCCAAGACGACTCGTTAAAAGCGCTCTCGGCATAGAGGTTTGGGCATCCTATCATTGTCTGATTGGATGGTCGCTGAGGGCTCGGAACAGATGTGCTCAGTAGCCGCTCCTGAGAAGGCCTGCGTAGTCGAACACCATCACTCCATCGCTGTTGGCTAGTGCGTATTGGAACTGCGACTGATATTCGGTCACACTGGAAGTGGCGAAGACGCCCACCGAAGCGATAATGCCGGGCCTGATGTACTGCTGGTATGCTGGACCGTACGTTTCAAGGATCAGGAGGTCGGGCCCTAAAGGAGAGTTCATGTCAGTTGTGGTAACCGCTGTCTGGCAGTGGCACAGAGCGAGGTCTGCGAGGAGGGCCTCCTGTGTTGAAAGGCTCAGTGCCGACACATCCAGGCTTATGCCGTCCTCTCCCAGGCCGAAAATGACGCTCGGCATGGGCTGTGACGAGTTGGTGAAATAGAGCGCGAAGAATATCTTCAAGCCCTCGGCGTGCGACTGGTTCACAAAGTAACTCAGTTCATTTCCGTCGAAGAGGAGAGCCCCCTCCCTGTAGACCTGAAAGAAGACCGTGTTGAAACTGTGGGAGGAGGCGAAGCCCAGCATCGTGCCGAAGTTAGATTCGTTGACGAGGCCGTTTCCTTGGTCCACGTACATTATGATGGGCTTCGTCGGGCTGTTTTGGGACTGGAAGAGGAAAACGAGCGCGATGACAAGGATTACGGCCGCGCCTATATAGACTGCCACTCTGCGAATCCTACTCCGCCCTCTCCTTCTCATAGGCGGGCCCCTACCATCGCTCGGAATGCTTCAGTATGAAGTAGAAGGCGTTGTCGTTTAAGACGTTTTCAATCTGCCGGGCCGATAGGCCTGTGGTCTTCATCCCCCTCCTAAGGCGCCCTAACTCCGAGAGGTTGTCAAGTCCCACTGGTGTGGTCTGCATTCCGAGGTAGTCGGTGCCGAGGGCGGGGAGCGATTCCCCTCCAATCTCGAACATGTGCTTTGCGTGCACGGCCAGCTTCTCCGGATTGAACGGACTCCCGATGCAGCTCCTGATGAAGGTCAAGCCTACAATTCCGCCGCGCTTGGCCGTCCGCCTGATAAGCGAGTCCGAGACGTTCCTCTTGTTGGCCTGAACGGCTAAGGAATTGGAGTGGCTGAAGAACGGGGGCGCCTCTGAGACCTGAAGGGTTTCAGATGAGGTCTTGGGCGAAGAGTGCGAAAGGTCCACCATTACCCCCAGCCTGTTGGCAAGGGTGACCAGGGCCTCTCCCTCCCCGGTGAGGCCGTAGTCCTTGGTGGACAGGCATGAAGCAGCATACTTGTTGTCGTAATTCCAAGTGAGCCCAATGGACCGGACACCGAGGTTGTAGAAAATCCGAAGGTCCTCAGGTTCGCCGAGGGCTTCGCACCCTTCGATATGCATGACGATTCCCGTCGCCCTCCCCAGGTTCTCGAGGTCTTCCCGGGTCCTGACTATTTTCAGCGACTTCGGGTAGAACTCCTCGAGGGCGTAGTAGATCTTGACCAGCTCGATGGCAATGTCTCTCGGGGAGGCGAGAGCGGAGGACGGGGACCATACCCTGTAAGTCTTTTCCATGGCCTCGACCTTCCTGCGGTTAAGGCTCCCTACGAAAGGGAAGATAGAGCCAAGGACGAGCTTCATACCGACCTTGCGGTACTTTGGGATATCCGCTTGCCTTCCCTTCACGTCCTCATCGAAGGGTTTGATATCGGCGACGCCACCCATGAGATAGTAGTGCCCGATGTCCTCGTGGAGGTCCACCACCATGGGCGAGCAGCGGCCATCGACCGGATTTAACTGTCTCCCGAACACTAGCCCCGGCCCTTAGAGGGTGGACTCTGCTGTCGGCCTCCGCGGAGTGACGCGCCGGAGGACGCGGTTTCTCAACTGGCGCAGGCCGTAACCTTCAATCGCCGAGATGTTCACTGAATCGAAGTCCCCGAAGAGCGGGTCTCCTTCTATGTGGGAGCGTCCTCCGTTGGGGAGCAGGTCAATCTTGTTCAGCACGAGTAGGATTTTCCCCGGGTCCACCTCTAGCTCGGAGAGGGTCTCCCTACAGCTGAGGAATTTCGTCCTGATGCTGTCAAAGGGCTCGCTAGCGTCCACCATGAGGAGGACCAGATCAGCGTAGCGGAGCTCGTCCAGTGTAGACTTGAACGACTCCACAAGATAGGTTGGGAGCCGGGAGATGAAGCCGACGGTGTCCGAGAGGAGAATCTTGCTCCTGGAGCTCAGGAAGGTTACCATTCTGGTGGTGGTAGAAAGGGTCGTGAAGAGGTTGGGGGAGGCCTCCTTGGACTCCGCCGCTAAGCGGTTGAATAAGGTGGTCTTTCCACTGCTCGTGTAACCCGCCAGGGATACGAACGGGACGCCGAGCTTCCTCCGCTCGGCCGTGTGAAGGTCCCTCACGGTTCTGCTCTTCTCCAGCTTCTCCTTGATGAAGGCCATTTGCTTTCTCAGCGCCCTGAACTTCACATCAACCGCATACTCTCCCATGCCCATGAAACCAGCCTGCTCTCCCCTAACAGAGTAGCGGACCTCGTCTCTGGCCCTCGGCATGGCATAGCGGAGCTCTGCGAGCTGGACCTGCAACTTCGCCTCTGTGGTCGTCGCCCTCTTTGCGAATATATCGAGGATCAGCCGCTCCCTGTCAATCACCTGGGCGTGAGTCTTTGAGGAGAGCTTGTTCGCCTGGGCAGAGGTGACGCTTTCGTCGATGATTAGCGTCCCCGAGCGGGTTTCCTCCACCATCCCTTCCAGTTCTTGGGCTTTCCCTACCCCCACGCCATACTCCGACTTGATGATTTCCCTCTGTGTGACGATCTCGGTGACCTCGTACCCTGCTGCCCTTGCCAGTTCGGCGATTTCGCGCTTGGCAAACTCGTCGGGATAGGTAACAATAATCGCTCTGCTTCCTTGGCTTGTATTCAAACGGTCTCAGGAGCAGGCACCAATGTCGCCCGTAAAACGATTGCCTCTCGTCTAGGTTGGTGAAAGCTGCGTGTATCCTAGGCCCTGGTGACCTTGGTTCCCATCAGGTGGTCGGTGTACTTCTCCTGATAATCCTTGGAGAGAGCCAGGCCGATGATCACGTCCAGCAGGAGTAGCAGCCAGTAGATCTTGCTGACGTTCCTGACCAGCGCCTCGCCAAGGGTCGGGTTGGATCCAGTCTTGGAGATTACCTTTAGGTGGAAAATCCCCTTACCAATGCTCTTCCCTCGGGTCGACTCCAAGACCGCAAAGTAGAGGACGAATATGATCCCCCACAGGAAGGCGATCCCTCCGAACACGAGACCGAAGAAGCCGACCCCGCCAGTGAACAGGGCGGGCAGGGCGATCAGGGCGGTCAAAATGCCGAGCACCAGGTATACTATGATAGCATCTATCACGAAACTCACGAACCTCCAGAGCCAGTACTCCTGGGCCTTCTGGTCCTTGGTGAGCGTTTCGAATCCGCTCACAGAGCCCGATGGGGCCGCTGAAGCGCTGGCCTGGAGTGGTGCGCCACAGCTAGGGCAGAATGCGGCCCCATCAGGAACCGGCTTGCCGCACTTGGGGCAGAACAATTCAGGCGCTCTACATGGAGCGTTCGAAGCGGGCTATTTATTGCGTCGGGGCAGATTCGACCGCGTATGGTCTAAAGGAAGATCGCTAGGACGTATGAGAGGCCGAAGGCCGCCAGGGGGGCCACGACCCATAGGGATAGGGTCTCCCCGACAAGCCGCCTGTTTACCGCTGAGAAGACATGGGAGTAGGCTGCGCCGAGCATTCCGCCCAGGAGGCACTGGCTTATCGAGACAGGGAGGGCGAACTGTGTCCCGAGCCACACGATGACGGAGCTTGAGACGAAGGCGGAGAACACGCCCTGGGGACTGAGGCTCAGCATCCTGTCGCCTATGCTCCCTCCGAGGGCGTTCCTCCCGAACGTCACCACGCCGATGGTGGCAGCTGCGACCAGAAGGAGCATGACCTCGTAGCTGACCGGAACTCCCGCAAGTGTGCCCCCGTAGATCATGCCGACGTTATTGGCGCCAAGGGTGTAGGAGACGGCGAGCCCGCTGACGAGCGCACCCGCCCTGTTCAACGAATCAATCGTGAGTATGCCGAACCCTGCGACAGACCGCGCGACAGAGGTGTAGACCAGGAAGGTCAGTAGGGCCGTGGCTGCAGGGGCGAGGAACCAGAAGGCGACCACCGTCTCTGATCTGGCAACGTTAACAGGGATGGTTGAGTGGAAGGTCGCGCCCAAGAAAGCACTTACCATAATCATGCTGAATGAGACGGGAAGATCGACTAGCGTCAGGCCGAGCGTCAGGACCACCGAGACAATCAGAGTCGCAAGCAAGATCGTGGAAGTAGTGGTTGACGCGAGCGAGCCGCCGAATGTGGCCACCATCTTCGAGCCCTCCAGCAGGGTCCCGACAAGGAGGCCTATCACTGAGGTTAGGACTGCTACTGTGAACGGGAGGGAGCCAGATCCCCTGAGGTTCCCGATGAGGAAGGAACTGTTGTTCCAGCCGAACAGGAAGCTCAGCAGGGCGGCCAGGCCTATGAGGAGCTCATCCATACCCTTTCGCGATCAGGACCAGAATAACGTCACTTGCATCTTCGGCGTTGTCCGCCACGTCGTCTGCCACGAATACGAAGTCCCTCAGTTGGATAACAGTCACAGGGTTCATGGAGTCATCGCTCGAGAAGAGGGTCTTCAGGAAGGCGTCCTTGTGAGAGTCGGCCTCCTCTTCGAACTTCTCGACGATGTGCACCTTGGAGAGCGCCTCCGCTTTCCCCTGCTGCAGCGCCTCGACCAGCGTGGTGAGCGCAGCCACGGATGCCTTTAGGGCGGCGAGGAACTGCATGATCTCAGGGGAAGCGAGCATCCCCTTCGCCTCGAGCCTGAGCCGGGAGTCAGAGGAGATAAAGCGAGCTGCGTCCTTGGCGCTGTCGGCGATGTTGTCTATCTTCTCGAGCAGGTTGAGTATGTCCTCCCGGACCCCACCGAAGAAGGCGCCCTCGGCGATCTTCAGGCTCAAGTTCCGGTGGATTTCGTCCGCCTTCGTTTCGCCCTCGAAGACCTTCTCGACCAGGTCCGCGGCGGACTTCGTGTCGCCCCGGCCCCAGGCGACCACGCTCTCCTCGAAAGAGTCCACCGTCTTGGACACCGTGTCCAGAAGCACGAGCACGCCGTCGAAGACCTCCCTCTCCCTCCTGTTCACGGAGAGGAAACTGAAGTCAACCAATGTGTTGGAGAGGGTGTGACAGACATCCCTTATGTCTTCGGTTTGTAGAGGACCGTCTGGAATAATAGACGCCTTTCGTCTTCGCATGGGCATCGCCATTGTACTGCCCTTCGTGCGGCAAGCTCAACGAAGACGATGCGGCATACTGCGTTGCATGCGGAAAAGCCCTGGCACGGACGGCCGGGGGGTATCAGGGCGGACCTCCTGCCGTCAGGTACACCGCGGAGATGGTTCCGGGCCAATACGAGCACATCCTAAGTGATACTGCGCTCCGAGACGAGAAGGGCGCCGACATTTACGTGGCCAGACGACTTTCGATGCTTCACCTCAACTTCGACGTCCTCGACCCACAGGGACGGGCATGCGGTCACGTGAGCCACAAAGCCGGACTCGCACACATTAGCTTTGAAGTGAGCGATACCATGGGGAGCATTCTGTGCGTGGTCAAAGCGGGGACAGTTCGCAGCAGAGGCAGAGTCCCTGATTGCTGGATTGAGGACACCAACGGGAACAGGCAGGGGACGTTCCAGTTCCAGATTGGGATCCTCAGCTTCGTGCTTAGGAGGCCCGACGGTTCACCAGTCTTTGGAGCGCAGGTGAGCACGGTGGGAGGACTGGACCAGCGGCTCCACGAACTCGGTTCGAGGAGGTACGCAATCACGCTCTTCGACCCTGGTTACCCGATACTGGAACTCATGGGCGTGATTGTTGCCTTCGACAATGGCGTGATCTAGCAGGCGCGGGCTGTCTTGCCCAATCAGACTGTTCGGCCGGATAGCTCCTGACCCCGGCGAGTTAGGAAGAGCAGCTACGCCTTCGCCACGCTTCCGCCGTCCACCAGAATGTCCGATCCAGTGATGAAGCCAGCACCCCTAGAAAGACAGAAGCACACAACCTCCGCTATCTCTTCGGGGGAGGCCATCCTTCCAAGCATACTCTCTCTTTCGAGTTCCAATCGGACGGCATCCCTGCTGACTCCCCTGGATCTTGCCTCGGCCCTGACCCACTTATCTGTCATCGGGGTCGTTACGTTGCCCGGACTTACACTGACAACTCGGATCCCGTAGCCTGCGAGCTCGGCAGCGAGGGCCTTCGTGAGGCTCACGATGCCACCTTTCGTCATACTGTAGAGTGCGCTCTTTGACTCCCCAATCTGCGCGCTGTTCGAGCCGATGTTGATGATTACTCCTGACCTCATCCGCTTCATGCTTGGAATGACCTCCCTCGTCAGAATGAACGTTCCGCGAAGGTTTGTGTCCACGATTTCGTTAAACTCCTCGATAGCGATTCTGTCTAGCTCCTTGTAATGGTATATTCCCGCGTTGTTGACGAGGTAATCAATCCTTTTTTCGCCCTTCAGAATCGAAGATACGAAGTCCGCCACATCCTTCGGTCTGCCTACGTCCCCCCGAAAGTAGCGGACAGTGAAACCTTTCCCCACGAGCCCCTTGGTCAGACGCAGTCCCTCCTGTGCATCCCGGCTGATGAAGTGTACTTTGCATCCGCGTTCTGCCAGAAGCTTGACGACTGCTTTCCCGATTCCCCTAGATCCTCCGCTGACCACAGCCACTTTGCCCTTGAACTCCAAAGTAGAATCGCGACGCCGGCTAGAACGGGTCAGGCCAATTTACGGCTTCGCAGCACGTGCACTCGGTTCGACCCTTTGGGTTGACCAACCTTTGTGGTCAAGTTCGCGTCAGGGCCAGGACTCCAATTATGATGAGTATGACGGCACCAATCTTCCGTGCGCCGGTCCACCTGCCAGGGGCCCTTTCAGGAGGAATCACTCCAGGACGAATGCGAACTAGAATCGAAGAGTAAAGGAACACCACAGTCGGCTGAATTGCGGCTAGACCCGAAGCGAGGACGACCGAACCGAGCGACAAGGCGGTATAGAGGAGGACAAACCCTAGTTCACCTAGGGCCGTGGTCGCGACCAGCAGCAGGAAGAGCCGCCCGTCCACCCTCCTCCATGCGGCTGCGAGCCTTTTCGGTCTAATGCCGGCAAGAATGATTGTGCCGACGATTCCTCCCACGAGGAACCAGAAGAAGTACGACCAGACATCCACGTTTTCCAGTGCAGACTTGGATGCGACCCTGGATACCGCAGAAAAGAAGGCGTAGACGAGGATGATACCAAGCGCAATGTTCTTCGTGTCAATTCTCTTGTAAAGGACGAGAAAGGCGCTCAGGATGAGGACTAAGATTCCGAGGTAGTTCGTCGCGGAGAGTTCCTCGCCCAGAAACACGAGGGCGAGAATCGCTACGAACAGCGGGCTGGTGTAGATCAGAGAAACAACGTTTGTCCCCTGCTCCTTCATCATGGCAAAGTTATACAGGATGAAGAGGAAGGCGAAGGCAAAGCCGACAGCGGTTCCCACGAACCATGCATCGAAGGCGAACGAGACCTTCCACGCAAGAAAGATTGCGATGGCGACTGGGATGGTGAGCCAGGTCGTGATTATGTCGTATGATACCGGGTCGTCGAGTCGTTGGTGCAGGACATAATTGTCAATAACGTTCGAACCGGCGAGGCAGAGTGGGACCGACAGGGAGAACAGCCAGAAGTAGTTCACGGCACCCTTTTGGCCCGATTTGGTGCCATTGATAAGATGGACGTCACTTCATTGGAAGTAGTTGGGGGATTGATGGAGGAAGATTGGCGAAAGGCGAGAGCTCGGACTTGCTCTCTACTGCTGTTCTACGCAGCTGGACGGCCCGTCTGACCTAACTAGATTGTCAGAATTATGAGAATGATTAGGATGATTATTATGATGACCAGGATTGCTACGATATGGGCAAAGGCATGCCTTCTCTTGCCGCGTGCCTGAAACACTGTGGCGAGGGGTAGGGTGAGGAAAGTCAACAGGTTGGTCAGAGCCGTGGAAATCCTGCCCAGGGTCTTGCTCAACGCCCCAACTCGTGGGGCATTGGAAATTTATGATTTTCCTCTTCGCTTGGTGCTTTGATTGGCCCGTGTTCCTGCTAGGGCCCGAAGTCCAGGATCACCAGCAGAACGACCGCAGCGGCCAGAACGACGGTGGCGTAGGTGAGCAGCCTCCCCAGGCGCTCCAACCTCTTCACAGCAGCCTCATTCTGGGTTTCCATCTCGCTTCACCACCTGTTGTGCCTCACAAAAGCACCAGAACCAACGCAACGATGCTCAAAATTAGAACGGCGGTTCCCAGCCGTTCCACTCTACGCAGGGCTCTTTCGTAGCGGTCGGTTAGGTCGGTACTCAATTTATCAGAATAAGCCTTCGGGGTCGGTATTAAGGCTGGCGACCTGTTTCCGAATAGTGAGAGCACGGCTCCCGATCTTGGCGGCTGGTGACCACTCGACTAACCTCCCACGTTCGTGGCTACTGGTTGCGTCACCCGTCTGTGAGAGGTCAGCTGGACCCATAGGCCGACTAAAGTCAGCGCGCCGGCGACCAAGGTCGATACCGTTGGGCCGAGGCCGAAGTAGACGAGGACGTTGAAGAGAAGAAAGCCTCCGGCGACCGCTGTGACGACTTTGACGATCTTGCTTGACAGGACCAGGCCGATGACGAATAGGATTACCCCCGTGACAAGCGCCAGGGTCGAGCTCAGCCCAAAGCCAAGCGCCAAGAGGTATGCAGCGTAGCCGACGACCAGGCCAACACCTAGGGGCAGGATGGCCACCCCCAGTAGGCCACCAACGACGAATCCGAGCAGGACCCCCAAGAGATCCCATTGGGGCGAGATGTACTGGGCAACCAAGACCCCCCCGAAGACCGCCCCCATCAGTCCCACCACCATGAAGGCGACGACCTTAGCCAGCGTGCCTCCAGCGAATATCAGCGCCAGGGATACCACAAGCAGGGCCAAGAACAGCAGGTCCGAAGGGACGTGGGCCATTGCCGGAACCAGCGAACTTGGTAGTGAAAACATGGTGGCCTATTCACCGCTTGTGCCCGGGTGGGCAGCTCCGCCGTGGTCCGGCGGCCACTTAAACGCTGGGATTTGAACGGCGCCTCGGAATCTAGGTTGGGCTAAGTCGTGGAAATGTGGGGGAAGGCTCTCGTTGCAATCCGCTCCTGAACGGAGACCTCAGGCGAACTCTGTTCCTAATAGGGTTCCCGTGAAATCCCTCTATCGAGCTTGTTCTAGTTTTCCAACAAACTGAAACTCTTAATTTGGGTATAAATCGGCACCGACCTTGGTGCCGCGGTAGCTCAGCCTGCTCAGTGACCTGAGGCCAAGGAGCAGCTTCCCAAGAGCATCCGGCTGATCGACTTGCAAGAGTCGGGCCAAAGACCGGAGTGTCGTCGGCTCAAATCCGACGTCGCGTCGGGGAGTCTCCGACCCGCGGCACTTCCACTTCACTACTTGCCATAGCAAATGACGTCTTTCCACCGATGCCTTCCATGCTTGAGCGATGGAGATCTCACGTCTTGGGCCTCTTGCCCAGTGAGGATAACCCCGCATGATGGAAGTGGGCAGGAATCCCAAGAAGATTCTTCACCCCGTTGACGTCAATATACCGGATAAAACTGCGGCCAGCGTCGACTGCCCTAGCAAAAGAATCGTTGGGTCTCAAAGTTCAACTGGGGCCCGATTAAACCCGTGAAAAATGGCCTCAAACTCAGACGATGATAACCTACTCCGGGAGACGGCAGAACGAGCCGTTTCCTACCTTGCAGGTCTGAAAGACCGGCCCGTAGCTCCAACGAAAGAAGGTGTCCAGGGTCTCGGTTCCCTCCCACAGGAGCTCCCTGAAGAGCCTACCCCTGCTGCCAAAGTGATCGAGCTGCTCGACCGCTACGGCTCCCCTGCGACTGTCGGAAGCAACGGAGGGAGATACTTCGGGTTCGTCGTCGGAAGCTCGCTTCCAGCGGCACTAGCCGCGAACTGGCTTTCGAATGCGTGGAACCAGAGCGCGGCCATGGAGGTGATGTCTCCAGTCTCCACTAGGCTCGAAGCCAAAGCGGTCGGGTGGGTCCGCGACATATTCGGGCTCCCTCCAGAAGCTGACGGCTCGTTCGTGAGCGGAGCCACCATGGCAAACTTCTCCGGTCTCGCGGCAGCCCGCCATGCTGTTCTTGCGAAGGCTGGGTGGAACTTCGAAATCGATGGAATGCACGGCGCCCCGAAGGTGAATGTGGTTGTTGGCGACGACGTCCATGCCTCGGCCCTGAAGGCTTTGATGATGCTCGGGTTCGGTACGGGCCGCCTCGTGCGCCTTCCGGTGGATGACCAGGGGCGCATAATCCCTGATTCGTTACCCTCGCTATCTGGCCCTGCCATCCTCTGCCTCCAGGCTGGGAATGTGAATACGGGTGCGTTCGACCCGTTTCCTGAGCTCATCGAGTGGGCTCACGGGGCGGGGGCCTGGGTACACGTAGACGGCGCCTTTGGCCTCTGGGCGGCAGCATCCCCGCGG
>Ga0187772_10000090_pt1 | contig 34045 bp, 43 predicted proteins | sample 0116_SJ02_MP15_2_FD_133137 | JGI IMG/M metagenome (GOLD analysis project Ga0187772, IMG submission 133137) | Tropical peat soil microbial communities from peatlands in Department of Meta, Colombia - 0116_SJ02_MP15_20_MG | ecosystem: Environmental > Terrestrial > Soil > Wetlands > Peat | place... | reverse complement strand
GTACTTTTTGCGATATCTCCATCTCCAATTGGATTTGGAAACATACAAAATGCATATATATATGGAATCGCTGCTGCCCTTGGGCTATTTGGTTGTGTAACGCTCCACGAACTTGGTCACTCGCTTTTGGCCATGAGGTACGGGATCAAAATAGAGAGCATAACTCTCTATCTGTTTGGAGGAGTTTCAGCCATCGAAATCCCAAAAAACCCACGAATTGAGCTTCCCGTGGCACTCATTGGTCCTCTGGTGAGTGTTGCTCTTGGAATTATATTTTTGATACCTTCGTTTTTTATTGTAGAACAAGTACCAAGTCTGTTCGTTAAACTTTTTGCATACATAAATCTTGTTTTAGGAGGCTTCAACTTAATACCCGCTTTTCCAATGGATGGCGGCCGAGTATTAAGGGCAGTTTTAGCTAGGAATAGATCCTATCTACAAGCCACAAGAGTGGCGGTTCAAATAGGCAAAACTCTTGCAGTTTTCATGGGACTAATTGGACTTTTTTATAATGCATTCTTAATAATAATCGCATTTTTTATCTACATAGCAGCATCAGAGGAGGGACGCCAAACCTCGGTTTCCGAAACGCTTTCAGGTGTAAAAGTGAAAGATATCATGACAAAAGATGTAGTAACAGTATCTCCTGAAATGAAGATATCCGATCTTATCGACCTCATGTTTGAACGAAAACACATGGGGTACCCTGTTATTGATAACGGAAAACTAGTCGGTATAGTGACGTTTGCAGATGCCCGGCAAGTTCCAGTAGATCGTCGCGATGAGATAATGGTAGGAAATATTATGAGACGAGAATTGGTCGTTGCAGCTCCAGATGAAGATGCAAGCGACATTATCATGAAGATTTCTCAAAAGAACATTGGCAGGATTCCAGTCGTTGACGGAGAGTCGCTCGTAGGCATAATTACTAGAAATGATCTAACTAATGCCATCACGCTCCTTGCAGAAGCCCGTGAAGACATAATACGCCCTGACGGGACTATAGCGCGCGTTATCCAGACCTGACCCACATGCACGGCGAAATAGCAGATAATTTAGAGATCACTATCATAGGAACCGCACACGTATCAGAAAAAAGTATCCGTGAAGTACAGCAGGCTATAGAAACGTACAAGCCTGATGTTGTGGCTGTAGAACTGTGTGCGAATCGTTACAATGCTTTAATCTCTTCTGAGACACCAGTTATATCTGTAAAAGATATTCTCACCAGCGGCAAAGTCTATCATTTCTTAGTTCACTGGCTTCTGGCATACGTACAGAATAAAATCGGCAAGGAGGTCAATGTAAAACCTGGAAGTGATATGCTTGCTGCCATAGAATCTGCCCAAAACGTTGGGGCGACAGTTGCGCTTGTTGACAGGGATATTAGCGTAACTATTGGGCGATTCTGGTCGAAAATGAGCATATTTGAAAAGTTTAAAATGCTCAAAGCACTTCTTGACATTGTTAAGAATGACGATCAAATTGAAGTTGACGAGATTACTGATGATGACGTTATCGCACAGCTCATCCAAGAGCTGAGACAGTTTTCACCCAACGCAGCGAGTGTGCTTGTAGATGAACGAGATGCCTATATTGCTGGGTCATTGTTACGATTGCGGGGAAGGGTCTTAGCAGTAGTCGGCGCTGGGCATAAAGACGGCATCCAAAAATATTTGGACGATCCTGGGCGCATTCTTCCGCTCGACTCAATAAACACAGTGCCTAAGAAGCGTTTCAGTTCCATAAAGATTGTTGGCATCGTTTTTCTGGGAATAATATGCGCTCTATTTGCATTACTGTTTACTTCTGGAGTGCCATTTAATCAGCTAATACTCGCTCTAGGGTGCTGGTTTTTGTTGCATTCGACTTTGGCGGCAACATGTGCAACCTTAAGCAGAAGCCATCCGCTTGCTATAATAACGTCGGCTTGTTATGCTGGGTTTAGTCCATTTATACCAATACCGTTTTTAAAAGTAGGAGTAATTGCGGGCATTATAGAAGCCGGAAAAAGACCTCCAACCGCAGCAGATTTCAAGGGGCTAACCAAAGTGGGATCCGTACGAGAGTTATTCTCAAATAAACTTTTTAGAATACTTATGAATGTCGCATTTATAAACATTGGAAGTTCAGTTGCAACATTTATCGCTTTACTCATAATATTTCCAATGACCGGTGTCAATATCTATGACATCCTAACCCACGCCATTTCACGACTGATAGGAGGGATACTTTAGATAATGCCAACGATAAGCACGAGCAGGAAAGAACTCCAAGACCTTACTCTTTCGTGGTTAGCCGTATCATTTGCTTTTTCTCTCGTATTAAGACCAGCTTTTTTCACAACGTCAATTCCTAATTTAGTTCAGGGTTTCATGATCTCACTCCTAGTTGTAGGAACGGGATTTGTGTTGCACGAATTGATGCACAAATTTACAGCTCAGCGATTTGGATTTTGGTCTGAATTTCGAGCAAACTACACTATGCTGATATTTTCAGTATTCCTTGCGTATATAATACGCATAGTCTTTGCCGCTCCAGGAGCTACTCTTATCTATGGGCGAGGCATTACAAAGAAACAAAATGGCATTATTTCAGCGTCCGGTCCGCTCCTAAATCTGGGGCTTGCAGGCATTTATCTACTCGTAACATTGCAGGGAGGAATTATCGCACAGATCGGATACTATGGATTTATAATTAATATATGGCTCTCGGCATTCAATTTACTCCCGATAAGTGTTCTTGATGGGAAAAAAGTGCTTGCGTGGGGAGTCCCCCAATACATCGCAATCGCCATATTACCATTTCTAGGAGCTGTTTATGTGTTTTTAATGATTTTTTCTTAAGCTATAGATTTAACATGATGCGCATAAAACGCGATCCTTATTTTCGTCTTATAATTTATAACTAAGGCAACGACGTGAATCATCTACGTAAATCACGTTCGCACTAGTATTACTTTACGATTAATAGAATACAAACGAAAAGAGAGTTAAATCTACTTGCAGGAGTTAATGACAGCTCAAAAGATAATGAGAGATATCTTGTGGCTAGAACTTAACAGAGAAAAATCGGGTATCCTTTCCTTTGCCAAAACGAAGTTGTGCAACAGCTATTTTTTTAAAACGAAAGCGGGGCCTCACAAAAATGTATCTTTAAGTATCATGGATCAAAAAGTTAAGCCACACATTAGATCTAGCAGTATTAACAAAAAAGCTTGAAATTTAAAGGGAAAAAATGTTTTGAACATGAAAACGTACTTACAGAAGGCTTTAATATAATTATATCGATATTAAAACGTTATCGGACCCTAAAGGAACAGCATTATGAGATATGCGATGAAATTCGGTGGTACTTCAGTAGGCAACGGTGATAGAATAAAAAAAGTTGCTGAGCTTATTAAGAGGTATTACGATGCGGGAAATGAAATTGTAGTCATTGTATCTGCTATGGCGGGAATAACTGATATGCTCCAATCTGTAGCGGAAAGTATGACAACTGAATATGCAGAATTGAATGGAGTAACAAAATTTGTAAAACAACTCGGCAAACAACACTTTGATGCAGTGTACAGCGCTATTGAAGATGAAATGATAATTACAGATGTAATTTCAGAACTCGAAGTACGTCTTGAAGAGTTGAAGAATGTTCTATCTGGAATTTATCATCTTGGAGAATTAACAGATCGATCACATGATTATATCACCTCTTTTGGTGAAAGACTCTCTGCACCTATTGTTTCAGGAGCATTAAAATCGTTAAAGATCCAATCCGTTTCTCTAATGGGCGGAGAAGCGGGGATAATTACAAATAGCCAGCACAGAGCTGCTAGGCCTACAGAAGTAACCAACAGGCAGGTGCGAGAACGCATAGTACCACTAATAGACGTAGGAATTATTCCTGTGATAATGGGTTTTATTGCATACGATACCCATAATATTATAACCACACTCGGTCGAGGAGGTTCTGATTATACAGCGGCAATCGTTGGAGCAGCTTCTGACGCAGACGAAATATGGATTTGGACTGATGTGGATGGAATAATGACCGCTGATCCAAAATTAGTAAGAGATTCTAAAACTCTTCCAGAGATTTCATATCTCGAGGCTATGGAAATATCATTCTTCGGTGCAAAAGTGATCCATCCTAAAACAATCGAACCTGCAATCAGCAGGGGCATTCCAGTAAGAGTAAAAAATACATTTAATCCAGACGGACAAGGCACTGTAATCGTTCATCGAGTGGAAAACAATGAAAATATCGTAAAAGCTGTGACAACAATTAGTGACGTTTCTCTTGTGAATATCTCAGGTGCAGGAATGGCCGGGACTATCGGGATAGCTGCTCATGTTTTTTCGAAGTTGGCAACTGCTGGTGTTAACATAATTATGATCAGTCAGGCATCGAGTGAGTCAAACATCTCAATACTCGTCGAGGAGGCACATTTGAGTAGCGCACTAACTGCTCTTCATCAATTAAAATCTGAATTCGAAGAAAACATTATACGAGAGATCACTTGCGATGAAGACGTGAGTGCAATAGCCGTCGTAGGTTCGGGAATGGCGGGCAACCCTGGCATAGCGGGCAGAATATTTAGATCTGTAGGCAAAATTCATGTTAGTATAACTATGATAAGCCAGGGATCAAGCGAATATAACATATCTTTTGTGGTGCGGAGAAACGCGGCAAAAAATGTTGTTACAGCATTGCATGATGAATTTAAGCTCTCTGAAATAAATTGATCCAATATTACTCCTGTCAAGGTTTAATAAAAAAGATCGTTTAAATAGAGTATTTTGCGCTTTAATCACTTAACTCATTATCCAATGTCACTATGCCAAAAGTATTCATTTCATTGAAATTCATTGGGAAGACAAGATGATTCATTTTGTAAATCACAAGGTGTATTAACATAATGTATTTTTCACTTTAACTAGTTAATTTTAGCAACAGATAAAACTTAATACGTAAACTTAAGAATGGATAGATAAGAAACCGTTAGCGATAAATATCATACTACGTCGTTAAGTTACGTAGGTATGTGGTTGCAGCTATATTTACGAACTTAGAATCGCGACTGTAATGAAATCAATAGGATAGGATTACAAAGGCGAACTCCATGACTGATAGACGCCCATTAACATATGCTGAATCTGGGGTAGACATCTTAGCGGAAGAATCAGCAGTAAAAGCTCTGACTAAACACTTCACATATAAACGAAAGGGATTCGGATCTCCAATGGATGTTAATATGGGCTACGCTGGACTTTTAACTCTAGGAAATTACATTATTGGTATTACTACAGATGGCGTTGGCTCTAAGGTGCTTGTAGCTAGTGAAATGGACAATTGGCAGACGATCGGAATAGATTGCATTGCTATGAATGTTAACGATCTTTATGCTATGGGGCTTGAACCAGTAGCTTTTGTTGACTATCTTGCTATGGAAAGCGTTGAACCCTCTATTGTAGATCAGATTGGTATGGGGTTGGAAAACGGAGCAAGAATGGCAAATATTTCGATTGTTGGTGGAGAAACCGCAAGTCTTCCAGAAATAATTAGAGGATTCGACCTTGCTGGAGCTTGCATAGGAATTACGAAAAAAGGCGCCGTAATCACAGGAGAAAAAATAACAGACGGAGATATTATAATTGGGATTCCAAGCAGTGGAATTCATAGCAACGGACTAACCCTAGCCAGAAAGCTTCTTACGAAATATTCGTATTACAAACAATATGAGACAATGGAAAGAATCCTAGGAGATGAACTTCTTGTTCCAACAAGAATCTACTCCGAAGTTTTGAGTATAGTTAAAAATTGTGAAATTCACGGACTCGCTCATATAACAGGAGGAGGCATTTTAAATCTGCGAAGGCTCACACACTTAGGATTCGACATATATGATCCTCTTGAACCACAAGCAATATTCAAAATGATACATTCAGAAGGCGTAGATATAGAAGAAATGTATAAGACGTTCAACATGGGCATGGGTTTTGCCATAATTGCTCCTGAGTCCGAAATAGGAAAAATTGAGCAAGTTAGCAGTGATGCAAAAGTAGTCGGTAAAATCCACGGAAGTGGTATTAAAATAAAAATTAATGGTAGATACGTTGAAATTGTAAAATGACATGAGATTACGGCTGACAAAACTTAACTTAATAGAATATGAGAAGAGAATCTATGAGGGCTATACAATCTTTTAATTTTAGCATCAGTTTCCTTATCAATGACCGCATAAAATTCTTGGTACCTCCAAAAATGCCATCTCCTTTCTATACTTACAACGACCGTCGAGTACCATTGAGCTCGAAGTTTCAGTGAATTTATGAGACTGATATTTAATAGTTTTTGCAAAAACATAAGATGCATCAATTATACGTTAACGGGGCCCACGTATCAATATTTATCTTTGATTTACGAACAAAGCAGTAACACAACGATACCTACCCACGAGAACTCAAATATTTTAAAGTCGTTTCGCATAACTAGACAATTCGATCTAAAATCAATTACCAATAATACAATATAGTTATTGACTTGGAAAAATGGTTCTGCGCGAGTCCTATCATCATAACTTGTCATAATCGCAGAATCGACAATCAAATAACAGCAAATGTTTAGTTACGAGGTTTAAAAATGTGATCATTTTTAGCAAGACTACTTATCAAACAGCCAGCTATAATAAAGCAATCTATAATTACAAACTATAGTCTTAATAAAACAAACTACAGCACCCAAATGAGAGTACGAATGATGGCTAAGATATAAGACTTATCAAATCTTACGCTATCTAAAAAATGTTCTTAGAAAGGCTTGATCAAATATCTTACAGACGACAAGCGATCATAAAATTCAAGCAGTTGAATCAGTCGCAGTAGTGTAAATGAACTATACATATTTTAGATTCATTTCGATTTTTAAAACACCGATTAAAATTTACATTGCTGCAGAGGTTATAAGCAAAACTAACATAGAAAAATAAGTTTTTGAAAGGTGGTTAAATGGACATTAAAGAAATGCTGCGTATAATTGGAATTACGTTTGATGATATAACTGAAACAGCGATGAAACTTTGGGTGCCACATCCCGGCGTTGAAACACTGGACAAAGCGAGGCAAGTATTTAAAGACGAATTATCCCACGCTTTTTCTGACCCTAATCTTTGTATTTTAGTTTATATAGGAATTGCGCTTGAAAGAGATGCACAAAAAGGCCTTATTCCTAGCCTAGATCCTACCATGTATAGCAATGACCTTACTTGTTTAATAGCTGACGAAGTTTTGGGGATTTGCGTAGCTACCTACATCGGAGGTTATAAAGGACATTTCGACTACATTAGATTTGACAGCAAAAAGCCTGGGATTCTAGGTGAACTCGGACCTTTTATTGATGATGTCATAGCGGGGTTAATAGGAGGTGTATCAGCGAATATGTACGATAGAGGAATGAAGAATGTCCCATAGAATATTTGAAGCCATAAGAGCTGGACTTGGCTTTCTAACGACAATCCCAGTAGGCTTCAGTTTGAATGGGCTTGAAGATCTCGCAAATAACATGTATATTTACGTCGTTATTGGGGCCTTTATAGGATTCCTAATTGGAATTATTGGATTGGCACTATCGCTCCTTCCCAATGCCAATGTTTTTTTGCAATCAGCAATCATAGTAGTGGCACTTTATTCAATCACAGGTTTCATACATCTCGATGGGTTAGTCGATATGGGAGACGGATTACTCAAACACGGGACCATGGTGGAGAGACGCAAAGTAATAAAAGAACCTTATGTTGGGGTTGGCGGAATCGCCGTTTGCGTAATCTCATTCTTACTCTTATTTGTTGGTATCATCTCTGTACGAAACGTTTTACTGCCCGCATTAATCACTGCAGAGATTTCAGGTAAGTTATCCATGGTCGAGATAGCAGCATTTGGAAAAGCAACACATAAAGGCCTCGGATCGCTATTTTCTGAACGCTCGACACCAACCACATTTGTAATCGCATTGATCCTCGCGTTTCTCGTTTCATTTATCTGCTTAAGTTGGAAAGGTGTTGTAGGACTCCTCTCAGCTACTATTCTAGCTAGTGGATTGCTAAAACTAGCAGACGAATCTTTTGGTGGTATTAGTGGCGATGTAATAGGATCCTCTAATGAACTTGGACGTGTAGTAGCGTTAATCGCAATAAGCCTTATCAGGTGACATTTATGGAAGCAATTGTGATGGCAGGTGGGAAAGGCACAAGATTCAATTCTAAGGGTACAGAAAAACCATTAATAGAATTTATTGGTCAACCAATGATAGCTCACGTTATTCGAGAGTTAAGGCGTTCGAAAATTGAAAAAATAACTGTAGCGGTATCCCCTTATACACTAAAAACTAAGAGGTGGGCAGAAAATTCAAAATTAAATGTCATACTTACGCCTGGGAAAAGTTTTATTGACGACTATGTTTGGGCTGCCAAAAAACTTAATATTAAAAATCCTTTTCTTACGGTTACAGCAGATATTCCATTGATAAATAAAAATCTCATAAATAAGGTCGTTGATTCTTATTTACTGAAGTATAGCGGAGCGCTTGCCGTTTACATTCCATATCGCTTGCTTGAAGCTGTCTCGGTAAAACCAGATTTAATCTTTAAAATTGACGATAATCAATTAGTTCCTGCTGGACTTAATGTTGTTGACGGAGAGATCATTGATAACATACAAGAGGAAATTATTCTTGTCCTTAACGATAATTCGCTCGCTTTTAATATAAATACGTCTTCAGACTTAGACGCACTCTACAGATATTATTATCAAGTCTTGCAACGAGACACTTTATTTCAAACCGATGATCCGACACTAATTTAGTCGCAACATTATCTGAGCAAGAGATCTCATGTATGCACAAAAATATCAATCGGTTTAATTAATCTTCACACTACTTCTAATTTATTTTTCTAAATAAAACCGCATTAATTCATTCGTAAAAGAGAGTCTTATCAAAGCTCTAGACTACACACTTCTATGATGTCCACGATTCGTGAAACATCTGTAATAGCATTTATAACCGGCAAATTCAAATAGTTTGATAATTGAGTTGAAACAACCCCCGCAATGCAGAAGACTGATTTCTGCATATCATCTTGTATAGCTTTCTCGTTCTTTGCACATAGTATTTTAGGGATTGCAATGTTTCTAAAACCTTCAAATATAAGGTAGTCTGTATCGAAGTGCGCCATTAGCTCAAAAACACTGACTGGTTTCTTTATCATTATCGTACTCTCATTAGTAGTTCTTATTCCGACGATTTCTGCTCCAGCTTTCCAATGTCGCCAAGTATCCTTTCCTACGACATCAAGAGTGAAATCATCCACATGAATATCTTTAATCGTTGATACGGAATATCCACGTAGTTTAAGCTCTTTAATTATCTCAACTATGGTTGTAGTTTTACCCGATTTAGAGAAACCATAAACGGCAAAAAGTTTCATTGTAACCGTCAATCTTCTAAACTTAAAGTGTTATCCTGTCAATAGACTATATAGTTCAATCTCAAGTTAAACTTGCTAAAAGATAGTTTTAGCTCTAACAAAGTCAACAAATGTTCCACAAACACCATAGAGATCCTTAGTGCCAATATGAAATTTGATAATAACAGAACATCAAGCGCTATAATAACGTTCTTTTGATTTCCAATACCGAGGGTATGTGCCGGGTTCCATTATAACCCGCTTTGTTTCCGCAATAATTCCTTCCTCAAGCACTGAAATTCCTAGTGCTATGATCTCACCATCGCGCGTATAAATCCCAACAAGTTGCTTTTTCTTAAAATCGCCTACTGATATAACTCCCGGATCTGTAAGCTTTGCTCCGTGACAAATAGCGTCAACAGCTGTGTCTCTAATGACAATTTTCGGTAAATGACGTAACCCATACTCTAACGGTTTTATTATGTCTTTTATCGGGCCTTCCTCTCCATCTTCAACCCAGAAATGATAAGCATCTTTTAAATCGTGAAGGGTTACAAGCGTAGATTCGTCAAAGATCCCAGATTTTGTTCTCCGTAGCTCTGACATATGTCCTCCAACACCTAGCGCCTCGCCCACATCATGACAGAGCTTTCTAATGTACGTTCCTGCTTCACAACCTACTTTAAACAAGACATCTTTTCCAGTATGTTCCAAAAAATCGATGTTATAAATTTCACGCTTTCGTATTTGTCGTTTTACCGCTGACTTAACTGGAGGACGTTGATAAATTACTCCTGTAAATTCTCTAAATATTTCAGAAACTTTCTTCTCAGGCACTTCTTTGTGTAGGTGGAGCACACATACATATTCTTTTGATACATCGACTAAGCCTGCGATAGCCTTCGTAGCATCCTGAAGCATTATAGGAAGAACACCAGTAACTTTTGGGTCTAAAGTTCCACTATGTCCTGCCTTATTAATCATAAGTGCTCGTTTCACCCAAGCAGCAACTTCGTGACTACTTGGACCTCGAGGCTTATCGATATTGATTACACCTTTTCTAATAAGTTCTTCAACACTTCGATCTTTGGGGTTCACCATTGCGAAACAACTTATCTTTTACTTATTTCACTATGTTTAACTGCGGTTAAAATTATATCGATAACAGAATGTTGGTTCCAATGCTGAGTATCGATGACAAGATCATAAGTGTCCAAGTCAAAAATATCAATGTGATAAATTTCTAAGTACCGCTTCGCTTCGCTGATCTCTCTGAATCGTGTTTCATTGCAAGCCTGTGTGCATGATTTTTGCTCCCGCTTCGCAATTCTCTTCACTCTAACTTCGAGAGGTGCTTTGAGCCAGACTTTAAGGTCGCCATTTACAATCTTGCCTGAGAGCCTGCCTTCAAATATAACATTTTTATAACGACTCACTGTGTCAACTTGTCTTTTATCAATCATTCTGTCAATTTCTGGATCATTTTCCGCGAGGATACTAAATTGCTCCAGATTCATGCCATGCTCGCGAGCTAGCTGTCTAAAAGCCTCTCCAGATGACACGTATTTATAGTTGAGATTTATAGATAAAGCCTTTGCGACCGTTGTTTTGCCACTTCCAGATAGGCCGCTGATAGTGATAATCAAAGATCAGATCTCCTTACTAAATCTAAGACGTGGTCCGTCTTAAAGCGATTAGAAGTTCCTCTACTGCATCTGAAAGTTTACCATCTTTGTTCTGCACGATCTTTACAGGGGCACCAGTGTAGAATGCATATGCCATGCAGGTAGCCCTGTTTACCTCTTGATGTTCTCTTACTCCTGCTACATCCTGAACATCACGCACCCTTGATTTATCAGCGTTTCTTCTCCTTAGAATCTGCTCTTCAGAAGCCTCGACGACTATAATCATTTCCGGTTTTAATTTATCCAAGACCCAAATTGGAAGTCCTGGGAGGTACCCCCTAGTGGTTCTTACCGTAGCATGAGTGTCAACAATAATCGACGCGGTTTTCATTTCCGCAATTTTTTTCGCGGCAATTATTTGAAGCTCTTTCTGTCTTGTGGGATCCATTTTTCTCATGTCGTCACGTGCCGCGACCCAATTCCGCAATAAAGCTTCTTCAAGCATTATATCACTGTATGTTACCATTTCAAACCGTTCGCCTTCAGCTTCTAGTTTTTCGATTGCGTGTTTTGTGACAGTGGTTCCTCCGCTAGCAGGAACTCCAGTCAATATAGTGACCTGTGTCAAATTATTCAATCCTCCAAATAATGGGTAGGTCTACGTAGTCTAAACCTCAATATACATCCAATTATTCTAAAAACCAAGTTATGGCTGTAAACCGTGCTTTGATAAAAATTCGTTATATGCATTATTTGTTGCTTCAACAAGTTTATCAAATTGTTTGGGAGTCATAAAAATCCTTACTGAGGGCATTTCATCTTCTCGAATGGGTTGCTGAGCAAAATCTATCACAAACTCATTTTCATTGAAGTATATGCTGATAAAATTCGAAAAGAACGACATCAATATTTTTTGCTTTTTAGACGTTATATCGACGTTAAGCTCGCCTTGGGGGGGTGTGAAGTCTCCAGGAGGGTATCGAGTGGCCACATAATCACCTCGTTAATTTTTAGTTAGAACCAATGAAAAAATTACAGCCGTTCTTATCCAACCAATTGCTCATTATTTCAGTTTCGAATTTAAGCGCTCTCCTCTCGCTTTGAGCTCTTTCAATAACCAGTCTACTCTACTTTCTGCATCTTTTGTAGCGTTCTCGTCAAATTCAACCGATATTGTTATTTTGCTACCTGGTTTTAATCCCGAAGGTAATAGTGCTTTGTGGAGTTCTTCTGTGGATCCGTCTTCCGCTATCAGTATAGCATAATCATCTTCATACCTATCGAGATCTGCTCGGGTTATCTTCATATTTGACATCGTATATTTCATCTCCTTGCCCGTCTGTGTCTCAACAGTTTGTTTGCTGTTACAACTTCAATGATACTATAAGTTTGGTCGAATAAATTGTTGCCTCAACTGCTTTCAATGTATTAATAATTTCTTCAAGTGCTTATTTAAAATTGTTTTGTGAAAAATAACTTCCTATAACTGACTGGACACCATAATAACTTAAGAATTTGCAATATAGGTATTTTTCCAGCAACCTAGCTACATATAGTAAGCTTCATAAGGTCTTTTTAGTACGTTATTTCTTTCGGTAGCCGAACTAAAATTTCTTGATTTTGATTGACAATAATTGTTATAACACTAATTTTTTAGGCGTAATTGCTGATTGCATGGTTTCTGTCAAGTTTGTGTCCTACTATGTCCTACAACTGTTGACAATACCACTGAAATGATATAAATGAAAGATCGACATTATCTACTCAACTTATATATCTAAGTGTTTCGTCTTACAAATTATGTATCGAATAGCTGTTTGCCAATCCTCAATAATTATGTTCCATATCCAATTATTTTGATTTTCACTCACGAAAACGACGAAAAACTAAAAACTTAAAAACTGCGTCAGACCCCTCTCACATTTGCTATGCTTCTCCTAAAAAACGTCTTAACATTGGATGCATCTCCATGACCTGCTCATTAGCTAGTTGCTCGTACAACCTGTAAACGATGCTAACAGCTAATAACAAAGATGTTCCACCAACATTGCCAATTGTCCCTAAGAAATTTGCAACAACTGCGAGAATTCCAATAAATGCACCACCTATCACAGTAACCTTTGGGATGTATCGCGACATTACCTTTTCAATAATTTTAGGATCTCGCCGAAAGCCCGGGATGCTCATTCCTGAATTTTGTATCTGTTCTGCTACTGCTTTTGGCCCCATTCCAGTTGTTTCGATCCAGAATAAAGCAAAGATTATGCCGCCGATAACCATTACAGCGATGTCTATTCCAGACCGCAAAAAAACCTCGTACCACGCATGTCCTGAAAGACTTGGAAGCCAGTCGCTTGGACTGTTAATGGGTGCCAAGTAGTACATAAGTCCAGAAGTGGGTTTATTGCCCGTAAACGTTCCAACCCACGTAAACCCAGCGTTATACATTAATATCCCGACCATCTGTACATTCGCTTGTAATGCGCGTACTAAGATCATAGGTAGCACACTCGCATAGATAAGTTTAACAGGGAACCTTCCTCTCGCCCCCCGCACGGAACTATGCGCTAGAGGGATCTCGATACGCGTGCTTTCCACATAAACAACGACTGCAAATATGGCCACAGTACTTATGGCTGCTAGTATCCCCCCTTGAATGAGAAGGAACGTAAGCCCCTGACTACTTAAAAGCTGCGGCAGGGATGTACTACTAATTACCTGTATGAGTCTAGGTATAAACCCGGCCGCCAAACCAGTTGGAGCTTCAATATTCCAGTTAATGGTGCCAGTTACAAGACCTTGCGCTACTCCAGCGACTATAAACATCCCGACTCCAGAACCAACCCCCCATTTACTGACAATCTCGTCTAAAAACAAAATGAGGACACCACCTATAATGACTTGTATAAAAATTATGAGAGATATTACATTCAGTCCCAATCCTGTGGAGGCGGCAAGACCTGGGTCGGGTGCTAGATACCCTCCAAGTACCTGTGGTGCTGCTTCTACAAAAATCATGACAAAAATAAGGAGCTTCTGAAGCCCCTGGTATATGGCCTGATCACGCGGATCACTAGTGTCAAGTTTAATTATGTCAGCACCTTTAAAAAGTTGTAGTATAATCGATGCAGTTACAATTGGACCTATACCAAGCTGCATGATGGATCCTGAGCTTCCCGCCATGATTGCTCGATAAAATCCAAAAAGATCGTGAGACTGCGGCGATAAGCCAAAAATCATAACGTTTGTTAAAATGAAATATATGGCTAGCACACCAATGGTCCATACTAGCTTCTTACGGAAATGAACATGTCCAACAGGCTTTGAAACAGCCGGAAGCCTCTTCAAGAATGGTTCTGCGGCCTCTTTTATGCTAAATTCACTCATTACATATCACTGAGATCTTTCAATTCAATTACTTTTTTTACATAACTTCATTGCATATCTTATCATTCGGGAGTGATAGCCTCGCCACCTGCCGACTTTATCTCAAAGATTGCTTTCTCAGAAAAGCTGTTCGCAGTTATCATCATCTTTTTCGTTACTCTGCCGCTTCCCAGCACTTTATCCACATCGAGCTGTATATAATAAATGTCATCACGAAGTTCTGCTTGTCCTTCTTCAACAAGGCGATCAGCATTTTCGTCTATAGTTCCTATATCTATAACACGAACTTCATATGTTACCTTCTGCGGCCTTTTAAACCCAAAATCCCCATAACCTCGGCCTTCGAGCATTTCTCGCACAAAGTGGTGCTTACAGCCACCCGCGTGCCCGCGCCCCCCCCGGCTGCCTCCGCCTCTACGATTTTTGTGCGTGCCACCGCCGCAAGTACGACTGCCTCTAAATTTTTTCGTCTTATTTTTCCCCACCATGTCTCTACCTCATCCTCAAAAGCAAGTCGTTAATCTTATCACTGTGAAACCCGAGAATTCCTTGTGGAAACGGCTTTTTAATGCCTTTATGGCCTTTTCGCGGGGGGTGAAGCCTTAAAACTGGCTTTAGGTCTGGAATAGATTTTAAGTTAACGCGTCCATTTACTACAGCTTGAGCGAGCGATTTGGTATCCTTAAATTGTGAGTTGCTCTTCAAATAATCATCTGTGAGCTTTCTACGTCCACTTAACATGCCCCGTTTATTAAGCAAAATCGTAAGGGTCTCAGCATCAATCTCTCCCCAAGCTACATAATCTTTGACTTTTTGGAGCATTCCGCGGTAATGTTCGGTATCGTCAATTATCACACAATGGTTGGTTCTGTCTAGATTTAAAAGTTCGAGAGTTCGCCTTACATCCGGTTTTGATTTGACCACGCCTCTCATCTTGACGACTGCATAGACCATTTCACTCTACTCCTCCTATATTAATAGTGGTCGTCTTTTTCAAGGCCTCGAAAGTAGCCTTCGCAAAATTTATTGTAGAACGCGTCTGCCCCGATGTTCTTGTCCATACATCCTTTACACCAGCAAGCTCAAGTACTTTTTTTGCAGTACCTCCCGACGCTATTCCGAGACCTCTAGGTGCTGGTTTAAGTACGACCTTAACAGAACCCGCTTTCCCTTCAACTGTGTATGGAACCGTATGAACCTCACTACAGCCACATTCCCAAGATCCACATCCTCGCTCGACTTTTATGAGATTTAATTTCGCTGTTTCTATTGACTTACGTATCGCAGGTCCTGCTTGAACATCCTTACCTTCCGCGAATCCCACGTATCCATCTCCATTTCCTACTGCAACGACTGCTCTAAACTTAATTCGGCGTCCCGAATCTGTCATACGTTGCACCATATTTATATCGAGCACTTCATCCGTGAGTTCTGGTAGGAGTATGTCTATAATCTCTGCCTCTTTTATGGGAAATCTCGTTGCCACAGCTTCTTCGAAGGTAGCTATTTTTCCTTCATAGACAAGGTGCCCTAGCCTCGTTTTTGGTATCCAACCCTCTGCCATTTGAATCATTCCATTAGTTTGATGTTATTTCTTTTTTTGCGTCTGCATTATTTTCTGTTTAACTGTGTCTATATGTTCAGGAAGCTCTTTAGGAGATATTCTGTACTTCGAAAAGTTATTTGGATTTTCATTTGCGTATCGGGCTATATGCTCCCCGCGGACTCTCTCTTTCGATGGGAGCACTTTCTCATTATATGGAACTCCGAGCCCTATTTCCAAAGCCCCCATTAAAGCTGCATAAACACGTGAACCCCTAGAGTTGGCGTTCAGGCCGATGTCAAGAACTGCCTCGTGATATCCAAGAGCGAGGCTTCTCTTTCCAAAGAGTAATCCTGTAAGATAAGCAGCCGGGACATTACCTGCAGAGCCCTTATAACCAAACTCTGGGAGTTCCGACGCATTCGCGGAAGCGAGGCTTAAATCTCCTTTATCGCCTGGTGATACTAGCTGTATTGTGAAGTTCTTCCCACTTTTTCGCACAACCATGCGTGGTTTTCTCGAAAGTACTAATCCGAGCCTTTTATGATAATTCGTCCTGCCCTTTCTTCTACGTCTGAAAGGAACCTGGTACCGAGGTCCTTCTGCCATCACTGCTCCTCCCTCGAAGCCGCTAAAGCGTGTGCTTCAGAAGTTAAGACGGCTATGTTTCGATATACACCGCCTTTAGCCTTTCGATACATCTTGCGATATACTTTACGGTCCAGAGTATTGTCACTTCTAAGAGCTTTTAGCTTCTTTCTCTGTGCCCTAATCCTGCGGATCCAAAGAGCTTTTTTGGGGGTTCTGGCGCCTTTTGCTCCTCTGCGACGTCCATGTCCTTTTCTATGCCCTTTTTCTCTCTTTAAATCACGTTCTTTTGCTCGACCTCGGCTGACCCCGTTCGACTGAATACGTTTAATAGTACCAGCTTCTACGAGTCCGCGGATATCCTCTCTTGTTATAACATTTGCGATATCCTCTAATTTGTCTGGATCGAGCCAAACGCGGCTTATTCCCACTCCGAGTATTTTTGAAGCAAGTCTCTTTTGGTTTGTAAGGCCAGCCATTACTGTTCTGCCCCCTTCTTCTCGTTCTCGCTTTCGTTTTCTGTAACTTTACTGAATTTAATGTTTGCAGTTGGGTTTAGCACTTTTAATCCTTTTACAAACGCTTTCTCTATTATCAACTGCTTCTTTTTTCTACCGACTGCCCCTGCTATCCTAACTGCTTGATCTTGCATTAAATTCTCGAGTTCACTTGGATTGTGAACAAGAACTTCCTTAAATCCAGAAGGATGATAACCTCTTATTGCCTTTGGTGAACCATAACCAACTTGTACTACGGCCCCCTTATCTGTAAAACCTCGCCGCATTTTATTGAATAATCCTTTTGGCCTCCTCCAGCTTGAGCTAAGCTTCTTTTTTTTCTCGCAATCATGTCGTTTAAACCATGGCTTGTCATGCCTAGCTCTCGCAATGAGAAGACGCCTTTCTATTTCAGTGAGCTCTTTGTGTTTGAATGAAACAGTATCTTTTAGTATTGCTCTCGCAAGCTTTGAATCAATTCCTTCAATATTCACAAGATCTTCTTTAGTTGCTTGCTTCAAGTCATCTACAGTCCTATACCCGGCCTCTATCAACGCTTTAATAGCATCTTCACTCATTTTTTCCAGAAATTTCATTTATGCGCCTCTTCATGCCTTTTCCGTTATGTAAATCCCATCCTGGAAAACACGAGGATCCCGCCCCTTAATCCTCGTTGCTTGCTCGATGTTAGCTGCAGTCTGACCCACATCTTCTTTATTGATCCCAGTAACGACGATCTCATCGCCATGTAGCTTAACTTGTGACTCACCTAATATCCGAGCGATTCGCGGCTTTCGCTCGCCCAGAAAATTTCCAATCGACACCATTTTGCTTTCAATCTTCACTTGAATGGGAAAGTGTGAATACACTATTTTTAATTTATATTCGAAGCCACTTTTAACTCCAGTCATCATGTTGACAATATGAGACGCAAAAGTCTGCACAACTGAGTCCTGGGCCTTCTTGTCAATTTCAGTGCGTATCTGAATATTTTGGTTGTCATAACTAATTGCAATCCCTGGATACCAAAGATTGCGTTTAAGCGTCCCCTTAGGACCTGTCACTACCACCAACGATCTTTCAACTTCAACATCAATGCCGTCAAGTATTCGAACTTCGGTTTCTGTAACTCGAGTCATCTGCAATTCCTTCTTTAATATACGTATGCAAGCAACTTTCCGCTAATTCCGCGTCCTTTAGCATCTGTGTGAGACATAATACCCTGAGAAGTTGTAAGTATCAATAGTCCGACATCTCGTGCCGGCAAGTATCTCTGCTCCCACTTTTCAAAATCCATCGTCGCAATTGAAGATCTTGGCTTTATCACTCCACATTTGTTAATATTCCCTAACAAGTCAATTTTGAATAAGCCGGCTTTGCCATCTTCAATGAATTCGAAGTCACCCACATAACGCCCCTGTTGCATAACTCTTAATACATTTCCAATTAGTTTTGAAACTGGTTTTATAATGCATTCACTTTTACCAGTGCTTTCTGCATTTTTTATAGTTGAAAGAGCATTTGCAAGTGGATCTAATAAAACCATAACTGAATCTCCTTACCTATATTTTTCAAATTGCATATCGCTTGCTTTTTCTCTGAAACATTGTCTACATAAGTATATCCCGTACTTTCGTACAAGCCCTTGTTTGCGTCCACATCGTCTACATTCGTGTGCGACACGCCCCAATTTCTGAACCATTATGCGACCACCACATTATACTCATTCGTCATAAAAGCAATTGCCTCCATTCGTTTGACTTTGTGATTATTAGGGATTCTTCGTGAAGCAACTCGCCTTTTTGCAATTCGGTGGCCTGATTTTTTGAATGTTACTGTAACATCCATGCCAAATATCCCTATTTCGGGATCATACGTCATGCCGGGAAAATCAGTATGTTCAACGATTCCAAAGGATATGTTTCCATTTTCATCGAATTGGTAGTCACTTATGTGGTTTTGACGAATGTCAAGCGCCAACATAAGAAATCTATGAGCTACAGACCCGCGCAACGTTGTTTTACAACCGATCGCCTGCCCTTTCCTTATGCTAAAAGCCGGCTGAGTTTTTTTTGCTTCCGTCCTTACTGTATCCCGCCCTGTCAAAGTTTTGATAATTTTTTCAGCATTTATTAATCGTTGACCGCCTTCACCGACGCTCATGTGCACAATAACTTTGTCTATCTGCAACCTGGTCATGGGGTTCTGAATACCTAGAGGCTTCTCGCCGTTTTTGTCAGTCACGTCATTTCACCACCCAATACGAAAACGTACTTATCTATTGTCTCAAACTGGCGATCATTCTGTTCGATTTTCACTATATTTGGACGGGAACTTTCAACTTTTCTTATTTCAGCTATTCTGCCTGTTTCACCCGAATGTCTTCCACCAACTATCATCGCATAGCTCCCTTTTTTGTACTTGTAATGCATCAATATCTTCTTATCGGGCAAAGCAAGCACAAGGGAGTCCCTAGTATTATATTTTTCATTCAGCAGCAAATTTGTTCCATCATGCAAATTGTATTGATATTTTCCACCCTGAATGATAGTAATATCATCTATGCGAGAGAGTTTAGTTCGGGCATCATCATCACTGATCTCAGTAAGTTCATATTTTCCACGTGGGTTTGGGAGCATTCTATAATTGATTCCTGCAACGCTTAACACGTCGAAAAGCCCTAAACGCGACTTATAATCTTTAACGACTTTCCCGTTTATCTTGACAGCTCCGTCATGCAAAACGCGCTTTGTTTCCTTTGCGTTGTCCGTAATGCGCAACATATCGCGTATAACCACCATTATCGGCACAGCATCCTTTGAATGTGCACCTGCAGAAGGGGCGACAACCCACTTGCTGATCTTCTTGGCAATCGGCCAGCTTTTCGGTGCTGAAATTCTTTTCTGGTGCATTTACGCCTCCTTAAGTTTTCCCGCTCTTAGTTTATCTTTTAGTTCGAGCTTTGTGATCATCACATTTGACGGGTGGATTGGACGTGGTACCTCTGAACCGTCGGCCTTATGAACGGTTATACCGTCCACGTGGATAGATTCTTGTTTAAGGTTAACGTTTGCAACCTTCCCCTCATTGCCTTTAAAGTCCCCACGCAGTATCTTCACAGTGTCACCTTTCTTTATCTGGAAACTACGGTGTTTGTATTTTTTTGCAAGCGATGGGTTCAGTCGTGCGCGGAGATATTTTTGCCTTCTATGAAGTGGGGCCCTGATCCTAGCGCCTCTCTGTTTCCTGGGCTGTGTTGAAGTAATCATGTTATATTCGTTCCTCAAGCTATTATTTGGGCCACTGACGCAATTTTCCCAAAACGCTCAGCTACCTCACGGGCAACTGGTCCTTTAATCTCTGTGCCCCTCGGGTCGCCTTTATCATCAGTGATGACCGCCGCATTATCTTCAAACCTTACTCTGATCCCGTCTTGTCTCCTGAACTCCTGTTTTTGCCTAATAATGACTGCATTAAGTACCTGTCTCCGCATCTCTGGGGTGCCCTTCTTAACTGACACAATAACTATCTCTCCAATACCAGCTTTTGGCTGTCTTTTCTTTACTCCCCTATAGCCTCTAACAGCTATGATCTGTAAAGTTCGCGCTCCCGTATTGTCAACACAATCGAGTGTCGACCCTGTCACGAGAGATTTTGGAACTTTGGCCTTTAAGCTCTTCATAAAATCTGAACCACCACAAAAGACTTTGTTTTAGATAATGGACGACACTCCGCTATCTTCACCTTGTCGCCGGTTTTAGCCGCAATACAATCGGGATTATGTGCATGAATTTTTGATTTCCGCTTTTCATACCTTTCATACTTTGGTATATATTTGAAATACTCTCGCTGCACCACAACCGTACGGCTCATCTTGCTACTTACTACCGTACCATCAACAGTTTGGCCCCTGACGGCCAAATTACCGTGAAATGGACATGCAATATCTTTGCATTCCCGTACGGGCAGGGGAACTTTCAACCCTAACTTTCCTGCCATCATTTCACCTTTTTTGCTTTTTTAATAAATTCTTCACAACGCGGTCTTCGGGGCGTGCAACAAGTAAATCGCCATTCAATATAGTATGCCGTCCGTCAGGCAGCATGAACTCGAAGATTCCATGTTGTTTAGGTATCATTTTCTCGCCAGAATCACTTTCTATCGTGAAAGTATTCTTGCTTTCGTCAACCACTCTGGCAGCTAGACCCACGTTAAAAGGATTTGCGTTATCAATAACGAGGACACGTAATCCAATTAGCTCATGATGCGCGATATTTTGAGGGGTTATTTGCATTAGCATGATCTCCATCTGCTAGCCAATAGGTCCTTGTTTCTCTTCATTTAGTATCGTCTTTATTCTAGCGATTGCGCGCCTTAACTCGCGTGTACGTCCTGGATTTTCAGGAGCACCCCCTGCTGCAACCACTGCCCTCTCACGGAGTAGTTCACTTATTAGATCTTTAAGTTGTTTCTTCCGTTCTTCGGGTTTCATCTCCCGTATTTCCTGCGTCCTCAATATCGCCATGCGGTTCTACCTCTTCTTGAATTTCGATGAGTTGGATATCATCAGGAAGTTTTGCTTCTGGATGCACTATATGTACTTTAACACCTATTATGCCTAACTTCTTTTTTGCCACAGCGTAGCCTTTATCAACTAACTCCTCAGCTGGCTTTCCACAATGCTTTATATAACCTGCGAGGAACTTCTCAGTTCGCGCACGTGGACCTGTCAACTTTCCTGCAAGGATAATCTCACAGCCTAAAGCTCCCGCATCCATAATCCTTTGGAGCGCAGATTGACCGGCTTTCCTAAAGTACCAACCGCGTTGCAAGGCATTCGCTAGCCTATTTGCCATTATCTGCGCACTTAGTTCAGGAACTTCAATTTCTTGTACGTCCAACTGTGGATTGTCAAGCTTGAACTTGCTATCAAGCTCTTTTGTGACCCTCCGTATAGTCTTACCAGCCTTTCCTATAATCATCCCCGGCTTTTCAGCGAATATCGTCACTTGTGTCCCGAGTGGTGTTCGGTTTATTTCCATGCCGCCGTACCCGGCACGTTCGAACTCCTTAACGAGGAACTCATTCATCTGAGATCTTTTTATGCCCTCACTTACGAATCTTTTTTCAATCGCCATTTTTCACCTCCTGTAGCACTATTTCAACCGTAGCAGTCTCTGTATCTTTTGCTGTAGCACGTCCCATCGCACGAGGCATACGCCCTTGAGTAACTCTGCCGCGTCTCATCAAGCTATGAACGATCTTCATCTTTTCAGTGTCAAGCCCCTTATACTCAGCATTTGCTTCAGCATTTTTTATCACTTTTAGTATTTCTGACGCAGCTTTTTGAGGGTACCTACCAGCATCCCAGCCTACTAGTCCCTTTCTGTGCCCCACCTCACTGTTATGACGCTTGAACCGTACCGCCCTCTTTTTTTTGATAACAGCGTCAAGATAATATTTTGCCTCTGTGAGATCCATTCTTCTCAATTCCCTACATAGCTCCACGCAATGCTTCGGTGACACGTGAAGCTCGTGACCTTGGGCGCGAGCAGTTATTTCTTTGTCAAATTCCTTCGAGTAGTTTGTAAATGCCATATGAATCACTTCACTTTAATGGGACGTATTTACTTGACCTTGTAGCACCAACGCCTGGTCCGCCGTGGCTAACACGCTTCCTTGTTAGGGCAAATTCTCCAAGATAATGCCCAATCATTTCAGGCATTATTTCAAATTGGTTAAAACTTTTACCGTCGTGTACTGCGATTATGGTACCCACCATTTCAGGAAAGATTATCAGATCCCTTAAATGTGTACGGACTTGTTTGCCGTCTTTTATCTGTTGTAAAAGTTGCTTTTTGTCTTCGCTCAAGCCTCTTTTAAGTGCTCTCCGTTGACGCGCTGGAAGGATGTTGGTTATCTCTTCTAATTCCATTTCGCGCAGTTTTTCGATTGCATACCCCTTGTATGTGAACTCTTCTCGTCGTCGTGGTGCTTCAGCCTTCTTTCTCTTCACCATAGATCTCACTCCAAGTCGTTCATCGCTTACCTGTTCTTCTGGCAGCGATGCTACCTACTTTTCTTCCTGGTGGTGCTCTTCTGCTAACAGTCTTCGGTCTCCCAGGATGCTGCCAGCCGCCCCCACCAAATGGGTGGTCAACGGCGTTCATTGCAACTCCTCTTACTCTTGGAAACTTACCTGCTCTTGACCGCATCTTCAAGTGCTTTTTCCCTGCCTTTACAAATGGCTTATCTACCCTACCACCACCCGCAACCATCCCAATTGTCGCTTTACAGTGCGGATGAAGCCATTTCATTTCACCACTAGGAAGCTGCACAACTGTTTTATTTAAATCATGGGCGATAAGCATCCCATAAACACCAGATGCACGCGCAAATGAGCCTCCATCTCCTGGTTGTGATTCAATATTGTAGATCGGGATGCCTTCTGGTATTTCAGCAAGCCGCAACGTGTTTCCAGCTTTTATTTCGGCAGATATCCCACAAGTTACCTCATCACCGACTCCTAATCCCTCAGGCACAAGTATAAGTCTCTCGCTTCCATCTCGGAGTTCGACTCTTCCTATAGGGGCACTGCGAGCAGGATCATGCAGTATGTCAACAACTGTTGCTGTAATCGTTTCATCTCTATCAATCTTTATATGCTCAATATCGGCTTTATAACGGTGAGATGGGGCGCGATACGTAGGAGTGCCTCTCCCCCTATTTTGCGATATTATTCTCTTTCCCATTTGTACTCACCTCAGAATACACCAAGCCTTGACGCTATTTCTTCTGCAGAATTCTCGCCAGAGAGGGTGACAATTGCTTTTTTCAGTCCAGTTGGTGTGATAAGGGTCTTGATATCTGTAACTGTAACATCGTAGGTCTCTTCTACAGCTTTTTTTATGCCATCTTTCGTATCATCGATGTCCACAATGAAATGAAGTTTATTGTCCTTATCAATTTGCACCGTCGCTTTTTCAGTTATGTAAGCGTATTTTAACATAGCTCAAAACTCCATTAAAGCATTTACAGCAGATTCGGTCCAAACGGTCAGTCGCCCAGCATGTACTCCCGGAGCTAGCAGTTCAACGTTGAGGTTGTGAACCGTCGTGACGTCAACTCCTGGCAAATTTCTAGCAGCAACTAGTGGCCTGGTACCAACAATGAGGACGCTCTTTTTATTCTTGTAACGTCTTCCTCGCCTCTTTCCCTTGCCAGCTCTTACCTTACGGCCAGATTTCGCTTTTGCTAGGTCTTCCCAAACTTGAAAATGTTTCAACGCCATTGTTATTTCTTTGGCTTTGGAGAGCTCCTGAAAAGCATCGACAACTACTAAAGGAAGATTACCAGCATATCTATGTCCGCGAGCGTTTACTAGGTCCAATATGATCGTTGCAGCGATTGCTGACCTTATTGCTTTCCTTCTCTCTTTCCTGTTTATTTTCTCTGAAAGGATTTTTTCCGGTTTTGGCGGATGAGCTTTTCTTCCACCGACGGCCTGCGGGACTCTCGCAACTCTGCTTGAATTCTTTAGTCGTGGAACTTGAGCAACACCTCTTCCCGATCCCCACGACTCAGCAGAAGTTTTAATCCCAGAGGTCACATTCGGTCCATAAGCTTGTCTCCTATTAGCCTGAGATGCAAGCACCGCTTTTTTAATTATATCAGGACGGTATAATTCGTTAAAGACAGGAGGGAGCTCTATCTCATTTGCGACTTCCCCTTTTAAATCTAAAACTTGAACTCTCATCTGCATTACCCCTGCTTTGACTGAAGGCTTATGTAACTTAACTCTGGCGCCGTTTGTGGTGTTCTACTCGGCCTTATTGCATCTCTTATTCGAATTAATCTCTTAATTGGTCCAGGAACCGAACCCTTTAGTACAATATAATCACTTTTAACTATACCATACTTAAGGAGCCCTCCGTCTGGCGTTACTTCTGAACCATTTGATCCAATTTTTATAATTCGCTTGTTAAACTCCGTCCTCTGATGGTAACCAGTTTGCCCGAGTTGGGGGACCGTCCAACGCACTCGTGCTGGATTCCATGGTCCAAGATTTCCTATGTGGCGTCCTTTTCCGCCTCTGAATGCCTTTCTATCTTGGATGGTAACTCCCCAGCGTTTGACTGGGCCCTGCGTTCCCTTCCCTTTAGTTATGGAAATGACATCAATGAGTTCTCCGGGGTTGTAAATATCACCTATAGCCACTTCTTTGCCAATTATTTTGTGCGCGTATTCAAAAGCAGAATTCACATCTTTAGCTCCCACACGCATTTCCATTAAATCTGGAACTTTTTTGGAAATGCCACTGACTTTTTTAGGAAGGGTATATGCCAATACCCTTATCTCTTCTGCACCATCAAAAGACCCTCCTGTGATTGGAGTCCCTTTACGAAGCGGCATGAGTTTCTTTAACTCTGTTTCTAAATCGCTTGTCCACTCCTCGAGCGACGCTTTTCGTCCATAGGGTGTGGTTTTATAAGCTCTTATAGCTGCAATTTTTAAAGGAGGGGTCTCCAAGATCGTAACTGGCATACTAATCTCCATGCCCTCCATCGGGCTGTTAGGCCTATCGTCTATGATAATAGCGTGCGTCATGCCAGCCTTATAACCTGCAAATCCCTGGATCCTCGGCTCTGTTTGTTCAGGCCAAGACCTTATTCTTGGGACTTCCCGCTTTGCCCTCTTACGCGGGCTGTAAGCAAGTGACCCACGTCTTGGACGATGTCTTTTAGCCATTGAGTTTACCTCACTCTCTAATTAATGCAATCCAATATTCAGCACACTTAAAGTGGCAAGTATTGCCTCCTCAGTGCGTACAGTTTCTGTTCCCTGATCAGGAATGGCATTAACTACATAATCTGATACGTCTTGAGTTGAAAGACCAATTTCACTCAATATTTCATCAAGCCCGCGATTTGGTGCGCCAAATACTACTGCGATACTCGAAACACTGCGTTGCGCGATTTCTTCGAGAATTGCTGAAGTAATCGGCCGTCCGTGCTTCGTAGTCGAAATTACGAGACCATTTAACGCCTCATTTATGCTTGACACCACCTCAACAGAATAACCCCAGCTTTTTGACGGTTTTTGGAACAGTTCAACTTCTAGCGGATCTCTTGAAAAGACCTTAACTGTCACACGCTGCCCTGTGCGAACTTTTACCTTCCGCATCAGGGCCGGGCAATCGAGACCGATTTCCACCCGAGCGCCTTCAGCTCCGACGTCTATCACAATTCCTTCTCGAACCGTGTCCTCAACTTTCACATGATGGGGAGTTTTCAACGGAGGAACAACACCGATGTATTTAAGTTCTTCAGTTCGCGGGAAAAGCAATTTACGAATATACTGTGGTGTTTCCATATATCGTAACACGGTCGAAATGAAGTTGCTATCATCAAACGTGCTATCACGATATATCAAAACGCGGTCAATTCGAAATATTGCTGCTGCCCGCGCCACCTGTCCGACTTTATACGTTTTTATTTTTTTATCGGCAGATTCAACCGTTAAGGATGATGGTATGGCTATGTGAATTTTAGGGATCATTGTCCCGTGGTCTAATCTCGCAAAGCTTGACCTATCTATTTTATAGTAACAGTGATTAGCTACTTAAAGGTTTCTCAGGTCAAAGCTTTATAGACTAAGCCAAAAATCAAAAGACTTTTTCTACAGGTTACTTACCTACAAGCTTCAAATCATGAATGACAAAGTGTTTTATTGCATTTGATAGTATTCAGGAGCTTTGCAAGAGAGCTTACCAATAAATTCTTCGCGTTCTCTCAAACACAAAAATTTTAATTTTACGTTTTTTCAATGTGTTTTTTAATGTGTTCTCCTATGATAAAAAAAATTAGCTCTTTTTTCTTGATAAAAAACACAAATTCACACATTTTGCATAATTGGCAGAATATCCATTGTACTTCCTCGTAATTTTTAAGTTTGCACAATCAACATTGAAATCGTTCTTCTAATAAGACTAAAACATAAAGCCAACTAAAGAAGATCGCAACTTAATTAAGTTTGAAAAAATCTCACACCTCACAGAGACCTTTAGTGGCTTAGGCTCATCCGAGTTTTGTCACAACGGCATTTTAAGAGAGTGTTGTCTCCGCATTGCAGTCGTGAGTTTGTGTTGTACGTGAAATATTACCCCAACAACATTACTTTGTGCAGACATCATTACTGTTCCATTTCCAAATCCGAAGTCTAGAGTTCAGACCAAATAAACAAATGTCACAATCCATCCTGGCAGTTAGCAGCCAGAGATTTCATGTATAAACATCGTTCAGATTCATTAGTATAGCTTTGTAGCACTTCAATTTGTTAAATAAGATCTTTGCAATTTGAAGAGAAAGAGCAGATTTAATTTAAGCATAAAGGGAATTACCGGAAAGTTTATGATAGATACTAATCCAAAAATAATAAACAATCACATTCTTTATCAAATCACAAATCAGTCTTCTTGAAATGAGCATACTCCACATCTTGGGTGTAGTAATTCGAAAATTGCCCGTTACAACCAAGGTCGCACCTTATACTCATTTAAGGAATTGCATATGATTTTAGATTTAAAACAAGACAGACACAGCAAAATAGTAGCTTGAAACTCTATCAACTTTTACCACTAACAATAAGATTTCAACATATTCTAACTTTAGAGCAATTCATGGTTATACAAAAGACTGGGATAATAACTAATTTCTAAGTAAAATAAATAATAATGAAATGGCACTGCCCTGAGCCATAAAACAATAATCAAAATTCATGATAGAAATTACCACCCCTTCACGAATTCATATTACATTGATTGATTTGAACGGTGCACTTGGTAGAATTGACGGAAGTGTTGGGATAACTTTAGATTTTCCATTGATTAAGATTCGGGCAAAAAAGTCCGATAAATTTGCTGTTCTGGGAAACAGTAGTTTTTCAGAAAGAATTAAAAAAATCCTAGAAGCTGTGGCAAAAGTGTATAATACCGGTGGAATTGAGGTTGACATTATCGAGGACTACCCTGATCATGTTGGACTTGGTTCTGGTACCCAAGCTTCACTAGCAGCTGGAATGGCAGTAAGCAAACTTTACGACTTAAATCTCACCCCGGCTGATATAGCGCGTTTGACAAAAAGAGGTGGGACGTCGGGGATTGGAACTACAGCCTATGATCACGGGGGATTCATCTTAGATGGTGGCCACAAGGGGAAGTGTGAGTTCAAGCCATCATCAGCGTCCGGGGAATATTCGCCCCCTCCAGTGTTAATACGTCACGATTTTCCAAATTGGGATATAATAATTGCTATTCCTGACTTAACAGGAGCAAGTAATGAGAGAGAAGTTAATATATTTAAAGAAAAGTGCCCAATCCCGCTCCGTGAAGTCCAAAAACTCAGCCACATAATACTTATGGAGATGTTACCTGCTGTTATTGAACAAAATATCGAGAGTTTCGGAGCTTCAATAAATAAAATCCAACATATCGGGTTTAAACGTCATGAAGTTGGACTTCAGCCATTTTGTGGACAATTGATGGAATTCATAAGAGAGAATGGAGCGTATGGGGCTGGAATGAGTTCATTTGGGCCTACTGTCTACGCGATTACAGACGATAAAAGCTTAAAGAATGCGGTGCAGACATATCTTAATGAAACCACCGATGGTAAAGTATATTGCGTCAAAGCTCGCAACTGCGGAGCATATTTGAAAGAATTTTAATCGATAAAGTGAAAGTAATAAAAAATAGAGTAAGTTACGATAAAAAGCGTAAAGATTGGGCAAATGTTTTCAGATCTCCAATATGAATTATCGAAGCTTCAAAAGCTGATTCTTCTCACTGACGGTTCAATAACAACTTTACTTGAAGTTATCACAGCCAAGCCAGTTACTGTCAGCACACTCGTACAAAAGATTGTTAAGGCCGATAACGAAATCGCAGAATTGCTTGAAATTGAAGAGGGAGATAGCATTAACTACAGAGTAGTAACATTGAGAAACGTTGACTGCGCAAAACCTCTTATCTATGCTGAGTCATATACCCCTATATCCAGGCTACTTAAGGAGTTCAAATATGATCTTATGAAAGCTGATATACCTATAGGCAAAATCATGCAAGAGCGAAAAATTGAATCGCGAAGAGAGATTGAAAAGATAGAGATCATATTCAATGATGAATACAGCGAGATATTTGATGTATCTTATCACGTTCCAATGTTGTCGAGAACATACAATATAATAAGTAATAATATGGTGCTAATAAGGATCATTGAAACTTTTCCACTGACAAGTTTTTTAAGATTTAATGCCTAATGCATGCTGCTGTAAACTTACGAAAGACTTTTGAGAGATCCAAAGTTTATTGAAATTAAACTGCCCCCGCCGACATTTTCTTATGTTTAATTATGTGTATTGTTTTAGTTTGAAGTATAAGTGACCCTTTTTGCAGAAATGAAAAAAGGTAAGAGAAGTAGATCTGTTATTTGAACTTAAGACTTACGTTTACTGTGAAATTGCAGGTTCCGATTAAGTGTAAACGTAATTCCTGTGCAGTATTTACTCGAGCTACTTTGAATTTTACATATTAGAGATATCGTGACAAAAGAATAAGTAACAAATCTGTCTGTACATGCAATTGGCTTTAAAACATTGCAAACGAAATTGTTCTAACGGCGCAGCAAAAGAGAGTATAGTTTATTCCCCAACAACTGGAGAATTTAACAGGTCTTCTACAAAGTTAAATTAATTTATTTTTTAACAAATTTCCTCACGGAAACGAGCACAATTGCCATACTTCCAAGGATCGTAAATTTAACTTCGATTATTAACGTCCTATCTTCTTTTCATTCAATAAAGCTCATTGTAAAAAAAATTGTTAAAATTTCCAGATTGAAATGTGCTGCTCCTTTTCATGATATAATTGCTTATTGAATGTGCAAAAGATATAATTTTGACTCTTGCACTATGATATGGTTAAAATAAACTCAACGTTAACCCCATACAATTCCATCAGACTCACAGCGAATGGTTATTGTCGACAGAGTAAGCAGCATCCAGATACCATTGCCATTCCGGTCTGTGCCCCGATAATCTAGCAGTAATTACCAATATGCATCTTATCTTTTATTACAACCATCATTTATCAAACAATTCTGTTCTAAGAAATTATGACTTGGCTAGAGACGCCTTATGGATACTTCTACTTGTAGGTTGAATTCAATGCACAATTGCCGGACAATCTTTTGCTCATTTAAAATGATTGCCACGGAGAGTCCAACAGCAAAATATCGCTTTCATCCAAACGATCTTTTCCGATCGTAAGAATCATTTTCGTTTTAGTCCACATACCTCAAGTAAATCAGCGAAAATGCCAAAAACCATAGCGGAAAAAGTATATAGCTTGCATAATCGTGTACAAGCCATAGACTATCAGAACCGAAGTAATATCCAGCAGTGAACAATAACAATAGTCTCACAAAATTTTGAATGAATGTTCCAGCGAGACCCAAAATAAAAAGTCCAGGAACCACTGAGTTTTTGGGCTTCCTATCCATTAACATAAGGCCAAATATGGCAAAGAATATCGCAATTGAATCGCTACCCGAACACCTGGAATCAACCACTGTAACAATATTGGAACCATTCAAACTTGTTAAAATTACTTTAACTCCCTCAGCTGATATTGGCACTCCAAAAAATCTTAGTGTCGACGTTGAAATTAAAGCCGTAACCATCGAAAATGAAGATGAAAAAAAAGTTTCAATAAACAATGGAAATCCAACAGCAATACCGTAAACAATTAAAAGCATGAACGGCACTTTCGAAGCTTGTCCAAAAAAAATACAGAAAGATGAGACTACGACTAAGCCAATCGCAAATATCGTTAGCGGTAAGCCAACGATCGAAACTGACGAATAATTAAGCAGAGCAAGAGCTGGTATAAAAAGTCCAACCCCTATGCACAACCAACGAACGTCAATTTTTACGTTAGAGATATCAATTTCAGTACGTTTTATCCAAATCCATATTATACAGAGTAATAGAACAACCCAAGAATAAAATCCATTCTGCTTGAGCATTTGCAAATTTAAAATGTCAGAAAAATTGTTAAAAACGTTACTAAATATGGATAAGACAACAAGAACGGAAATTGCCCAGAGGAAGGCTTTAATGTGAACACTCTGCTTGTCAATGAACATCTTTTAGTACCATATCATAAATTTCTTGTACATTATATTCTAGTTTGCACCAATTTATCTATACCTACATCAACGATAAACTTATTATTAGTTAAAAGGTTTGAGAAACTAATCAGATTCTAACATTATCACTCGTGAAAAAGATGTTCAAGGTCCCGGCGGCGCTCAGAATTGATGTAGATACAATAAGGGACGTACTGCTTTTACCTAAACTTCTGGACATATTAAAGAGTGTCGAAATAAAAGCAACTTTCTTCGTTACAACTGGACCGGATAAAACTGGATTTAACGTATTTAAACACCTTAAACAACCAAAAAACTACCTTAGTGTCCTCAAATCAAAGCCATATCGATTCGGCATTCAAAGTTTAAATGGGATATTTCGGCATATCGAAGTTCAAAATTCACACCCTTATACTTTACAACGGGCTTTAAAAGAAGGCCATGAAGTTGGATTACACGGTTACGACCATTATATATGGATGAATGACTTAGAGAGATTTGAAGACAAATACATTATCGCGCTTATTCAACGTGGACTAACAGCTTTAGCTAATTCTGCCAAGAGCGATATTATAAGTTTTGCGTCGCCGGGGTTTAAAGTAACCCAAGAGTTCTTAAAATCAATAGACACCTTCAACTTCTATTATTCTAGCGACTACAAATTTGATGTACCCGTAGCACCGTTTTATCCACAATTTGGTAGTCAAACTTGTCGGATATTACAGATACCAGTTGCAAGTGATTCAATAGGGGAACTGATTTCAAAGGGCTTTAATGAAAAAGCGATATTAACAATCATCAAACAGAGGCTTGATGTTTGGTACCAAAGTAATGTTCCATTTGTGATATACATCCACCCTTCTTATGAAATAGCATACAAATTAGAGCTTTTCAATCAGGTTTTAACACTAATAAATAACGATAACAGATTCGAGTTATCCACACTCGCCCATATCTCAAGTATGGTGGAGGCATAAGCGTGGAACCTCTTAAGATTGTTCACATATATGAGCTAGGACCACAAGAAGAAGGCGTTTTAATAGGCGGTGTAGAAGTTGCGCTCTTAGAGCTCTCAAAATCACTATTGAAACTCGGACATGAAGTAACTATTGTAAATGGTGCGAGCAAGAGTTCACGAGATTTTTCGACTGATGGAATAACTATAAGACATATTGACTTCGGTGGATTTATGAAATCGACGTGGGACCCCTCAAACCTCCGCTTGATGCGACAAATTGCCTTTCCCATAGCAGCGTTAAAAGCGGATCTTGGTGAGTACGATATCTATCACGGTCATTTTTACACCTCAGGTCTTGTGGCTAATTTTCTAGCGAGACGAAATAGGGCAGTAGCAGTGAACACGATTCATGGGTCATATTACGACATTTGGAGATACTTGGAACCACCTATTGTTTCATCCATGTATAGGCTAACTGAAAGAACTCTAGCTCCAGCACTCGCAAAGATGTCAGGAATCCAAATTCACACGGGAGGTTATTTTGCTGACAAAGTAAAAACCTGGGGTGCCCCTTCCGAAAAAGTGGTAACGATACACAACGGATTTGATCCCAAAAAATTTAATCCGCAAACACGCCCAATTGAGATCCCAGTCGATGAAACGATTTTATTTACAGCAAGGAGGTTAGTAGAAAAGAATGGTTTAGAATATCTCATTAAAGCGATGCCAAAAATTGTAGAAAAATATGATGCTCATTTGTTAATTGCAGGAGATGGTCCACACAAGTCTCAGCTTCAACGATTAGCTGAAACACTAGGATTACGAAAAAATATTACATTCATCGGTTTAATTCCACATCAGAAATTGGCTCCATACATTGTCCGGTCAGATATAGTGATCGTCCCTAGTTTAATGGAATCATCGAGTCTTTTTTTAATAGAGTCGATGGCATGTAAGAAAGTAGTGGTCGCATCGAATGTTGGTGGTATTCCTGAAGTTCTGAATAGAGATTGCGGAGTTTTGATAAAACCAATGGATGAATCTGCTCTTTCTGCAGCAGTATTGTACTTGTTATCTAACGATGCTGTTAAAAATGAACTAGCCGAAAATGCTTTTCAGGCGGTAACCAAAGCACTAACTTGGGACAACGTTGGCCGCTTAACACAATCCGCTTACTCAAAAGCGCTTGGAGCTAAGGTTAGTTCTAATAGCCAGGACTTGAAGCTTTCCTGAATTCTGTGCAGGTCTTACAAGCATCAATGGGAACAATCCCAAACGCCCCGCATCGCACATATTTTTCTTTATCATAAACTTCGTAGCCTACAAAGGCCATACAATAGACATCCGATTCAGTTGTGGCTGTACCAAAACACATATGAACCATTAATATTTTTTTGATATTACTATTTATATTTAGCGAAAGTTTTATTAATAACCGGCAATTGATTGATAAGAAGATTAAGATAGATTACAATCGTGCTATAGATATAAAACCCGTATGACCAACGCGAGTCGATGGTCGCGTACCTCTTTTAGATACTTCGATTTCCCTCTGAATTATTTCAATAGTTTTGACGCACGAAAGGCTCTTGAGCGATTTTCTTACATCTAGTACTTGTTCATAGAAAGGTGAATAGGAGACTATAAACCCCCCTGGTATAACGAGCGTTGATAATACTTCTATAGCTTTACGTGCCTCAAATAAATCTAGTGTTATTACATTAAATTTGCTTTCAGTAGAGATATCTAAAACGTTACCTACTACAACGTCAACATTTTTCAAGCC
>Ga0187772_10000087_pt1 | contig 34340 bp, 45 predicted proteins | sample 0116_SJ02_MP15_2_FD_133137 | JGI IMG/M metagenome (GOLD analysis project Ga0187772, IMG submission 133137) | Tropical peat soil microbial communities from peatlands in Department of Meta, Colombia - 0116_SJ02_MP15_20_MG | ecosystem: Environmental > Terrestrial > Soil > Wetlands > Peat | place... | reverse complement strand
GTCTCTACGGCTGGTGGCGTGGCGCTTTCAGCGCTGCCCGGTCGGCGGGCACTGGTCGCTGGTCACGCCGCTCAACGAGTCCAAGCTCACCGAGGACGAGCGGCGCGTCGCCCACGAGCACCAGGACTTCCGTCTTCCCTAGGGGACGGCGCCGGCGCCCTCCCAATGCTCAAGCGCGTCCGCTTCGTGCTCGGCTTCCGGATGGCGCCTGCCCACCTTGAGCACCAGCTCCCGACCGGCGGCGCCAAGGGCCCTGGCGACCCACGCGGACTGCCCGCTCGGGATGTAAGGCTCCCCCAGCTCGAGCTCCCAGTCCGACACGACCTCATCGACCACCCGTGGCAGCTCGTCCAGCCACAGCCGGTCTGGATTGCTCGGCAGTGAGGCCGTCGGATACCGTTGCGCCATGGCCGATAAGACACGAAGCGTTGTCGACGAAGCTCCCCGCGCAAGCGCGATCATCCATGCCCCGCCGAAGGGAAGGCTGGCCTTCAGCGGAGACGGTCCGGATGACCTGCTGTGCGGTGGCTGCTCGGCGACGCTCGCCGAAGGCGTCAGCGAGGGGCAGCTGTTCGGAGTCTTCATCGAGTGCCCGGAATGCGGGACGCTCAACGACGTCGGCTGATCGCAGGTCCGCCCGCCTGAGCGGCGTGGCGCGACGCCCTGCTGGCCGTCGTCATCCGCGCGGCGCGCCCATTCGCCGATCCTCCTGGCGTGCCCGAACGCGCGCGTGTACGAACTCGACGAATCCGGGGTCAACACCCCGGACTACGACGACCTGGAGGCAGTACGGCTGACCCGTGGCTCTCTGGCCGCCCCGGAGCGCTACCTACGCGCGATCGACGCCGGCGACGAGGAGAGCTGACGGCTGTCACATTCGCCGGGCGTCCCGCGTCAAACGGGTGAGCCCACTCAAGACGCGGAGGTGACAACCATGACGACGACGATCTCTTCCAGCCAGCCCGACACCCACCGCGACCGACTTGCTCGAGTCGTTGGCAGAGGGAGGCGCGGGAGCCGGACTCGCGTTCATGTCTTTCCTCGGTGCCATCCGGGACTAATCCCGATGGTCGCGCTGATCCTCGTGGCGGGGGTCATCGTGGTGGTCCCGATGCTGGTACTGGGTGTGGTGTTCGGCCTGCCCCTGCTCGTCTTGCGGCTCGTCATCCGTAAGGTGTCGGACCGCTCGCGCGCCGGCGCCGAGCGTTCGATTTCGACTCCGGCCGCTTCCATCACGGTCTCGGAGCGGCCGGCCTATACGCCGCCGGCCACGCGCAGCACGGCGCCGGTGGCGTAAGAGGCCTCGGGGCCGAGCAGCCACACGATTGCCGGCGCGATCTCGTCCGGCTCCGCCAGCCGACCCATCGGGATCCGCGAGACGGCTTGCCGGGCCCGGTCGGGGGCGCCCGCCGCAGCGTGGATCTCGGTGTTCACGATGCCGGGCGCGACCGCGTTCACTCGGATCCCGTCCCCGGCCAGCTCCTTGGCGAGTCCCACGGTCAGCGCGTCGACGCCGGCCTTGGCCGCCGCGTAATGCACGTACTCGTGTGGAGACCCGAGTGTGGCGGCACCCGAAGAGACATTGACGATCGCCCCGCCGCGCCCGCCACGGCGGACCGACATGACCCGCGCCGCCTGCCGCGCACACAGCACGACACCGACCAGGTTGACGTCGATCACCTCGCGGATCACCTCGACCGGGGTGTCGGCCAGGTCGCCGATGTGCGCCGTCAATCCGGCGTTGCTGACGAGTCCAGTGACGGATCCGAGCTCCGCCGCCTCGCCGAATATGCGCTCAACGTCCTGCTCGCGCGTGACTTCGGCCTGAAACGACAGGCAGCGGCCGCCGAGTTCGGTCGCCGCGGTGCGCACGCGCTCGGCCGCCTCACCGTCGGATCGGTAGCTGAAGGCCACGTCGTGCCCGGCGCGGGCCAGAGCCAGCACGGTCGCCGCGCCGATCCCGCGACTGCCCCCGGTCACGATCGTGACCGGACGCTTCTCTCGTTCCATAGCCGCGCGGCGTCTACCCGCCGGCGAGCTTCTCGAGCTGCGCGAACGCCTCCGCCTCGAGCAGCGTTTGGCAAGCGTGCGCGCACGCCCGGCACGCCTTTGCGCACAGCGCGCAGTGGCGGTGATGGGCGGCGTGTCGGTCGCACTCCTCGGCGCAGTTCGTGCAGGTCAAGACGCAGGCGCGGAGCAGGTGGTGCGTGACGCGGTGGTTCGTGGCAAACCGGCGCGACAGGTCGCGCATCGTTACCGCGCAGACGTCGGCGCAACTCGTGCACAACGCGATGCAGCGCGCCATCCCCGCCACGTCGTGCTCGGCCAGGTCCGAGTCGGCGCACGAGACGCAGGACTGCTGCGAGGCAAGACACGCGTCGATCGCGGCTGCGAGCGCGTCGGCGTCGAGTTCGGACGCCACCGGCGACGCCTCCAGCATGTCTCGCGCCAGCGTCATCCTCGGCGGAACCGGTCTTCCTCCTCGACCGTCCGCTCGGCCGTAGGAATCGCCTCGAGCCGCCCATCCGGGATCGGGTCTCCGCTCTCGACCGACAGCCCGTACGTCCCTGCGTCGAGCCTGGCCTCGGCGCGCTCGACCGCGGCGAGTTCGTTCCTCAGCTGCTCGCGCCGGCCTGCGTCGATCTCGTCCTGGTAGAGATCCTCGTCGTCCTCGTCGCCAGGCTCCAGGCGCTCGTCGCCTTCGAGCGGACCCTCGCGTCCCAGTTCGGCGAGCGCCTCCTCGATCCGCGTCCGTTCACGGTCGAGTAGCTCGCGGGCGTGTTTGTCATCCATGGACGAAGCGTAACTCTTCAGCCGCTCACCACCACTTGCGCTCGCGCGCCCGGGCGGTGCCCCGGGTGTGATCGAGCTCGTCGAGTGCCGCCATGTCCTCGTCCGACAGGGCGAAGTCGAAGATCTGGGCGTTCTCCTCGATCCGCTCCCGATGCGTCGACTTCGGGATCACCGGGATCTCGCGCTGCACACACCAGCGCAGCAATACCTGCGCCGGCGTGCGGCCTAGGGCATCGGCAATCCGCTTGACGGTGCGGTCGCCGAGATGGCGGCCGGTGCCGAGCGGGCTGTAGGCCTCGAGCACGACGTCCCGCTGCTCGCAGGCCTCGAGTAGCGCGCGGCGATTTTCGAACGGGCTGAACTGCACCTGGTTGACCGCCGGGACGACGCCGCCCGCGGAGCTGACCTGTTCGAGCTCGTCGACGTCGAAGTTCGAGACGCCGATCGAGCGGGTGTAGCCGAGCTCACGGGCCTGCTCCATCCCCGGCCAGGCCCAGGTCGGGCCGCGCTGGGGCCAATGGATGATGTACAGGTCCACCTGGTCGACCCCGAGTCGCCGCAGGCTGTTTTCGGCTTCGGCGGCGGGATCCCGGCGACGGGGAAAGAACTTCGTCGTGAGGAAGACCTCCTCGCGCGGGAGGCCGCTCTCGCGCAGGGCCTGACCGACGCTCTCCTCGTTGCCGTACGCCTGCGCGGTGTCGATGTGGCGGTAGCCGAACTCGAGCGCCCACCGCACCGCGTTCACGCACTCGGGGCCGTTCGGCACCTGCCACACGCCGAGGCCGAGCAACGGCAGTTGGTTCCCGTCGGCAAGTGGGCGGACATGGCGGTCAGCGACCGGGTCAGTGGACATCCGAGGCTCTCCTTGGTCGATTGCATTGGGCTGCGCATCATGTGGCCATGCACGTTAGGACCGTCTCCACGATCGGGCACTCGACCCGCTCGGTGGAGGAGATGCTGGCGCTGCTCACCGGCCGCGGAGTGGAACTTGTCGTCGACGTGCGGGCGTTTCCGAGCTCGCGCCGCCATCCCCAGTTCAACCGAGGCGCGCTGACCGCCTGGCTCGCAGAAGCGGGGATCGCCTACCGGCACATCCCTGGGCTGGGCGGTCGGCGCGAGCCGGTCCCCGGGTCGCCCAACCGCGGATGGCACGAAGCCGCGTTCCGGGGCTACGCCGATCACATGCGCAGCAGCGAGTTCCAGACCGCGCTCGCGGAGCTCGATGCGCTGGCGGCTCAGTCTCCAACCGCGATCATGTGTGCCGAGGCGGCGTGGTGGCGCTGCCACCGCCGGCTGATCGCGGACGCGCTCGTCGTGCGCGACTGGCGCGTCGAGCACCTCGGCGTCGGCGGGTCGCGCGCGATGCACGAGCTGACGGAGTTCGCGGTCGTCGGTCCCGGCGGGATGATCACCTATCCGCCGGCCCAGACGGCCCTTCTTTAGGCCCTGGACGGTCTTGTCAGAATGGCCTCGATGCCAGAGCACTATCAGCGTCCGGGCTGGTTCACGACGAACGTCTTCAACCGGGTCGTCGCGTTCTTGACGGGGGCCGGCGTAAGCGTCTACGGCTCGCGGGTCCTCGAGGTCCAGGGTCGCAAGTCCGGGCAGTGGCGACAGACCCCGGTGAACCTCCTCCGCCTTGAAGGGCAGGAATACCTCCTATCGCCGCGCGGACAGACCCAGTGGGTCAAGAACCTGCGGGCGAGCGGACACGGCCTGCTCCGCGTCGGCCGGCGAACCCAGCCGTTCACCGCGGTCGAGCTTCCGGACGCGGAGAAGCCGCCGCTGCTGCGTGAGTACCTGAGGAAGTGGAAGTTCGAGGTCGGCGTGTTCTTCGGGGGTGTCGGTCCCGACGCCGCCGACGCCGAGCTGCTTCGGATCGCCCCCGACCACCCTGTCTTCCGACTGACCGAGCGATGAGTTTGCTTGCTCGTGACAGTCTTAAGGGCCAGTCATAGGTCTTTACAGGCGCCATCCCGCGCCCAACCCCCGATTTCGGCGCTCACGCCGCCGGCTGCTAGCGGGGGCAAAGGGGGCCCTTGCCCTCGGGAAGCCGGTCGGTTCGTTGCCCTTTCCGGCGGGGTGCCGCGAGCGTGAGTCACGGGACCGCGCCTGTTCGAAAGGACGTCTGAAGTGACCGAGCACAAGTCGTTCAAGCGCCTCGTCCGGGCGCGGATGGAGAAGACCGGCGAGAGGTATACGGCGGCGCGGGCCATGCTGCTCCGCGCCGAAGAGCCCTCGGGTTCGACCCTCCCAAGGCTGAAGACCTCGGACGAGAACATCCGGCGGCGGACCGGGCGCGGCTGGGAGGAGTGGTTCGCGATCCTCGACGAGTGGGGCGCGGCGGATCGGCCCCACCGGGAGGTCGCTCGTTGGCTGGCCGAACAGCAGGGCGCGGTGCCGCTGGCGTGGAACGTGCAGGCCGTCGTCGGAGGCTACGAGCTGAGCCGCGGTCTCCGCGAGGTGGGCGAGAAGGAGGACGGCTTCGCCATCACCGCCTCGAGGACCGTCGCCGCCCGTGTCGAGCGACTCTATGACGCGTTCGTCGATCGTTCGCTGCGGGACCGGTGGCTCGCCGACGGCGAGCTGTCCGAGCGAACCGCGACGAGACCGAAATCGGCCCGCTTCGACTGGGGCGACGGCACGACTCGCGTGAACGTCACCTTCCTAGCCCGGGACGACGGCAAGAGCACCGTCGCGCTCGAGCACCGCCGCCTTCCCGACGCGGGCGAGGCGGCGCGCTTGAAGGCGTACTGGCGCGAGCGACTCGTCGCGCTCAAGGCGCTCCTGGAGCGATGAGCGCCCCGGCGTTCCCCGCCGGGTTTCCATCTACTGACTTTTCACGAGGAGAAGCGAGATGACTGAGCAGACGAAGCATCTGATTGACGACGTGATGACCATCGGCGTCCCCGTATCCGACCAGGACCGGGCGCTCGCGTTCTATCGCGACACGCTCGGCTTCCGGACGGTCCGCGACGTGTCGCTCCCTCAGGTCGGCGGCCGCTGGATCGAGGTCGCGCCACCGAGCGGGTCGGTCACGATCGCGCTCGTCCCGGCGCGGCCGGGTGTGCCGGCGGGGGTTGAGACCGGGATCCGCTTCACGGCGGCTGACGCGGGCACGGTTCACACGGAGCTCCGCTCCCGTGGCGTCGAGGTGGGCGAGATTCTGCGCTGGCCGGGCGTGCCGGCGATGTTCGCCTTCCGCGACCAGGACGGCAACGGGCACGAGATCGTCGAGGCGGCCTGACGAACCGATCGCCGCCGCTAAGGGGCCGCCAAGGTCAGGCTGCGATCGAAGAGTCCTCCTCGTCGGACGCGAGAGGGCCGCGTACCGGACCGGCAACCTCGTCGACAGCGCGCTGCAGCCCGTCGAGCATCGTCAGGTCGTGGAGCACGACCGCTAGGTCCACCCGATTGGAGCGCAGTGCGAACAGAGCGTCGGGCTGTTCCGCCAGCGACAACTGAAGCTCGACCTCCGGGTCCAGCCCGCGGAAGTGAGCGGCGGCTAGACGGACGAGGCCCGTGCTCGCGCTGGCGAAGGTGGCGACCCGGATCCGGCCGATCCGACCTTCGGCGACGGCCGCCAGGGCCGCCTCAGCTTCGGCGACGCGGTCGAGGATCTCGCCCGAGTACTTCGACAGCGTCTCGCCGGCCAGCGTCGGTCGGATCCGGCGACCCAACCGCAGCTCCGCGCAAGATCTCGCCCCTCCGGCGGCGGCTCGTTCCCGGCTCAGCTCGGCCTAAGCCGGCTCTTCCTCGTCGGAGCGCCAGGGCGGCTGCGGTGGCGCCGACACGAGCGCACGGCGTAGCAGCGTCAGCAGCTGACGGCGATCGGCGGCGCCCAGCCCGCCCAGCACCTCGTCTTCTACTTGGGCGGCGAGCCGCTTGCCGCGCTCGAGCGTGCGGCGACCGTTCGGGGTGATCACGACCTCCCACGCGCGGCGATCGCCCGGCCGTCGCCGCCGCTCGGCCCAGCCCGCGCTCTCGAGTTCGTCGATGAGCGTCACCATGGCGCTCGGATCGATGCCCATGTCCGCGCTCAGCCGCTGCTGAATCGCTCCGTCGCGGGCGCCGAGCACGTTGAGCAGGCCAAACAGCGCGGGCGTGAGTCCAATCGTCTCGAGCGCCGCCGCCGTGCGGGTGTGGGAGGCCCGCCATAGGCGGAAGAAGAGCTGACCGGCGAATTCGGTCACCTCGACGTCGGTTGATAGAGGGGTGGCCACGCCGGCGAGCTTAGCAGCTTTACTGGTTGGTATCAATTATTGTTTGACGCGATTATAGTAGATTCCTATCATTGTGCGGGCCAAGCATTTATCCGGGTCGACGCGACCCACGAGGTCAGGAGTGGCAATGGCCGAGAGGCAAGCTGTAAAAAAGAGCACCCGGCAGTCTGCGAAGCGCACCACCGGGAAGGCATCCGAGACGTTCACGGCAGAGGAAAAGGCCGCGATGAAGGAGCGCGCCCGTGAGGTGAAGGCGGCCGCAGCCAAGGCGGATGGGGAGAGCGAGGTGCTCGTGAAGATCTCCGAGATGGGCGGGCCGGACCGCGTCATGGCGGAGCGCGTCCACGCCATCATCAAGGCCACCGTGCCGGCCATCTCGCCGAGAACCTGGTACGGGATGCCCGCATATGCCAAGGACGGCAACGTGGTCTGTTTCTTCAAGCCAGCGCAGAAGTTCAAGACGAGGTACGCAACGCTCGGGTTCAGCGACAAGGCGAAGCTCGACGAGGGCGACATGTGGCCGACGGAGTTCGCGCTGACGGAGATGACCGACGATGTCGAGGCACGGATTCGCGCGCTGGTGGAGCGAGCCGTGAGCTGAAGTCCTGGATTTGACCCCGGTGATTCCACGGGCTTATCGAGCGCTGTTCGCTGAACGTCGAACGCGCCGCCTGTTGATCGGCCTGGCGCCGCAACGATCCTGCTCGCCGCCGCCACCAGCTCGTTTGGCGCGGTCACTTCGCGCACTCGCGGTCGCGACGGTCCGTGCTCGAGACCGCCGGCTGTTAGCTCAAGGTCAGTTCCCTGCCGCTCCAGAATCGGCGGTACGCAGGTAGCCGATCACGATTGGGTCGTCGGTCTCGACGCGCTCCATCGGCTCGCCCGTGCAGGCACACATCTCGACGACGGCGCTCTCGTTCGAGATGTCGACGACGCGCCAGCGAGCACCGGACAGCACCCAGCGCTCTAGATCATCGATCGTGACGGAGGGAGTACTCATAGCCGGCTCCAGTCATTATCTCCTGCTCGGACTCCGCCCAGCTCGATCAGGCACCCCGCCGTATCGGGGTCACGCGGAACGAACGCGGTGAGCTTCGCGGACGGATGAAGCACATCCAGCAGCCCGCGGGTGATTCCCTTGTGGAGTGCGCAGATCGCTCGCGGGTTCTCAAGCACGGCGTCACGGTAGGGGCAGTTCCTGAGGCAGATCGTGAGCTGTTCGCTGCCCCGGCGCGTGATCGCGGGATTAAATCCGAACGCGCTGAGGCTCGTCTCGAAGGCGTGCGGATCGGCGTTTCGCCGGGGCGCCAGCTCGTGGCCGATCTGGCGGCCCGTGGACTCAATGCTGCGCAGCCCGCCCGCTGGTGTTCGCAGCGCGCGCGCCAGCCACCGGCCGAGATCCCGGTAGGCGTGCGGCGCCTGCCCTCCCGGCTGAGCGTCGCGGGCGATCACCCAGGTGTCAGACGGACGGCCGCGCGGTTGGCGGACGCGGACTCGCTCGACCAGTCCCGCCCGTTCGAGGCGCTCGAGGTGGAGTCGGATGCCGTTGGGATGAAGCTCCAACCGCTCGGCGAGCTCCGCCGTGCCGGCGGGGCGTCGCAGCTCCGACAGCAGCGCGAAGAGCCGCGCCCGGGTCGGCTGCGTCAGGGCGTCGTCCTCACCGACCGCGGGCAGGTCGATCATCTCACGAGTTTTACACAGTCTGGCTTTGCAAATCAACGTCCAGGTGATAGGGTTTTTCCCATCAACACTGGGAAAATGACCGGTCGGAGCGAGTAATCCCCGTGGCGTACGTGATCAATCAGCCGTGCATCGGCGTCAAGGACGCCAGCTGCACCGAGGTGTGTCCCGTCGACTGCATTCACCCGATGCCCGATGAGGCCGGGTTCGCCGAAGCCGAGCAGCTATTCATCGACCCGGAGGAATGCATCGACTGCGACGCCTGTGTCGAGGCCTGCCCGGTTGACGCGATTACCCCCGAGGATATGGTGCCGCCGGAATGGCAGGAGTTCATCGAGAGGAACGCCGAGTACTTCCGATCACAGCGAGTCGGTGGATAGCGATACGTACAACGTCGCGCTGTTCTTCCATCTGCTCGGGGCGCTGCTCTTTGTCGCAGGGATCGTGGTTGCGGGCGTGGGCTTCGAAAGCGCGCGCCGCCGCCAGCAGCCGGCCGAGATCGCGCTGCTGCTCTCGCTGACGCGGATCGGCGTACTGCTCGTTGCCGTTGGCGGGTTGCTCCTGCCGATCTTCGGGCTCTGGCTGGTCCACCTGGGCCACTGGGGCTACGGGTCAGGCTGGATCGACTGGGCGCTTGCGCTGTATGTAGTGGCGCTGATCCTCGGCGCGCTCGGGGGACGGCGCCCGAAGCGGGCCCGCCGGCTCGCCGGCCGCCTTGCCGCCGCCGGTGCGCCGGCTAACGAGGAACTCCGAGCGCTACTCGACGATCCGGTGTCCCTGGCTGCCAACTACGCGTCGCTGCTGGTGGTGATGGGGATCCTCGCCCTGATGGTTTTCAAGTGAGGTTCGCGGGCGCGTCGCCTCGCCACTGCGCGAGGGGCCGCCCAGCCGCCTGCCGGCCGGGCGGCTCCGTACGAGCGTCAGTGCCGAGGGTCGTCGGGCGAGACTGGACGGGTCGGGTCCTGTGCCGTGTTCCAGGCCGTGCCGGCGGACCGTCCCGCCATCACGTCCACGACCACATCGGTGAGGCTGTGGCCGGGCGGACCCACGATCGGCGATGTGGCTCGCTACCTGATGTTGCGCCGATCCGGAGCGGCCCGGGAGCGTGCGCGTGCACCTGACCGCCGCCGGGAACCCGGAGCCGGTCATCCTCTGCCTGGACTGGCTCGTGGCCCGTCCCACGCGGCTCGCCGTGCTCGACACCGCGTTCGTCCTCAGGGTCGCCCGGTGGCCTCAGATAACGGCCGGTCTGTGCGGCCGCATCGCGCAGCGGGCGCGCAACCCCGCGCTCGCCCAGGCCGTCACCCACCTCCCGCGAACCCACCCACGGCTGCCGATGTCGTTCTGGATCACCACAGGGCGATCGAACTGCTGGCCCACCCCGAGCGGCTGGGCGTAGCCGAGGACGAGACCCAGTCCGAGCCGCTCTCGCCGCCCAGAGCCGGCGTGGCTTAACTCCTCCCGCGAGCGTCGTCGATGCTCGCCGCCAGTTCTGACACTGCGGGCTTGATGGCTGCGGCATCGATGTTGGCGTACCCGAGCACGAGTGCCGGCGCGGCGGTGCCACGCCCCTCGAGTGCGATCCCGCGCGCCTGGGCGGCGGCGAGCACGGCTGCTTCCTCGAGCTCGTGCGGGAGTTCGATGACCGCATACAAGCCGGCGGCGGCCCCACGGACGCTCACTTCGGGCAGTTGTTTGGCGAGCGCACCGAGCAGCGATGCGCGTTGCTGCCGGTAGCGGCGGCGCTGGCGACGGAGGTGGCGGTCGAGTTCGCCTCGCTCAATCAGGTCCGCGAACGCCAGCTGCACGACCGGGCTTGGGATCGTGCCCGCGGTCTCCTGGAAGTCGAGAATCGCCTCGCGCAACCGTGGCGGGAAAACGATCCAGCCGAGCCGAAGGCTCGGGGCAACCGTCTTGCTCGACGAGCCGGCGTAGATCACGTGCTCCGGGGCCAGCCCCTGCAGTGAACCGATCGGGTGGTGGTCGTAGCGGTACTCGGCGTCGAAGTCGTCCTCGATCACGAGGCGGCGGCCCGCGCGGGCCCAGTCGAGGATCGCCGTGCGGCGCTCTGGCGAGAGCACGGCGCCGCTCGGGTACTGGTGCGCCGGGGCGACCGCGACCGCGTCCACGGCCTCGCCTCTGAGATCGTCTACGCGCAGCCCATCGTCGTCGACGGGCACGGACACAGGGTGCAGGCCGGCGGCGCTGGCCGTCTCCGCGACGCCCGACCAGCCGGGTGCCTCGATCGCAACCCGTTGCACGCCTCGCGCCGCAAGAGCGCGCCATACCAAGCTGAGGCTGTGCCGCGTGCCACTCGTGACAACGAGTTGCTCCGGCGCGGCCTGGACCCCCCGGACCCGACCGAGGTAGGAGGACAGCGCGGTTCGCAACTCGAGCGTCCCGTCGGGGTCCGGGAGCCCAAGCCGCTCGTCGGGCGTGTCGCGCAGCACCCGCGCCAGGGCGGCCGCCAGCGTCCGCCGCGGGATCTGCCCAAGCGCGGGGCGGAACGGGCTCAGGTCGTAGCGGATCCGCGGTGGGCGTGTCGGCGCCGGCGTCGGGCGGCTCGCCGGGGCGATGGCCGGAGCCACGCGCGTGCCGCCGCCGCGAGCCGTGCGCAGATAGCCCTCGGCAGCGAGCTGCGAATAGGCATCGACGACCACCCCGCGCGACACGCCGAGCTCGGTGGCCAACTCGCGGGTCGATGGCAGGCGCTCTTGCGCGCCCAGGCGTCCGCCGCGAATCGCCTCGCGTAGCGCGTGCTCGAGGCGGGCCCTGAGCGAGCGCCCCGGGGCCCGCGCAAGGTCGATGTGAAGATCCATTTGGCCCCAGATTCTAGACCCCATTTGGCTCTGGTATTCGAGCCAAGCCGGCGTAGGGTTGCCGCCATGTCAACCACGGCCGTCCCAAGGACGAGAGTGCGCCGAGTCCCGTCGCGCGCCGTGTACGACCGCGAGGCGATCGACCAGATCCTCGACGAGGCGATGATCGCCCACCTCGGTTTCGTGCACGATGGCCAGCCGTTCGTGATCCCGACGTTGCACGCGCGGGTCGGCGATGCCGTGTACTTCCACGGCTCGGCCGCCAGCCGCGCGATCCGGACGCTGAACTCAGGTGCCCCCGCGTGCCTGACCGTCACGCTGCTCGATGGTCTCGTCCTGGCGCGGTCGGCCTTTCACACCTCTCTGAATTACCGCTCGGTCGTCGTACTCGGGAGCGCGAGGCCGGTCGAGGGCCCCGACGAGCGGCGCCGGGCGCTCGAAGCGTTCATGGAGCGCCTGATCCCCGGACGCTGGGCCGAGGTGCGCCCGCCGAGCGCCAAGGAGCTCAAGGGCACCCGCGTCCTGGCGCTGGCGCTCGACGAAACGTCCGCCAAGGTACGCACCGGACCACCCGAGGACGACCGGGGTGACGTCGAGCTTCCGGTCTGGGCCGGTGTGATTCCCCTGCACACGACGGCCGGCACCCCAATTCCAGACCCCCTGACACCGCCTCAGATCACGGCGTCCGGCGCCGTTACAAGCTGGACGCCGCAACGAAAAACACACATCACAAGGAGCATCGCATGAGCACCAATCGTCGTTCCCGCACCCGCCGGACGATCCAACGGATCAAGCGCATCCGCTCAGAGCTCGGCTACGCCCAGGGCCGTCTGTTCGAGATCCGCACCGGCGTGCCGCAGCGCTAGTCCTTGACCACCACCCGCGGTTGAACCGTTTGCTGATCACGCGGGGTCCAATCGGGCGTGAACAGAGACGAAAGGGACATCGAGATGATGTTTAGAGATGGAAGCTCCGAGACCCCGGCCCGGGATCTCGAGGGCATGCAGCGCGCAACCTTCGCGGCTGGTTGCTTCTGGGGTGTCGAGGCGGCACTGCGTGAGATCGAAGGCGTCGTGGCAACGCGGGTGGGCTACACCGGCGGATCCACCACCGACCCGACCTACGAGCAGGTTTGCTCCGACACCACCGGCCATGCCGAGGCGGTGGACGTTTGGTTTGACCCGAACGCAGTGAGCTACGGCGAGCTGCTGGATACGTTCTGGTCGATCCACGACCCCACCACCCGCGACAGGCAGGGGTGGGACTTCGGCAGTCAGTACCGCTCGGCGATCTTTTTCCACGACGCCGACCAGGAGCGGGTGGCGACCGCCTCTCGAGACGAGCACCAGACGGCGGTGACCAGGCCGATCGTGACCCAGATCGTGCCGGCCCCGCCGTTCTATGACGCTGAGGAGTACCACCAGCGGTACTTCGAGAAGCACGGCGGCGCCGCCTGCGCGACGACGATCCGCTAGCAGTTTCAGCCCTCCTCGAGCTTCAGGTATGGCTCGAGGAGGGCACGCAGCCGCATCCGTCCGCGATGCAACCGACTCTTGAATGCAGCCTCGCGGACGCCGACGATCTCGGCGGCGTCATGGGTCGAGAGGCCCTCGATGTCCCGCAGGACGACAGCCGCGCGCCAGTCGGCGGGCAGTTCCTCGAGGGCCCGCTCGAGCGTGCTCTCGAACTCGCGGTCAAGCGTCTGGGCTTCGGGGCCGAGGTCCGGCGATTCCGCCACCGAGACGATCAGGTCCTCGCGATCCGGATCTCGCTCGGCGCGCGGTGGTGGGCGGCGCGCCAGCCGCCGCTGGGCCTCGTTGAACGCGATCCGGTACAGCCACGTCGAGAACTGCGAGCGCTCCTGGAATCGCGCCAAACCGCGCCAGGCACGCAGGAAGACCTCCTGCGCGACCTCGTCGGCCTCGCCCGCGTCGAGCCCAAACCGCCGAAGTGCGCCGTACACGCGATCAGCGTGGGTCATCACGAGCTCCGTGAAGGCGTCCTGGTCGCCCGCGCGAGCCCTGCGAATCAGCTCATGTTCCGAGCTCGCCGCAACGCTCACCGCGCGGTTATAGCGCCTGGGAGCGGGCGGCACGCGCACGTGCCGCCCGCCGAGGACGGTTCAGCTCTAATGCTCCTCGAGCTCGAGCGAGCAGGAGTTGATGCAGTACCGCTCTCCGCTCTCGCCCGGTCCGTCGGGGAATACGTGACCGAGGTGGCCGCCGCACGCGGCGCAGTTCACCTCGACCCGGTGCATCCCGTAGCTGAAATCGTCAAGCAGCTCGACGTTCGCACGGTCCGCCGGCTCGGTGAAGCTCGGCCAGCCGGTGCCGGAGTCGAACTTGGTCTCGGAGGAGAACAGCTCGGCGCCGCAGCCGGCGCAGCGATAGGTGCCCTCGCGCTTCTCGTCGAAGTACTTCCCGGTGAACGCCCGCTCGGTTCCCTTGTGGCGAAGCACCTCGTATTGAGCGGGGGTCAGCTGCTCGCGCCACTCGCGGTCGGTCTTCTCGACCTGCGGGCGGGCGGTCTGATTGTCGATGTGAGTCTCGTTGTTCATGCCTTCTTTGACCCGGCGCACCGACAGAACGGTTCACCCAGGCTCTGTCAGTTGCGCCCGTACCGACGCCGCGATCCTCGCGGCGTCCACGCCGCCGTCGGGCGCAGCGAGGCGATGCAGGCCATCCACCGTCCGGCGCAGATCCTCGAGCAGCCGGCGACAGCGTTCGCATTCGCCCAGGTGGCGTTCGATCCGACCGCGCCCGCTCGGACCGAGCTCTCCATCGAGATAGTCCGACATGCGGACGCGCGCCCACCGGTGATCCCGCCGAAAGTCATCTCGATCCAGCACGCTGCTCATTAACGTTCAGACCCGCTCCGCCGCGAAAAGGTTCGCACAGATTCCGCAGGGGATCCGCACGCTCAGCTATGACCGGCCCCGCAACGGCGGCTCGGACCGAGATCTCGAACGATCAGTGGCCAGCTGCGCCCTGGACGTGCGCGCGATCGCCGATGCGCTCGGGATCGATCGACTTGCGGTGTGGGGAATCTCGGGCGGCGGGCCTCACGCCCTCGCGTGTGCCGCGCAGTTGCCGGATCTCGTCCCCGCGGTCGCGGTCCTCGCGTCGATGGCGCCCTGGGGCGCAGCCGGGCTCGACTACTTCGAGGGCATGGGGCGCGAGAACGTCGAAGACTGGGAGCTGACACTCAGGGACAGAGCCGCAGGACGCGTCAAGCACGAGCGCGATCGGGTCGAGACTCTCGCCGCAACGCCCAAGACGATCTACGCGACGATGGAGACGCTGCTGTCGCCGGTCGATCGGGAGGTCCTCACGCCCACTCTGACGGAGTTCCCTCTACGAGTCCGACCAGCTCGGGCTGGCGCCCGGCGCGGACGGATGGTGGGACGACGACCTGGCGTTCATCGAGCCCTGGGGATTCGAGCTCGACCAGATTCGGACTCCGGTCCTCTTGCTCCACGGACGTCCGGTTCGTTTCGTCCCCGTCACGCACGGCGAGTGGCTGGCTCGCCAAATTCCCGGCGTCGGCGCGCGCTCTTCCGACGGGGAGGGCCATCTCGCGCTGGTCGAGCACCACCTCGAGGTGTCCACGAGTGGCTGCTCGAGACGCTGGCGTGACGAGCGACCCGGCACACCGCCCCCACGTACGGCCCAACCCCGGGCGGGCTAAGACCCCCGTCCGTCGGCGCAGCTACATCAACTTCGTCCGCCAGTAGTCCGCCTCGCCGTCGGGGAAGCCATTCCATTCGTCACGGCCACCGACGCGCGCGTGAGCGCGGATGTACACGGCGGCATACGGAAACACAAGCCAGCCCCAAATACCAGCGAGAAGGATCCCGAACGCGCCGGGCAGCGAGATCAGGACGACCGTCCCGAGCAAGCCCGCAGGGAGTAACCAGGGCAGTAGCCACGTGCACGTGGAGACCAGCGGCCGCGAGTGCGCCTTTCGCACCGCGAAGGCGTGAGGTTCCAGCGGGTCGTCCTGGAAACCCGCCGAATTCCCTCGCTCGAGCCGCAGGCCAAGCCCATCGCGAAACTGCCCGCCGCCTGACCCAGCAGGACTCATGGGTTGATCATCCCACCGAACTCGGGCTAAGCCAAGGCCCTCCCCGCGTATCTCATCATCAAGCAATATGCGATCAGCCGGCGATCACCTCATGAGCAGTAGCCGCGCCAAGGCCGCGCTACCCGCCGAGCGCTGGAAGGCAAGCGCCTCACTTTGGGTCGCCCGGTCACGCCGTGCGCCCGGTGCCGCAGTCCGGTCTGGTCCCTGACCATTGGCGCGTATGCTTCTCGAGTCGCACGTGTGAGGCCTCTTCGCTCGCTCCGCTTGCACCTTAGTGCGCCGGGAATGCTGTCGCGGTGCCCTTTCGGGCAGATATTTGTCACGAACGTATAGGGGTACTCGAGCCCGGGACGCGCGAAGTGGGCTATGCGGCAACCGCGGCAGGTATGGGAAGAGCGCCGCGCAGCGGGAGCTCGTGCTTCGCGACCTGGCAGAAGTCGAGCCGCGTCTCCGTCGCACGTGCACCCACGAGATCGATGCTACTCAGCCGCTCGCGGCGGTCGTCACCGAGCTCGCCGACCTCGGTCGCGATCCCTTCGCCTAGATCGAGAACCAGCTATCTCGTCACGCTGCTGGCGGAACGCGTCGTGCTATTGGACCCTGTCTTGGTCCGGCTGCCCGAACGTGTCCGCGGCCTGCACCAGCGCCGCGTTGGTCGCGGCGCCGCCGCGATGCCGCACGTTGTGGATCACCACAAGCTCGCTCTCGGGCCAATCGCGAGCCAATCGCCAGAGATTAGGCCGCGCTGAGGTCACCGTCTCGCTCGGGTTCCGGAACACCAGCCCGGAACCGCCCGGCCAGATCCTTCGTGAGCATCCCGAGGGCCTACCCGCCACCGAACGGTGGATCCCGCCGGCACCCAGCTCCTGAGTCTCTGAGACACCAACGCGGCGGCGAACGAGTGCGTCCACAGAGTGGATGCACTTTGGGCGGGAAGCGATAGGACCCGCCGCCGGTCGACGACGTCCAGGTCGAAGTGCTGGCGGACACTGAGCGTGACGCCAGACCTGACCTCTTCTCTGCCGCGAGAACTGCTGCGGGGCTGACCGTCAGTGTGATGAGACGCGCTCCGCGGCGAGCGCGAGGCAGAGGTCGGCGATGTCTCGCGGGGTGCGTAGTCGCCGGCCGGTAGCGGCTTCGAGACGCCGCAGCCGGTGGCGGATCGTGTTGGGGTGGCAGAAGAGCGCGGCGGCGGCGTCGGTCGAGCCGCCGGTGTCTAGCCAGGTTTCGAGGGTGTCAAGGAGAACGGCTCTCTCGTCCTCGGGCATGGAGTCGAGGCCGCCGAGGACCGTGTCGCGGATGTGGCGCATGACGTCGGGGTCGCTGGCCGCGGCCATCGTGACGGGCTGCTCGCCGAAGGTGCCGATGTGCTCTCCTGTGGCTCGGGTGCCGGCGAGCGCGATCCGCGCCATGCGCACTGCCGAGCTGGCGAGCGCGAGGTCGGCGAACGCGGGGCTGAGTCCGTGGTGCTGGTTGGGGTAGCGGGACAAGCGCGTGTTCACAGCGTCGGCGCGACCGTTGGGGAGCTGGACGATGCCGACGAGCGCGTCGGGTAGCAGTTGCCAGGCGGAGGCGTGGCCGTGGGCTCGGAGCTGGACCTCGATGTCGGGCATTGGATTGATGCCGGGGTCGGGCGCTTCGGTGACGATCGCGAGGTAGGGGCCGTCGATGGGGAGGCGCAGACCGGCGGCAAGGAGGGAGAGCTCGCGGCGGTCCGCGAGCTCTCCCTCGTAGCAGCAGTTCCAGCAGCGCCGAGCGGCGTTCGTGATCAGCCAGTAGCCGTTCTGATGCTTCCTGGGCGAACCCCTCGGCCGTTGCCTGGGTGCAGAGGTCGTGGACCTCCCACATGAGGGTCGCGGCCTCGGTGATGTCGTCGGCCGCTAGCGCGGCGGAGTCGGCCTTCTTCGGCGAACGCCTGCCACATCATTCGCCCGCCGATGCGGTGTGCCTTGAGCAGTTCGGCGAGCGGCACGCCGTGGGCGGCGCACGTGCGACCGCGTAGGAGCGATTCGGACACGTCGGGCGGCGTGCCGTCGCGCCCATCCCGCACGCGCTCGAACATCAGGGTGATGTCGGGCAGCACGGATTCGCGCACCCGAGCCGCGCCGGCGCCCCCGACGGCTGCGTAGTAGGGAACGCGCGCGAGCACCGTGTCGGTGATCTCCCCGGCGAGCTCGTCGGATCGGACCGCTGAATCCCGGACGAGGATCTGCCGTGCGAGATCTGAGCTATGACGCAGCAGGCACCGCGCTGCTCGTCGTGGATCCCTACAACGATTTCATCTCCGAGGGCGGGAAGCTGTACGAGCTCGCCCGGGAGACGATCATCTCGCAGGACTGTGTGACCCACATGCGCGAGGTGCTCGCCGCCGCGCGCGCCGCCGATCTACTCGTGTGCTACGCCCCGCACCACCGCTGGCGTCCCGGCGACTACGAGACCTGGCACTACACGGCGCCCACGCAGGAGTCCGTAGCCAAGAACCAAGTGTTCGCGGCCGATAGCTGCGGCGGGAGCTTTCACCCGGATTTCCAGCCGGCGTGTGGTGAGCTCGTCGCCCAGGAGCACTGGCTGTCCAGCGGCTTTGCCAACCGACCTCGACCTCATCCTCAAACGCCACGGCATCGAGCGCGTGATCGTGATCGGACTGCGGGCGAACACGTGCATCGACTCGACGGTCCGCTCGGCCGCCGAGCTGGGTTACGACGTCACGCTCGTCACGGACGCGATCGCGGCCCTGCTTCAACAAGGTCATGGCCCCGTTGAGAGCACAGGGCTACGAGGTGATCGCCAGCGAGCATGGGCTCGACTCCCTCCAGGGTGACGTCGACTGTGTCGTTCGCGCCATCGGGCGGGTCGCCAACCCGGTCGTTCTCGTCGGCCACTCTTATGGCGGTACCCTGATCACCCACGCGGGAACTGACGAGCGTGTCGCCGGGCTCGTCTACATCTGCGCCCTGGCGCCGGATGAGACAGAGACCTCGCAGGATCAGCAGAACAAGTTTCCGAAGACCGACGTGTTTGGGCACATCGAAATCGCGGACGGCCGCGTCTGGCTCAAGCGTTCCGGCGTCGAATACTTCGCCCGCGACCTGACCGAGGAGGAGCAGGAGCTCACGTGGGCCACGGCGATGGCGCCGACCGCCGACATATTCGACCAGAAGCTCGAAGGCGTCGCCTGGAGGACCAAGCCGAGCTGGTACATCGTGGGTGCGAACGATCGCACCGTCAACCCCGATCTGGAGCGCGCCGCGGCGCAGCGCATGGGCGCCACGACATACGAGTTCGCAACGAGTCACGTCCCGATGGCCTCCCGGCCCGGCCTCGTCCTCGACGTAGTCCGCACCGCCGCCACCGCCGTTCAGGAATCTCTGGCGACGGTGTAGATCCGACGCGTCTCCGCACCGTGGTGACCCCGAGTCAGGCGGGGCAGCCCTGCGCCTCGCCTGACCGAGCGCTCACCCGTCGATGCCGTCGCACGACATTGAGCCCGCGACCCCCTGGGACTCGACTGCCCCTCCGGACGCCCAGAGGGGAAGAGATTCGATCGCTTGATCGGGTGGCTGCTCGGTCTGGGAGATCGACAGCGGCGAACCGCTTGCTGAGCAGCGCGAGTCAGGTGAGCGGCAAGCGCCCTCGAGACCGCATCGTCGGGACCGGCGGTCGCCTATACCGGGTCGTTCTTGGACGCACCCTCGGACGGCTGCGGGGTGCACGGTCAGCGTGCGGCGACGCACGTAGTTTGGTGGTTAACGCTCTGTGGACGCGCCCGTGCCTGGGCAACTGGACGAGCGGGAGCCATGCCGAGTACCGGCCGTGTCCCGATGTGCGAGCGGTAATGCCGGGCGCTTAGCCGCAGGTTGCGAGGGCTTGTGCGTAGAAGCCGAGGTAGTCGCTCCAGTGCGCGTTCCAGTATGTGAAGTCGTGGCCGCCCGGCCACACGTGCATGTGGATGTGGAGGGCGCTGGCGAGTTGCTCGTCGGCGTCTTGGAAGGGATCCTGCGTGCCGCCGTCTAGCCACAGTTGTGCGTGGCCGTAAGGTTCGGGTTTGCTTTTGCGGCGGCGATCACGTCGTTGCGGGCGAAGTCGCTCGCGTTGTCAAAGGCGCCCGCTCCGTGCTTGCCGTGGCGTCATATGTGGGTGATATGGCGGCGGAATGGCCGCCGACGGCGCAGAATCGCCCTGGTTCTTGGCGGGCCAGCGTGTAGGCGCCGAGGCCGCCCATCGAGATACCGCCGATCGCCACCCGGCGCGGATCGGCACCCAGAACCGTCAGCGCCTTGGGGATCACCTCGTTTGTGAGCTCGGAATTGTTGTCATAGACGGCACCGTGAAGAAACACGAGGAGTGGGCGGTGTGCACCGCTACCCCCGGGTGTTACGAGTGTCAACGGCATAGGGCCGTACACGAACCGGCCGACCATCGTCAGGTGGGAGATCCGTGCCCCCTGTGTATTCACCGGCGCCGCCGGCGGCGAGGAGCAGCGCGCAAGCACCACAACGAGGACCGCGCCCCCCGATCAACAGCGCGCCACGCAAAACGCCGCCGCGACCTGCCGATGTCATGTGGTGCGGGGCATCACGCATCCACCACCCTCACGCGCACCTGAGCGCTTCGCCTGGCTTGAACCGCACGGCGCGACGCAGCGGAATCTGCATCACCAGCAGCGCGAGGACGATGGTTCCGATCAGTGCGAGCGGGATGTTCAGCGCGGGGAACGTGAACAGAACGTGTTCGTTGAACACGTTCTGGACGAGCGCGACGACGGCGTGGGCGAGCCCGAGACCGAGCGGGATTCCAATCAGCCAGCCGGCGAGCGCGACGGTAAGTCCTTCGGTGGCGAAGATCCGCCTGACGTCGCGGGCATGGGCGCCGATGCAGCGCAGGATCCCGATCTCGCGGGTGCGCTCGAGCACGACCATGGTGATCGTGTTGATCAGCGCGAACATGCTAATCGCCACGATCAGCAGGCCGAGCACGGTGATCGCGGTGGTCATACCGCGGTAGGTGGCGCGATCGTTGGCGGCGCCGACGTACTCGATCGTTGTTCCCATCTGCAGCCCGTGGGCGACAAAGGTGTTCTCAAGCCGCGTGTTGGTGGCGTCGATCAGCTGGTGGTTGCCGGAGGTGGTTTGGATCCAGTACCAGTTGACAGCACCCGGGGTGCGTAGCGCAGACTGGATCGTCGACAGGGGGGCGAATAGGACGGTGCCGTCGTCCTGCTGGTCTGAGACGATCCCCACGACTTTGAGCTGAACAGGTCCGGCGGCAGTTGACACCGTGACCAGTTCTCCGAGGTGCGTTTTGCTGGCCCGGGCGATGCTCTGCTCGACGACGACCACGCGGGCTTGCGTACTTTGATCGGCGGCGGTCAGGAGCCGGCCCGAGACGAGGTGGAAGCTGTACATCGAATTGTTGGGCAGCGCCCACACGTGGCCGTCCTGCCCGCCGAGGCTGATGTTGTTGTTCAGCAGTGGCTGGACCCGGGCGACGCCGGGGACCGCGCTGATCAGCGCTTGGGTGTTTGGCGGGAGTGGCTGACTCAACATCGATCCTGCGTCAATGTTGAAGCGGTACGAGTTCCAGGACTGGTTGACCGTGTTGCCGACGCTGGTGGCGAGCGAGAGGAACGCGAGCAGCGTGGCGACGGCGAGCGAGACCTGTAACACCGTCGTGATGCTGCGCCGCCGGCGGCGCGCGACGCCGCGCAGGCCGATCTGCGCCGTCCTGGGGAGGAAGCGGGCCCGGCGCAGCGCGCGGTCCACGCGCCCCTCGGGGCCGGTCGCGCTCCCGGTGGCCTGCAAAGTCTCTGCCAGCGGCAGCCGTGCGGCGCGGCGGACGGCAGGCAGTGCGGCCAGCGGCGGCCCGATCACGCCCAGCGCGATGCTCGCCACCACCACGGGCAGATCGACGCTGAACGGGACGCTGATCGCAAACAGCGAGGAGGCGAAGTACGCCGTCAGCCCCCATGAGAGCAGGATTCCGAGCAGCGCGCCGCCGATCGCACCCAGCGCGCCGAGCAGCACCGCTGTGCGCAAGTACACGCCGCGAATCTGCTTGCGTCCGGCGCCGATCGCCTTCATCGTCGCGATCTCGTTGGTCTGCTCCCCAACCACCGTGCTCATCGTGCTCGAGACCAGCACCAGCGCGCCCAGGAGGGCAAGCAGCGTGACCACGTAGAGGATGTTGGTGACCTTGGTGAAGCCACTCTTTCCTGGCCAGTCGCCCGGGGCGCGGACCTCCGGCAGGTCGCTGAAGCTGGTGAAGCCGGGGACCGTCTCCAGGTATTGGCGGATCTCGTTCACGGTCCAGTGAGCGGCCGGGAGGGTCTGGTCGCGTAGACGGAAGGCAAGCCGGGTGTAGCCCGGCGTGCCGCTCAGCGCTGTGACCGTCCGGGCCGTGGCGTACAGGGTCACCATCCCGTCCTGGGCCACGATCTGCGCGCCGGTCAGGCTTCGTCCCGTACCACTGATCGGCAGCGACACCACACGACCGCCGGCGAACACGCGTACCGACCCGCCGGCGCCTCCCACGTCATTGCCATAGGCCGCGTTCTGCACATCGGTCAGCACTGCACCAATCCCCGGCGCCGATCCGGACGTGACGGTGACCGCGTCGACCGTCTGGTTGGCGAAGGAGTTCTCGCCGATCACAAACGCCTTCTGCCGGCGAGCACCCACATACACGCGCGTAGAGAAGGTCGTTCGCGGCTCGAACGCCACCACATTCGGCAGGCTCCGGAGCGCCCGCACCTGTGCCGCGGTCAGCGCGAGCGGCTTGACCGTGATCGTCACGTCGGCGAGCTTGTTGGCGGCGATCTCGCCGTTCATCGCCCTGCTCATCAGCGTCGGCAGCGCGAACAGCCCCAAGCTGGCGACTGCGATCGCCAGCGCCGCGACCGCAAAGAAGGCGCGCCCGCGACGCCGCGTCAGATCGCTGACCGACTTGCGTGCAACCGCTGAAAGAGTGATGGTCAGCCTCGCGCGACGACGCCGTCTCGAATCGTCACCCGGCGGTGCGCCCGATCGGCCAGCGACAAGTCGTGGGTGACGTACAACACCGTCTTGCCCACCGCGTTCAGCCTGGCCAGCACGTCGAACATCTCCGCCGCGGTGTACGTGTCGAGATTACCGGTCGGCTCATCGCCGATGATCAGCTTCGGGTCACAGGCCAGCGAACGCGCGATCGCGACCCGCTGCTGCTCCCCGCCCGACAGCTCCGAGGGCAGATGGTCGAGCTTGTCGCCCAACCCCACCAGCTCAAGGTTACGCGCCGCCCAGTCGAACCGCTCGTGCTTGGAGCCACGGTGCGCGAAATCCAGCGGCAGCACCGCGTTCTCAAGTGCGGTCAGCGTCGGCAGCAGCTGGAAGAACTGGAACACGATGCCCACGTTCTCGCCACGCCACGACCCGAGCTTCTCCTCGCTCATCCGATCGATCCGCTCGCCCGCAACCGTCACCGTCCCCGCGGTCGGGCGGTCGATGCCGGTAATCATGTTGATGATCGTCGACTTCCCGCTGCCCGAAGGCCCAACGATCGCCACCATCTCCCCAGCAGAAATCGACAGGTCCACACCACGCAACGCCTCGTACTCGAGCTTCCCGTTGCGGTAGACCTTCTGCACCCCGGCGAGCTCGATCAACGTCGCCGTCGCTGCAGCCGCCTCGGGCCGTTGTGACACATACGTAGCCACTGTCGAGCCCCGGCCGCCCTAGTGCACGCCGCGCAGACGGTCCATCTCGCGCCGGATCTCGTCCTCGCTGATCGGCTTGCGCCGATACGTGTTCCACGCGTCGATCGCGACGCCCAGCGCAATGGCGACGATCGGATAGATGATCCAGTCGTTCCACACGTGGTAGATGCCCGAACTCTGGCTGAACCCGTTCGTCGGCCAGCCGCCGGCGTTGTTGTACTCCGCGACCGCCCAGACGACCACAAGGAAGACGGCTACGACACCCGCGCCGAACGCACGCATCTCAAAATGGCGCTTGCGCTCAATCTGCTTGACCGCCAACTCGCGAACCGGCGCCTCATCGCTCGAAGCCACGCTGGACTCGACCACGGGGGGCTTCCCATCGATGACTTGCTGTGTGGGCATAATTCCCTTCCTCCCCGGTCGGGGCCGTTAGTTCGAAAGGATCCCGCAGTGCCAAGAGAGGGGCATCCGTACTAGCCGGCAGGCCGCGTGCATCATCCGTGCAGTCTTGAGATCCGGGCAGGCGGCGCTCGGGCGGCGGCAGGTAGCGCGCTTGAGCATCGAGTTGCAGGTGCGTAGCAACACCCGAGCGGCGCACCCGGTCCTGATGAATTGATCGCGCCGTCAGAGTCTCACGGCGTCAGAGCGAGTAGAACACCGTGGAGAGCACGACACCGGTGGATATCGAGTGGGAGGCGGGTATTTCAGGCCGCCAGCAGCCAGCTTCAGAGGGAAACACCTGGCCGAGCGGCTGGGCGCCCCGGCCAGCCCTGCAGTCGTCGTACGCGTATCTTGGAGCTGGCGCGGCTGGTCTCGCAATCCGCGGCAAGAAGAACCGCCCCCGGTGTGGTAGCGCCGGTCTGACGCCAGCTGGACAAGACGCCTGCTGCTAGCTGCTGTGCCAGCCCGGCTGGCTCTCTGGGGTCAGCCCGACGCAGCGCCGAGCCGATGGCTGCCCCGTTGGCGACGAAGCAGAAGTGGCGCCGGCTGTCCTTACACGATCGTCGCGCTCCGATGGAGGCGGGTGAGAGCGTGGCGTGCGGGGGAATGGCAGTTGTCGTTGGACATGAGTGAGGGCAAGGAATCTGATTCGCATGGAATAGACCAGCCCGGAGGTGCGTCCTACCTCGGTGAAGGCACCGGGCGGATCACTTCCAACGTCGACCTTGAAGGGGGCTCCCATGCAACTCACACGTGGCCACGCGCCGGGTACTTCTCAGTACCCTGGGGTGCCGGAGCGCCCGCAAGGAACCGCAGCGCGACACGGCGCCCGTCGGAACGGCCAGATTGAGGGCTTTCACCTATCGCCCGCCGACCCAGGCTGTGAGCGGAATGGTTGTGTGAGACGTTGGGGGCGCGCGCTCGTGGGAGTGCTCGTCGCGGTGGCTGCGCTGGCGGGACCCGGCGGCGCGTCGGCGCAACCGCTGCCGCTTACCCCGTTCGTCGACTGCGTCGCCTCGGTGAACGGGTTCTCGCGCGCGTGGTTCGGTTACAGCAATACGGGCGGCAACACGATCACGATCGAGCCCGGCGACAATAATGCGATCTCTCCCGGCGAGGCCTTCCAGGCCCAGCCGACGACGTTCGCGATCGGTACGGTCCCCCGTGCGTTCTCCGTCCCCTTCGGGGGGCAGTTCGCGTTCACCTCGATCAGCTGGGTCCTGAACGGGCTGATCGCCACCGCATCCGCCACCTCGCCCGCCTGCGACGACGCCGTCACCACGCCGGCGAGCGCGCTCACGCCGACGACCGCGACGCTCAACGGGGTCGTAACGCCGTACGGCGAGCCGACCACCTACACCTTCCAATGGGGCGCCACCACCGCGTACGGTCAGACAAGCACCGCGCAGTCCGTCTCCGGCACGCCGGCCCAGCTCGTCTCGACCCAACTCACCGGCCTGCAGCCTGGCACCACCTATCACTTCACCCTCGAGGCCTCGAACGCCGACGACGGTACGACCACCGGGCAAGACGAGACCTTCACCACCCCCGGGACTACCGCCGCCCCGATCGACCTCTCGCTCGCCGGCGCGGCCATCCCGGCCACGGTCACCGCCGGGCACACACTCACCTACACGTTCACCGCCACCAACGGCAGCACGACCACACCCGCGACCGGCGTCGCGATCACCGACCCGCTGCCGGGCGCGGCTTCGCTCGTGAGCGCCAGCGCCTCAGCCGGCACCTGCACCGGCGGCACCACGGTGGTGTGCGCGATCGGCTCGCTGGCCCCCGGGGCGAGTGCGACGGTCACGATCGTGATTACCGCCAACGGCGCCGCTCCGCTCGTGAACACGGCCTCAGTGTCGGGCGATCAGCCCGACCCTGACAGCGCGAACAACGTCGCGACGGTCACCACCCCGGTTGTAGTCGCGCCGGCGGCGCACACCGGCCCGGTGCTCTCGCTCTCCAAGCACGCCGTCCTGGTGTCCGGCATCGTCAATCCCGAGGGCCAGGCGACGCGCTACCAGATCCAGTACGGAACGTCGACCGCCTACGGGCACAGCACCCCGGCGCGCAGCGCCGGCGCCGGGACCGACCCGCAGCCGTTGTGGGTCCTGGTGGCCGGTCTGGACCGCGACGGGACCTATCACTACCGGCTGGTGGCGACGAGCGCCGCTGGCACCACGGTCGGTGCCGACCGAACATTCAGGCTCGGCTACGGCGACCCGCGCAAGCCCCACCCGCGCACCCAGCGCGACCGCTGATCCCGAGAGTCCGGGCGCCGTGGCCCGACGGAGCACCGGTTACCATCGGGCTCATGAACCTGCCGCCCGGACCAGGCGCCGCGCCCGTCTGGCGGATGATCGCCTGAATAGCCCGGCCGACGGCGTTCATGGGGAGGGTCCACGATCGCTTCGGCGAGTTCGCGAAGCCAAGATCTACTGGCTGGGGTGTCTTGACGCCACGATGAAGGTTGTGTCCGCGCTCAGCCGAACCTTCCGCGATATCCGAGCCTCCACCCCCTTCCCGCGGATTCGAGGCACGACGGCGACCGTGCTGACGCGCCAGCTGACCGACGCCAGGAGGGATCTCGGCCGCGGCTCCAACCTCGCCGGTGTCGCGATCGACGTCCGACCCGGGTCGTGCCGATCGCACAACCCCCGGTGGTCGTCGCGTCGTGACCGTTGGCTGCCCGCTCTGCCAGGAGCTGCGCAAGCTCGGGACCGCCGCGACCTTATGCGGCTGGTGCGGACGACACGCAACAGCGCCCCGGGCGCGACGCCAGCGGACAACTTTTGCCTACGCACTGACCACGCCGGCGACGACATCAACGGCGGCGACCAGCGCTTCTGCAGTCGCCGACGCGGCCGCGGAGAGGTGGCTTCTGCCCTTGCGGGGAGGCCGCTCGAAGGAGAAGCCCGACCTCGCGGCTCCGTCGCCGGCGCGTACCTCGTGCTTCGTGGATGCGTGGAGTCTGGCTCGGCGCGACGCCATGCGCCACGCTCGGCGGCATGGTTGACGCTGATGATTATCGATCAAAGCGACAGCAACCCACTACCGGGCAGCTTGGAGAGACACAGGGCGCCGGTTATCGCGTCGTCGATGGGGCCGTAGTCGCGCGCGCGCCGCACTCCTCGCGCCTTGCCTCCAGATGGGTGGGTGAAGAGCGTCCTCAGAACTGGAGAACGGTGTCCCCCTCCGTGATCGCGGGCGGGTCAACGGTCGTGCTGACATTCTCCTTCACCCATCCAGCCGCACGTCGCGAGGACTCGTCGGTACCGGCCTTGTCTTCGCAGACCGTCACAGCCGCCCCGCCGCTGTCGGTTCGAAAGGCTGCATAGCTAACAAAGCCAGGCACCCCGGTTAGAAGGGTCTTGACATCCTCCTCCCGCTGTCCAAGGAGGTCGAACAGCTCAGAAGCACCTTGCCCGGAATAGCTCCGAATTACCACGTGCATGGCGCACCCCTTTCCTGTGGCCTGCTGCCACGTCAGTCTTCAACGCGCACGCTACCCGAATCCCGCGCGTCTTGCTGAAAGTTTCCCCTTGCTCCACAGACAGGGCGCTCGGCCTTCGCGACGACGACCGGCTGCCCTTCAACCCCATGACAGGCATCAACTTCAACCCTCGAGTGGCCTAGCTTTCGACTGGCGCTAGCTACACCCTGGTCCACTTTTCAACCGACGTGACCGGTCCACTTTTCGACCGGCCTTGACAGTGGTGGGCGCTCCGGACGGCACTAACCGGGCGCCGCTCGATCATGTCTGAAGGACACGATCGAGCCCTGGCGAAGGCCGGTGTGGGTGCTGGGAAGGTGATCGCTTGGCGCAAGATCCCGAAGGTGTGGGAGATGGGCAGCCCGATGGTCGGGCTGTTCAACGCCGAACGCAAAGCGCAGTTGCCGGCCAGAACGGCGTTGACCTCCCGCAGGTGCGGGAGGTCAACGATTTGAAGGGTGCGTCGGGCTGTCAGGCTCGGCCGGTTTCAGCTGGCCCGGCAGATGAGGTTGGTCGAGGCCCCGCCGCCGTTGCTGTTGGCGACGCTGTGGTAGGCGTGGGTCACCGTCTCGGTGTTGGTCCTCCCGTCATCGTATGTCTCCACGGCGAACTGCAGGGGGTTGAACAGCGGCCCGGTCTGAACCGGGTCGTTCTGGGGTGCGGCGAACAGCTGGCTGAGCAGCCCGGCGCTGGGGAACTGGCCGCTCGCCCCGTGGCTTTCGACGAAGGTGTCGTCTGACGTGGCGTAGGCCCACTGCTCGAGCATCCCGTCGGGTGAGACGTTGACCGGGAGGCTGCCCTCTGTCGGCTCCCCGGCGAAGGGGAGCCACGTCGAGACCGTGTAGGAGTAGACCCCGCGTGGGGCCAGGTGGATCTGGAAGTACGCGCAGGTATACGAGGTCACATCGTTCGCGCTTGCGGGCGCGTCGCCGGCGGAGAGCCGGTACAGGTGGTAGGCGAGCGGGAACAGCGTCTCGTACGCCGTCCGGCGGGTCGACAGCAGCAGCCCGTTGGCCGCCTGGCTCAGCTGTCTGTCGGTAAACGACCAATCGGCGGCGGTGCCGGGGGAGTCCGCGGCGTTCTGGGCCGCGTCCTGGAGCTTGGTCCAGTCGCTGACCAGGATGTCCCCGATGTTGCCCAGTCCGTGGATGCTGGTCGTGTACTGCTGCTCGAGTTGTTCGCCGAGATCGGCGCCGGTCGTGGCGATCTGGTCATCCGGGAGGTTGACCCGGAATCGTTGTTGTTGTAGTCGTCAGCCAACCCCAGGGCGGTCGGCGATAGACGTGTCGACGATCGCGACGTCGTTCCATTCGGTCTGCAGCTGCTTGATCACGGTTTCCGCCTCGGCCTGCGTGAACGGGCCGCAGGCGGAATCGCTCGTCATCGTCTGATAGAAGGCCGACTGGCCGATGTCGCCGGCCCAGGCCGCCCAGTTGTTCGCCAGGTTGAGGTTGGTGTAGTTGGACTCGATCGGCAGCTGCAGATGAGCCCCGGGTAGGTTCTGCGCCGCGGAAACAGGTCTTTTCGGGACCGAGTCGCGGCATCCGCGCTGACTCTGAGCGAATAACCAGGTCCGGGCTTTTCGTGTTCGCCTCGCGAACCGGGACTGTCGGAGGTGGCGTTCAGCTGGTGCTGATTGTCGGCACGCGCCGGTGTGCGTCAGGGGCAGACTTGGCCGTATCCGTAGCCGGTGATGAAACGGGACCATTCCTCGCGGGTGAGCTTCCTGCCGGCGACGGCACATGCTTGGTTCGCCAGGGCGGGGGTGCTGACGGGCCAGAGGGATCCGTTGCCGTTGGCGTTGACGGCGAGCAGGAGCTTCCCGTCTGGAGTGAACTGCGCGTTGCCCGATGTTCCCTCTTCGGGGTCGAGCGTCGCGCCGTCTTGTTGGAGGCTGGCGGTGAACCACAGCTTCAGCCCGCCTTCGGGTCCGCCGGCCGTCGCGAAGCGTTGCCCGGAGGGGTCGAACGCGATACTTGCGACCGGCGCCGCCGCGACGAGCACGGGATGGCTGATGGAAGCGCCGGTCGACGGGTCCCAGAGTTGGACGACGCCGGCGTAGGTTCCCGTCGCGAGCGTGCCGTTTGGGGCGAAGGCGAGGCTGATCGTGCCGCCGTTGTCGCCCTCGAGCGGATGAATCGTGCGGAGCTGCGTTCCGTTCGAGGAGTCGAGGATCAGTACCCGGCCGTCTCCGCCCACCACGGCGCTTCCGGTCGCGACCGCGAGCAGCCGGCCGTCGGGGGAGAACGAGACCGCGTTGGCAAAGGTCCCACGCTGAAGGGCCGTGGTGATGGGTGTGCCCGTGCGGGTTCGCCAGATCGCGCTCCGTCCGTTCGCCGTGAGCGTTGTGGGGTCATTGCTGACGTCGCTCGCGGCGATCAGTCGACCATCAGCTGAGAAGGCGACGGATTGGATCGCTCCGGGAATGTGCCTCGTTGGCGACGCCATGGTGAGTGTCCGCACGAAATGTGGCGCGCCACTCACGTCCCAGAGTTGCAGCAGGTCGTCGTCGCCTCCGACGGCCAGCTCCGGACCGGCCGGCGACCAGGCGAGCGCCGTGATCGTCGCTGCTCCCGGGATCGTCAAGGAGCTCTGGAGTTGCAGCGTGTGGACCGAGAAGATCCCGACAGTGCCCGGAGCCGTCAACGCGGCGAACCGGGATCCGTCTGGCGAGATGGCCAGCGGTGGTGCTAGCGGAGCGTTGGCCGCCGGGGTGGGAGCGTGCGCACCGGTCGTGAACGGGCGTCCGAAGCGGCGCTGGGATCCGAGATCCCATTCGAGCACGGTGCCGTCGAGCGAGCTGGTGTAGAGCGTGTGACCGTTGGCGCTGAACGCGCTGTCCGTCGGGCGGCCGGCATGACCGACGAGCGTCTCGAGCGGTTGTGCAGTCCTCGGGTCCCAAACGACCACGTTGTCGTCGTCGGCTGTGCTCACCAGCATCCGCCCGTTCGGCGAGTACCGCACGCTCTGCACGCTCGCGGTGTGCCCGCCCGCCGCGGCGTGGATCGCGCCGGTCGACAGGTCGATGAACAAGATCGTTCCGTCGGGCGGGGCGTCGGCGGCGCTCGTGCCGTCGGGACTGATGGCGGCCACGGATTCAAGGCAGCAGGCGGGCTCGCCCACGACGCCGAGCCGCGCCGGCAGGTTGACCGCGCCCCTCCCCCTCACGGTTTTCGCAGCATCCTCCCGAGGCTCGCCTTAAATTGACTGCGCGCCACTCAAATCGTCCAGCCGAAACCAACCCGTGCTGGCCCGAACGAGGTCACTCCGAAGGAGCTATGTGGTGCTGCGTGACCCGGCGTGGTGAGAAGAGACCGATGCGGTCCAGAAAGAAGCCAGCGCTAGTGCACCACGGCCGCTCCGGTCGCCGGCGCCCGGTGGCGCGCTCGCAGTCGCCTATGCTCGAGCCGTGCCCGACCTTCGCGACCGCTGGCGCACCGGCTTCATCGAGGCGACCACCTACGACTGGGCGGTGGAGCACGAGCACGTGGCCGGGGTGTTCGGCCGGCTCCTCTGGGGCACCGACACCGGGGCCTTTTATCGCGACATCGCGCGGCTGTCCGAGCTCCTCGCCGGCACGAGCGTCCTCGACATCCCCTGCGGTGGCGGCGTCGCGTTCCGCGGTCTGCAGCCCGAGCAGAAACTGCGCTACGTTGCGGCGGACCTCTCGCCGGTCATGCTCCGGCGCGCCCGTGCCGAGGCCGAGCGGCGCCGCCTTCACTGGATCGAGTTCGTCGAGGCGGATGTCCAAGCGCTGCCGTTCGCCGAGCGCAGCTTCGAGCTGTGCATCACCTACACCGGGCTTCACTGCTTCCCTGACCCCGCGGCGGCGATCGTGGAGATGGCCCGCGTCCTGCGGCCGGGCGGCCAGCTGCGGGGGACATCGGTGATCAGGCAGGCGGGGCTGCGCCAGGACGCGGTCGTGCGCCTGATGCAGGCCGCCGGCCTGTTCGGTCCGGGGCTCACGCCCGCCGAGCTGAGAACTTCGCTCGCCGACGCCGGACTGGTCAAGGTCGAAGCATCGGCTGACGGCGCGCTCGCCTACTTCTCGGCGCGCAGACGAGCCGCCAGGCGTACGGCTTCCCCGTCGGCATCTCTGCGGCACCCTGAGTAGCGATCGGGGGTGTCGGTTCGGTTGCTGGCGGATCACGGTGATACGCTCATCGGGCGAGGGCTGGACGAACCCGGAGGACGCGTTCACGGGGCCTGGGTGCGGTTCGTGCTCGCGGTAGGGGACCACAACCGTTGACGTCTGGACACGCGTGAGCGACGACGCCGTCCGTCGTATCGACGCGCTGATCGGTGTCGGCATGCGCCTTGCTCGCTCGGCCCCCAGCGGCAGGGTTCTGTTGGCCGTGCTGGGCCGAGTGCTCGAGCCGGCCTGGATCCCGCAACCGTGGGGAGACGAGATCGTCGCCGAGCTCGGAGCGGCGCGAGGCGCTGCATGTGAGCCGATCAAGCTGCAGCGCATCGAGCGCGTGCTCCGTGCCGCGTGGGGGGTGGCGCCGACGGCGGTGCTCGACGAGCTCGATCCCGAGCCGGTCGCGACCACGCCGACCTCGCAGGTGCACCGTGCCGTGCTCGAAGGCCGACCCGTTGCGGTCAAGGTGCTGCGACCCGGCTTGGCCGCGTCTGTGCGCCAGGACCTCCTGCTCGTCGAGCGCCTGCTCGGGCCGCTGGCCGCCGCGTTTCCGGCCATCGACGCGAGCGGCCTGGTCGCGGAATTCCGCGAGCGGGTGCTCGACGAGCTGGACCTCGAGCACGAGTCGATGACGCAGCGCCGGTTTCACCGCGCTCTCGCCCACCATTCGTTCCTGACGGTCCCGGCGCCCGTCACCCGGCTCGCCCGAGAGGACGTGCTCGTCAGCGAATGGGTCGATGGGGTCCCCCTCGCGCAGGCGCGGGATCGGGACGGCGCGGCCGCGCGCCTGCTGGTGTTCATGGTTGGCGCGGCCCGCTTTGGCACCGTCCCTGCCGATCCAGACCCGGCCGATGTTCTTCTCGCTCCCGATGGGCGCCTCGCGGTCCTCGATTTCGGCGCGGCGAGGACCGTCGATCGGGAGCGTGTCGGTGTCGCGGCGGCTGCGCTTGAGGCTTTCGCCCGGCGGGATCCGGACGCGCTGGCCCGCGCGCTTAACGAGCTCCGGTGGCTTCCCGCCGATCACGGCATGCTCGCCCTCGATCTGATCGCGGATGCGCTCGGAGATCTCGCCCGTCCCGGCCCGGCGCGCCTGGACTCAGACGCGGTTCTCGCCGTCCGCGACCGGCTGTTCGAACGCCCCGACGCCCTGACCGAGCTGATCCTCGCCGGCGGGCTCCCGCCCGAGGACCTCTGGCCGGCCCGCGGCCTCCTGCAGCTGTTCGGCTCGATCGCACGCATCGGCGCGACCGCCCCCTGGCTCGAGCTCACGCGGGCGGCCCTCCGAGACGGATGGAGCGCGGAGGTGCGCTCACCCCCGTGACGGCCGGGACTCAGCTGCCGATGTGAATCCGCCGCCGAGCCGCGCCGTGCGCTTCGCCCTGCGCCTGCACCGTCGGGCTCGTCTCTCGCCGGGGCGACGGGACGTGTGCGAGCGCCTCCTCGACCACGGCAGCGGGATCGCGCCCCCGCAGCCAGGCTGGCCAGCGAGAGGGTCGAGCCTGGGTCCCGAGCTCGACGAGTTCTTGCACGAACGCCAGCGCCCGCGTGTGCCCTTCCCCCGCCGGGCCCGCTCGCAGCGCCGCCCGCGCCGCCCAGGTGCCGCTCGCCTCCGCGGTCGCGATCCCCATCGCGCCGCGCCCGGCCGGGGCGCCGGCGCCCAGGCTGCGCGCGAATTCGAGACAGCGGCTCGTGCGTTCGCGCTCGAGCCTGCGACCCCCGGCGCTGCCGACGATCAGCGCGGCCAGCGGATACAGATCCTGGCGGCGCTCGTCGTCGATGCCGTCGTTGTACGTGCGCAGGAACGCCGCGATCACCCGGGATGCACTCGCGGGACGGTCGCTGAACGGCTCGCCGGCTAGCATCGAGGCGAGCTCCATCACGCACGCCCCCAACCGGGGCGACGGGTGACGCCCCCCGGTCAGCCGAACCGTCTGATGGCTCGTGCTCGCGCCGCGAATCATCCCTCACCCCGCGCGCCGCCACCAGGGCGGGAGCGAGAAAGCGCCCCCGCCGGCCCCCCGGCGCTCGATCGCCGGTTCCCGCCACTGTCAGCGTGCATGCCATCCCACACCCGGCCGACCGACCGGACTCTCCACCCTCCTCCCCTTCCTCCGTCGGGCGCGTAGTTCACCGCGGGCGCCGCGCGAGGGATCGGAACATCGAACAGGTGAGATCCCTCGTCAACCAGGGCGATCCTCAACACGCTCAGCGCACCAGCTACGACCTGTATACGACGACCCGGCCAGGAGCCTCCTGGCCAGGCGCGCGCAGACGACGATCCACCGCATTCACCGCCGACGGCGCCACCAGAACAATCCAGCCCAACGTAACTATTGGGGCCTAAGTTAAGTAACTCGCTCCGAAGAGCCATCGGGTGCTGCCCAACCCCGGCGTGGGGAGAAGAGACCATTGCGGTCCAGAAAGAAAAGCGACGCAAGTAAACCACCGCCGCTCGGGGCTTTTCAAGCCCTCGTGGCCAAGAAATCCCCACCCGTCCTTGCGCTCCGGCAGCCGCTCCGTGGCGATCATCTCCCTCCCGCAACGAACCCTTGAGGGCGGGCCACTAACACAACCCCGTTCAGTTGCCGAGGTAGACACGCGGCAACTGCCAGCGACGCTGAGGATCGCTGGTTCACCGTCCCGGCCGGCGCGGCGTACTTACTTCTCTTACGCCGCGGACCCAGCCGCGTCGCGATAACCCCTGCTAGCTGGTCGCATTTGATGGAGCGTGCTGGTTTCGCTCCGGCGTACCTGATCGGGCCGGCGGCGTAGCTCCGGGAGCTCATCCCCCGGATACCGCTCGCCGTGCTTGCACTTCCGGCCAGGGGGCCGGGCCGGGGAGTCCAAGAGTCCGGCGTAGAGTCACCCTGCGATGGCACGGGAACCGCTGGACAGCATCGAGTATGAATCGACCTACCTCGAGCTCCGCCCGGCGAGCGAGCGGTTGAGCGACACGATCGATGCTCCG
>Ga0187772_10000086_pt1 | contig 34644 bp, 27 predicted proteins | sample 0116_SJ02_MP15_2_FD_133137 | JGI IMG/M metagenome (GOLD analysis project Ga0187772, IMG submission 133137) | Tropical peat soil microbial communities from peatlands in Department of Meta, Colombia - 0116_SJ02_MP15_20_MG | ecosystem: Environmental > Terrestrial > Soil > Wetlands > Peat | place... | reverse complement strand
TCGAGCAAGAACTCCGCCTCAGCCGCGTACCCCTTCAGTTTGTTCTTCAGCTTAATCAGACCATGCCCCTCGTCATCGAAGACCATCACCTCGGTCTTCCTACCGAGCCTCTTCAGTTCCCTTTCGATCTGCTTCGTCTCCTTAAGAGGTACCCTGGGATCGTTGGTCCCGTGAATCATGAACAGTGGGGCAGTTATCCTGGATGCGTTGCTGAGGGGAGATATCTGCTCTAGAAATTCTTTGTCTTTCACTGGATCTCCGTACTCGGCTTCCCTGAACTTCCGCCTCCACGGTCCGGTGTTCTCCAAGAAGGTAACGAAGTTGGAAATCCCGACGACGTCGACACCCGCGGCCCAGAGCTTCGGGTACTTGTACATGCAGGCAAGCACCATGAAACCGCCATAGCTCCCACCCAGCACTCCGATTTTTTTCCTATCTACCTCCCCACCTTCCGTCAGATGTGCGACCAGGCGTTCGATGTCCCTGACGGAGTTCATCCTCAACCTGACGTCATCAAGGTGGGTGTAGGTCCTTCCGTAGCCGATGCTCCCGCGGACGTTCGGGGCGACGACGGTAAGCCCCTTGGAGAGATATAACCCGATTTCAGGGTCGAACCAGGGCCTGAACTGACTCTCTGGCCCTCCGTGGATGTACACCACGGCGGGTGAAGGCCCCTGGGACCCCTTCGCGCGATAAATGAAATAGGGGACCGATAGCCCGTCGAAGGACCGATACCTGTCCAGCTTCGGTGAAGGGAGACTCGTCAGATCGAGCCCCGAGGCCGAGCTTTGTGTAACCCTTCTTGTCGACCCATCTCGTAGGTGGTGAACCCAGATGTCCTGATTGTGCTTGGGCCCCGAGAACGCGAACGCCAGCATCTCCCCCCGGTGCGACCACCGCAGTCCCGTAATGACGCCCGGGGGCATCTGAACTTCGGTCTGAGAACCGGGAGGTTCCCCTATCGCGAGCCTGCTAATCCCATCAACGTTCATCGTGAAAGCCATCTTCTCCCTGTCGTCGGAGAGCGCCAACTCCTCGATGTCCCACTTCGTGTCCATCAGGAAATGAGGCTTGGGATCGTCCAGTTCAATGATCGCGGGAGCCGTGAACTCCCTCCCCTCGTCAGTCACCACGTAGATCTGATGGCCGTTGCGGCTGAACGCCGCAGCGACGAACGCTGCATCCCCCTTATGTTGAGTCAGACACCGAACGTCGTGATCTTTTGTTCCGACAAGGAAGAGATCTTGGTTGAAAGGAGCATACGCCCTAAACATTAGGATGCTTTTCCCGTCAGGGGACCAATCAATGCCATAGTTCGTGTGGCCGCTTTGGTGTATCCGCTTCGCCTTCTTGGTCTTCAGAGACATGGTGTAGACATCAAAATGGGCCCTATCTCTTGCATTGGACGAGAAGAGAAACGAGTCCTCTGAGGGAGACCAGGGGCTGCCCGCTAGGGTCGTGGACCATGTTGAGCCGAACTCGTAGATGACGTCCGGGTTGTCCGTTAACTGTTGAAGCTCGCTACCGTGGTTCTTCAGAAGGAAAAGCTGAAAACGTTCGTCTCCCCCATGGTCCTTTGTGAAGGCGAAGACGTCCTTTTTAGCCGCGCACGATACAATCCCCACCCTGTCCTCGTAGAAAGTGAGCTGCTGAGGGCCCTCGCCTTGGACGTCAACCGACCAGGCCTGAGGGACTCCTGTTGTATCGGAAATGTAAACTAGCCTCTTGTCGTCGTAGGAGAATGTCGGGTTGTATGACGAACGAACTGAAAGGAACCGGAGAAGGTTGTGACGGACCGAACTTGTCCGCGAAGCAACCATCGGAGAGAGCGATGAATGTTGAGTTTTATCCTTTTCACTGATATCAATCGCTACTAATATCCGCCACGGGTGCGATGGATTTCGACCTCGTCGGGAGAAAGAGTGGATTCACACGTACCTTTTTGCGAATCCTAGCCGGGCTAAAGAAAATAGCTTAGAATGAACCGTATATTGCCGAAATAGCTCAATCCGGGCGAGCTTGTCGGCCAATCATCGTCGCTCATCATTGTGCTCTTACAACACAACGTGGAACACAGGTCGCGTTGACATGCCCAAGGAGCCTTTATGAACGTCCATGTTTTCACTGCTTCGATGGAGAGATCAGGACTCCTGCAATCCTGATTGCGATCCCTCCCAGTTCGATTGATGCTTTCGCCAGGCTCTTCTAGGGCCCATCCTCTCCCAAAGCGTGACTGTCGGCGAGCTCAAGGCGGCGAGCGCAGTTGAGTCGAGAGCCAGGTGATTGCAGAACGTGATCTTCCAGTGGGCTCTTGCTGCCGCGATGCCTAATCTCTTAAAAATCCTGACGTTCTGCTGAGGAGACGGCTGTCTTGAAGTGCAGTGAAGTAAGAGCTTTCCTGTCTCAGGTGAACGACGCGCAAGAACCAGTTGCCCCCATACCTACATCCGACCTCGATTATCTTAGCGCCAACGGCTACGTCCTGAAGACCACCCAAGAGGACCACGACAAAGGGATTACAGAATTGGCCAGATTGTCCCAGCTTATTGACCAGGCGAAGGAGAAGCACATGGAGGTGCAGGAGGCCGAGGGAGCCCTACAGCAGGATGAACGGAAGGAACACTCTTTCACATTCCATTTCGAGGGTAAGGAAGCGAAGGAGGCGCTTCGCGAGAAGGTGGAAACTGAGGCCACCGCTCTGTCCCAGGAAGAAGCCGAGCTCGCCCAGGCGGGGGCGGACGTAAACGCCCTCATCGAGAAGAAGTCCATGATCGACCGGATGGTGGCCTACGACGGTGGGTATCTCTCCCTGACAGGCACGGGAACAGTAGTGCTGAACGACCTCAACGTCAGAAACTACCGGGTGGCTGACGAGGAATTCCCCGAATTTACGTCAGAGATCAAGGCAACCTATGACGAGCTCAGAGCAATCGCGGAGAGGGGGTCTCTCTATGCGCTCCACATAAAGCGCCTTGTGCCTGATATCGAAATGGTTGTTGATTACAAGGGGAAGGACGCTGGAGAACTTTCACAGGAGGCAGCCGAGGCTACCTCGTTGATGTGGGCCACTGGGATAGGTCTCGCCAAGCTCAGGGGGGACGCCGACCAACTAGATCAGAGGTTCGTCCAGGCGGTCAACGAAGTATGGAGCTTGGGTTCGACCACCCAGAACAAGCTGATGGCCGCGGAGATCATGACTGCGCTCGCCGGTCAGGACATCAACACTCTAGGATCGGACCTGAAGAACCTGGAAGGAGATGTGAGACGTCAGTCTGTTCCGAAGGAGTTGTCCGCCGGAATCGCAGCCGCGATTATGGCGGGGAGGAGGTTTGACGGGACATACCCGACAGACTCTTTTGCCAAGTTCATGCAGGTCACCAAATCCTACGAGGCAGCCGCAATCCTCGCCGTGATGAACGTCCCGTTCGACGGGCTAAGCGCCAAGTTCCAGGCGTTCAAATCTACCTTCGCCTCATGGGGGTACATGACCTCGGAGGACACCGAGGTCGCGTCCGCCTTCCTGGCCATCGGGGAACTGGAGGCCAACGAAGTCGAAGAGAGGCTGCAGTACATCGTTCTGCAGTTGAGGAACTACCTGGAGTACCCCCTCGTGGCAGCGGCGATACTGGCTTCAATCCCTGTTTTCGAAGTTCACGAAACCCTGGACCTCATGGAGAAGGCAGTCACCCTGCTCTCTGGATACATCTCTGGGCTAGAGCGCTCCGTGCTTGTTGCATTGGCCGTCAGGATGATCCACGGGGTCCGGAACGAACTGGTGAGGAAGATTGACCCCACGGCAACTATCACCCCCACGCCCATACAGTTCACCTACTCACCGCACCCGGGCCTGTTCGTCTGGTTCCGTCCCGTGATCATTGCTCACTCTTCGTACCACGCTACGTTCAGCGGGATGGGGGGCTTCCATCCGGCCCATAGCCACGGCGTTGGAGGGTTCGTAGGTTGAACAGACCTTCCAATCGAGAGGGTCTCTGGCCCCTTCTGTTGTCGCTCCTAATCCTCTCCTCCTTCGCCGTGAGCGCCCACCCTGTTTCGGCCCATACCCCACAGCAAGGGGACGCCTTCAGATACTCCGAAACGACCATCGTGAACAACGGCCAGGGTTCATACAGTGGTTACAGCGATCGGACTTTAGCTTCGGGAATGGAGGAGATCCAGTCAGTTAGTGGGGGCGACGCGTTCACCCACTATTCTTACGCTTACAACTTCAGCAACAACCAGGGGAACTCCTCGTCTGGCTCGAAGTCAGGCGACTTCACCTGGTCAACGAGCACCTACACATACGTGAACGGGACGGACAACCAGATAGGCTACTCCGAACCGATCTATGTCTGGTTCGCAATGGACTCTTCTCAGCCTGTCGGCGGGACCTTCTGGGCCTTGAACACCCATCTTGCGATTCTGTCGAGGAACTACAGCCTGCAACTTCCGACCGAAGGCAGATATGTCCAGACGATCGAAACGAAGGGCACCGGCCAGTACCAGCGGAACGACGGCTACGGAGTCTTTACCGCAACTTACACCTGGTACGAGTACTTCGACCCGGCCACAGGATACATAATCGGTTACAACTACACAGAACAGGACACAGGCACCTACCAGGGACAGGCAGGGGGCTTCACCTACACAGATGCCCTCTACGTGACCTCAACCAGTTACGCATTGACGACGGCTAGTGCGCCGACGAGTACTGCCACTGGGTCGAGCGCGCTTTCGTTTGCTCCCTACCTGGAGGTCCTGATACCCGTGGTCGTCGTGGCCCTTGTGGTCGGGGTGGTAGCACTAGCCGTCAGAGGAAAGAGGCGTAGAAGTCCTCTTCCAGAGCATCCGACTTCGCCTCCGCCCTCTCCTCCCTCCGCTCCTCCGCCGCCCCCGGGGCCTTGGGGGTCCAACGTGGATCTCGGCTCAAAACCAACGGAGCAGGTCGTAATCAAGGAGGTGGCTAAGGTTAACTGCAAATACTGTGGCACCCTTATCCCAACCACTGTCGACAGGTGCCCCTACTGCGGAGGACCTAGGGAGTAGGACGCCTTTGACCCAGACAGTTACCAAGCGAGCACCCATCATCTTGAGAGGGGCCCCCATCACCCTCAACATGTACGAGGGGGCCGAGACCGTCACCAACAAGTACTACACGAGCTTCAAGATGCCCGAGTTCGAGAAGGTCTACCTCCCGGACAGCGTGAAGCCTTTCACCAACGCGGACCCGATAGGGTTCCGAGAGCTCCTGATCGATGACAACAGGAGCGCAATGGCTAAGGAACCATGCCTCGAGATTGACCGGACCGACTTCTACTTCTCGGTAAAGGGAATCGGTTCCACCACCAGCCCTTTCAGCCGCCAGCTCTTCACGAAAGCGGAGGTATGTAGCCTCCTCAAGAGCGGCAGCACAAAGGAGAGGATCATGGCAGCCAAGGAGAAGGAAATGAAGTTCCCCAGGTACCTTACCGGGGAGCTATGGTCCAGAGGGTGCCCCTATGGCTCACAGGGGCTGGAGTTCGCATCCATCGCCATGAAGGCTGCCGAGACGTCTGACTCCAGCACCACTTCGATACACGGGTTCAGAATCGCCCCTCTAGTCAAAATCGTCAAACTCCCCGAATCGTTCCAGAAGGAAGTCACCCAGGTCTACTGGTATAGGAGGTTCAAACAGCAGATGGTCCAAGAGACGAGGCTCCTCCCGTCCAACGTCAGAATCTACTTCCACTCTGACTGGACCATAGGGGACGACACCGGCGAGCTCTACGATTTCTTTCGTATTGACAGCAACGACAGGGCGATGGAGTTCCTGAGGAACTTCGTCAGGAGCGGCATAGCAATCCTCACCCTCTTCGTCAGGTCCATGGTGGACAACGGCAACGGTACCTACAGCGGACTGGACTTCTACGATGTCTGGCTCGACAAGGACGCTGTGCTTGCTCCGGACGGGACCATCTTCTGGGCAGACCTCGAAGGGCTTCAGGCGATAACCATCGGTGGACAGGACAGGGCGGAGGTCGAGTTCAACATCGAGGAGAACATGGAGCACCAGATTTACCGCTCCCTCTACGAGTTCATGTACGCCTACGAGCAGATTGAGCGGGAAAGGGTGAAGCGCTTCGGGCACATCACCGACCGCAAGGTCCAGTTCGAGTACCTGCTGAGAGATGCGCTGAAGGACGACGAGGTCGTCGACCTCAACAGCACCAGTGATAGCCTTGAGCTTGTCATTGGCAACATCCTGGGAGAGAAGACGCTAATCAAGAACTTCTCGATACTGGATCGGTGAGCAGCTCGTGAGCGAACCTCAGATATCACCGGTGAAATCTGTCGATGAACAGCTGAGCGGCCTCCCGAAGGGCCTGTCCTTCTTCGATCCGATACTCCGCCATGAGACGAAAGAGACCCTCGAGGCTGGCGGTGAAGCCTACATCTCCGGGAGCCCAAAGGGAGGAAGGGATGGCCTATTCATCTACGACGTCTGGGAGGCAACTGGGACCATATTCACCAAGTCGAGGGAAGTCTTTGGCGGGTTCTTTGCCATGAAGCCCTCCAGTTACATCTTCTCGGAGCTGAATGTCCCTGAGCTTCCCAAGGAGGTCTGGAACATCTGGCAACTGGACGTCGACCTGGCCCCCGAAGACCACAGGTTCAGGCATCAAGTCAGCATGGACGCAGACGAGAAAGAGATAGAGCGGTTCATGGCAGCGACTCAGCCTGGAACTAACCCCCGATGGATTTCCGTCGCACTCAGGCATGGGGACAAGTGCTTTGTGAATAGGATTGGCAACAGGATTGTAGGGATGGCGTGGGTGACCATCGTCGGAAAATTCGCGAGGTCTCACAGCATCTACGTCGAGCCGCAGTTCCGGCGGATGGGAATAATGGGAGACAATCTGCAGGCGAGGCTCATCTACTTGAAGTCAAGGGGCGTCCATACCCTGATTAACGAAATCGCTGGGTCTAACGTCGCCTCCTCCAAACACGTCGAGAAAGCAGGGGAGAAGATTGCTGGAAAGCTCTACCTGTACACAACCCCCGATTAGGCGGTTCGCACATCGAGTGCAGGCCGTGCTAAGAATTGGCCCTAGACAGGGAACCTTCCCTCTCTGATGTCGAAAGGAGTTGGGCGTCGCTTCAACCTGAGGGGTGCCAGCTCACTCCTGATTCTGAGCCTGCTGCGCCAGCCCGCCAAGATTCGGGATTCCTATTTGTGTTCTTCTGATTGCGACCCGCGAAGCAACCGGGGAGATTATCGTCGTGATAATTCCGATGAAGACAACCACAGAGAACAGGACCTGATCGATCAGGCCCAACTGGAATGCAGCAGCCGCAACAACAAGCTCCACAAACCCCCTTGAGTTCATGAGAAATCCTATTGTCACGCTTTCCCCCGATGGAAATCGTGCCAACTTGGCGCCAACGTAGCCTCCGAAGAGTTTGCTAGCAACCGCCACCAAGAGGAGTGCGGCAATGAGAGTCGCCACTTGGCCAATTGACGTAACAACCAGCTCCGTGCCAATGAAGGCGAATGCCAATGGCCCGAAGAATCCGAAGGCCGTTCCTCTGATGGTCTCATCAGCCTTGCTGAGCTTCTCTGGCCCAGCCAGCTCGCTCAAGAGGAGCCCAGAGAAGAAAGCGCCGATTGAAAGCTGTAAACCGGCCCACTCGGCCAAGAGGGACACTCCTGCTGCGAAGATGAAGAGGATTGCGATGAACGACCCTGGAGTCTTCATACGGGAGGAAAACCGCTGAGTGAACTCACGGACTCGCACCACGTTAATCCTGAGGAGGTGCTCGCACAGGAAGAGGGCGCCTAGAAAGCACGTTATTTCGCTGACCGCCAAGCCAATGTTGAGGTCCCCTCCTATGGCTTGCCCTGGGCCGAGTTGCTGAATAATGCCCAGCGCCACAAAGGCGATTACGTCGTCAATCACTCCAGCGGCAATTACGGCAGCTCCCAGTTCGCTGTCAAGGAGGCCCATTTCCATCAGGATTATGGAGTTCACCGGGACAGCAGTAATGGAGATGGCCAGGCCCACCGTGAGCGAGCTCACCAATCCAATTCCGAAGGTTCTCGCAACTTCAAAGCCTGCAGTGAAAGGAACAATGAACGCTATGGACGAAACGATAGCACCGCGCGTACCTGCTGCGATGATTTTGGAAGGCCTGACGGCGAGACCGGTCAGTAGCATTATGAAAAAGAGCGCTACACTCTGGATTGCGCCAAGGTCGGCAGTCGGTTGGACTATGTTTAGCAGGGAAGGCCCTACTATGACGCCCGCGAGAAGTTGACCAACTATTGCTGGCTGCCCGACCCTATTGAGGACCTCGCCCAATAGCCAAGAGGTTCCGAGCATCACGAAGACGGCCAGGAAGAGCTCTACCAAGCCAAAGCCACCACGGGGGCGCATTCGCCTCCCGCCGGCCGTCTATTCTCTGGCAAGCCAATCGCCCGGCCCCGTGCCATCGCCGCCTGCATGGCGAGTTGGACTTCCTCTCTCGTATTTGAGAGCGACCAACACTCAATTCAGATTCCGGATACACAATCGCCCGAGCGCCTGCTCATTTGCTTGCGCGGCCTGGCGATGCTACTGGCTCGAATCCAGGCTGACCAGCGTTAGGATTCGAACTAGGTCATGTCCTGGCTGATCTAGCATCCTTCAAGTTCATCGGCATGTAACCGAGAACGCTGCGTGTTCAATCGGATACCGGTCTTAGACCTTTGTCAGAACGGCCAGGTAGCGCCACAGCGAGGACACTTGTAGCGGAGGCGTCTCTTTCCGACCGAGTCGGTCGTCTCACTTACCAACAACAGTTCGCTTTTCTTGCAGTACGGACAGAGATGCGTCATCGCAGCATCGGGGGGTTGAGTCAGCGACTTAAACGTCTTTTAGGGTTGAACCTGTCTTTTTTGCGCGTTCGATTGCTGTGGGAGGGGTGCGCACCCTCAACTGGACTATCTATTGCGATAATGTTTGGGATATCAATTATATAGTCTATTTCTGTCGGTCACCCCATGGCGAGGGAGGCCGGAGCTAAGGTCGCTGGCGGGGAAGGGCTGCACCCACACAGCGCCCCCAGGGGGCTGCTGGAGGTCTACTCGCTCCTGAGTATTGCACGGAGGCCGATGCGCGGATACGACCTGATGAAGGAAATAGAGATGAAAACAGATGGTACCTGGCGCCCGGGTCCGGGGGCCGTGTACCCCCTCCTGCGGAAGTTGGCGAAGCGGGGCGACCTCGCCGCAAAGAAATCCTCGGAGTTTGGTCCGAATCAGATAGTCTACGAGATTACGTCTCAGGGGCTTCGGAGGATATCGATTGCCAAGAATGTGATGAGGTCCTACCCGGCGAGGTGGAAGATGATGAGCTCCCTGTTCCTCGAGCTTCTGGAGCCGGACGACCTGGTGAAGTTCGTGCTCAGCCTGTTCGAGTTCCAAACGGAAATCCTTCGGACCGTACTCGATTCCAAAAAGGCGGGGCTCAGCGAGGAGGACAAGGTGTTCGCACTTCGCCAGTACAGACTGAACCTAGAGAGAGAGCTCGCTCGCACGGACGCGTCAATCAGGGTACTTAGCGGGCGATTAGGGCGGGAGAACGCTCCCGGGAGACCCGAACGAACGAGGGGAAGGGCTTGAGCAAGACAACGTTGGTCACCCCAGTCACCACCCTGGGCCCTGAGGCGATGATCAGGGTCGAGCGCCTGAAGAAGAAATTCGGCGACTTCGTGGCGGTGAGCGACGTCACCTTCGAGGTGAGGAAAGGGGAGGTTTTCGGCCTGTTGGGCCCCAACGGGGCCGGAAAGAGCACCATCCTGAGAATACTCTCGACCCTTGCCAGGCCGACTGACGGGGCCGCGAGCATAGGAGGCTACGACGTGGTGAAGCAGGACAACGAGGTCCGCAAACTAGTGGGGATTGTCTCGGAGAAGATGATAATGTACGACCGACTCACGGCCAAGGAGAATCTCTGGTTCTTCGGGAGCCTGTTCGACATCCCCGCCAACGTCCTGAATCAGCGGATCGATGAGCTGTTGGATCTGGTTCAGCTGACGAAGTGGAAGAACTCTCTCGTGGGGACATTCTCGACAGGCATGCGTCAGCGCATGAACGTGGTTCGGGCACTCCTGAACATGCCGCAGGTGCTTTTCCTTGATGAACCGACACTGGGTCTCGACCCCCAGTCGTCGGTGGAGATCAGGGAGTTCGTAAAGAGGCTCAACAAAGAGAGGGGCACCACAATAATCGTTACCACTCACACGATGGTGGACGCAGACATGCTGTGCGATCGGATTGGCATCATAGACCATGGGAAGGTTGTGGCCCTTGACACCTCTTCCAATCTGAAGAGGCTCATCTCAGGGGCGAACAATATGGTCCTGAAGATGGACATACCAAACCTCAGTCCTGGTTTGGTCGAAGGCGTCAGGACGCTTGGAAGTGTCAAGTCCGTCTCCCAGGATGACTCCACTCACCTCAAAGTCATAGCGAGCGGCGACGACGCCTTCGACAGCGTAATTGACGCTGTTAGAAAGTACGGGGGCAAGATAGCGTCGATGGAGAACGTTCAACCGACCCTCGAAGACGTCTTTCTCCACCTCACCGGTCATGAGGTCAGGGACAGCGCCGACCAGAAGATTCCTCTTGAACGACACCGCGGTTTCATGGGCGGCGCTCGGAGAATCCGGTGAAGAGTCATGACACGCAAAGATCTGCTCTCGCACAGCTTCAGAATCGCATGGAAGGACATTGTCGAGCTCTACAGGAACAAGTTCGGCTTGGTACTCCTAATCGTTATGCCCATCTTCATGATGGGGATGGTTGGTTTCATCTACCCGAGCAACACGAATTCGGGTAACAACCTGCCTCTTGGGGTTGTCAACCTGGACACAGGGAGCCAAAACTCTACAGCCGCGAGCCAAGCCTTTCTTTCAGTGCTTCACCAGATTGATAACAAGACGAGCATGTTCAAGCTCACTAATCTAAGCAGCGTCTCCGCGCTGAAGGACTCGATTCAGCGAGGAGATCTCGAAGGAGGTATAATCATCCCAGGGAACTTCAGCACGAGCCTCCTAAGCGGAAAGCAGGGGACGGTGATGATAATGACTGACACTTCGAACCCACAGGTGTCATCTACCATCCAGGCGCTCCTCTCGGCAGTGTTCAACGAAATGAGCACCGGGATGGCCCAGCAGGAAGTCATGGCTCTTAATCCATCCGTTGGTCCTGGTGGTGCACTGGCGATAGTTCAGCCCCTCAAGGTAGTCGCACAGGGTATCGTCCCTGGATCATCCAACTATTTCGAGTTCGTCGCTCCGGGTATTATGGCCATGACGGTCATGATGAGCGTGATGACCGGGCTCCCTGGGGCGATATCTCAGGAGAAAGAGGTAGGGACCATGGACGGCATGATGGTAGCTCCAATCAGCAGGCTCTCGATCATCCTCGGAAAGACCTTGGCACAGACGGCACGGGGACTGCTCCAGGGGGTCATCCTAATGATACTGGCCGTGGTCCTATTCGGCGTTACCATACAGGGGAACATCCTGCTCGTTTTCGGGTTGTTGCTCCTCGGGGTGTTCAGCTTCGTTGGCCTGGGGATAGTCCTGACCTCAATAACAAGCGATCAGCAGACAGCCACCATGCTCATGACCACCATCATGTTCCCCATGATGTTCCTAAGCGGGGTGTTCTTTCCGATCCAACAGATGCCCTGGTACATGCAAGACATCTCGAAGATGCTGCCTCTCTCCTACGCCACGGACGCCCTGAGGAAGGTGGTAGTACTCGGAGCAGGCATACCTGACATCGCAACAGATCTGACGATCCTGATAGCCTTCGGAATCGTGATGACAGCCATCGCCGTCCCCGTATTCAGGCGAGCCATGACGAGGTAGCTGCCAAGTAGTGTGTGAGCGCGTTCGGTTGGAGTCGCCCCTCGAAGCAATCGCCTCTAATCATGGCTGTGTTGATCACTTCCGAGAAGCACCCGGTGCCGCATTTTGCAAGGCTGAGGTACGATAATTGGGCCGAAGCAAATTCGCCCTTGTAACCGGTTCTAGTCCACATATGCCAAGTATTTCTTGGCGCAAGGAATGGGATTTTGGGAAACTGGTATACTGCAGAGTCTCGGGCGCCCGATCCTCCCCCGGGGGTATGGGAAGATGGGCGACGAGAAGAAACCCCCCAATTGTCGCTGGGTTTAAATAGGCGAGTCGGAGACCCGATTATCGGTTATCCGATACTTGTGGCTAGATTGGTCGAAGAGGGCCCACAGGGGCCTGAGAACCTGGATTTTGATACTGTTGAGCAGACAACCAATGAACGGAGCCGAAATCATGGATTCCATGGAGTCGGGGAGCAGAGGGCTGTGGAGACCTTCTCCCGGTTCAGTGTATCCCATGCTCCAGCAGCTAACTGACGAACAGTTGATCAAGAGGCACGACTCCGACGGCCGCTACGAGATAACCCCACAGGGTAGGGAAGAGGCCGAGTGGCCCGCAAGAATGCAGGGAGCAGGTCCGAGGTCCGTGGAAGGCATTATCGCCGACATGTCCAGCAACGTCTCGTACCTCGAAGATTTAGCCCGATCGAAGAACCCAGATTTTGTCCAGAACAGCAAACTAATTAGGGAACTCGCAAACAGACTGACCAAATTAGGTGGGGATTGACGAGCCAGCAAGCAATCGTAAGAGTAGAGGGGCTCACGAAGTCCTTCGGGCAGCTCAAGGCAGTAGACGGCGTTTCGTTCGAGGTCCGCGAGGGGGAGATTTTCGGTTTCCTTGGCCCCAACGGGGCGGGGAAGACAACCACTATCAACATGCTCACCACCCTCCTCAGCTCTTCCGGGGGCAGCGCAACCATAGATGGCCTCGACATCCACAAGCACGCCACTGAAGTTCGAAGGACTGTTGGAGTGGTCCCTCAGGAATACACGGCTGACGAAGACCTGACGGGGCTTCAGAACATACTGCTCTGCGCCGACCTGTATGGGATTCCCAGAAGCAACTCGAGGCCCCACGCGATGGAACTGCTGAAGCTTGTCGAACTTCAGGACGCAGCAGACAGGAAGGTCAGCACCTACTCCGGAGGGATGAGACGCAGGCTGGAGTTGGCGTGCGGCCTCATCAACTACCCCAAACTCCTCTTCTTGGATGAACCAACGCTGGGGCTGGACGTCCAGACAAGGACTGCCGTGTGGAACTACATCAGGATGCTCAAGGAAGAGTACAGGATGACCCTCTTCCTTACGACTCATTACCTAGAGGAGGCTGATTCACTCTGTGACAGGATAGCCATCATCGACCATGGGCACATTATCAGAATAGGAACCCCAACCGAGCTCAAGGCTAGCATCGGTGGTGACGTTATAGTAGTCGGAGTGGAAGAATCCGGGCCTGACATCTCTGCGGACATATTGAAGATCCCTCTTGTCAAAGAGGTCAAGAAGAGTGACCATGAGTACAGGGTCAAGTCTGAAGTGGGGGAGGAATCTTCCATCCAGATTATCGACCTCGTCAGATCTAAAGGACTCCACGTGACCAAGATTTCGTTGACGAAACCCACCTTGGACGAAGCCTATCTCGAGTTCACCGGAAGAAGCCTGAGAGAAGAGGAGACCAACAAGATGGACATGTTCAAACAGCGCGTGACGATGATGAGGGCTCGAAGGTGAAGTTGGAATGACCGAAGACATCACAAGGTCGACCGTCACAACCCAAGAGGCCGTAACCGAGGAACAGAAGGAAAGAGAACTGGAGCGAGCCTTTAGGGCAGCCCCACAGCTCAACAAGAGCCCCTGGCACGGGCTCTGGGCCCTGACCAATAGAGACCTGGTCAAGTGGTACAAGAATCCGATACAACTGATCATCTCCCTCGTCCAGCCCGTCGTATGGCTGGGGCTCTTCGGGAAGGCTTTCAACATCACGGGCTTCTTTTCAGGGCAAGTTCCTCCTGCTCAGCTGAACGCCATTGACCTCGGCACCTTCGGCACGACGAGCTACTTCTCATACCTCAGTGCAGGAATGCTTGCGTTCATCATACTCTTCACGGCGGCCTTCGCTGGCATGTCGGTCGTGTGGGACCGAAGGTTCGGCTTCATGAATAAGGCGCTAAGCACGCCGGTGAGCCGCGGCTCCATTGTGATAGGAAAGATAGCCCAAAGCACTATCCGCTCGCTCATCCAGGCTGCCATCGTACTGGGAATCGCGGTTGTCCTGGGAATGGATACAACCAACTTCAGCCTCTTGAGCGTCGGCGGGTCTTTCATCATGCTCTTCCTTATGTCCTTTGGGCTTTCAGCGCTGTTCGTCATGCTCGCTCTCAGGTCGAGCGACTGGCAGACTCAGATGGCCATAATCAACCTGCTGAACCTCCCTCTGTTGTTCGCAAGCAACGCGATGCTCCCGGTGAAGATAATGCCAGGCTGGCTCCAGTCTGTCGTGAAATACAATCCCGTCAGCTACGCAGTGGACGGAGTCAGACAATTGCTGCTCGGTGCGGGTTCAGCTGCTTCGACAGCTGCAGGCTACAGTACTCTGGCGCCCCTTTGGGTCGACTTCGGCGTGCTGACTGTGTTCGCGGTTCTCCTTTCGGTCCTGGGAATCGTCCTTTCTTGGAGACTCCTGACTAAGTAAGGCGAGACGACCATCAGGGACGCCGCCGCCGGGGCCGTAAATTCAGGGCCCCTAGTCACGGACCTGGATTCTAACGACAAGGCTCTTGGGACTTCACGTAACACCAGCCGAAGTAGGCGCACGAGCACTGGACAAGCATCAAGTCCAACCAGCTGTAGACAGCCCTCCTTCGACCTTGGGTCCCCTCATCCACGGGGGTGCCAACGCTCTAACGAGGAAAATAAGTCCTTCTAGCCGGTTAGATGGTAATTAGGGAGCTAGTGCCCCTTCCGAGGCGGGCCGGCCCGGAAATGGGGGATAGGAAACATCCGGGCAAGGGTCCACCCACGACAGGCTCCCGCAACGAAATCCGACCTCCGATGCGGGTGAATCGTCTCCTGCGGGCCCGGAACACGCCATCTAGGCAAGATACTCTTGCCTGGTTCGGCCCCAGGCTTAAATCCCGGGCTTGGATACCATGCGTGAAATGAGCAACAAGCAAGATGCCAACCTGCTGGTAGGGTATTTTTCCCTAGACGGCAGCTTCTCCCAGCTCGTTGGCGTAGGCCTCTTCAGCTGGGGCTTATCGAAGAAGTGGAAGGCGCTCTCGCCCAGAGAGTAAAGCGGTCCTCCACGCCTAGCCGGGGGAATCTTCGAGTCAACGCAGTATCGACCAGCGCATCCCCCCTCTTTCCAGCGTGAGCCATCCCTGATTAGCTTCGAGTCAGCTTCGCCGCATCCGGCTCAGGATAGGGGTCGGTGTGGGGTCTTCCTTCTCTAGTACCGCGAGATAGACGGAAGCCAGATCCAGCGCTAGACACCAGCTTAGAAGGGTGGCCAATTCTCCTCCTTCGGACCTGAACTCCGAAATCGGGACCCCGACCTTTTTCAGCATGCGCTTGAGGCTGACCACCTTCTCCTTCACCTGGCCCCCCTCCCTCGGCCCCCTCAGCAGTACAACTGCCCTGTTCCTCGAGGCCTTCCAGGTTTCGACCCCATTGTGGAAGAGCTCAGGATAGGCTTCTACCAGAACGGGTACCTTCGCGTTCTCGTTCACAGAGTTCTTGAAGTGCACAGCCGCTGACGATGCCCCAGTGGACGCGTAAACGACCGCGGTCCTTCCGAAGAGCGTTGCAGCAAGCTTCTTGGAGGGGTTTCGACCGAAGGAGACCGAGGGGTTGCTCCTTGCCAAGGTCCTCCTTACCGCACCTTCAACCATCCCAAACTCCGCCTGGCCGTCCAGTAGGCCTAGTGCGGAAAGAATTCGCCCAGGCACCAGTACCATCCCCGGAGTCGATGCCCTGGCGACAAGCAGTTTTTCGACCCGGTTGAAAGGTACCCGGAACCCCGCGCTCGCCCTCTCCACCGCTCCTCCTGACGAGACACTTGCCACAGCGCATCTTTTGTCAACCGCTTCACTAAGGATGCCGAGTGTCTCCTTGGTGTCCCCCGACAAGCTCACAACCATGACTAGCGTCCGTGGTCCGGCGAATCCGGGGAGATGATATTCCTTGACGACCGTCATGGGCACCTTCATTGCGGGCCTCGACCATTCTGCCAGGATATCGCAAGCGCTCCCCGAGCCTCCCATCCCCGCGAGGATTACGGAGTCGAAGTCCCGTTTCTCGGGGAGGCTCAGTACCTGGTTCATGGACGTCCGAACAGCCGAAGGCCACCTGGCGTATGCCTCCCAGAGTCCCTGCCTGTCAACTGCCCTGATTTCCATTAGTCCTAGCACACTCAGTTGCCCCCAGGGTGAGTTATTTAGCATGTGAGCGGGAGAAGGGCGTAGTCACTCCTGCACCCCCCTTTTCCGTTCGCGTACTTTCCCAGTGCGCGGCTCAAAGCGTAGACCGAGGGTAATGAGTCGGAAGAGGAGGAGAAAGAGGTTTGATTCTGACCTACATGTTCCGGCTCCACCCTACGGGTCAGCAGGAATCGTTGACAGCCGAGACAATCGAGACCTGCAGCCGCCGCGGGAGTACTCCCGTTCGGACGCAGTCTTCTTACATCCTAGGTATCTGCCGCGTCTTCCCGAGCCCAGCCGGGGCTAGGTTGAACTGGATGGTCTTTATCCGCGTCATTTCGTCAATGCTGTACCCGACCCCCTCCCTCCCGATACCAGAGTCCTTGTTGCCGCCGAATGGGAAGAACCCGACGCCGTGGGCGGGGGCGTCATTGACTGAAACGGTTCCCTCCTCCAGCGCCTTGGCCACCTTCCATGCCGTGTAGAAGCTGTTCGTGAAGACGCACGAGTCGAGACCGTACCTCGACTCATTCGTACGCGTAATGGCGTCGTCTACCCCCCTCACCCTGGCGACAGCCACAACCGGGCCGAATGTTTCCTCCGTCGCGATTTCCGCGTTGGCAGGTACCATGTCCAGGAGCGTAGGTTCAAAGTACGAATCCCGGTGTGTTCCACCCTTCAGCAATACCGCTCCCTTGCTCACTGCGTCATCTACCAAGCCCTGGACCCTCTCGGCTGCATCAGGGTTGATTAGAGGCCCCATGTTGATGTTGGGGTCCCTCGGGTCCCCAATCTTCCAATTTGCTATTCCGGCCACGAGCAGTTCAACGAACCTGTCCGCGACAGATTCGTCGACGAATACCCTGCTGATGGCGTCGCACCTCTGGCCGGTGTACTTCAGGCACCCCTCGAGCACCTTCGAAGCGGCGAGGGTAAGGTCGGCATCGGCGGCAACTATGGCAGCCCCCTTCCCGCCGAGCTCAAGGTGCCTCTTCTTCATCCCGACCAGCTGAGCCACATGCTTGCCTACCTCGGTGCTTCCCGTCAGAGTAACCATTCGGACATGGTCGTGGCTGACGAGCTCGTCCCCGACCTCCTTGCCTGACCCAGTGATCACGTTGACTGCTCCGTGTGGGATTCCAGCTTCCTCAAGCACACGTCCGAGGAGGAGGGCGACGATGGGATCGTCGCTCGCGGGCTTGACCACAACCGTGTTTCCGGACACGAGGGCTGGGATGACCTTAGCGACCACAGAGAAGAGAGGATAGTTGAACGGGGATACGCAGGCCACCACTCCCAGAGGTTCGTGAATCACCAGAGCAAACTTGGCCATGGTGTCCTCGGACCAGTCTCCGGGGACGTACTCCCCGAATATGCTCCTCGCCTCCTCCATCGTCATCTTTATCCTGTTTAGTGACGCCCTGACCTCCCCAAGGGCGGTGTTCGATGTCTTGCCAGCTTCGAGGGTGAGCGTGCCAACGAAGTCTTCCCGCTTGTCCTCAATCATGTGCCTGGCCCTGTTCAGGATGTCTATCCTATCTATGGCCGGGATGTCTCTGATGAGTTTCCTTGCTCTGTAGGCAGCATCTATGGCCTTGTCAACGTCCTCCTTGCTGGCAGCCTGGACTCTCGCTATCACACTGTCATCGATTGGGGTGTCAACGGGGAGCGTCCTCCCCCTTTGCGACCTTACCCACTCCCCATCGATGAAAAGCCGGAATTCTGGAATGCCATCCCTCGGCTTGTAGCAGTTTGAAAATAGGTTCGAAAGGCGTAGCTTGCCCTTCGAGATGCGAGCCATGATAGAGACAGGGTTTCATGGGAGATATAGTTATTCCCTTTTTGTTCCTTGTAGTCCCCAGGTTACAGCAGAGTTAGGCAACCGAGAAGACCCTTAAGATGGCACACGCTCTGAGCGCAAGAGCTGGGTACCGAAGTATGGAGCAGCCCGAGGGTGGGACGGCAAAGGTATTGGAACACAGACTGATGACCGACTACGACGTCCACCTCCTCATGGAGGGGAAGCATACGAGACTCTACGAGAAGCTTGGGTCGCACCCGATCAGCCTCGACGGCGCCGAGGGAACCTCGTTTGGCCTCTGGGCTCCCAACGCCAAGACAGTCTCCGTGATTGGGGACTTCAACGGCTGGGACAGATCAGCCCACCCTCTTTCGAAACGGGGGGACTACTCTGGTCTCTGGGAAGGATTCATTCCGCAGGTCGGCGCCGGAGCTCTCTACAAGTACCACATCGTCTCTGTCTTCAACGATTACACTGTGGACAAGGGAGACCCCTTCGCAAGGCGCTGGGAAGTCCCCCCTCGGACCGCGTCCGTCGTCTGGGAGGGAGGGTACGCCTGGGGGGACGACGTTTGGATGGTCGGGCGGGGGCCCAAGAATTCCCAGTCGTCCGCCATGACCATGTACGAAGTCCATCTTGGGTCGTGGAGAAGGAAGGAGGACGGAAGTTGGCTCGGGTACAGGGAAATTGGGGACCAACTGGCCGCGTACGCCATTGACATGGGCTTCACACACATCGAATTCCTCCCTCTCATGGAGCACCCCTTCTATGGCTCTTGGGGGTACCAGACCTTGGGGTACTTTGCACCCACCAGCAGGTATGGGTCCCCCGAAGACGCGATGTATCTTGTTGACCGCCTCCACAGGAGCGGAATAGGGGTCTACCTTGACTGGGTCCCTTCGCACTTCCCGGGAGACCAGCATGGCCTGTCGTTCTTTGATGGGACCCACCTCTTCGAGTACGCCGACCCCAGGCGAGGGTTCCACCCTGACTGGAAGAGTTGTATCTTCGATTTCGGCAGAAACGAGGTCCGGGCATTCCTACTGAGCTCCGCCCACTTTTGGCTCGACCTCTTCCACGCAGACGGGCTGAGGTGCGATGCCATCTCGTCGATGCTTTACCTAGACTACTCCCGCCAGCCTGGAGAGTGGGTGGCGAATGTACACGGGGGGAGGGAGAACCTCGAGGCGATCTCCCTTCTGAAGTTCCTCAACGAATCTGTCTACTCGGCGTGCCCGGATGTGCAGACGGTGGCCGAAGAATCCACCGCCTGGCCCATGGTCTCCAAGCCGACCTACACGGGGGGCCTCGGGTTCGGGATGAAGTGGGACATGGGATGGATGCACGACACCCTACACTACTACGGTGCCGACCCGATTCACCGAAAGTACCACCACGACGAGCTGACCTTCAGCATGTGGTACTACTTCACCGAGAACTTCATTCTCCCCCTGTCCCATGACGAGGTCGTCCACGGCAAGGGTTCCCTGCTCAACAAGCTTCCCGGGGACAATTGGCAGAAGTTTGCGAACCTCCGGCTGCTGTTCGGGTACATGTACGGCCACCCCGGGAAGAAGCTGCTCTTCATGGGAGGGGAACTCGCCGAGAAGGAAGAATGGAACCACGAGAAGGCTTTGGACTGGCGCCTCCTCGGTGAACACGCGAACGCCGGCGTTCAAAGATGGGTTAGAGACCTGAATCGGCTGCTGAGATCCCAGCCAGCGCTGCACGAGCTCGATTTTGCCCCCGAGGGCTTCGAGTGGGTGGACTTCAGAGACTCGGACAACAGCGTGATTACATTCATCAGGCGCCCGGCCACCGGCTCAGGAATGGTTCTGGTTGTCTGCAACAACACTCCCGTTCCTAGAAGCGGGTACAGGGTGGGGGTCACCGTTGACGGTGAGTGGAAGGAACTGCTCAACAGCGACGCGACCGAATACGGCGGAAGCGGGGTCGGGAACCTGGGTGCGGTGAAGGCGGAGGATATCCCTTCCCATGGGCGTCCCTATTCAGTCGCCATTACGCTTCCCCCCCTTGGATGCCTCTTCCTGCGGCCAGCGAGCGATTCCGAGTAATTCGAAAGCTTAATTCTCATGATTGAGGCGTCGGCCGGATTGCGGCGTTTTGTCTGCATCCACGGGCATTTCTACCAGCCTCCACGCGAGAACCCCTGGACCAGAGAGATAGAGCGAGAACCTTCGGCAGCCCCTTATCATGATTGGAACGAGAGGATAGCGTCGGAGTGCTACGGCCCGAATTCGGCTTCGCCCCTGATCAGCGACGATGGCAGGATCGTTGAAATGGCCAACAACTACGCGAAGATGAGCTTCGACTTTGGCCCCACTCTGCTCCGTTGGATTGAATCGCATTACTCTGAGCTTCATGCTCGAATTGTGGAAGCAGACAGGGAGAGCGCGGCGACCTTCTCAGGGCATGGCTCCGCCATGGCCCAAGTCTATAACCACATGATAATGCCTTTGGCGAGTGCAGCCGACCGTAGGACCCAGACGAGGTGGGGAATTCAGGATTTTCAGAGAAGATTCGGGAGGTATCCCGAAGGGATGTGGCTCCCCGAGACCGCAGTGGATACGGATACCCTCGAAGCGCTCGCAGAAGAGGGAATCAAGTTCACGATTCTGTCCCCGCACCAGGCATTGGCCGTCAGGAAAGAGGGGGATGGAAGTTGGACGGACGTCTCGGGCGGGATGATAGACACGAAACGGGCCTACCATTGTAGGCTCCCTTCGGGACTCGGGATCTCCCTCTTCTTCTACGACGATACAATCTCCACCAGGATTGCCTTTGGGGACCTGCTATCGGACGGAGTGCGGATGGCCAAGGCGTTCCTGGAAAGGTTCTCGCAAGCCGAGGTGCCTCAACTTGTGAGCGTAGCCTCAGACGGCGAGACCTACGGCCATCATCACCGCAACGGCCATGTCTCCCTCACCCGGTCGATTTGGGAGGTCCAGAAGAGTGGCTTCGCTTCAATCGTGAACTATGGGCTCTTCCTTTCCCTTTCCCCCCCGTCCCAAGAGGTTCGGTTGGAGGAACCCTCCGCGTGGAGCTGCTCCCACGGGGTCGAAAGATGGAGGAGCAACTGCGGCTGTGGGTCTGAGATCCGGCCGGGGTACAACCAGGAGTGGCGCACCCCACTCCGCAGGTCTCTCGACTGGCTCCAGGACAGGCTCAGGGAAGTGTACACGACCGAAGGGCAAGAGGTCTTCGACGACGGGGTGGTCACGCTGGCCGACCTCGGGGGTTCGGGTTTCGGGAGCAGGCGAGGGCCTCAGGAGTACGTCGAGAACCATGCTCGGAGGGGACTTGGAGCAGACGGAATCAAGAAGGGCATGAATCTCGTCGAACTCGCAGAGTGTGGTGCTCTCATGTTCGCAAGCTGTGCATGGTTTTGGGAGGACATCTCGAGGCCCGAGTCAAGGCTGATGCTAAGGTACGCGGCCAGGGCCATGGAGCTTGCGAAGGAGGTTTCAGGGAAGGACCTGGAACCTGACTTCAGCCGGAGGCTGAGCCAAGCCGTGCCCAACGACCCGGCTTTCAGGTCAGGCCCCGGCCTCTTTCGCCAGCTCGTACAGCCGGGGAGCGGCGCATGAACCTAGGCAGATCCAGCGGCATCCTCTTGCACCCCACATCGCTCCCGTCGCGCTGGGGCGTGGGGGACCTTGGCCCTCCCGCCCGCATGTTCGTCGAACTGATGGCCGATGCTCGTCAGTCCCTCTGGCAGACCCTCCCTCTCACTCCCGTCGGGGGCCATGGGTCTCCTTACAGCCCGCATTCCCTCTTTGCCGGTAATCCGCTTCTCCTCAGCCCTGAGGCCTTGGAGGAGCAGGGTTTCCTCCATGCCCTTCCTTCTCCCATGCTAACGGAGGACCCAGGGAGGGTGAGCTATCCCGAGTGTTTGGCATTCAAGGACTCCCTGGTGCAAAGCGCCTTTGCTTTCAGCTTCGAGAGGACGAGGCAGGAGCGGAGGTACACTGACTTCTGTGAAAGGAACGAGAGTTGGCTTGACGATTTCGCTCTCTTCAACGCACTCTCGAGGAAGTACGGCCGGCCCTGGTTCGCGTGGCCCGAGGGGATCAGGAAGAGGAATGCCAACGAGATCACAAAGGAGGCCTCTGAGCTCACGCAGTCCATCAACCTTGCGAAATTCGCCCAGTTCCTATTCGAGGAACAGTGGTCTTCCCTGATGGGATTTGCCGCGTCGAGGGGAGTACGGATGCTGGGGGACGTCCCATTCTACGTTCTTCACGACAGCTCGGACATCTGGTGCCACCCCGACCTCTTCAAAGTAAGCCCCGAAGGCATCGCGCTCTTCGTAGGTGGTGTTCCCCCCGATTACTTCAGCAAGACAGGGCAGAGGTGGGGGAACCCGGTGTACGATTGGGGGAGGATGGAGCAGACAGGGTACCACTGGTGGATGAAGAGGGTATCTAGAGACCTCGCCCTTGCAAACTACCTGCGGCTGGACCACTTCAGGGGGTACGTTGCCTACTGGGAGATCCCGGCCGACTCTCCCACCGCCGAGAAGGGGAGCTGGGTCCCCCTTCCGAAGACATTTCTCGAATCAGTCAAGGCCAACTTTCCCGACCTCCCCTTCGTGGCCGAGGACCTTGGCGTCATAACCGACGACGTCCGCGAGGCAATCGCACGCCTTGGCCTCCCTGGGATAAGGGTTCTTCAGTTCGGATTCGACGGCTCGTCTGATAACTCCCACTTTCCTCCTAATCACCCCAAGAACTCTCTCGTCTGCACGGGGACCCATGACACCAACACCACGCTAGGATGGTTTCTTGAGGAGGCCACGGCCAAGGACAAGGAGACCCTCCAGCGATACCTCGGACGCCCCGTTACGGCCGACTCGGTGTGTGACGACTTTTTGAAAATGGCGATGGGCTCGGCCTCCGACCTGTGTGTAATACCTTTCCAGGACCTCTTGGGGCTGGACGGGAGGGCAAGGATGAACAATCCCGGGGCCTCGGTGGGAAACTGGACGTGGCGAGCACCCTCCGATGCGCTCTCGAAAGCCTCGGTCAGGAAGCTGGCCGATCTAACTTTGTCCGCGGGACGGGGCTGATCCCTCTAACGCGAAACTGACCGCTGGAGCTGCCTAACCCTGGTCTGCACGACCCTCACGAGCTCCGAGCGAAGCTTCTCTCCCTTGAACCCTGAACTCCTGAGCTTGACAAGAGACTTCGACAGTTCCACGTCACCGAGCATGTAGACCCACTTCTCGAAGTCGCCCCTCCCCGAGTGGAATTCGAGAGACTTTACGTCGACGGTTTTCAGAATTTCGCCGAACTCCTTCAGGTTGCGGGCTACAGAGTCGAGTGGCCTCCCTTCTTCGAGGTAGAAGTAGAAACTCCGTTCTTGGCTGACCGGAGAGAGGATTCTCTCGGCCAATCCTTTTGCAACAGACATGTTCTTTCCCTTCCCTGCTCCCTTTCTAAGGCTTACTCAATGAACTGCCCCTGTACGTCGGCCCCTTCGACCACAGCGCGGTGAGGGTTGACTTTGGCGGCCGCAAGGGTCGCCCCGTTCCCAATGTCGACATCGTCCCCCACGACGCTGAGGCCTGTCACCCAAGTCGGTCTCTCCAAAGACGACCCGACCCGCACATGGCGGCCCACTATGCTGTCCTGTATGATGGCCCCGTCCCCTATCACGACTCGGTCCATTATCGCCGACCTTTCGATGGTCACTTCCCTGCCGAGTATGCAAAAGTTGTCGACGCACGAATCTCTTATGATGGTCCCGTCCTCTATCTGACAGTGCCTTCCTATCAGGACGTGCCCATCTAGCCTTATCCTCCTCGCGAGAGCCTTCTGCACCAATACCTCCTTCCTGCGGACCGAGTCAGCACTCCCGCCCTGAATCCACACGTTTCCGAGCTGTGGCAACGGCTCCCCCAGATAGGCGGCTCGCCTTGAAGGGTCCCCCAAAACGCGCGTGACTGCTGACAGGTACGCCCTGGGGGTCCCAACATCAAGCCAGCTCCCCTTCATGTAGTACCCATACACCATCCCTCTTTCAGCAAGGTAGGGGATCAGGTCGAGCCCGAAATCGAGGCGCCTGTTCTGTGCAATCATGGCGCGCACTTCCGGCTCCTCGAAGACATTCTTGATTTCGGGCGAAATCAGATAGATGCCCGAGTTCGCCATCCTTGAGGGGGCCGTCTCCCTCGACGGCTTCTCCACGAAACGCCTTAACCTGCCGGATTCATCAGTCTCGGCGACGCCATATGACTCGACGTCCTCCACTGGGGTGAGGCCGACTACCATGAACGCCTTGGTCCTCTCTTGAAATGCGAGCATGTCTCGCAGGTCGAGTTCGAACAGGTTGTCCCCCTGGACCACTAGGAACTGGTCTCTTACGTTGTAGTAGTCCATTAGTATCCTGACAGAGTCAGCGCTTCCGACGTCTTCTATTCGGGGCTGATACTTGATATGGACTCTGGGCCATATCTTGTTCTGGGCAGAGAATCCCTCGCCCTCCCTGAAGTAGTCGAACAGACTCCTGTAGTTGACGTACCCTTTCGCCCCGAAAACGAAGTTGCGGATCCCTTGCCTTGCGAGCTCTATCAGCGCGAACTCCACCAGGGGACGGTTGAAGATCCTAATCACGGCCTTGGACGATTCCGCCGTCAGCGGCCTCAGCCTCTTTGCCTCTCCACCCACGGGGATCATGACCATCATCCCCGAAAGGGATTTGGTGGGCAATACCGCGAGGGGGGAACCCCCGTCTAATATCGTCTTTCGCCCAGCCGACAGGAGGATATCACGAATAGGCAGAAGAAGCGGTGATGACTCCTGTACCCGTCAGGTACACCTTTGCCCTTCCTTCTTGTCGCGTCGTGACGGCGTAGCCGGCCTCCGTGAGTTTGTCCAACTCGCGCTGCAGTTCGGGAACTCCCATTCCGAGTTTTGTTGCAAGCTCGTCGATTGGGAGGGCCTTCTCAGGTGACTGGGCGCCGAGAACCATCAGGGCCGAAAGAAGTATCTTCGGACCCTCATTCATACTTGGTCCATCTCGCCGCATCTTGGTACACACCGATGGTCCTCCTCGCCACGTTCTCCCAGCTGTACGTTTTTGCCTTCTCCTCGCCTCTTGTCGCAAGGCGGGACGCGAGCTCCCTGTCGGAAAGGATTCTGACGGTGGCAGCTGCGATCGCCGAAGGGTTGTTGGGTTCAACCTCAATGCCGTCTACGGAGTCTTCGACTATCTCTGCCAGACCACCCACGCGGGACACGACCAGCGGGACGCCGGCCGCCATGGCCTCAAGAGCAATTATTCCGAAGGGCTCGAACCGGGAGGGGACCACCACGACGTCAGAGGACCTCAACCCAGCCACAAGCTCGCTGTCATTTATGAAGCCGGCGAAGGTCGTAAAGTCCCTCACGTGCTCCTGTTCAGCGATTGACTCCAGCTCTGCCCGCATATGCCCCTCACCGACTATCACCAGCCTTGACTCGGGAACGGCCCTCCTTATGGCTGGGTATGCCCGAATAAGGTCGTCGAATCCCTTCTGCGGGGTGAGCCTCCCCACGGCTGTTATCATTTTTTGACCCTCCCTGACGTTCCACCTCGCCCTTGTCGCCTTCGCGTCCAATCGTCCCTCGAACTTCAGAGGTTCGACCGCATTCGGGATTTGCTCTACCTTCTCCTCGGGAGTCTTGAGCCTCGTCAGAACTTCAGACTTCATCCAGCCGCTAACAGCGATGACCCGGGCTGCCTCAAAGGACCCCCACCATTCCAGCCCTTCCACCATGGCAGACTCCGTTGACACAGAGTTTGAAGAGCGGGAAGCTTCCGTGCTGTGGAATGTCATTACCAGTGGGGTCCTGAGTAGGTGTTTGGCCGTCACCCCGGCGGGGACCGTAAGCCAATCATGGATGTGGAACACGTCGGGCGCGCCGAATTCATGGGCTAGCTGCCCTGCGCGCTTCTCGAAGAAGTGGTTGAAGAGCAAGACCCAGCTGTGGAAGCTCGGGGCAGGGACGCTGACGGGTACCCTGTGGATGTAGAGCGAGCCTCGACGTTCCTCGTAGGGGGCTCCAGGGAAGTCCAGCGTGATCACATGGACCTCGTGCCCCAGGGACGCGAGAGCCCTTGAAAGCCCCTCGACGTGCCTGGCGAGCCCTCCAATTATCCTCGGAGGGTACTCCCAGCAGAGCATGAACACTCTCATGATGATGCCCCGTTCCGCCAAGGCCAGAACCCCAATCCAGGAACCCGTTAGGCGTGACAGCGCTCCCGATAATTAGCATTACCTTGTGAGCGAAATAGGGCACAAGAACGGACGCGGAATCCTTTAAACAAGGCTCAATGGTCGCTGCCCTCTATCACTTCCTGAAGCTTCATTGAACACAGCCATTTTCGTCATGGAGATAGGACTCGACAACAGGATCCGCACATACAGCGGAGGGCTTGGCGTGCTGGCGGGGGACATGGCGTACTCCTTCGCGGACCTGGGATATCCGGCGACATTCGTAACACTGCTTTCGCGAAACGGGTACGCTTCGCAGAAGCTCGATTCCTCTTTGGGACAGCTCGACGCGCAGGATCCGTGGAACTGGAAGGAGATGCTGTCGCCTACAGGGACGAGGGCGACTATGGAGATCTGGGGGAGACCTCAGACTGTGGGGGCCTGGGAATACAAGATCAAGGGGAAGACAGATACAAGCGTCCTCTTCCTGGACGTTGACTACCCCGAGAATGACAAGGGGGTCAGGGAAGCCACAGACAGGCTGTACGGGGGGGAGCAGAACGACCGGCTCACCCAGGACATCATCCTCGGCATCGGGGGGTACAGGGTCCTCAAGGCCCTTGGGAGGGGCGTTGAGATGTACCATCTTAACGAGAGCCACGCAGCCCTTGCCACCATCGAACTCCTCAGGGATGCAGGGGGTGCCGAAGCGACCCGCAGGAGGTGCGCCTTTACGACTCATACTCCCGTTGCCGCTGGTAACGACGTATTCCACGTGGGAGCTGTAGAAGAGGCGTTGAGGGGTTACTCATGGGTCAACTGGAGAGAGGAATCTTCCGACGGGGTCGTCAACCTCTCCAGGCTTGCATCAAAGTACAGCGGGGTGACCAACGCGGTCTCGATGAAACACAGCTTTGTCGCGGAGCGTGTAATCGGGCACGATCACATCACCCATGTCACGAACGGAGCGTACCACAGGAGGTGGGTGCATCCGGAGCTCAAGAAGCTCTACGACAAGTACATCCAAGGCTGGGAGGATACACCAACCCTTCTGGGAGGCGCCGTGGAGCTCCCCTCGGAGGCGCTATCCAAGGCACACGCCGTGGCCAAGCGGTCGTTAGTATCACTCGTCAATCTCCACAATCCCAGGCACTTCGACGAGTCGATTCTGACCATATGTGTTGCGAAGCGTTTCACCGGCTATAAGCGAAACGGAATGCTCCTTGGCGACTCAGAAAAGCTCCAGAGGGTCGCCGAAGAGAAGGGGGACCTGCAGGTCGTCTACGCCGGCAAGACTCATCCCAAAGACACATCCGCCAAGGGGATGCTCGCCGACATTCTCCGAAAGGCAGACCTTCTCAACAGGGGCACGGGGAGGGTGAGAGTGGCCGTGCTGGAGAATTACGACATTGATATGGCCAAGGTGCTTGTAGCCGGGGCTGACCTATGGCTGAACAACCCCAGGCGCCCCCTCGAGGCATGCGGCACCAGCGGCATCAAGGCGGCCATGAACGGCGTACTGAACCTCAGCGTCTACGATGGCTGGTGGCTTGAGGGCGGAATTGATGGTGTGAACGGCTGGGGGGTGGGCCCGAGGACTGACTGGTCAGACCTGGGTGAGTCAGTCGAAGGGGAGGACGAAGCTGCCTTATACTCGAAGTTATTCTCGTCGGTGCTCCCCACGTTCTACCAGGACAGTGAAAGCTGGGTTGACATGCAGAAGAGGAGCATCGCCACGGTGGGCCCCCTCTTCAACTCCTATCGCATGGTGGAGGAGTACGTCACCAAGGTCTACGCAAGGGCGGCAGGGACGCCCGCAGTTTATAGCAGACCCTGAACGCTCTTTCCCTGTCTAGAGCCTTGAGCGGATCTGCTAGGTTAGCCTGGATCTTTGTCCTCGTTTTCATCGGCGCCACTCTTCTTCCTCTCGCACCCACCAGCGTCGGTTCCGCTCCAGTCGTCCGGATGTCTGTTGCAACGGACAAGTACGTCTACCCCTTAGCCGGGACGGTCACCGTGACCGTCACGGTCACCAACCTTCAGCTGGGAACGTTGTCGGGCCTGAGTATCAACAGCACGGTATACGACTCGTCAAACAGGCGAGTACTGATATTTCCTCTTGTCTCGGGGGAAATGGTTGGATCTCTGTCAACGGCGACGTTCAATTCTTCAGCGTCGTATTCGCTTTCCGACGAGAACTACCTAATCGTCAGCGAGGCCATCGTCAACGGAACGGAGGTGGGATCTGCCAACGTTCCCTTCGTCGTTCTCGACACTGCCGGGAGAGCCCCGCTCACACTCGCACTCGTCTTCCACATGCACCAGCCCATCTACCTCAACCTTGAGGGGCAGTTCGAACAGCCTTGGGTCCAGATTCACTCCGGAAGCGACTTCGAATACAACGGAAGCTGGTACGGTGCCTACCTCTGGCACGTGTTGATGCTTCAGGACCACCCGGGAATCAGGGTGACCTTCAACCTTCAGCCGTCACTCCTGTACCAGTGGAACGTGAGCCTGGCGGACTTCAAGTACAACGGCACTTTTCCAGCGCAGGGTGCTTCTCTTTCTCACGACTTGGCGGCAATCAACGAAACCGTGGATGGGTATAGGGAACTGGCGGCAAGCGGTCAAATCGAAATACTCACTTCACCCTTCTACCACCCACTATCAGCCATCCTCGTGAAGCTGGGGTGGTCAAGTGACCTTCTTGCACAACTCGAGCTGGGGAAGAATTACACCGACTCCTACATGGGTGTCAACGCCAGCGGGATGTGGACTCCAGAAATGGGCTTCACAATGGGAATGGTCCCGATAATGCAGCAGGCGGGTATGGAGTACACGGTCTTGGACCAGGCGAATGAGTTCGTCGGTTCAGCAGGCCCGTCCGCCAATTCCTCGGTCTTCCAGCCCTTTGAGCTCGATGGGGCCAACGGGAGTCACGTTATCGTCTTCTTCAGGGACACAGAGATCAGTAACGACCTCGCAACGGTTTGGAATAGCGTGCCGAACCCAAGAGTGGCTGCCAGCGATTTCATCGCAGCCGTGGCTAACGTTTACAGGACGGCGCCTGGTGGTGTCCTTACAATCGCCTCAGATGGCGAGAACCCGATCGCATTGGGCGCCGGTTTAGTAAGCGCCCTAGACTTCAATGCCATCTATGGCGCCATCGAATCTCAAAGCTGGCTTCAGACCTCGACGCTGGGTTCCATCGTCGCCCAGCACTCTGTGACGGCAAGGCTGACCTACGTCCCGGACGGCTCCTGGTCGGGAGGCTTCGGCCTTTGGATTGGAGTCCAGTCCAAGACAGCGATTTGGGAGGCAATTGAGAAGGCCCGGGCAACATTAGTCAACCTTACGGCCATCTATGGGGCCAACAACCCCGAAATCAAGAAGCTCTGGAATTACCTGTACATCGCCGAGGGGAGCGACTGGGAATGGCAGACTCCGAATGGACCCGCCTGGTTCGCAATGCAGGGGTACAGATATGCCAAGGCAGCCACGATTTATCAGGCGCCTGCGACGGTCCCGACGAACCCATGGCCCATGTATGTGGCGGCTACAGCCGCAGCCGCCGTATTGATCGGAGTTGGGTTAATGGTCGCGAGGAGTAGAAGGCGCTAGACTAGGGCCTTTTCGGTCTCCGCGTCAAAAAGGTGGGCGTTTGCGCTCGTGAGGTTCATCCACACGCTGAATCCAATTGCAGCATGAAAGTCCATTGGAGCCCTGGCGACGATGGTCAATCCTCCATTTTTTCCATGGACGTACTGCTCGGAGCCCATCAACTCGCTCCCGAAGACGGATATCTCAACGCTCCCTTCCCTCGGGCTCGCGTCTACGATAATGTCCTCCGCTCTAATCCCGTAGGTCGCCTTCTTCGATAGTCCATGGGGAATGGACCTCGCGATTGCGGGATGAATGGGGAAGCGGAATTCCTCGCATTGGAACACGTCTCCTGAATCTGAGGTCTTGATTGTTCCGTCTATGAAGTTCATCGCGGGGCTGCCAATGAAGCCTGCCACGAACTTATTGGCCGGATGCGCGTAGACGTCGGTAGGTGGAGCCACCTGCTGGAGCGTCCCCTGCTTCATTATGGCCACCCTATCGGCCAGTGTCATTGCTTCTGCCTGATCATGGGTGACGTAAATGGTGGTTGTCCCGATTTTCTTTTGAAGGTTCTTAAGTTCTATTCTCGTTTGGACTCTTAACTTAGCGTCGAGGTTCGAAAGGGGTTCGTCCATGAGAAAGACCTTCGGGTTTCTCACAATGGCTCTACCCAGGGCTACCCTCTGTCGCTGACCGCCACTAAGTTCCCTGGGTCTTCTGTTCAGCAATTCTGAAATCTCCAGAATTTCTGCCGCTCTGTTAACCGTCTTTTCGATGTCCTCCTTTGAGTATTTGCGCATCTTCAGTGGGAAAGCCAGATTATCGTGCACCGTCATGTGAGGATAAAGGGCGTAGCTCTGAAAAACCATGGCCACGTCCCTGTCTTTCGGGTGGACGTTGTTTACAAGGGAGTCTCCGATGTAGATGTTTCCGGAGGTTGGTTTCTCGAGGCCCGCGACCATTCTCAGTGTCGTTGATTTCCCACACCCGCTCGGGCCGAGGAGGACTAAGAATTCACCCTCTCCTATGTCGAGACTGAAATCTTTGACGGCGGGGGAGTCCTTGAAGACCTTTGTCACGTTTTGTATCGAGACCCTAGCCACTCTTGGTCATCCCTTGACTGAACCGGCTGTCAGACCCGTGACCAAATACTTTTGGAATATCATGAAAACAACGAAAACTGGCACCGCCATAATGAGCGACATGGCGGAGAAGGTGCCATAGTAGGTGTAGGTCGGTGTAATCAGTGAATAGAGTGCCAGGGGGAGTGTCCACAGGTTGTTGCTCTGCAGCATTACGTGAGCTAGTGCAAAATCCAACCAAGAACCCATGAAGGCCCATAGGGATACAGTGGCAACGCTCGGCAAAGTGAGTGGAACGAGTATCTGCCAAAATGCCCTTAATTCGCTAGCACCATCTATCATGGCCGCTTCATCCAGATCCCTCGGGACCGAGTCAAATGCACCCTTCATTATGAATATCGAGAGTGAGAAGGAGCCTACTGTGTAGGGGATTATGCATCCCAGGTACGTATTGACGAGTCCGAGGGTTGAAAAGATCAGGAACTGCGGAATAATGGTGACTACGCCAGGAAACATCGTAGGAAGGAGGAAGGAGAACATCAGGCCTGCCCGTCCTGGAAAGATACGTCTCGAGAATGCGTAACCGGCGGGCAGGGTGAGCGCCACCGATGCAACGACCGTGGATACGGTTATCAAAAGACTGTTTCGCAACCAATCGGTAAATGTGCCTCCGGTGACTTGCAGATGAAGGACTGAAGTAAAGTGATCGATTGTCGGAGCATTCGGAAACGGCAAGAAGTCGAGCACAAAGTGCCAACCAGTGGCCAGGGTTTCTCCTGGCGTAAAGGCCGTCGAGACCACCCAGAGCACCGGGTAGATTGATATCACCGCCATGATGATGAGGAACGCATGCTTGAGGACTGATTGGACTACCTTCCCAAGAGTCCACTGGGATCCCGAGATGCTGGTCATGATACCTGCCGGGTCACCCCCATGTACCTAGTCCAGAGTAGTCCCGGGAAGAACAGGAAGATGAAAGCGATGAAAGCATAGGCCGCGGCGACTGAGAAATTGAGGAGCCCGCCGAATGCAAGATTGTATGCCTGGGTTATGAAAATAGTGGTACAGATGCCGGGACCTCCGGCCGTAATCAGATAAGCTGAATTAAAGTTGTTGAACGTCCAGATTGAACCCAGAAGCAGGCCGAGGATAATGGTTGGTCTGATCAAGGGAATAGTGATGTGACGCATCTGTCTGAACCCTACCGCGCCGTCGATGGACGCCGCCTCATACAATTCTGTGGGTATGCTCTGGAGAGCACCAGAAAAGATAATCATCATGAATGGGTATCCGAGCCAAATGTTAGCAACGACAATTGAGAAGAATGCCCAATGGCAGTTGCCAAGCCAGTTGATCGGGGTGACGCCGAACTGTTCGAGGAACTTGTTGAACACTCCGTATTGATAGTCGTACATCCCCTTCCAAATGAGCAGAGTAATGAAGGAAGGCATGGCCCAAGGTACGATTAGGAACATTCGGTAGGCGGTCTTCCCCCTCACCTTCGAGTTGAGGATTAGGGCAAGAAGTAGACCGAGGGCAACGGTGGGAATGACGTTTGAGAAGGTCCAGATCACCGTGTTCTCGACGATGACTAGGAAATCTGGGTCCGAAAAAATGTAAGAGAAGTTCGCGAATCCAATGAGATAGAAGTCCCTAATGTGGAAAATGTTCATGTTGGTAAACGAAATGTAGACGTTATACGCGAAGGGATAGAGGATCAGAAAAAAGAGCCCAATCAGAGCCGGCAATATGTACAGATAGGACGTCTTACTGGCCTTGAGTCTCTCAAGGACTGACGCCAAGTAATCATGACTACCAGGCCCGAGTTATAAGCCTGTGTTCGAATTCTCGTTATACATCTGCGGTCCCAAAGGGAGGTCTAGAACCTCTGGTTGGGTGCAAGAAAAAGAAGGGGAGGCAGACCTAGGCTAGGCTGCCAAGCGCCTTCAGTATGGTCGATTCTACTGAGTTTAGACCTGTCTGGACGTCCGAAGCGGTGATGGTCACGGACGACGAACTCGGTGCAATGGTTGTCAGGTAATCACCGGTAGCAGTGTATGCCTCACCCATGGCCGGAAAGTTCGGCGTGGGTCCGCTCAGGGCTGCCTGTGCGAGATAACCCTCAGCTGCTGGGCTACTTGTAATGGTGGTACTGTTTGCAAGCAATGCGTTGCTCGGAAGGTCACCGGCCAGAGTGAACTCGTCTGCCTGGTGTTGCTCATTGGTGAACCAAGCTATGAAATCGAATGCTGCTGCTGTCTCAGCAGGGGGCTTTCCGGAGGCTACGAACCACCCCTGTGATCCTATGATTGGTGCCATCGGCAAGCCCGTTGAGCTAACGGTCGGTAGTGGAGCGATTCCGTAGCTGAGGTTAGCTGTGTTCCAGGTGCCCTCGTCCCAAGGGCCGTCGATTATCATTGCCGCGTTGCCTGAGGCGAACATGCTCGTCATAGTGTTGCAGCAGGTGTTGTACGGCATATAGCCGTCGTTGATCAGTGTGTTCCTGAATTCGATCGAGTTGACCGCTGCGGTACTGTTTAACAATGGCTGGTTCGGGTTTGTCGGGTTAAAGATAGCGCCCCCGAAGCCTGTCAGGAAGGGCCACCACCAGTATCCGCTGTCGAGCGGAAAGACGATGCATGCCGTTGTTATCGCTCCAGACGCACTAGTCTTTGTCAGGCTTGGACACATCGAAAGGAGCTGGTTTGTTGTAGTCGGCGGGCCATTAGGCAGCAAGGCCTTGTTGTACACCAAAGCTAGACCATTGATGTTCTCCGGGAGGCCCCACAAGTGGCCCTGGTAGGTGAAATCCGAGATGGCAGCTGGGAAGTACTCGCTGAGGAAAGTCGAGTTCACATACGAGTTTAGTGGGGTGATGAATCCCGCTCCAACCAACGTTCCCGTCCAGTCACTCGGTCCTCTGATAATGTCCGGGGCTGCGTTCGCCAGAGCCGCCGTTTCGAAGTCGCTTTCTTGTGTGGATGACGAATGGGTTTCTAGGTTAAGGTGAATGTAGGGGTAAGCTGTCTCGAACCCAGCCACGGTTTCGTTGAATGCTTGGTATTCCGTGGATCCAGGCGAGTAATCCAACCAGACCGTTAGGGTCACCGGGGAAGGTGGAGGAACGTAAGTGGCCGTTGTCGTCGCCGTGCTAGTTGCCGTACTGGTCGCTGTACTTGTTGCCGTGCTCGTGGCCGTGCTAGTTGCCGTACTGGTCGCTGTGCTTGTTGCAGTGCTTGTTGCTGTTGTAGTGGTGCCCGTTACGGTCGACGCCGTGTAGTAGTACACACCTGCGCCGACTGCCACTACCAATACGATGATTACGACCGCGATGATTGCTGTGCTAATACCTCTTCGCAGAGATGAGTTTCTTTTTGATACTTTTCTCACGTATTTCGTCGACCCTAAACTGCAGGCAGAGGATATAAGAGGATTCCCCTATCACGGTTGTTCTCCTCTTGCCCTCTTCACCCTAAGCCCTTCGATGGCCGAGGTGGTTGGACCTACGCAAGAGTACCGTCTGTCGAGGAACATGAAACGGAGGTGCAATCAGAGAGTTAATAGCACCTCTTCAAACCAG